>Ga0208274_1000033_pt1 | contig 74533 bp, 67 predicted proteins | sample ETNtaG_22_FD_185755 | JGI IMG/M metagenome (GOLD analysis project Ga0208274, IMG submission 185755) | Marine microbial and viral communities from oxygen minimum zone, Eastern Pacific Ocean - ETNP201306SV43 (SPAdes) (version 2) | ecosystem: Environmental > Aquatic > Marine > Oceanic ... | reverse complement strand
CGTGGGCGGCTGGGTGCCCTCTGGTCAAGCCTTGACCCGGCAGGGAGCGAGCACGGGGGAGGATATCTATATCAGCGGCACGCTGGGTGAGGCTGCGGCAGCGTTAACGCTCGGGCTCGACTGCCAACAGCAGTTAACGTTGCTCGAAGGGGAACTGTTCCACCGGCTGGCCCGGCCGGAGCCCCGGGTTGACCTGGGTATTGTGCTGCGCACACTTGCAACTGCGGCAATCGATATTTCCGATGGCCTGCTGGCGGATCTGGGGCACGTGCTGGCGGCAAGCGGTCAACTCGGTGCGAGTATCACAGCGGAGGCTTTACCGCTGTCACCGGCGGCATGCAAGTTGCTTGGCAAAGAGGCGGCGCTGTCTCATGCGCTCACCGGCGGTGACGACTTTGAATTATGCTTCACAGCGCCACCTGAACGTCGTTTGGCCGTTGCCACCCTGGCAAGAAGCAGTGGTCTAACTCTTACCTGCATCGGCACGGTTACGCCAGGCGGTGGCGTAACCGTGAGTCAGGGAGGTGCGCCGCACGTAGCAGTTGAGTCGGGGTACCGTCACCACTGGCAGGCGGACGGCTAATTGGCAGGCAACCGGTCAGTTGTTGATCTCGGGGTGCTCTGGCTGGGGCAGGGGCTAGGCAGTGGCCGCGCACCGCTGGCACCGGGCACGCTGGGGACAGTGCCGGGAGTGGGACTTGCCTGGCTGCTGGGTACCACCGGCCCGTGGGCCTATCTCGTCGGCACTGCACTGATTATCGTTATCGCTGTTTTAGTAGCGGGCCGGGCCGCCGTACTGCTGGGCAGACACGATCACCCCAGCATTGTGATAGACGAGATCGCAGGGATGCTGGTGACGATGGCTTTGTTACCGGCTACGCCGCTGGCGCTACTGACCGGGTTCTGCCTGTTTCGAATATTCGACATCGCCAAGCCGCCCCCAATTGGGCTACTGGACCGTAAGCTCGGCGGTGGTATCGGCATCGTGGCGGACGATGTGGCTGCTGGAATTTATGCCAACATTTGCCTACAACTGATTGCTGCCACCACTGGGGTATTTAACTGAGGAGTTGTCACGGCCCCGGCGGAACCCAGCGGCGTGCGGCAACGCAGCAAAGCGTGGGTTAACGCTCGAGTTGGTCGAGCTTGCCGCTGATGTTTTTCCAGTCATCGGCGTCAGCAGGCGCGGGTTTCATCTCTGTGATGACCGGCCATAGTTGCCCCAACTCGGCGTTAAGCGCCAGGAACTCCTGTTGGTCATCAGGCAGGTCTTCCTCCGCAAAGATTGCATCTACTGGGCACTCGGGTTCACACAGGCTGCAGTCGATACATTCTTCAGGATCAATAACAAGGAAATTCGGGCCCTCGTGAAAGCAGTCTACCGGACAGACTTCCACGCAGTCTGTGTATTTGCAGCGAATGCATCCATCACCAACCACATAGGTCATTTGTTTTCTCCCGGAACCGTTTGCTGGGTTTATTACCCTCGGTCTTCAAGGGTTGTCAGGTGTAGAGGTGTGATTGTATGGAATTGGTGCGGATCGGTAAATGATTAACCCACTCGCTGGTTGACGATCTTGCGAAGTTCATCAAACACCGCGGTATTGGCGGCGATAATATTGCCATTTTTTAGGTAGTTCTGTTCGCCGGAAAAATCGGCCACCAGCCCCCCAGCTTCCCGGACCAGCAGGGCTCCGGCTGCCATGTCCCAGGGTTTGAGACCCATTTCCCAGAAACCGTCGAGTCTGCCGGCAGCCACGTAAGCCAGGTCGAGGACGGCGGCGCCAGCTCGGCGTACACCAGCAGTCTTGGGCAGCAGTGCCTGGAAGGTTCTCAGCCAGGGCTCAAGGACGCTCATATCCCGAAAAGGGAAGCCAGTGCCCAATAGTGCTTGGCTAAGGTGCTGTAGGCCGCTGACCCGAATGCGTCGGTCATTGAGTTGTGCGCCCTGGCCGCGACTGGCGGTAAACAATTCGTCTTTAAGCGGGTCAAACACGACGCCATGTTCGAGGACGTCCCCGCGAATGGCGGCGATGGAAACAGCAAACTGGGGGAACCCGTGGATGAAGTTGGTAGTGCCGTCCAGGGGGTCGACTACCCAGGTGTATTCACCACCCTCGCGGCGGCCGCCTTCTTCCGCCAGAATTCCGTGACCGGGGTAGGCCCTGCACAATACCTCGAGGATGACCTCCTCGGCCTCGGTGTCGGCCTGGGTGACATAATCGTTTCGACTCTTCGCGGTTACAGTCAGGCGGTCGAGCCGGTCTTGGTACATTAATATGATGCGGCCGGCCTGGCGGGCAGCGCGGACCGCAGTATTCAGCATCGGGTGCATGGGCTGGTCCTAAGCTGGAGAGTGGAGCACGAGAAATAATGGAAAATGTGACTGCGCCAGGGAACCCAGGGGCCATAAGAAAGCCCGAAAATTCACACCGGATACTGCCAGTAGGCGGATTTTAACGCAGTGGCCAACTATCGGAACGGGTATCTGAATAGATGAATCTGAGCGGCATTCGCATAGTGTTGGTGGGCACCACCCACCCAGGTAACATCGGCGCGACGGCCCGGGCTATGGCCAACATGGGGCTTGGCGATCTGCGTCTGGTCGAGCCACGGGTGTTTCCCTCGCCAGAGGCAACGGCGCGGGCGGCCGGGGCCGATGCGGTACTTGAGAATGCGCGTGTCTACAAAGAACTCCACGAAGCTGTCGCTGACTGCACTTATGTTGTCGGGGCAACAGCGCGGCGACGCTCTATAGGCTGGCCATTGCTTGAGCCCCGGGCGGCAGCGGCGGCACTGTTCGAAATGCAGGCGAGAGGTCCGGTGGCGTTGGTTTTTGGTCGGGAAGCATCGGGGCTGGCCAACCAGGAACTCGACCACTGCCAGGCCCACGTGCGCATACCGGTCTGTGCGGATTTCTCTTCGCTTAATCTGGCGACGGCAGTTGCAATTCTCGTTTACGAACTGCATAAGACCGCGCGCCCGGAGCAGGCATTGGCGCCGGCGGCAGCCGGGAATGGGGCTGAGGAACCGCCATTGGCCACGGTAGCGGAGATAGACCGGTTTATGGTGCACTTGGGGGAGGTGCTCGAAAAGACCGGGTTTTTGGGCTCGGCTCGCACGCGCCTGCTACGAAAGCTGCGGCGGCTGTTTACTCGGACCCCACTGCAGCAGGAAGAGGTTAACATCCTGCGCGGGATCCTCACCTCGGTGGAGCAATACGGCGCTAAGCGCAAAGGTAACCTCGGGGAATAGGTTCCGGGGTCCGAAAGTGGTAGAATCCAGGGCGAAAAAAAGGCGGTCAGCAGCCTCATATACTTCACGGAATCAAGGTTTTACCTACGATAATGGCAATCACGCTTACCGCCTCTGCCGCTGACCGTGTTCGCGGCCACCTTGCCTCGCGAGGCCGTGGGGAGGGTTTGCGTTTAACCGTCAAGACCACCGGTTGCTCTGGCTTGTCCTATGTGGTCGATTTTGCCGACGAAGTGGCCGATGACGATAAGGTTTATACCAGCCATGGCGTGAAGGTTGTGGTTGACGCCGAAAGCCTGCCTTTCTTGGACGGCACCGAAATTGACTTTGCCGCTGATGGCTTGGCGGCGGCGTTCAAGTTCAACAACCCCAATGTCATCGACGAATGTGGCTGTGGTGAGAGTTTTACGGTAAACGAGACCTGAACGAGTTGCGGATGCCGAACATCGGTCAGACCAGCGGTATTTGCGCTCCAGCCATACAAACCCTGCCAACGGCCGTCCGATGAAAGCGCAGCGCAGCGCGCTGGCCAACGGTTCGCGGGTGGCACTAACCACCCTGGGTTGCAAGGTCAATGCTTACGAATCGGCCATTATTGCCCAGCGCCTAGGTGCTGATCACTGGACCAGGGTAGGTGAGCGCGAGTGTGCCGATCTTTACGTGATCAACTCGTGTACCGTAACAGCCGAAGCTGATCGCCAGACCCGCCAAGCAGTAAGACGGGCGCTACGACTCAATCCTGCCGCCCGGGTAGTGGTTACCGGTTGCTATGCACAGAATGACCCACAGGCCTGCGCAGATATTCCCGGGGTCTCGCTGGTGGTCGGTAATGAGCAAAAGCTGTCGATCCCCGGGCTAATCTGTGATCTTCCGGTGCAGTCTGGACGGCCGACGCCAGTGCGCATGGAGCAGTCGGCCGATGCGCCGATACAGTTACTCAACGGTTACCACGACCGCACCAGAGCATTGGTGCAGGTCCAGCAAGGCTGTGACCAATCTTGCACTTTCTGCGTGATCCACCGGGCTCGGGGAGCAAGCCGCTCGCTTGCGGTAGACGCGGTGGTACGCCAGGTGCGACGGTTCATTGCCCAGGGATACCGCGAGATCGTTGTTTGTGGGATAGACCTGGGCAGTTACGGCCAGGAACGGGGCGGGCCGGCAGTCAGTCTGGCCGCGCTGCTGGCCTATATCGCCAATCTGCCGGGGGATTTTCGAATCCGTTTGAGCTCGCTTGACCCGGTTCACCTCGACGACCAGTTGCTTGAGGTGTTGGCGAGCAGTCCCCGTTTTTGCCCCTACCTGCACCTGTCAATTCAATGCGGCAGTACCCTGATTTTAAAGCGCATGGGCCGACGCTACGATGCGGCGCTGGTGCGCGAACGTGTAGTACAAGCCCGCGGGCGTATTCCGGGCCTGATCCTGGGTGGGGACATCATGGTGGGTTTTCCAACCGAGTCGGCTGAAGATTTTGCCCAAACTCTGCGATTGATCGATGATCTAAATATCATCTATCCACACGTGTTTACCTACTCGGCCCGACCGGGAACACCGGCCGCGCGGATTTCCAGGCAAGTACCAAAGAACGTGCGTCGTGAGCGGGCAGCAGTTTTGCGCCAGGCAGGCCAGCAGCTGCGTACTCGGGCGCTGGATTCGCAACTCTGGCAAGAGGCCGAAATGCTGGTTGAGCAGGTTAATCCGGGCGGCAGTGCGGCCTACCACGGACGTCTCGCCAATTATATGCCGGTGTGGCTTAGCACCCCGCCGGCGGGCGCGGGGTGCTTCCAGGCGGCACAGATAGTGGGTCGCCAAGGTGATACTCTCGTTGCTCGCGCGCTTGGGCGCGAATAAAATCTCCGTTAGCCGGCCAGCTCGGGCTGCCAGCCTAAATTATCAGCCTCGATCACCGCAACGGGCATTTGGTAGTGGACTGAAGCGCCCGCAAGCCGCCTGTTTTCTAACCACTTGGAGCATTGCATGAGCGTTGAACGTACTCTTTCAATCATCAAGCCTGACGCGGTCGCAAAGAACCTTATAGGCAAGATCTACGACCGGCTTGAAACTGCGGGCCTACAAATTGTCGCCTCTCGAATGATGCGGTTGACGCGGCAACAAGCGCAGGAATTTTATGTGGTGCACAAGGAGCGACCTTTTTATAGTGACTTGGTTGAGTACATGATCTCAGGACCGGTAGTGGTGCAGGTACTGGAAGGTGATAACGCAATCGCCAGAAACCGTGAGGTGATGGGTGCCACCAACCCGGCCGACGCGGCACCTGGCACTATCCGCGCCGATTTTGCCGAGTCTGTAGAATCGAATGCAGTGCACGGGTCCGATGCGCCCGAAACCGCTTACACGGAGATCTCCTTTTTCTTTGATGTGGGCGAGATCCTGTCGAGGGATAGCTGATCGTTGGACATGCCGCTCGAACGCACCAACCTATTGGGCATGGACCGTGAGGCCATGCAGAGGTACTTCGTCTCTTTGGGAGCCAGGGAGTTCCATGCCCGGCAGTTCTTGCAATGGGTGTACCAGCGAGGCATCACCGAATTCGTGCAGATGACTAATCTGAGTAAGGCCTTGCGTGCCCGTCTTCTGAGTGAGGCAACCCTGGAGATGCCTAGGGTCGCGAGTGAGCAGTTATCGAGTGATGGCACGCGCAAGTGGCTGCTGCAACTGGCTGACGGCAATCATATAGAGACCGTGTTCATCCCAGAAGACGATCGCGGGACATTGTGCGTTTCTTCTCAGGTGGGCTGCGCACTCAATTGTTCATTTTGCGCGACTGCACGACAGGGCTACAGCCGTAACCTCGAAGCCAGTGAAATCATCAGCCAGGTCTGGCTGGCGCAGTATCTGTTGCACGATTCCGGGTACACCGAGCGCGCTATCACCAACATTGTATTGATGGGTATGGGCGAGCCGTTGCTCAACTATGAAGCAGTAGTGCCGGTAATAAACTTGATGCTGGACGACTTATCGTATGGCTTGTCGCGCAGGCGCATCACTTTGAGTACCGCCGGGGTAGTTCCGGCCATTGACCGCCTTGCCAAGGAATGTCCAATCAGCCTGGCAGTATCACTGCATGCGGCTCGTGATGCGTTGCGCGATCAACTGGTGCCGTTGAATCGAAAATATCCCATCAAACAATTGCTAAGCGCTTGCCGGCGTTACGCGGTGAAGGACAGTCGCCGGCAAGTAACATTCGAATACGTCATGTTGGCTGGGGTGAATGATTCGATCGCCGAGGCCAAGGAACTCGGCCAGTTGCTTAGCGGCCTTCCAGCGAAGGTTAACCTCATCCCGTTCAATCCGGTGCCCGGCATCGGCTACCGGAGTTCCAGCACGGAAGTCATCGACCGATTCCGTGATCAACTCTTGACTCAGGGATTGATGACCATCACCCGCCGTACCCGGGGTGGCGATATTGCTGCCGCTTGCGGGCAACTGGCCGGTGTAGTGAAGCAGCGCAGGCGACACAAGACGCAGCTCGCCGTGAACGCGTGATGAAACAACCACTGCCTTTGCTGTATCTGCTACTTCTACTTTACGGTTGTACTCCGTTGGTGGAGCAATCTTCCGGTTGGGATCTCACGCAACGGGTCGATCTGCACACTCGACTCGGGCTAGGTTATATGGAGCAAGATCGATTGGCCGCCGCACTTGAGTCGCTGCAGTATGCGCTGTCACTGGCGTCAGACGATTCGACTGCCAACCATGCGATGGCTCTGTTGCAACTGCGCCTCGGCGATTCGAATGCGGCTCGATCGCATTTCGAGACAGCCTTGATAGCAGAGCACGGCAATGTGGCGGCCCGAAATGATTTCGGCAGTTACCTGTGTGAAAAAGGGGCTGCCAGGGAGGGTATCGCGCAATTTCGACAGGCGCTCAAAGACCCGTTCAATACCCGCCCATATCTGAGCCAGTATGGTCTTGCGGTTTGTCTGACCCGTACCGGTGAACTGAAATCGGCACGGGAGTACCTGGGACGGGCGCTGGCGGCGCAGCCCGAGAGCGGGCCGATTCTGTATCAATCAGCAGTGGTTGGCTATGGGCTCGGCAACCATCTTTCGGCACGAGGCTTTTTGGAGCGATTTTTTGGCCTCGGGTTGACCTCGCCGGAAAGCCTGCTGCTTGCTACCCGTAACGAACAGAAACTCGGTGCGGTCGACTTGGTTGGGCAGTACGCCACACGCCTGCGCAAAGGCTACCCCAGTAGCACACAAGCAGCGCAACTCGATGCTGTACTGAGAGGGGGGAGCTAATGACTGAGACAACGCCCGTAGTCACTACGCCAGGGCAGATGTTACGCGGTGCCCGGGAACTGTACGGTTGGCACATCGAGGACGTGGCGGCGGAGTTGAACCTTTTGCCGCACGTTGTAAAGGCGCTGGAGGCAGATGATTACAAGCAGATGGCCGGGTGGACCTATGTTGTTGGTTACCTACGCAATTATGCGCGATTAGTCGGTATCAACATAGAAGATGCGATCGCCCGGCATGAACAGCAGATGCCGCCACGGAAAGATGGGCCGGGCACCATGACCGAAGCGGCACACAAGCGGCGGGAGCCAATTGCCATCCATTCTCGTTGGGTGGTTACCGCGGTGGTTCTGGGGCTGGTGTTGGCCGGGCTTTACGCCGCCTACGTCAACCGCTCAACCGACGTTGAAAGGACAAATTTGGCCAGCGCCACCCGCAGCCAGGCCGCGGTGGAATTAAACAAGGAACCATTGGCCCTTGATAAACAGGCAGGTACGCAACCAACTATTACCAGCAAAGTGCCAGCAGCCGGTGATACCTCCGCCGACAGTACCGGGGACGCAAGCGCGGGCGGTGCGGCCAGTGGCGGTAACGAGGCAGCCAGCGGAGCCACTGACGGGACTGTTATACCTGCGGTTGAGCCAGTGAAAAAAGTGCAAGCCGAGCAAGCGCAGTTGGCTGTGGCGCCTCAAGCGACGACCAAGACCGCATCTACGCCTGAGCCAAGTAAAAAAGCCGTCAAGAAGAAAACGCCTGAGCCAGCGAAAAAAGCCGTAAAGAAGAAAACGCCTGAGCCAACCAAAAAGGTAGTAAAGAAGAAAACACCTGCACCAAAATCAACTAATAAAGTGGCAAAAAAGAAGGCGACCTCATTGGCAACGACGCAGACCAGCTCAAGCCTTAATCCCACGGTGGCCAACCGTTTCGTTGAAACTCGGTTTGCCGTGCAGATGACAGCGGCTACGGCGCCGTCGGCACGACCGGCGGCTAGCGGTGTGCGCCAGCTTACCCTGCGGGTAACAGATAGCAGCCACGTGATGGTGCGGGATCACAACAATCAGATGCTGGTTCGAAAGTACTTTGAGTCTGGCAAGGTGGTGACGGTGAGCGGCTTGCCGCCCTTTACCCTGGTGTTGAGTTATCCGCAGGGTGTGCGGGTGATCTACGGGGGTAAGGAAATGGCGATACCGGCGTCCAAGTCGGGCCGCAACGCGAAAGTGATTGTCGGGCGCTGATTGCCATGGTCGGGGGCAACAGTATCCGCTCCATTCGTGGAATGAACGATCTGCTACCGGCTGACATACCGGCCTGGCAGGCGGTCGAAGATACGATCCGCTCAGTCGTTAGCCATTACGGTTACCAGGAGATCCGCACGCCAGTTATCGAGCAAACCGAACTTTTCCAACGATCGATCGGTGAGGGGACTGACATTGTTGAGAAGGAGATGTATACCTTCAACGACAACAACGGCGATAGCTTGACGTTGCGGCCAGAGGCGACAGCAAGTTGCGTTCGGGCTGGTATCGAACACGGACTGCTGCACAATCAGTCGCAGCGATTGTGGTATCTGGGGCCGATGTTCCGGCACGAGCGGCCACAAAAAGGCCGTTATCGCCAGTTTCACCAGTTTGGTATCGAAGCGCTCGGCTGGCCCGGGCCGGATGTCGATGCCGAGATTCTATACCTCGGCAGCCGCCTATGGCGGCAACTTGGGCTGAATGACATCGTGCTTGAGATCAACACACTGGGTTCGGCCCAGGCCCGCGGGCGGTTTCGCAGCGCGCTCAGTGAATACCTGGCATCTCGGATAGATGAACTTGATACCGATAGTCGGCGCCGGTTGCAGCAAAACCCGCTGCGAATTCTCGACAGCAAGGTTGCACGTACTCAGGAGATTCTGGCCGACGCCCCCGACCTGCTGGATTTTATCGACGATGAAGACTGCAGCAGTTTCGAAATCCTGCAGGGTTTGCTGCGCGCGGCTGGCGTCGAATTCCAGGTCAACAGCCGCCTTGTACGAGGGCTCGATTATTACACCGGTATCGTCTTCGAATGGACTACCGATCAACTGGGTGCACAGAACGCAATCTGTGCTGGTGGCCGTTATGATGGATTGGTGGAGCAACTCGGTGGCCGATCGGTACCAGCGGCCGGGTTCGCCTGCGGATTGGAACGACTCATTGAACTAACCCGCCTGGGCGGCCACTTGGCACCGCCTGTGCCCCCTGATATTTGGGTTGCAATCGTTGATCAGGCGGCAATAGCATCCGGTTTCGGTTACAGTGAAAAATTGCGCGATGCCGGCTACAAAGTAGTAGCTAATTGCGGCGGTGGCGGGCTCAAGAAGCAAATGCGCCGGGCCGACGGCAGCGGTGCACTGGTGGCGCTGGTTGTTGGCACGGAGGAACTGCGCACACAGTGTGTCAGCGTCAAGCCGTTGCGGACCAATGCACCCCAAGTAAGCGTAGCCGACGGCGAATTGCTGGCACACCTTAAGCAACACTTTGACATGGAACAATAAGGATAGGAACAAGCTGATGGCTGACAAGGACATTCCGGCACAGATACATTTTGCCGAAGATGAGGATATCGAGAAACTTAAGCACTGGTGGAAGCGCAACGGGACAGGAATCATCGCCGGGCTCGTGATTGGAGTTACGGCTGTGGCTGGCATCAACGGTTGGCGTGTTTACAGCGAGCACCAGGCTGAAGAAGCATCGGCCCTGTACCGGCAAATGATGGGTGCGGCACAAGCGAATCAAAGTACAGCGGCAATGACGACGGCGACTGAACTGCTGGATAAGCATGGTAGCAGTGGTTATGCCGACATCGCGTTACTGATGTTGTCGCGGCTTGCTGTCGAGCGCGGCAATACCAGTGAGGCACAGGATTACTTGCGCCGGATTGTGGGTGACTCCAAAGATCCGGCGTTGCGACACACCGCTCGTTTACGCTTGGGTTTGCTCGCCTTGGAGACCGGTGACCTGGCAGCAATAGAACAACTGGCAGCAGCAGATTCCGCGAGTGCTTTCGTTTCGCAGTACCAGGAACTGCTTGGCGACAGTTATGCATCCAAAGAACGATGGGACGAAGCGGAGGCGGCCTATGACCGGGCGCTTGCCGAACTACCGGGTAATTCACTTAGCACTAGACTGTTGACGGCTAAGCGGAACATGACCCGCAATAGTGCCCGAGTGCAATGAATACAGGCTGTGCCTCGCTGCTGGTACTTGCGCTGGCGCTGGCCGGGTGTGGCACTGGGCCGGTGCACTTTGCCCGCGAGGGACCCCAAGCCGCTGACTCGCCGAAACTGCGTACCTCGGCCGAGGTAACCCGGCGCTGGAAGCGCGATACCGGGGCCGGTTACGCTGACAGCAGTACCTTGTTGTTGCCCATGGCCGCCGCCGACCGGATATTCGTTGCTGAGCCCGCCGGCCTAATCCAGGCCCTGGACAGCGCCAGCGGCAAGCCGTTGTGGCAGGTGGACTTGGAAGAGCCGTTGGCGGCAGGTATTGGTGGCGATAACAGCATACTGGTAGTCGCTACCGGTGAAGGCACGGTGGTCGCCCTTGGTCGAGATAACGGTGCTGTACTTTGGCGGACCGCCATTGGCAGTGAGGTGTTAGCACGGCCGGTCGTTACCGAGGGCAAGGTATTGGTGCGCAGCGGCGATGGCCAGGTCATCGGACTTAATGCGCAAACCGGGGTCGTCGGCTGGCGGGTGCGCCGTGCAGTGCCATCACTTAGCGTTCGGGGCTTGTCCACCCCGGCGATAGTTGAAGGTGTGCTGGTGGTCGGATTCGCCAACGGTCGGCTGGCAGGCATCGACGTCCACAGCGGTCAAGAGTTGTGGAATGTGCTCATCGCCCGCCCGCGTGGCAGCAACGAGATAACAAGACTCACCGATATTGATGCGGATCCGTACCGGGTAGGCAACCTGTTGTTTGTGGCAGCTTACCAAGGCCGGATCAGTGCCTTGTCGTTGGACAACCAGAGTATGCTCTGGCGCTCGGATATTTCCACTCTGAAACCCATGGGTTCGCGCGCTCGTGTGCTACTGGTTACGGCCGATGACGGCACGATCATTGGGATCGACCAAAGCAGTGGTGCCACCTTGTGGACACAGACCGCCCTTCGCGGGCGGGGGGTGACCGGGCCATTGGGCCTGGAGGGTGCTGAACGGGCGGTAGTGGGCGACTACCAAGGCTTCGTGTACCTGCTGGATACTGTCGCCGGCAAAGTGACAAGCAGGACTCGCGCGCCGGGTGGCGCCGTGCTCGCGGTACTGGCCAGCAGCGGGGATGCATTCTTGACCCTGTCCGAAAACGGTACTCTGACCTCCTGGATTCCGGCAGACTGAGCGTTTGCCAATATGTGGCCGGTGATGCGCTGGCCACCACCTAAATCTTGCCATGTTACCCGTCATTGTCTTAGTCGGTCGACCCAACGTGGGTAAATCGACCTTATTCAATCGCTTGACCCGAAGCCGGCGAGCGTTGGTGGATGACCAGCCAGGGGTAACGCGGGATCGACTCTATAGCGTAGTTCATCGGCCCGAGCAGAGCTTTCTCGTAGTTGATACTGGCGGATTGTCAGCAGAGGATGGTGATTTAAGTTCACTCGTCCGCCAGCAGGTTGAGTTGGCCCTGGACGAGGCCGACGCCGTAGTCTTTATCGTTGATGCCAGGGATGGCCTTGGCCTTCAGGACAGCGACATCGGGCAGCGACTACGCCGGGGTAGAGCGCCGGTTTTCGTCGCTGTCAATAAGGCTGAAGGACTGGACCAGCACACGGTTGTGGGGGAATTTCACGAATTGGCGCTGAGTGAGCCGGCCGCTATATCTGCGCGCACCGGCCAGGGGGTGGAATCCTTGCTTGTCCGGGTACTGCAAGTGTTGCCGCCAGCCGTTCCCATGAGAGCTGCTCCGACACAGCAGCGGGTAGCAGTTGTGGGTCGGCCCAATGTTGGTAAGTCAACCTTGGTTAATGCCCTGCTTGGTGAGCCACGTTTGATCGTAGCCGACCTGCCAGGCACCACGCGCGACAGTGTTGAAGTGCAACTTGATCGTGCTGGCCATCGACTACAGTTGATAGACACGGCCGGGGTACGTCGCCGATCCCGAGTAAAGGGCACTATCGAAAAGTTTTCGATCGTCAAAACACTGCAAGCGCTTGAAGGCAGCCATGCGGCGGTACTATTACTGGACGCCCAAGATGGGCTGACCGACCAGGATGCGACGATTGCGGGACTGATCTTGGACAGCGGCCGCTCCATTGTGGTAGCCGTTAATAAATGGGATGGGCTGGAGCGGCGGGATAGGAACAGGGTGCGACGTGAGCTTGCGCGGAAGTTGGATTTCCTGCCAGTGCACGAGACTGTGTTCGTTTCGGCACTGCATGGCTCGGGAGTGGGGGAAGTGCTTGACGCGACCGAGCGGGCGCTGGAGTCAGCGATGCGAGAATTACCCACTGCAGCGTTGAATGCGGCTTTAGCGAGAGCCTTGGAGCGTCATTCGCCGCCACTACACAACAATCGGCAGGTTAAACCCAAGTATGCACACCAGGGCGGGCGCAACCCGCCAACGGTCGTGCTGCACGGCAACCTGCTGGAGAAGTTGCCTGCCAGTTACATCCGTTACCTGGCCAATAGTTTTTCACGTGAATTCAAATTAGTAGGAACCAAGGTCCGATTTGAACTGAAAAAGGGTAGCAATCCATACGTGCGGGGCGCCCGCAGTCGTCGTTGACGCTACTGGTATTACCTCAACGTTTGGATTTAAAACGACCGGGGCGCGCAACAGGCGATGCCACGGGCGTGGTGCCGGTCTCCTCCACCTGACCCTTGAACCAGCCGGCGGCGAGTTCGGCCTGCACTCGAGCTCCGACCGGGGCATCGTCGGCAGAGCGAACGAGGGTGCCGCTGGTCAGGTTGTGTACGATGGCATAGCCTCGGGCCAGCGTGCCCCTGGGACTCAATGCATCGAGTTGCGCTTGGGCGACGACCAGGCGCTGCCGTTGACTGGTGAGTAGCACCTGGGCGCGGTCGGCAAGACGTTGATGCAGTGCGCCATACACAGCTTGCAGGTAGGGCAGGCGCCTTCGCGGAGAACAAGCGTTGAGACGGTGCGCATATGCTGTCACCTTGAAGTGCGGACCGGCCAGAGCGTTCTTACAGGCTGCACTCAGGCGGCGCTCGAGATTGTCGGTGACCTGTGACTGGTGTTGCAATCGTTCCAGGGGATGGTGCAACTGGCCGACGGCAACGTCTAGTTGCTGGGCTTTATCACGCAGCCGGTGCTGTAGTGCTTGCCGCAATCTTGCTGTGGTCAGCCGCAGTTCCTGCGTCAATTCTTCACGATCCGGCGTTGTTGCTTCGGCCGCAGCGGTTGGCGTGGCAGCCCGCAGGTCAGCTGCGAAATCCACCAGGGTAAAGTCAGTTTGATGGCCGACCCCAGAGACTACAGGCAGTCGGCACGAGCGCACGGCGCGAACCACAATCTCTTCATTGAAGGCCCATAAGTCTTCTAGTGAGCCGCCGCCGCGGGCCAGGATCACAACTTCGGCGGTGCGGGTGTGTCCTACCGCGGTGAGCGCGGCGGCGATTTCCGGGCCGGCACATGGGCCCTGGACGGCTACCGCGTACAGGTCTACCTCCACCAAAGGGAAGCGGCGCGCCAGGGTGGCCATGATGTCGCGTATTGCGGCGCCAGTGGCCGAGGTAACTACCGCAATTCGCCGTGGCATGGGCGGTAGCGGTCGTTTGCTGGCAGGATCGAATAAGCCGTCTTTATCGAGGCGTTGTTTGAGCGCTTCGAGGCGCTGGCGCAGTGCCCCTTCGCCGGCCGGCTCAAGATATTCGATGATGAGTTGAAAATCTCCACGAGGCTCGTAGAGCGATACGGTGCCGCGAACCAGTACCGCAGCGCCATTTGCCAGGGCGCCGGCAGGCTGAATTCGCCGGTTACGAAAGAGTGCGCAGCGGACCTGGGCGTTCTCATCCTTAAGTGAGAAGTACTTGTGACCGGAAGCGGGAGTAGCAAGGTTGGATATTTCTCCCTCTAGCCAGATATCTGCAAAGTTCTCCTCGAGCAATTCGCGCGCGGCCCGTGTGAATTGACTGACTGTGTAGACTATTCGCTCCACCAACAGATTGTGCACGGCGGAGCCGACTTGAGCAATGTGCCGGTCGGCACAAAAAACCGGGCCAGGGCCCGGTTTTGTAGCGAAAGCTCAGTGGTCAGTAGATGGGCCCGGCGTCCTGCTGCTGCTTGGCTTGGGTAATGCCGGCTTGGCTGGCCCAGGAAATGCGCTCGGCCAGACGCAGTGCTTCAGCTTCATCCCCGGCCTCGAGTTTTTTCTTGGCCACCTTCAGTAGTTTGCTCAGGCTAACCGCACTGCCACCCGTTGCCGCATCGATCAGGCGCCAGAGGGCACCTGCTTTTTTAGCGCTGCTGAGGTCTTGTTCCGCTTGAGCAACGGCGTCGGCAGCTGAGGCGGCGTTGGCCAGCGGTACGCTGTAGGCCAGGACGGCGCCAAGAGCAAGTGCCGGCAGCAGTCTGCTAATGCGCATGATCGGTCCTCCGGATGAAATAAGACGAATTTATTCTTAAAAAATAATGACTTGTGTTAGCCAGAAACCTTACAAGTTTACCGAACACGAGTCAAACTCTATAATCCGCCGATGGAAGACATGGATCTTGCGCTCACCTTCGATGACGTCCTGCTGGTGCCCGCGTTTTCCGAGGTTTTGCCTCGCAATGTCAGCCTGAAAACCCTCTTTTCGCGCAATATTGCGCTCAATATCCCTTTGGTTTCTGCAGCTATGGACACGGTTACGGAGTCCCGGGCTGCTATCTGCCTGGCCCAGGCGGGCGGCATCGGCGTGGTGCACCGCAACCTTACACCGCCGGCGCAGGCGGCCGAGGTTAGCGCGGTGAAGAAATACGAAAGTGGGGTGATTACCGATCCCATTTGCGTGACAGCTAATACCACGGTGGCTGAAGTAGTGGCGCTGACCCGGGAACACCGCATCTCCGGAGTTCCGGTGCTGGATGACGATGGCAAACTGGTCGGTATTGTCACTAGCCGTGACCTGCGCTTCGAAACTCATTTTGACCAGCCGATTTCTTCGGTGATGACCGGTCGGGAGCGGTTGGTTACCGCGCCTGAAGGTGCAGGCCGAGCGGAAATTCGCCAACTGCTCCACCAGTATCGTATCGAGAAGGTGCTGCTGGTAGATGGCGGTTTCAATCTCAAAGGCATGGTTACGGTCAAGGATATTCAGAAGCAGACCGAGTTCCCGCATGCCAGCAAAGATGACCGGGGCCGATTGCGAGTAGCGGCTGCGGTAGGCACTGGAGAGGATACCTCTGAGCGGATTGAGCGGTTGGTCGACGCTGGCGTCGATGCAATCGTAGTCGACACCGCGCATGGCCATTCCCGCGGGGTAATCGAGCAGGTTGCAGCAATTAAGCAGGACTACGCACAAATCGATGTTGTCGCCGGTAATATTGCCACTGGTGATGCGGCGCTTGCGCTTGCCGATGCAGGGGCTGATGCGGTTAAGGTAGGTATTGGCCCAGGGTCTATCTGCACCACCCGCATCATTGCCGGGGTTGGGGTGCCGCAGATCACAGCAGTACAAGGGGTGGCCCGGGCCTTGGAACAGGCAGGGCTGCCGGTCATTGCCGACGGCGGCATTCGGTACTCTGGTGACATCGCCAAGGCGATAGCCGCGGGCGCGCACGTAGCCATGGTCGGTGGGTTGTTTGCCGGTACCGAAGAGGCACCGGGCGAGATCGAGCTGTTCCAGGGCCGTTCCTACAAGAGCTACCGTGGCATGGGCTCACTAGGCGCGATGCAGGAAGGATCAGCAGACCGGTACTTTCAGGAGAGCCAGGATGACCCCGGTAAATTGGTACCCGAGGGGATCGAGGGTCGGGTGCCGTACAAGGGACCAATGGCTCAGATCATCCACCAGTTGACCGGCGGCCTGCGCGCCAGCATGGGCTACACTGGTTGTGCCAACGTGGAGCAAATGCGCAGCCGCTGCCGTTTCGTACAGATCACTCATTCCGGGGTTGCTGAAAGCCACGTACATGATGTCTCGGTCGTAAAAGAGGCCCCTAACTATCAGCGGGGCGGATAAGTGTCGGCGATGGCTGGCGAAACCGTGGCGGGCACCCCTGACCCGCATGCCGAGCGCATCCTCATCCTTGATTTTGGCTCGCAGTACACGCAACTGATTGGCCGTGCGGTACGGGAGGCCGGGGTTTACTGCGAGATTCACTCCTGCGAGATGCCTTTTGCGGAGATTTGTAGTTTCAACCCGGTGGGCGTAATCCTTTCGGGCGGCCCCGACACCGTTACCGATACCAGTACCGACCGTGCCCCGGTAGAACTTTTCAGCTGGGATCGGCCGTTGCTTGGGATTTGCTACGGCATGCAGACCATGGCAGCGCAGCTTGGCGGCAAGGTTGAGACCAGCGAACACCGTGAATACGGGTTCGCCCGCCTGATCCCATCGGCTACACCTGGGTTGCTTAGTGATCTCTTAGAACAACCTTCCATGGAAGATGCTGGGCTCGATGTCTGGATGAGTCATGGCGACCGGGTCACCCACTTACCCGAAGGCTTTCACGTCATGGCGGCGAGCCAGAATGCACCACTTGCGGCGATCGGTGATGAGAAACGGCAGTACTACGGCCTACAATTTCATCCGGAAGTAACCCACACGATGTACGGGCGCGAGATTTTGTCGCGTTTTGTGCGCCAGATCTGCGGCTGCTCAGGTCAGTGGACCGCAGAGACCATTATCGACAGCATTACCGAGAACGTGCGTGCCACGGTGGGCAATGATCAGGTAATCCTAGGACTTTCCGGCGGCGTCGATTCCTCGGTGGTAGCTGCGCTACTGCAACGGGCGATCGACAGGCAGTTGACTTGTATTTTTGTTGACAACGGCCTGTTGCGTTTGAACGAAGGCGATGAGGTGATGAATAACTTCGCTAAACATCTGGGAGTGCAAGTGGTACGTGTTGATGCCCAGGAGCGCTTCCTGAAAGCGCTGGCGGGGGTTGCTGATCCGGAAGCAAAGCGCAAGGTCATTGGGCGGATGTTTATCGAGGTCTTCCAGGAGGAAGCGCAGAAAATCAAAGGGGCGCGCTGGCTGGCCCAAGGCACCATCTACCCCGATGTGATCGAATCGGCAGGCGCCAAATCCGGCAAGGCCAAGGTCATCAAGTCCCACCATAATGTCGGCGGACTGCCCGAGACGCTGCACCTGTCGTTGCTTGAACCGCTCAAAGAGCTGTTCAAGGACGAAGTGCGTCGTATCGGCCTTGAATTGGGGTTGGCGCCAGAAATCGTCTTTCGCCACCCGTTTCCCGGCCCCGGCTTGGGGGTGCGTATTCTGGGTGAGGTACGCAGGGAATACGCCGATATCCTCCGCCAGGCCGATGCGATCTACCTGGAAGAGTTACACCGGAACAACCTGTATGATCAGATCAGCCAGGCCTTCGCAGTGTTCTTGCCGGTGCGCTCAGTAGGCGTAGTTGGGGACAATCGCGCCTATGAATACGTCATTACCCTGCGCGCAGTGGAGACCGTGGATTTCATGACCGCGAACTGGAAGCGCATCCCCTACGATGTACTGGGACATATCTCCACTCGCATTATCAATGAAGTACGTGGTATCAGCCGAGTCACCTATGATATCTCGGGCAAACCCCCAGCAACCATTGAGTGGGAATAGCACAACAGCAGGTGGATGACGGGCACGAGCAGTGGATGAGGTTGGCGCTGGCTGAGGCGGCTACCGCGGGCCAGGCCGGGGAAGTGCCGGTGGGGGCAGTGCTGATTCGCGACGGTGAGATCATCGGGCGTGGCCACAACCAGCCGATCGCTAGCCATGATCCGACAGCCCATGCCGAAATCAATGCCCTGCGGGACGCAGCGGCGAAGGCAGCTAACTACCGGTTGCCCGGTAGCACGTTGTACGTAACCCTCGAGCCCTGCCTGATGTGTGCCGGCGCCATCGTCCAAGCCCGTATTGAGGTAGTAGTGTTCGGTGCCCGCGACGAAGAAAGCGGTGCGGCCGGCAGTGTGGCCAACGTGCTGGAGACGCCGCTCAATAACCATCGCTGCCGGGTAGTGGCCGGGGTTCTTGCCAGGGACTGCGCCGCACTGTTGGGCGACTTTTTCGGTAATAGGCGATAACCGGGGCGCCTGAAATCGAACCGACTTTGGCAACAGGCTCGACTGGCCTATCAGCCTGGAGGCTGGCTTCCCACAACCGACGGTTCTGCCTCGGTGGCAGAGGTCTTGGGCAGCCGTTCTTCACGCGGCGGGATGCCGAAGAAGTCGCGGTAACATTTACTGAAGTGCGGGGCTGAGACGAAGCCGCAGGAAAAAGCGATATCGACGATTGAGCGGGGGGTTCGCAGCAGCAGTTCCCGTGCGCGACGCAAGCGCAGTTCCAGGTAATAGCGGGTAGGGACGCAATGTAGGTGCTTCTGGAATAACCGCTCCAGTTGTCGGCGGGAGATGCCGACGTGGCTAGCGAGTTCATCCAATGTCATTGGCTCCTCTATGTTGGCCTCCATCAGTTCCACTGCTTCGACCAATTTCGGCTGGCTGGCGCCAAAATGCTGGCGCAGTGGAATTCTTTGCCGGTCTGAACCGTCGCGAATTCGTTCGCACAAAAACTGCTCGGAGATTTGTGCAGTAAGTTCTCGGCCATGGGTCTGGCGAATCAAGGTCAGCATCATGTCCATGGGGGCGGTACCGCCAGAGCAGGTATAGCGGTCGCGGTCCAGTTCGAAAAGATCAGAGGAAACCACCAGTTGTGGGAATTCGTCGTGCATGTCACGGATGTTCTCCCAATGCACGGTACAACGGTAACCATCCAGCAGGCCGGACCGAGCCAGGAGATAACTGCCAGTACAGATGCCGCCGATTGCAATCCCGCGTTTGATCAAGGGCTTGAGTCGTTCCAACAATGTAGCTTCGTTAACGGTCTCGAGATTAACGCCAGTGCACAGAAACAGCGCATCGAGCGATTCCCGGCCCGTCAAGTGGGCGACAGGCTGGATTTCAAGGCCGTTGCTGGCGACAACCGGCTGCCCATCGATGGAAAAGAGCGGAAACTCGTAAAGGGTGCAGCTGCTGACGCGGTTGGCCATACGCAATGGCTCAATCGCGGCTGCAAACGCAATCATGGTGTACTCGGGAAGGAGCAGAAAGCCGTAACGTACCGGGTCACGACTCGCGGTCGGAAAAGGTGCCCCACCGAGCCTGGATATCGTTTCCGTCCTCTCCATGGCGCAGGAATATAGCATCCCTAAGGCAATGAAAATACGCATGGCCGATGGCTATGTCAGGGCCTGGTAGCAAACCCCGTTATGCGGTCGTGTATGTCATTCCTTGGCAGGTCTCTGGTACGATGTTCGTGAGAAAGGCAGTGTATGAGACTTTTCGACAGCCGTCCCAGGAGGAGGCCGTGTGAATCTCAGAGCAGTTGAACTGGACGACAAATTTACCCTCGAAAGCGGGCAGGTATTCGTCACCGGCATTCAGGCGCTGGTGCGGCTGCCTATGTTGCAGAGTCAATCGGACCGGCTGCGAGAACTCAACACTGCAGGCTATGTTACTGGCTACCGTGGCTCACCCCTTGGTGCGCTGGACCAACAATTGGCCTTAGCGGCTGAACACCTCGACCGACACCAGATCCAGTTTCAGCCGGCCGTCAACGAGGACCTCGCAGCAACGGCGGTCTGGGGTACTCAGCAGGTGGGTCTGGGCGGTGACGGGCGTTTCGATGGCGTGTTCGCCATGTGGTATGGCAAGGGGCCCGGGGTAGATCGATCTGGAGACTCGCTGCGGCACGGCAACTTGGCCGGTTCCAGCCGCTATGGCGGCGTGCTGGTCATCATGGGTGACGACCATGCGTGTGAGTCGTCGACCACGGCGCACCAGAGCGAGTATTCACTAATCAACACCTTTATTCCGGTACTCAACCCGGCCGGGGTGCAAGACTTGATTGATTTTGGTCTCTATGGCTGGGCGCTATCGCGGTACAGCGGTTGTTGGGTCGGACTAAAAAGTGTGCACGACACGGTGGAGGCGGCGGCTTCGATTTCAGTGCATCCGAAGCGGGTGCAGACCGAGCTCCTCAGTGATTTCCTGCTGCCCGACAGCGGCCTTAACTTGCGGTGGCCCGATACCCCACAAGAGCAGGAGCGGCGACTGCACGAGTTCAAACTCGACGCAATTAGGGCTTTTGCACGGACTAACCCGATCGATCGACGCGTGCTCGGCAACAATCGCGCCAGAACCGGCATTATCTCGACTGGTAAATCTTATCTGGATGTTCGGCGGGCTTTACTGGAGCTTGGAGTAGACAAGCCTCGCGCTGATGCGCTTGGTCTCACGCTCTATAAAGTCGGCCTTGTCTGGCCGCTGGAGGCTCAAGGCTTACAGCAGTTCGCCCGAGGGCTCGAGCGTTTGATCGTGGTTGAGGAAAAACGCGGCCTCATCGAGGAGCAGGTGCGCAGCATACTCTATGGCACAGCAGACGCGCCCCTAATCATCGGTAAGTTGGATGAGAAAGGTGATGTTTTGCTTCCGGCGCATGGCCGGCTGGACGCGACGCTAATCGCGCTTGAAGTCGGGCGCCGATTGTTGAATACCAGTGGCGATGACGATAATTGGCTACGCACGATAGTTGCCGCGCTGGATCAACGAGTCAATAGCGAACCCGGAAAACTCCCAGCTATGGTGCGCACACCGTACTTCTGTGCTGGCTGCCCACACAACACCTCTACTGTGGTGCCTGCAGGCAGCCGGGCGCTGGCCGGTATCGGTTGCCACTATATGGCCCAGTGGATGGACCGATCAACCGCGCGGTATACGCAAATGGGTGGCGAAGGTGCCAGTTGGATTGGAGAAAGCCCTTTTAGCACCACCGAACACGTCTTCCAGAATATCGGCGATGGGACATACTTCCACTCCGGTCTACTCGCGATACGAGCATGTGTTGCCGCTGGGGTAAATATCACTTACAAAATCCTTTACAACGATGCGGTGGCGATGACCGGTGGCCAGGCCATGGATGGACCGATGGATGTACCCCGCATTACCCGTCAGGTTCATGCTGAGGGTGTAGGCCATATCGCGGTGGTCACCGATGAGCCAGCTAAGTATCCCCGGGGGGCCAATTGGGCCCCCGGGGTCAGCATTCACCATCGTGACGAATTGCCCGAATTGCAAGCGCAATTCACCCACTTGCGGGGCACCTCGGTGATTGTCTACGACCAGACCTGTGCTGCGGAAAAACGCCGCCGCCGGCACCGCGGCCATATGCCAACTCCGGCCAGGCGACTATTTATTAATCAGGAGGTCTGCGAAGGTTGCGGCGACTGCGGCGTCCAGTCAAATTGTGTCGCTTTGGTGCCAGCGGCTACACCAGTGGGCCGCAAGCGGGCCATCGATCAGTCGGCCTGCAACATGGACTATTCCTGTGTGAAGGGGTTTTGTCCGAGTTTCGTATCGGTCACGGGTGCTGAGCGCAAGTGTGGGGCGAAGCACAAGAGCCTAGCCGCGCTGACTGATTCCCTACTGCTCGAACCCCAGATTGGTCCTCTCGAGCGCCATTTCAGCATCGTGCTGACAGGTGTTGGCGGCACGGGTGTAGTGACCACGGGCGCAATCATCGGTATGGCAGCCCATCTTGCCTACCTGGGCTGCTCGGTGCTGGATATGGCTGGGCTCGCGCAAAAGGGTGGGGCGGTAACCAGCCACATTGTCCTGGCTCCCAAACCAGATGATATCAACGCGACTCACGTCGCCGACGGTGGTGCGGATTTATTGCTTGGCTGTGACTTGGTGACCTCGGCCTCGTTAACTTGCTTACAAAAACTCAGTCGCAACAGCATTTGCGTAATCAACACCGAACAGATGATGACTGTCGATTTCATCCACGATCCGGATTTGCCCTTCGAGGCCGATGCGCTGTTGGCAGCCATCCGCGAGCAAGTTAATGGCGGGTCGTTCTACACGCTGGCAGCGACTCGGCTGGCGGTAGCTGCCTTTGGCGATAGCATTGCTGCCAACATGGTGATGCTGGGCATGGCCTGTCAGATCGGCGCGCTCCCCATACCGGCAGCGGCTATCGAACGGGCAATTGAACTCAATGGACAGTCAGTGGAGATGAACCAGCAGGCATTTCGCCTCGGTCGTGCGAGCGCGGCACAAAAAGAGATGGTGGCCAGATTACTCAGCGCGGATGCGGGCGAAGAATCCTCGAGCCGCGCTGAGGAAACGACGTTGGATGAAGTACTCGATCGGTACAGCAGCAGCCTCGCGCAGTCCCACGGCCGCGCTTCTGCACGGCGTCTGCAAGAGTGGGTAGATAAAGTCCAGAATGCGGTGGCAGCCTCAGCTGTGTCCGGCGAGACCCTGGTGCGGGCGGTGACGCGTGCTGGATTTCACTTGCTTGCTATCAAGGACGAGTACGAAGTGGCGAGACTCTATTCGGCGCCCGCGTTTCACCGGGCACTGGCTAACGAGTTCGAAGGTGACTACCGCCTCGCGCTGCATCTGGCACCCCCACTATTGTCGGGGAGGGACCCAGCAACGGGTCGGCCACGGAAAAGAACTTTCGGGCCCTGGATATTTCCGGTTTTGCGGGTGCTGAGCGCGATGCGGGGTATCCGCGGTACGGTGCTCGATCCATTTCGTTCAGGCAGTGAACGACAACTGGAACAAGTGTTGTTGAGCGAGTACGGTCAAACCCTAGAGCGGTTGTGTGCTGGGTTGTGCGCTGGCAACCTGGATACGGCCGTGACTATCGCGGAGTTGCCGCTGGCAGTGAGGGGATTCGGCCCGGTTAAAGCGGAGGCCGCCGAGCGCAGCCGTGAACGCGCTACAGCACTGTGGCCGGCGTTTGACAACGCCCTGCAGACACGACCCTGGGCGGCCTAGTGTAGCGAGAGTCAGGCGCTTTGGGGTCGGCTGAAGTAACGTTTGATTGTGCTGGCGGTATGCCGTATGTCCGCTTCGCTCACGCCCAGGTGGGTGACTAATCGAACTGGGTCGTCGTCGGCAAGTACTCGAATGCCTTGTTCCTGCAGGTAGTTGCCAAGTGGAGCCCGGTCTGCATCTGGCACCGACGCGAATACCATATTGGTACGCTGCTCTTCCGCCAAGACTGTGATCTCGTCTATTCCCTCCAGTAGTTCGGCCAGCAAAGCGGCGTGGGCATGATCATCGGCCAGGCGTTCGATATGGTGATCCAGTGCGTGCAGCCCTGCGGCTGCTAGGATCCCTGCCTGACGCGTGCCGCCGCCGAGCATCTTACGCCAGCGTCGCGCACGGTTGATGAAATCCTCGCCGCCGATTAACACTGTACCTACTGGCGCACCAAGCCCCTTGGATAGACAAACGGACACAGAGTCAAACTGCTTGGCAATCTCGCGGGCGGCGACCTGCTGGTGCACGGCGGCGTTGAATATCCGGGCTCCATCGAGGTGATAGCGCAATCCGTGCTTGACTGTTAGTTCGCGGCCACGCGCCAAGTAATCAAGCGGCAGCGATTTGCCCCAGAAGGTGTTTTCAAGGCATAGCAGCCGGGTGACAGCGAAATGGAAATCATCCGGTTTGATAGCAGCCGCCACCTCAGCCAGATCCAGGGTGCCATCTTCAAGGTTGACCAGTGGCTGTGGTTGCACGCTGGCCAACACGGCACCGCCTCCCGCCTCTTCGAGGTAGCAGTGGGCTCGATTGCCGGCAATGTACTCCTCACCGCGTTGGCAGTGGGTAAGGATGGCCAGTAGATTGCCTAGGGTGCCGCTGGAGACAAAAATTCCGGCTTCATGGCCCAACAGTTTGGCCGCGTGGGCTTCGAGCAGGTTTACCGTGGGGTCATCGCCGAAAACGTCGTCACCGACCCGCGCCTGTGCCATGGCGGCGCGCATATCAGCGGTTGGTGTAGTGACAGTATCACTACGAAGGTCAATGAGCTCGGAGGCAGTCATTAGAACAGGTTACGGCTTGGTATTGTTAGGATCAGCATGATGGATTATTTTAGTGGAGTACCTTGAATACTGAAAGAGTTATCCGCGACAGTTGCCAGACCCGCGCTTGGCAAGTGACCCGCCCACGTGGATACTGTGCCTTTCCGGCTCACAATCTGGAGTAATCACGGATGAGGATCAAGGTCGGCGAGCGGCTTCCAGAGGTCTCTCTTTTTCGCATGGGAGAAGCAGGCCCCGAGGCAATCGCTTCCGGCAAATTTTTCGCCCACAGGCGAGTTTTGCTCTTTGCGCTACCTGGAGCATTTACGCCGATCTGCTCGGCTGCCCACTTGCCGGGCTTTATCGCTGCGGCCCGTGCACTGCGAGAAAAGGGTATCGATGAGATTGCTTGCTTGGCGATGAACGATGTTTACGTCATGGATGCCTGGGGCAAAGCTCACCAGTCCCTGGGTGCAGTGACGATGTTGGCTGATGGCAGCGGTGATTTCACCCGTGCACTGGGCCTTGTAGCGGATCTTTCAGAGCGGGGCTTTGGCGAGCGTTCGCAGCGCTATGCCTTAATCGCTGACGATGGCGTAGTGACCCACCTCAACGTTGAAGCGCCGGGCAAGTTTGAGATCAGCGATGCGGCTACGATGCTGGGGCTGTTGTAGATGCTGATGCCTTACAGCAGTATCTGCCGAGTGCGTTTAGGTGCACTTCCAGTGCTTGTGATAACTGGCAATGAATGGCTATCGCCACTTTGTAGGCAGGGCTTGTTTGAATGAGCCACAGGCAAATACACACGGTAGGGATTGTCAGGTGAAGAATGAGCCATTGCGGGTCGGCGTTGTTGGGGTGGGCTATCTCGGCGCCATCCACGCCCGCATCTATCAACGCATGGCCGGCGTTGAACTGGTCGCGGTGGCCGACATTGACCCGCAGGTCGGTCAACGGGTCGCCGACGAGTGCGCCTGTGAATATCTCGAAAATGGTGAGGCGTTGCTGGGCCGGGTCGATGCGGTCAGTGTAGTGGTACCGACATCCAGTCATCGCACCGTAACCGAGCCCTTTCTGATCGATAAGGTACCGACCCTACTTGAGAAACCGATTGCTCATACTCTGGATGATGCCGAGGCAATAGTTAAGCTGGCGGAGGATTGCGGGACGTTGTTGCAGATCGGCCACCTCGAGCGCTTTAATGCAGGGGTTGTGCGTTTGTTGGAAGAGTTGGATCAGCCACGCTTCATTGAAGTGCACCGCCTCGGTGAATTTGTCGAGCGGGCCACTGACGTGGATGTAGTCACCGATCTGATGATCCACGATATTGATATCGTTCTCTCACTGGTGCCGGCACCGCTCAGGTATCTGTCTGCGGTTGGCGCTCGGGTAGTGACTAACCACGTCGATATTGCAAACGCGAGGCTCGAATTCGAAAACGGCGCTATTGCCAACGTTACCGCCAGCCGAGTCTCAGCGAAACGCTTTCGACGCATTCGTGTGTTTGCTGAATCCTGTTACTTGGCCTTGAATTTCCAGGACCAGCAAATCGACATTGCCCGGCCAGGGCAGCGGCCAGCGACGGGGGGTTTCGCCCCCATTTTGACGGACATCATCAAGGTGGATCCTCGCCCGCCACTGGATGTTGAACTCGAAGACTTTCTTGACTGCGTGCGCACCGGTCGGGCGCCGCTGGTTGGTGGCGCTGCCGGTATTCGGGCACTACGCGTCGCCCACGACGTCCGCGAACACATCGACCAATCGCTGCATACACTGGACTGATGGGACTGATGGGACGATGGAGCTCGCTCCTGGCACTGCTTGTGGCGACAGCGGCGACGGCTGATGCCTGCGAGCCAGCCGACAGCCTGATGCAGCTTCCTGAGACACAGATAGTGCTGGAAAATGCAGCTGGAACTCGGCATAACATCACGGTACGGGTAGCCGCGGACTTGGAGGCGCGAGCGACCGGCTTTCAGGGAGTGTGTCCAGATGTCGTCCGCGAGATGGCGATACTGTTTATTTTTCCGCGGCAGTATTTCGGCAATTTTCACATGCATAATGTTCTGGCACCGCTTGATATTGCGTTCGCTGATGAGCGCGGTAAGGTGCTCGCTGTAAAGACCATGGCGCTTTATCAGCCAGGGCAGACATCTCCGACCTATGAACCCGGTGGGCCATTTGTCTATGCGCTGGAAACGGCCGCAGGACGCCTGCGGATGTTGCTTGGCGGTAGTCACGGCGGACGTCTTTTGGTGCCCCAGGGAGCGAGACAATGATGGGTAATGAGGCGCGGGTTCTGGCGCTCGCCGGCGTCGCTCAGACAGCGGCTTTGGTACAACAGTTGGCGCGGCGGGGGGAGGCGCAGGCAGAGCCGTTTCGTTGGGCGATTCGCAGCGCCTTGGTGTTAGACAGCAACGATGTCAGGTACATACTGAGTGGTTGCGGTGGTGTATATCTGGGGCTGGCGCAACTGGCCCGGCCCGGGCGAGCTGAGCCGGCAAGCCTGGAAAGACTACGCTATGGCATGGGGCTGATCCAACTACAGAAGAATCTGCGCCGCGCCCCCAGGCACATGGCGCGTATTCGCGAGCGTCTATTGGCTCTGGCTTTGGATCCGGATGCCGACGGCGGTGCTTGTGGGGACGCGATCCAGACGTTGGCGGAGTTGTACAACGAGACTCTCAGCGAATTAAAGCCGCGAATCATGGTGCAGGGCGAGCGACGTTACCTGGAGTCAGCCGAGGTGCCGACTCAAATCCGGGCATTGTTGCTGGCAGGGGTTCGCGTCGCATATTTGTGGCACGATCTCGGCGGCCGTAAATACCAGCTTTTTCTGCACCGTAAGGCTATCGTTGGAACGGCAGGTTCGCTGTTGCGTAACCAGGTGGCCACCTAGGCGGTCGTTTTTTTTGCAGCGGCAGCGCAGGGAGCGAATGCCGCAGCACGTGTTCCCGCTTGCTCAACAAGCCAGGCGTTATCCGGTAGGCGCTAGTTACCGTTCAAGGTCTATGACAGAACTATCGATACTGCTTCCACCGGAGGCAAAATACACCCTTATGTTTGTGATTAACCAGAATCACATGACTGGCACGAGCACCTTACTGAAATCTCTAGACGAGCTTCAGCCTCTGCGATCCGGGCGGGATTCGTTAAAATAGATGTTAGGCGAGTTGAATGCGCGGCGTGGGGGCAGGCCGATATAGTACGCCCGTTCGCCCGATGAGTTGAACCAAAGTCGCGCCTGTTTCGAGGCACAACGAATCTAGGAGTTGCTGCTTTTGCACTCGTTCCAGGGCTGGTAAACGAATCTTGATCAGTTCGTGCGCAGTAAGAGCGTCATCGAGCTCCAGCGTCACCGCGGGTGTTGCCCCGGCGATGCCCACTGCAACCACCGGCTTAAGGTGATGGGCCAATCCGCGGAGGTATTTCAGTTGTTTGCCAGCCAGTTTCAAGATATATCCAATGCTGTCAGTCGATCTTCAGCATAACACCTCCCACCGCGATGACTAAGCGCCGGGCGAAGCGCAGCGCCGAATGGGCCGGGCGGCAGGCCAGGGACCCGTACGTACGACGAGCCCGGGCCACCGGCTTCCGTTCCCGAGCCGCTTTCAAACTTGTGCAGATCGACCAGAAGGACCGGCTGGTCCAAGCGGGTGATGCGGTGGTTGATCTTGGTGCCGCACCGGGTGGCTGGAGCCAGTATGTAGCCGCTCGAGTGGGGTCACAGGGCATCGTCGTAGCAGTAGACCGCCTCGAATTTCCTCCGATCACAGGAGTAACTCGTATCATCGGTGATTTTACTGCGGCGGATATCGCGCTTGACGTCAAGGCAGCGCTCGGCCAACGCCCGGCAAACCTTGTAATCTCGGACCTGGCCCCCAATATTACCGGTGTGAGCAGCATTGACCAGGCAGGTTGCGCCCTGCTTGCGCGGGCGGCGCACGATTTTGCGCTTTCAGTGTTGACGACCCAGGGTACCTTGGTGGTTAAACTTTTCGAAGGGGTAGAGGGCCAAACTGTTCGCCAGGAGGTCGCCCATCGTTTCGCGCGGTGTGTAGTGCGAAAGCCCGACGCGTCCCGCTCCGGCAGCCGCGAGTTCTACCTGGTGGCGCGGGGGCCTCGGCCGCTCGGATAACAATCTGAAGATGAAACACAACAAGCAAATGCGGCGGATTGTTTTCAAAGGGAAAAAGTCTCAGAATCCACACTGCAGGCAGTTTTCAAGACCCTGCTGGCGCTGGTCGACCGAGCCACTGGCAAAAACCTATGAATAATCTCACAAAAAACCTAGTTCTTTGGTTGGTTATCGCCATGGTACTGATGGCGGTTTTCAACAATTTTGCCCCGCAGGAAGGCCGGGTCGGGCAGGAACTCGATTACTCGGCTTTCCTGTCTGAAGTGGAACAGGGTGCGGTGGAGCAGGTGACCATCGATGGGCACGCTATCTACGGCCGCACCCGCAGCGGTGAGCGTTTCGTAACCTACTCACCAGAAGATCCGGGGCTGGTTAACGACCTGCTTGACGCTGACGTTGTGATTAAGGCGCAAAAGGAAGAGGATCCATCGTTGCTGATGCAGATTTTCATCAGTTGGTTCCCGCTGCTGCTGTTGATCGGGGTATGGGTGTTTTTCATGCGGCAGATGCAGGGTGGTGGTGGCCGCGGGGCCCTAAGTTTTGGCAAGAGTAAGGCCCGCTTGTTGACAGAGGATAAGAACAACATCACCTTCGAGGACGTTGCCGGAGTGGATGAGGCTAAAGAAGAGGTCCAGGAACTGGTCGAGTTTTTGGCGGATCCGACCCGTTTCCAAAAATTGGGAGGGCGAATTCCCCGCGGTGTACTGATGACGGGTAGCCCTGGTACGGGCAAAACCCTGTTGGCCAAGGCGATTGCCGGCGAGGCGAAGGTACCGTTTTTCACCATATCCGGCTCTGATTTCGTCGAAATGTTCGTGGGCGTGGGCGCCTCACGGGTACGAGACATGTTCGACCAGGCGAAGAAGAATGCACCGTGCATTATTTTCATCGATGAGATAGATGCCGTTGGTCGCCAACGTGGGGCAGGCCTTGGTGGCGGTCACGACGAGCGAGAGCAAACACTAAACCAGTTGCTGGTCGAGATGGACGGCTTCGAGGGCAACGAAGGCGTTATCATCATCGCCGCGACCAACCGGCCCGACGTACTTGATCCGGCGTTGTTACGCCCCGGTCGTTTTGACCGCCAAGTGCATGTACCACTGCCGGATATACGGGGCCGCGAGGCTATCCTCAAGGTGCATATGCGCAAAGTGCCAGTAGATGAAGACGTCGACCCGGCTATTATCGCCCGCGGTACACCCGGGTTCTCTGGAGCTGATCTTGCCAACTTGATTAACGAGGCAGCACTTTTTGCAGCGCGCGGTAATCGTAAGCGGGTCGGGATGGAGCAATTCGAGTTGGCTAAGGACAAGGTGATTATGGGTGTGGAGCGCCGCTCCATCGTCATGCCCGAGCAGGAGCGGCTCAGCACTGCTTATCACGAATCTGGCCATACGGTGGTAGCCAAGGTGTTGGCCGACCACACCGATCCGGTCCATAAGGTAACGATCATTCCTCGTGGCCGGGCGCTGGGCGTTACCATGCAATTGCCCGAGGAGGATCGCTATAGCCACAACCGCGAATACTTATTCGCCCGGGTCGCGGTGCTCATGGGCGGTCGTATCGCTGAAGAAGTATTCATGAGCCAGATGACAACTGGCGCGGCCAACGACTTCGAACAAGCAACTAACCTGGCCCAGCAGATGGTTCAGCGTTGGGGCATGAGTGACGAACTTGGACCGAGAGTCTATGGCGACAACGAATCCGAAGTATTCCTGGGGCGAGATGTTACTACCCACCGGAACATCAGCAATGCAACCGCCGAACATGTAGACCGGGAAGTCAGCCGTATCATTGCCGAGCAGTATGACCGTGCTCGAAAAATCATTGAGTTACAACGCGAGAAGATCGAGGTGATGGCGCATGCACTAATGGATTGGGAGACGCTGGAATCTGACCAGATCGACCAGATCATGCGGGGCGAACAGCCACGCCCACCGACCCCGGGTGACAGCGGTGGCCGGTCAAGCGGCACTGCAAGTGGTGACCAAGTGGCTGAGAAAAAACCAGACATTGAGCCCAAGATGGACTCGCCGGCGGGCGATTCGGCCTGAGGACTTCGCTGAGCACTGGCCATGCCTGAACCTTGTGGTCTACGCCGGGCACTCACCTCCGGGCGGGCACTGATCATGGGGGTTGTCAACGTTACGCCAGACTCATTCTCCGACGGTGGCCGTTATCGTGGTGCGCAAGCGGCAATCAGCCATGCGCGCCAACTGGTTCGAGAGGGTGCGGATATCATCGACGTTGGTGGGGAGTCCACTCGTCCCGGTGCGCAGCCGGTGTCGACAATCGAGGAACTGGATCGGGTTTTGCCGGTCATTGAAACCCTGGCCGACAACCTGGATGTGCCGATATCCGTCGATACCAGTAAACCGGAAGTTATGCAGGCTGCGGTGGCAGCCGGCGCCGGCTTGATAAACGATGTGCTCGCGCTGCGTGCTCCAGGAGCACTAGAGACCGCGGTTCAACTGCAGGTACCAGTCTGCTTGATGCATATGCAGGGAGCACCGGCTACTATGCAAAATGACCCCACTTATGGGGACGTTGTCTCTGAGGTGGTGAATTTTCTTAGCGCCCGGACCCAGGCCTGCAGCGACGCAGGGCTGGCGCAGACTCTGTTGCTGACGGATCCGGGCTTTGGCTTTGGCAAGACCTTTATACACAACAGATCACTATTGGCGGGACTCGGTCGCCTGGTAGCGCTAGGGCTGCCAGTGGTCGTGGGCTTGTCGCGGAAATCTTTCGCCCGGACGGTCGCACAAGCCAGCGGCGGCGGCCTGGCCGACGTCAGTGCCGTGTTGGGGTTGCTGGCAGTCCAGAGGGGCGCCAGGATCATGCGGGTGCACGATGTGGCAGTGACACGTAAGGTGCTGTCGGTATGGGAAACCGTACAATACGCGACCGACAACTGACCAGTGAGGGTGAAAAGGCCATTCAGCCGATGAAACGATATTTTGGTACGGATGGTATTCGTGGTCGAGTTGGTGAAAGCCCGGTTTCTCCTGTCGAGATCCTCAAACTGGGTTGGGCTGCCGGCCGGGTCCTTGCTGCTGGGCGGGCGAGGGGGCGAGTCATTATTGGCAAGGACACACGCATCTCGGGTTACCTGCTCGAGTCGGCGCTTGAGGCAGGACTGTCGGCCGCCGGGGTTGACATCTCACTCACCGGGCCATTACCTACGCCGGCGATCGCCTTTCTAACCCGGCAGGCCGGTGCCTGCGCAGGCATCGTGATCAGTGCATCGCATAACCCCTATCACGATAACGGCATCAAGTTTTTTTCGGAGGAAGGCCGCAAATTGCCCGACGAAGTAGAAGTCAGAATCGAACAACTGATGGGCGAGGAGATGGTCACTGTTGGGGCGGAAGCGCTCGGCAAAGCCGAAAGGTTCATCGATGCGATACCCCGCTATACGGAGCATTGCCGGGATTCTCTGGCACCCGGAAGCCGGCTTGATGGATTGAAGTTGGCGGTCGATTGCGCCAATGGTGCCGCCTACCACGTTGCACCGCTGGTGCTACGTGAGCTTGGGGCCGAGGTTACGGCTATCGGCACTGAGCCAGATGGTTTCAACATCAATCGTGACGGCGGCTCCACCGCGCCGGAGGCAGTGCGCAAACTGGTGCTAGATAACGGCTCAGATGCCGGTATTGCATTCGATGGTGACGCGGACCGCGTTATCCTGGTTGACCATCAGGGTGAGATTGTAGATGGTGACGGCATACTTTACGTGCTCAGTCAGCACCACTTGCAGCAAGAGGGGGCCGGTGGCCTGGTTGGCACAACCATGACTAATCTCGGCGTGGAGGTGGCCTGCAAAAAAAGTGACATTCCCTTCAGCCGGGCCCAAGTCGGTGATCGCTACATTCTGGAACAGCTGACCAATGCTGGCTGGATTTTGGGTGGGGAAACCTCGGGCCATATTCTTTGTCTCGATCGGAGTACCACCGGCGACGGGCTAATCGCGGCTCTGGCTGTGCTCGAGATTATGGTGCAAACCCAAAAGTCGCTGGCCGAACTGGTCGCTGGCCTGAAAATTTATCCACAACAGTTAATCAACGTAAGCTTGGGGGCGGACGCACCTGCTGCACCGTCGATACTGGGCTGCGCGGCGGTTAAAAAGGCGATAGCCCAGTGCCAGTCGCAACTCGGCGACGAAGGCCGGGTGGTGCTGCGGCCCTCTGGTACCGAGCCTGTGATCCGCGTGATGGTCGAAGGAGTCGATGCCGAAATGGTGGACGAGTTGGCGCGGCAGATCGCGACGGCAGTGCAACGAGCGGCCGGCACGCCGGCAGTCGATGCCGAATAATTCTGGTCAGATCGGCCTCAATCAGGTGTCAGAACTAGCAGCCGACAGTTGCGTGGTAGTGACCAGCCCGGTAACATCGCGACCCTTTGACCACACGCTGTCCGGCTAACAGCCCTAGACCCAGCGATAGAGAACCCCATATGCGCGTACCCGTCGTTGCCGGTAATTGGAAGATGAACGGCAGCCGCTCGACAGCTGCCGAGTTGTTGGCAGACATACAAACTGGCCTACCGGCCAAGGATAAAGTAGAGGTGATCGTCTGCCCGCCGTTTATCCTGGTAGGGCAGGTGGCAAAAGCGCTCGAAGGTTCATCAACTGCGGTCGGTGGTCAGAACATCGACGTGCACGAGGCTGGTGCTTATACCGGGGAAACGGCGGCGGGTATGCTGCTCGATCATGGATGTCGTTACGCCATTGTGGGGCATTCCGAGCGCCGGACCGGGTACGGTGATACTGATGAACTGGTTGCGGAGAAAGCGGCGGTGGCTTCCGGCGCAGGTCTCGCGCCAATTGTTTGCGTGGGCGAGACTCTGGGGGAGCGTGAGGGTGGCATCACCGCCCAAGTAATAGATCGGCAGGTAGCGGCGGTACTTGATCGAGCCGGCATCGCTATTTTCCCACAGGCCGTAATTGCCTATGAGCCGGTATGGGCGATCGGAACAGGACGGACTGCCTCGGTCGCGCAAGCCCAGGAGGTTCATGCTCTGATTCGACAGCAGTTGTACGCGGCTGACCCGGCAGTAGCCAGCGCCACTCGGATACTGTACGGTGGTAGCGTGAAACCGGACAACGCTAGCGCACTTTTTGCGAGCACTGACATAGATGGCGGACTGATTGGGGGCGCCTCTCTGGTCGCCGTCGATTTTCTTGCCATCTGCGAGGCAGCGGCCGGATGAGTCTACTGACCAGCATACTTACCGTGGTGCACTTGTTCACGGCTGTGACGATCGTGGCGCTGATCTTGCTACAGCAGGGCAAGGGCGCCGATATGGGAGCCGCTTTTGGGGGAGGTTCGTCGCAATCAGTTTTCGGTGCCCGCGGCTCGAGCAGTTTCCTCAGTCGAACTACAGCGGTGCTGGCCGCCGTGTTTTTCGTCACCGGCCTCAGCTTGGCGTATATTTACACGCAGCAAAGCACCGCTTCGAAGAGCGTGGTTGAGCAATCGACGCCGATGCCGGAAGCGGGCACAGCGCCTGCCGACGTTCCCGAGCAAAGCGGAACCGATGTGCCCACTGTTCCAGGCTCAGATAACGGTGATTGAGTGACGCGGTCCAGCCCTGCTGGATCGAAGCCCCAGTGTGCCGAAGTGGTGGAACTGGTAGACACGCCGTCTTGAGGGGGCGGTGGCGCAAGCCGTGCCGGTTCGAGTCCGGCCTTCGGCACCATTTTTTAACTTGCAGACCCGGCTTCCACCAAGCCGATAGCCTGCTATCTCGTTGAGGGCTCCCGGCCCGATCTAACAATGCCCATCGCCAAGCCGCTGCTGCTGCGATCCAATGCGCTCACCTGTGAGAACGGCGTCTGGATGCCGCTGGTGAATGACGACTTCAACTATAGCGATGGTGCGGCCGAGGAAGTGGCGCTGGAGGAGATTCTGCGCGAGTCCAGTGATCGCCGCTGGAACGCGCCTCGTTTTGCTATAGCTCATGACGACTGGTCGCTCTGTTATCACCTATCACCGTTGCGGGCCAATATACTCAAAGGGCTGCAACTTGAAAGCCATCGCCGAGTACTGGAGGTTGGCGCGGGCTGTGGTGCACTGAGCCGCTACCTAGGAGACCATGGCTTTGTGGTGGACGCAATAGAGGGCAGTCCGGTGCGCGCCGGTCTTACCCGGCTTCGGTGCGAAGACCTAGAACAGGTAGCCGTGGTCTGCGCTAATGCCGCGGAACTCGAATTTCCAGCCGCCACCTACGACGTGGTCCTGTTTATCGGTGTACTGGAGTACGCCCAGCGGTATAGCCCGACTGGACTTTGTTCTTCAGAGCAGGTTAAAGCGTTACTTAGGAGTGCCCTGGGCGCATTGGCTCCAGGTGGCATCGTGGTGATAGCAATTGAGAACCGCATTGGGCTCAAGTATCTTGTCGGGGCGCCTGAAGATCATCTCGCCCGTCCCTGGTGCGGCATTGCTGGCTATCCTGCCACACCGGCGGATGGTGTCGCGACAAAAAACGTCGACGGCATTGTTACCTTTACGCCACACCGATGGCGGCAACTGTTTGCAGAACTTGCGGTGCCAAACCGGTTTTTCTACCCGTTACCGGATTACAAATTACCCGAGGCAGTAGTCAGCGACAGTGGCGCCAGCGGTGCGGGCGCCACGGCGCTCGCTAGCCGGGTTCGGCCGGTCAGTCGGATCACGCCCTGGAAAGCTTCAGTGCCGTTGTCTTTGTTGCAGGGTGCGCTCAGCGAAGCCGGCCTGTTGGGGGAATGTGCTGACTCCCTGGGTATGGTTCTCGGACACGATCAGAGCGTGCTCGACAAAGTGGCATGTTTTGACTGGATCGAATTCGAACGCACAGTTGGCGATACAGTTAACCCCGGCAGTTGTCTTTTGTCCGGGGAACGCCAAGTGAGGCGTCACTCGAACTCGGGCCCGGGGAAACCGGTTGGGTCAGTGGTACAGGGCGAACCGCTCTACCATTACTGGTTGCGCCAGGCCGCTGCCGCCACTGACCTGACGGCTTTGACTCGGGTGCTTGCCGGCACATATCGCCAACTGCTGGTGCAAAGCAACGGGACGAAGGGGTATTCGACAGGCGATAGTCCGGCAGATATGCTGGTCGATGAAAATGGCTGCTTGCTGCTCGAAAGGCCGAGCGTAATGGAATCCGCAGCCGATAACCAAGGCAGGGACTCGACCTCATGGTACCTGGGTGCGCTGACGGGATTCATTCAAACCTGCCGTGAAGACCTGGCAGTGTTGCCAGTGCTTGGCAAAGTCGAACTGGGTGAGGAATTAGCGGCGCTGGCGTTTTCCGCTGCGGGCCTAAACTGGACGCCCTGGCGACAACAGCAGGGTGGCGGTACGGGCTCCAGTCCGCGAACCGTACTGGCGCGGCCACTGCGGTCTGTAGCCGGGGTAGCCAGCCGCACGACGGTTTACTGGGCCAGTCCAGGGGAAGAATTCAGCGAGGATCATTCGGTGTCAGTGGCATTGCAGACCGCGAATCGTCAGGCCGTGGAGTTGCAACTGCCGACACGCACCAGGGCTGTTAGCCGACTACGCATAGATCCGGTTGACGAACGCTGTCCTGATGACGCGCGTTTCGTGCGAATCGAGGTTTTCGAAGTGCTTGGAAACGCTGGCGCGACGGCGTTTTTTACCGCTGAACAGATGGATGCCGTAGCGCCGAGGCAGTTGAACGAACTTGAAGTCGGCCGGTTTGGCGAAAGACTCTATTTCCATATCACAGGGCCAGACCCATGGCTCATCCTGGAGCCCGCTAGCATGGGGATAGCGGCCTTTACCGGCCCGTTGTCGATACGACTGATTCTTAACTGGGCTGACATTTAACTAGTTGCGGAGTGTTATCTCTGTCTGCGACAGATTTCCGGCTCAACCAGTTGGCACGCAGTGGCAGTAACCAGGGTCAGGCAAAAGAATTCTGATTTATTTTTTTGAGAAATATCAGTGCGAATTGATGTTTATGGTTGACCCTAGTAAGCGCGGAATTTAGAATCCCAACCACTATTTTCCGCAGTTCTGCCACTAAATCCCGGCTGGATGCTCCAGAATTATCTGCCCGTCCTGCTGTTCCTGCTGACAGGAGTTGTCATAGGAGCAATCTGCCTTGTTGCGGGTAAGCTGCTTGCCCCGCACAAGCCGTACGACGACAAACTTTCCTCCTACGAGTGCGGTTTCGAGGCATTCGAAGACGCGCGGATGAAGTTTGATGTCCGCTACTACCTGGTCGCGATCCTGTTTATTATTTTCGACCTCGAGATCGCTTTTCTTTTCCCCTGGGCCATCGTATTGGACGAAATCGGTCTGTTCGGCTTCCTGGCGATGGTGATCTTCCTGCTGGTGCTGGTTGTTGGGTTTATTTACGAGTGGATGAAAGGGGCGCTGGAATGGGAGTGACTCGCTGATGCCCCTTGAAGGCATGCTTGAGCAGGGCTGGGCCACCGCGCGCCTCGACGACCTCATCAACTGGGCGCGAACCGGGTCAATGTGGCCGATGACCTTCGGGCTTGCCTGTTGCGCAGTTGAAATGATTCATGCTGGAGTTTCGCGATATGACCTGGACCGCTTTGGAATATTTTTCCGGCCCAGCCCGCGCCAGTCCGATGTGATGATTGTAGCTGGCACCTTGACCAACAAGATGGCGCCGGCATTGCGACGCGTATACGACCAGATGCCTGAGCCGCGTTGGGTGATCTCGATGGGCTCCTGTGCCAATGGCGGTGGCTATTATCACTACGCTTACTCGGTGGTTCGGGGATGTGACCGAATCGTTCCGGTGGACGTGTACGTTCCCGGGTGCCCGCCGACTCCTGAAGCACTGATCTACGGGATCATCCAGTTGCAGAAGAAGATCAAGCGCACCAACACCATTGCCCGCTGAGCTATAAGGATGCTGTTTGAATAATTCAGTACAACGACTAAAGCGACTGCATGAGATCGTTGCTAAGCATCAGGGTTCGATCGACAGTGCCTGCGGTGAGAGCACGGTCACGGTGCCAGCAGGACACCTTATCGGCTTATTGACCGAGTTGCGCGATGATGCCAGTTGTCGCTACGAGCAACTTATCGACCTGTGCGGCGTAGACTACAGCACTTACGGTGGCCAAGCTGCCCAGCACTCGGCCTGTCTGCGCTTCGCTGTGGTTTATCACCTGCTTTCCGTTTCCCACAACCAGCGGCTGCGGGTAGTGGCAAACGTGCCGGAAGAGCAGCCGGTGGTCGCCAGTGTGGTGAATATCTGGGCCGCGGCCGACTGGTTCGAACGCGAGGCATTCGATCTTTTCGGGATATTGTTCGAAGGTCACCCAGACCTGCGCCGCATTCTCACCGATTACGGTTTTATCGGTCACCCGTTTCGCAAAGATTTCCCCTTGAGCGGGCATGTTGAGATGCGCTTTGATGAAGAAAAAGGCCGGGTGGTATACGAGCCGGTATCGATTGAGCCGCGGGTAACCGTACCACGGGTGATACGGCGAGGACACGGGCGTGACTGAGATTCGCAACTACACCATGAATTTCGGTCCGCAACACCCGGCGGCCCACGGCGTCATGCGTTTGGTGATGGAAATGGATGGCGAGGTGGTAGAACGAATCGATACACACATTGGCTTATTGCACCGAGCGACCGAAAAACTCGCCGAGAGCAAACCCTACAATCACAGCATTGGTTACATGGATCGGCTGGATTACGTGTCCATGATGTGCAATGAACACGCTTACGTTCTTGCAATTGAGAAACTTCTGGGAATTACGCCACCCTTACGGGCGCAGTACATCCGGGTGATGTTTGCCGAAATTACCCGGATTCGAAACCATTTGCTGTGGATTGGCACCCATGGCCTCGATGTCGGCGCGATGGCGATCTGCCTTTACGCTTTTCGCGAACGCGAGGATTTGTGTGATATCTACGAGGCAACATCAGGGGCTCGGTTGCACGCAGCTTATTTTCGACCCGGCGGGGTCTATCGCGACCTGCCGGAGCAAATGCCCCGGTATTCTGCGTCGCGAGTGCACAATGAAAAGGAAACTCGCGCAAAGAACGCTAACCGCGAGGGCTCATTACTTGACTTCATCGAATCCTTTACCGATCGTTTCCCTGGGTGTGTCGATGAGTATGAGACGCTGCTTACGGATAACCGTATCTGGAAGCAGCGCACTGTCGATATCGGTGTAGTAAGCCATGAACGTGCCCTGCAGCTAGGCTTCACTGGGCCGATGCTACGGGGGTCCGGGGTTAAGTGGGACCTACGTCGCAAACAGCCGTATGAGGTTTATCCAGAAATGGATTTTGACATCCCGGTCGGCGTCACCGGGGACTGCTATGACCGCTATCTGGTGCGGGTTGAGGAAATGCGTCAGTCAAACCGGATCATCCAGCAGTGCGCCGCCTGGTTGCGGGCAAACCCCGGACCGGTGATGGTTAACGACCACAAACTGGCGCCGCCACAACGGGCCGAGATGAAAGCAGACATGGAGTCGATGATTCACCACTTTAAGTTGTTCAGTGAGGGCTACAGCACGCCCGAGGGACAGGTCTATCAGGCGGTCGAAGCACCCAAGGGAGAATTCGGTATTTATCTGGTCTCTGACGGGGCCAACAAGCCTTATCGACTGAAGATTCGCGCGCCAGCATTTCCGCACCTGGCAGCGCTGGATGAGATGTCGCGTGGCCATATGCTGGCGGACGTGGTCGCGATTATTGGCACTCTGGACGTCGTTTTCGGGGAGATCGACCGATGACTGGACAAGGAGCCTACCGTCTGTCCGATTCTGTACGGAAGAAGATCGAAGCCGAGATCGTCAAGTATCCAACCGCGCGGGCCGCAGCCAAGTCAGGGCTACGTTATGCCCAGGCCGAACACGGCTGGGTCTCGGATGGAGTGATCCGGGCAGTTGCTGAGATATTGGGCCTACAGCCGATCGAAGTGTTCGAAGTCGCCACCTTTTACGACATGTTCTACACCCGGCCAGTGGGCCGGCATCAGATTCGGGTATGCACTAACGTGTCGTGCATGCTGCGCGGCTCGACACAAATTATGCAACAACTACGCCAGGAACTTGCTGTTGAAAACGGACAGACCACCGAGGATCAACGTTTCACTCTAAGTGAAGCTGAATGCCTCGGCGCTTGCGGTGGTGCTCCGATGATGATGATTGACAACGATTACCACGAGAACTTGAACCTGGAAACATTAGATAAGGTTCTCGAGAAATACGAGTAGATACGATGGGACGCTGTTACGTCTGCCTGCCCGAGCCTGGTATTGAAATGCCCTGGACTTTACGCGCCTATCGCGAGCACGGCGGCTATTCAGCGTGGGAGAACATCCTCGATCAGAGAACGCCACCTGAAACACTGATACAGGTGGTCAAAGAGTCAGGTCTGCGGGGCCGTGGCGGTGCCGGTTTTCCGACGGGACTCAAGTTCAGCTTCATGCCACGGGCAGACGCTGGCCAAAGTTATATTGTCTGTAATTCCGACGAAAGCGAGCCCGGCACGTTTAAGGACCGGGATATTTTGCGTTTCAACCCGCACCAACTTATTGAAGGGTTGGCAATTTCCGGCTACGCCATCGGTGCAACGGTTGGCTACAACTATATTCGGGGAGAATATTTCGAGCCTTGGCAGCGTTTTGAAAGCGCACTCGCTGAAGCCCGTGCAGCCGGACTGATAGGTGCAAATCTAAAAGGCTCAGGGATTGATTTCGAACTGCACAGCCAACGTGGTGCGGGCGCGTATATCTGCGGTGAGGAAACCGCGTTACTCGAGTCCCTGGAAGGGAAGAAAGGGCAACCTAGGTTTAAACCTCCGTTCCCGGCCCAAGTTGGCGCTTTTGGTCGGCCTACCACGGTAAACAATACCGAAACTCTAGCGTCTGTACCCCCGATCATCCGCAATGGGCCAGAATGGTTTGCCAATCTTGGTGTTGCAAATAGTGCCGGTAGCAAGATTTTTTCGGTCTCCGGCCATGTTCAAAGGCCGGGAAACTATGAGGTTAACCTCGGCACGCCATTTGCTGAGTTGTTGGAAATGGCTGGAGGGGTGCGCGCTGGCCATAAACTGAAGGCGGTGATTCCTGGTGGCTCCTCGGTGCCGGTGTTACCAGCCGCAACCATTATGCAATGCGCAATGGACTATGACTCGCTGGCGCAAGCAGGCTCAGCGTTGGGTGCAGGCTCAGTGATTGTAATGGATGATACTACTTGCATGGTGGAAGCACTTGAAAGGATCTCGTATTTCTATTTTGTGGAATCCTGCGGCCAATGCACGCCCTGTCGCGAAGGTACTGGTTGGCTCTATCGCCTGGTGCAACGTATTCGCGCCGGCAATGGAAATCCGCAAGATCTGGATACGCTCAAATCGGTGGCTGACCGGATTGAGGGGGCAACTATCTGCGCACTGGGGGATGCTGCTGCTTGGCCGGCACAAAGCTTTCTTAAGCACTACCGGCACGAGTTTGAGGCCATGATCAGTGGTTGCGAGGCGGCTTGAGGTCACCATGACAGATCAGGTCAAGTTGAGCATCAACGGACGGGAGTGCGAAGCCAAGGCAGGCGCTATGATTATCGAAGTGGCCGATGCCATAGGAATCGATATTCCACGCTTTTGCTACCACGAAAAGTTATCTATAGCGGCAAGTTGCCGCATGTGCCTGGTCGAAGTGGAAAAAGCACCGAAGGCATTGCCGGCCTGTGCTACTCCGGTCAGCGACGGCATGGTGGTGCGCACGACCTCAGCAGCGGCCAAGGCGGCACAACAAGCCACCATGGAATTCTTGCTCATTAATCACCCGTTGGATTGCCCGGTCTGTGACCAGGGCGGGGAGTGCCCTCTGCAGGACCAGGCCATCGACTACGGTGCGGATCACTCCCGCTTTGGGGAACAGAAAAGAGCTGTTTCAAGTGGCGATATTGGTCCGTTGATCGCTACAGCGATGACCCGTTGTATCCACTGTACGAGGTGTGTGCGTTTCGGTCGCGAAGTGGCAGGAGTTATGGAGTTGGGTGCGACCGGCCGTGGAGAAAATATGGCTGTCCAAACCTACCTTGATGACGCTCTCGACAGCGAGGTCTCCGGCAACGTGATTGACTTGTGTCCGGTGGGCGCATTGACTTCAAAGCCATATCGATTCAGTGCCCGACCGTGGGAGTTGCAGAGCCATTTGGCAATTAGCCCACATGATTGTCTGGGTTCAAACCTGCGAGTGCAGACCGCAAACGGCGAAGTTAAGCGGGTGTTGCCCGAGGTAAATGAAGATATTAATGAATGCTGGCTGTCCGACCGGGACCGCTTCGGCTACGAGGGCGTGAACTCACCTGACCGCTTGACTCTACCCCTGGTGCGTGGTGTGGAAGGATTTGAACAGGTGAGTTGGGAACAGGCCTTGACTCGAGCAGCCGAAGGCTTGAGCGAGGTTCGCGAGCGCGCAGGTGGTGACGCAATCGGGGCATTGTGTACGCCGATGGCGACAATGGAAGAGTTTTTCTTGTTGCAGAAGTTCATGCGCTCGCTGGGCTCTTCCAATGTCGATCACCGGTTGCGGCAACAAGATTTTTCGGATGATGCCGAGGCGCCGCTTTACCCGGGGCTTGAGATACCGGTAACGGCGCTGGAGCAAGCGACTGCCGTGTTGCTGGTAGGGTGCAATCTGCGCAAAGAGTTGCCACTGCTGGCTCTGCGATTACGGCGGATGGTTGCAGCCGGTGGCCGTGTTGGGGTTCTCGATACGCTGAGTTACGACCTCAATTTCGACTGTGGGCCTAGGGCAATTTTGCCGCCACAGCAACTGCCCGCAGGGCTGGCGGCTGTTGCCGTGGCTCTTTCGGGGAAAAAAGACAGTTCGTTGCCCGGGGCGATTGGGAAGCGAGCACAAAACGAAGTCAGTTGTGAGGCTGTTTCGGATCTGGCCGAGCTGTTGCTCGGTGCGGGCCAGGGAGCAGTTATTTTGCTGGGGCAAAACGCACTTAACCACGCCGATGCCGCTGGCCTTAAGGCTGCCGCCGCGTGGATTGCTAATACTACCGGCGCTCGACTTGGCTGGCTGGCCGAAGCCAACAGTGCGGGTGCTTGGCTGGCGGGCTGTGTGCCGCATCGCCAGCCCGGTGGTGTGCCCGTTGTAGCGCCAGGCTTAAACACTAGTGAAATGGCGCGGGGTTCACTCGATGCGCTGCTGCTCTTTGGCGTGGAGCCGGGGCTTGATTGCGTGGCTGGGCAGGCAATTGAGGGGGCGCTTCAGCGGGCAAGAACTGTGGTTTGTATCAGTAGTTATCGCTCGGCGGTGCCCGCGCGGGCCGATGTGGTGTTACCGCTCGCGCCTTACACTGAAAGCGCAGGCACTTACGTTAACCTTAACGGCAAATCCCAGTTTTCCCACGCCGCCACGGTGCCACGAGCCGAGGCCCGGCCTGGCTGGAATATTCTGCAAGTCTTGGCCAAGTTGCTGGATCTTCCGGACTTTGCGTATACCAACCTGGATCAGGTATCGGCTGAACTTAACCTGGCCCCTGGGCCCAAGGTGCGGGTACCGTTTGGGGCGGCGGTTAAAGCGTCAGGTAAGGCAGCCGCCGATAGCGACGACCTTGCCCGCATTGCCGACGTGCCGATTTATGCGGCCGACCCAGTGGTACGGCGAGCCGGTGCCCTTCAGCGTACCTCAGATGCAGCGAACCTGATAGTGGGGCTGCATGTTGAAGACTTAGCTCGGCGCGATATTCTTGGCGGTGAACAAGTACAGGTGAGTGCAAATGGCACCAGCGTCCGTTTACGCGCAGCCGATGATCCGCGTGTACCTAAAGGCTGCGTGTACCTGCCAGCAGCTAACTGTAGCACTGCTCCACTTGGTGACGCCCAATGGGTTCGGGTCACGGTGGCAAAGTAGCCAGTATGGAAACCCTACAAACTCTTCTCGTGCTCTGGGATGCCGTGCCGCTTTTTTTTCAGATTGCCCTGAAGATCATGTTGATTTTGGTGCCGTTGATGGTTGCCGTCGCTTATTACACCTATGCGGAGCGTAAGGTGATCGCCTACATGCACGTACGGATCGGCCCAAACCGAGTCGGGCCGCGCGGCTGGCTGCAACCGATCGCGGATGCGCTTAAATTGATGTTCAAAGAGATGCTCATCCCGACCAACGCTGATCGCTATCTGTTTATTGTTGCTCCAATACTGTCACTGGCGCCAGCGATCGGTGCGTGGGCGGTAATTCCGTTCACCGGTACACTGATCCTCGCCAACGTCGACGCCAGCTTGTTATTTGTACTCGCGTTGACTTCGCTGGGGATATACGGCGTGGTAATAGCCGGTTGGGCCTCTAACTCAAAGTATGCTTTTCTCGGTGCCATGCGTTGTGCTGCGCAGATCGTCGCCTACGAAATTGCGATGGGCTTCGCCCTGGTGGGAGTGCTCATGGCTGCCGGCAGCCTTAACCTGCGGGAGATCGTGCTGGCCCAATCCGGTGGCATTCACCAGTGGTATTTCATTCCGTTGCTGCCGTTATTCGTCGTCTACCTGGTTTCTGGGGTGGCCGAAACTAACCGGTCGCCGTTCGATGTAGCCGAAGGCGAGTCCGAGATCGTGGCTGGGTTCCATGTCGACTATTCGGGTATGGGTTTCGCTGTTTTCTTCTTGGCCGAATACGCGAACATGTTGCTGATCTCGGCGTTGACGGTGCTGATGTTTCTCGGTGGCTGGCAGCCGCCGCTCGAGATCGCACCATTTACGTGGTTGCCCGGTTTTTTCTGGTTTTTCGGCAAACTTGCGGTGATCGCATTTTTGTTCCTGTGGTTCCGGGCCACCTTTCCGCGTTACCGGTACGACCAGATAATGCGCCTGGGCTGGAAGGTATTCATTCCGGTAACGCTGATCTGGATCGGTGTCATTGGCGTCGCCCGCTTTTTAACACCGTTCGGTTGGTTCTTCAGTTGAGGTTGGTGCCGGCAAGAACATGTTAAGGCGCTTTTTCAATACCTGGTTTCTGCCAGAACTTGCCGCTGGCCTTGGGGTAACTGCCCGTTACCTGTTCCGGAAGAAATTCACGGTTCAATACCCTGAGGAAAAAACGCCGAAATCGCCCCGTTTTCGCGGCCTACACGCGCTGCGCCGCTATACCAACGGTGAAGAGCGCTGCATCGCCTGCAAGTTGTGCGAAGCCGTCTGCCCAGCGCTTGCCATCACTATCGAGTTGGCCGAGCGTGAGGATGGCAGCCGCCGAACCACCCGCTACGACATAGACCTGTTCAAATGCATTTACTGCGGATTCTGTGAGGAGTCCTGCCCGGTGGATTCGATCGTGTTGAGTGATATTCATGAGTACCACTTTGAGACAGGTGCATCAGGCACACTCAGCAAAGCCGATCTACTAAAAATAGGTGACCAGCATGAAGTCAAGATTGCGGCGGACCGCGCGGTCGACGCACCATACCGGTAGAAAAAGGATATGAATTTTCTACTCATCGTATTCTTCGTGTTTGCAGTGATACTGGTCGGGGCCAGTATCCTAGTGGTGACTGTGCGTAACCCAGTTAAGGCAGCGCTGTATCTGGTACTCGCTTTTTTCAGTGCCGCCTGTATCTGGCTGACCCTTGAAGCCGAGTTCTTGGCTATCACACTGGTGCTGGTATATGTGGGTGCGGTGATGGTGCTGTTTCTATTTGTAATCATGATGCTGGATATCGATCTAGCCCAGATGCGAGCGGGTTTTGTTCGCTATATGCCACTCGGACTTATCGTCGGAGTGGCGATGGCAGGCGAATTGGTTCTGGTGGTGCTTGCTGGAGAATTTGACTTGGATGCGGTACCCAGGCCAGGCGGCCACGATGCACAGTACAGTAACACTCGGGAATTGGGCCGGGTGATCTACACCGATTACGTGTTCGCGTTCGAGGTTGCGGCGCTAATCCTGTTAGTAGCAATTATCGCTGCCATCACCCTTACCCTGCGGCGGCGGCCCGAAACCCGCTATCAGAGGCCACAACAGCAGGTGCGAGTACGTAAGGAAGACCGCCTGCGGATTGTCCAGATGCCCTCGGCAGGGGAAGGAGAAGAATGATCCCCCTGTCTTACTACCTGGTGCTCGGGGCGCTGTTGTTCGCGATCGCCGTGGTCGGCATCTTCCTGAATCGCAAGAACCTCGTCATCATTCTGATGGCTATTGAACTGCTGTTGTTGGCGGCGAACATGAATTTTGTTGCCTTTTCCCACTACCTGAGTGACACAGGTGGGCAGGTTTTCGTGTTCTTTATCCTGACTGTAGCTGCGGCAGAGGCTGCTGTTGGCCTCGCCATTCTTATCGTGCTGTTCCGGGCACGGCAAACCATCAACGTCCAAGACCTGGACCAGTTGCGAGGTTAGAAAGGATGCGGGCAATCTACCTGGCAATACCGTTGGCCTGTCTCGCAGCAGCGATTGTTGCGGGGCTGTTCGGCACAGCCATCGGCCGCCGGGCAGCGCATCGGATCACTATTATCGGGGTTGCGATTTCTTTCGTCCTTTCGGTGGTGGTCGCGCTTGATGTCTTTGCGGGCAACACCTTCAATGGCACGGTTTATACCTGGGCGACCAGCGGTGGAACCCGATTCGAAATCGGGTTCATGCTAGATCAACTCTCTAGCGTCATGATGGTAGTAGTCACTTTCGTCTCGCTGATGGTGCATATCTACACAATTGGCTACATGGCGGACGACTCTGGTTATAAGCGTTTCTTCAGTTACATTTCGCTGTTCACTTTTGCGATGCTGATGTTGGTTATGGCGAACAACTTTCTGCAATTGTTCTTCGGCTGGGAGGCCGTGGGCCTGGTATCGTATTTGTTGATCGGCTTCTGGTACGAGAGGGAGTCGGCCATTCGCGCCAACCTGAAAGCTTTTCTAGTCAATCGGGTAGGCGACTTCGGTTTTCTACTCGGTATCGGTGCCGTGTTGTACTTGTTTGACTCCCTGGACTATGCGGTAGTGTTTGCCGCAGCACCGGGCATCGCGGACCAGACCGCGACCAGCCCACTGGGGGGTGAATGGCTATGGCTGACGATTGTCTGTCTGCTGTTATTTGTCGGTGCGATGGGTAAATCGGCGCAGGTGCCATTGCACGTTTGGTTGCCGGATTCGATGGAGGGCCCGACGCCGATTTCGGCGCTGATCCATGCCGCCACGATGGTGACTGCCGGCATCTTCATGGTGGCGCGCATGTCACCGCTGTTTGAGCTTTCCCAGACGGCGTTATCAGTGGTATTGGTGATTGGGGCTCTGACAGCGTTTCTGATGGCGCTAGTTGGACTGGTTCAAAATGACATCAAGCGGGTGGTTGCCTATTCGACCTTGTCGCAACTCGGGTACATGACTGTGGCCCTTGGAGCGTCGGCCTACTCGGTCGCAATTTTCCACCTTGTGACCCACGCGTTTTTCAAGGCACTACTGTTCCTCGGGGCCGGCTCGGTCATCATCGCCCTGCACCATGAGCAGGATATGCGCAAGATGGGTGGGCTGAAGAAATACATGCCGGTGACTTACGTGACTGCGATCATCGGGAGCCTGGCGCTGGCTGGTATCCCGCCCTTTGCCGGCTTCTTTTCTAAGGATGCGATCATCGAGGCAGTCCATCACTCGAGCATACCCGGATCCGGCATTGCCTACCTGGCGGTGCTTGCGGGCGTAGCCGTTACCGCCTTCTACTCCTTCCGCCTGGTATTTCTGGTGTTCCACGGTGAGCCGCGCATGGATGAGGCTACCCGTTCGCACCTGCACGAGAGCCCATGGGTTGTTACCGGGCCCCTGGTGATGCTGGCGATTCCTTCGATCCTGGCCGGCCTTGCGCTGGTGGAGCCGGCCCTTTCGGGGGCCTTGTTTGGTGATTCGCTGGCGCACACCAAGGCGGCCGAAGAGCATATCTCCGCGACCAGCATGATGATCCATGGCTTGACGGCAGCACCGCTTTGGCTCGCCGTGACCGGCATTGTTGGCGCTTGGCTATGCTATATCGCCCGACCCAATCTGCCGGGCATGGTCGCAGGGCGGTTGCAACTGGTTTACCAGATTCTTGACCACAAATATGGCTTCGACCAGTTGTACCTGCGTGTGTTCGGACAAGGGAGCCGGGAATTGGGCCAGTTGCTCTGGCAAGTGGGGGACGTGCGCTTAATTGACGGAATATTGGTAAATGGCACGGCCCGACTGATCGGACGCCTGGCGGGTATCCTGCGCCAGTTGCAGACCGGTTATGTTTACCACTACGCCTTCACCATGATCATCGGTTTGGTGTTGTTATCGGCATGGCTGCTGTGGCGATGACCGGCGGGTGCTTTGCATGAGTTGGCTCGACCAACATCTGCTATCGATCATCATCTGGTTCCCGGTCGTTGGTGGGGTGCTGGTGCTTGCCACCGGTCGTGATGCCAATGCAGCCGTTGCGCGGCGACTGGCACTCGGGTTTTCCCTGGGCACCTTGGTTCTCAGTCTGCCGCTTTACAGTCGCTTCGACAAGGCGACCGCGCACATGCAGTTCGTGGAAAGAGCAGATTGGATAAATACCTTTAATGTCGATTATTTCCTCGGTATCGACGGCATCTCGATGCCGTTAATTCTGCTTACAGCATTATTGACGGTGGTGGTGGTTATTGCCGGATGGGAGGTGATCCGGGAACGGGTTGCCCAATATCTCGCGGCTTTTCTGATCATGGAGGGCCTCATGATTGGGGTGTTCTGTGCCCTGGACGCGATACTTTTTTATCTGTTTTGGGAGGCAATGCTGATTCCGATGTTCCTCATTATCGGTATCTGGGGTGGCAGCAACCGGGTTTATGCGGCAATCAAGTTTTTTCTGTATACCCTAGTGGGTTCGTTACTGATGCTGGTGGCTCTGATCTATTTGTATTTTTCTGCTGGGGAATCCTTCAGCATTCTCGACTTTCACAATGCTCCTTTGGGCGCAACTGCCCAGACTCTGATATTCCTGGCCTTTTTTGCCGCCTTTGCGGTGAAGGTGCCTATGGTCCCGGTCCATACCTGGCTGCCGGATGCCCACGTCGAAGCGCCGACTGGGGGTTCGGTGATACTGGCGGCCATTACCTTAAAAATGGGCGCTTACGGATTCCTGCGGATGAGTATTCCGATCACTCCAGATGCGGCACGTGATTTAGCCTGGCTTGTGATCGGGCTGTCGCTGACGGCAGTGGTCTACATTGCCTTGGTTGCGTTGGTGCAACGGGATATGAAAAAGCTTATCGCCTATTCATCGATCTCGCACATGGGTTTCGTCACCCTGGGTTTTTTCATATTTGAGTCACGCGGCATGGAAGGCGCGCTGGTGCAGATGATCTCTCATGGTTTCATCTCCGGCGCGCTGTTTCTGTGCGTCGGCGTGCTTTACGACCGCCTTCATTCCCGGGAAATCGCCAGTTACGGTGGCGTGGTTAACAGCATGCCGGTGTTTGCTACGCTACTGGTATTTTTTGCGTTGGCAAATGCCGGCCTACCAGGCACCTCTGGATTCGTCGGGGAATTTCTGGTGATTCTGGGCTCCTTCAGCGTGAATCCCTGGTATGCGGCCGTTGCGGCATTGACTCTGATCGTCGGTGCGGCCTATACCCTGTGGATGATTAAACGCGTAGTTTTCGGAGCTGTCGCCAATGACAGTGTTCGGGATTTGGTGGATATTAATAGGCGAGAACTGCTGGTCTTGGGCGTGCTGGCAGTTTGTGTGCTCGGTCTTGGGGTCTGGCCATTGCCCGTGCTCGAAGTGATGCATGTGACGGTGGATAATCTGCTGGCGCACGCCACGGTGTCGAAACTGTAATGCAAGCACAAACCTTACTACTGTCGACGGCGCTGCCGGAAATTTTGGTTTCAGTCATGGCCTGCGCGATACTGCTACTGGATTTGTACCTGCCCAGGGAGAGTAGGGCGAAAGTTGGCTATGGACTTTCCGTGTTGACCCTACTCGCGGCCACTGTTATTGCCTTAGGCGGTCTCGGCAGCGGCTCTACTTTGGGGTTCAATGGTCTGGTGGTCCGCGACGATGTTTCCGGGGTGCTAAAAGCTGGCGTTTTGCTTGGCACAGCGGCGGTGCTGGTTTACTCCCGCAGTTATGCCGTGGCTCGACGTATCTGGCGGGGCGAGTTCTTCGTACTGGCCCTGTTGGGTGTGGTTGGGATGATGGTCATGATCTCGGCGGCACACCTGATATCGCTTTATGTGGGCTTGGAATTGTTGGCGCTATGTCTGTACGCGATGATCGCACTGCAGCGAGATTCGGTGAAGGCGGCAGAAGCGGCCATGAAGTACTTCATACTTGGCGCATTGGCCTCCGGAATACTGCTATACGGGATGTCGCTACTCTACGGCCTGACCGGCTCGCTTTCTCTGCGCGGCCTCCAGGAGGCCGCCATAAATCTTTCACTTGATAACTTGCCGCTACTGGTGGCGCTGGTTTTAGTGGTGGCCGGGCTGTTGTTCAAACTCGGCGCTGTCCCGTTCCATATGTGGGTACCGGACGTTTATGAAGGTTCTGCGACTTGCACCACCTTGTACCTTTCTGCCGCGCCCAAGTTAGCGGGTTTTGCAATTGTGTTGAGATTACTCGCGGTCGGCCTCGACGACTGGTTGGCAGCCTGGCAGGACATGCTGGTGGTTTCGGCCATTTTATCGGTGGTGATCGGCAACACGGTTGCAATCGCCCAGACCAACATTAAGCGCATGCTGGCTTATTCAACCATCTCCCACATGGGCTTTTTGTTGTTGGGATTTTTAGCTGGCAGTACGGCTGGATACTCAGCGTCTATGCTTTATGCTGTCATCTACACCGTAGTCAGCCTTGCGGCCTTTGGGATTGTACTTGCACTTTGTACACCGGCACTTGAAATAGAACAACTTAACGACCTCAAGGGATTGAATCGTCGCCAGCCGTGGCTTGCTTTTCTGATGTTGCTGGTCATGTTTACGTTGGCGGGCGTACCGCCAACGGTAGGTTTTTATGCGAAGTTTGCCGTGCTGCAAGCAGCGCTTTCAGCAGGTTTTATCTCGCTGGTAATTGTAGCCGTTATCTTTGCCGTCATTGGGGCCTTCTACTATCTGCGCGTGGTGAAAATAATGTATTTTGATGAGCCGGGAGATGCCCCACCGGTCGTCGCATTTACGGGCGATGTCGGCGCCACCGCGGTGTTGAGCGTTAATGCCTTAGTGCTGGTATTGAGCATGCCCTGGATCGGCGCTTTAATCGACCTGCTGAGCCGCGCGGTGGCAGCACTCCCGAGCCATTAAAGAAGCTGTGCCGAGAGGCAGAGACTCAGCTGGCGGTCTTTGAGACACAGTCCTGGAAGCCCGGAAATCCGCAGAATATTCGCTGTTTTGTGGTAAAATATCCCTGCTTTTGCGGTGCTGCCAACTGACGGCGGGCGCACCCCTCGCGCACCTTTGAAATTTCCCGACTGGATGGATTCGGCGACCCTGGGTAACGGGTGGCCATAGCCGCGAATATGGAAGAAATAGCCAAAGAAACACTGCTGGCAAACCTGGAACAGGAAATGCGTCGTTCCTACCTCGATTACGCGATGAGCGTCATCGTTGGCCGGGCGCTGCCTGACATTCGCGATGGCCTCAAGCCGGTTCACCGCCGTGTCCTGTACGCTATGTCTGAGCTTGGCAATGACTGGAACAAAGGCTACAAGAAATCCGCCAGGGTGGTTGGTGACGTCATCGGCAAGTACCACCCACACGGTGATTCGGCGGTTTACGACACTATCGTGCGCCTGGCTCAACCGTTTTCTCTGCGCTACCCCTTGATTGATGGCCAAGGGAACTTCGGTTCGGTGGATGGTGATTCACCAGCGGCGATGCGATACACAGAGATTCGGCTGGCGCGAATCGCCCACGAACTACTTGATGACCTTGATCGGGAAACAGTGGATTTTGTCCCCAACTATGATGAGACTGAGAGCCAACCAGCAGTTCTTCCCGCCAGTTTCCCCAACCTGCTGGTCAACGGATCTACGGGGATCGCCGTCGGAATGGCGACCAATATCCCGCCGCACAACCTCACCGAGGCCATCAACGCTTGTCTCGCGCTTATTGACAACGAGAAAGTCAGTATCGGTGATTTGATGAAGCACATTCCGGGTCCTGACTTTCCGACCGCGGGCATCATTAACGGCAGCCGCGGAATAAAGCAGGCTTACCAGACCGGTCGCGGCAAAATCTACGTACGCGCGCGGGTGGCAACAGAGGCAGACTCCCGGCGCGACCGCACTTTACTGGTTGTGACAGAACTACCTTACCAAGTAAATAAGGCAAGGTTGCTTGAGAAAATCGCTGACTTGGTAAAGAACAAACGTCTTGAGGGTATTTCAGGTTTGCGCGATGAATCCGACAAGACCGGTATGCGCATGGTCATCGAGTTAAAGCGCGGTGAGGTGCCTGAGGTGGTTTTGAACAATCTGTATCAGCATACCCAGATGCAAACCGTGTTCGGGATTAACCTGGTCGCGTTACGGAACAACCAACCGAGAATTTTCAACCTGCGGGAGATTCTGGAGGATTTCATTCGGCACCGGCGCGAGGTTGTGACCAGGCGTACGATTTTCGAGTTGCGAAAGGCCCGGGCCCGGGCCCATGTGCTGGAGGGTCTGGCCGTGGCACTGGCTAACCTGGACCCGGTCATTGCCCTTATCAAGGCGGCAGCTAATCCGGCGCAAGCGCGGGAATCTCTGTTGCGGGAGACCTGGGAGCCGGGCGCAGTCGCAACCATGCTGGATCACCTCGATACCGATGTTTCACGCCCAGACGGCTTGGGGCAAGGTTTCGGGCTGACCGAGGAAGGCTATAGGCTTACCACTACCCAGGCCCAGGCCATCCTGGACTTGCGCTTGCACCGCCTCACTGGGCTAGAACAGAACAAGATCCGGGATGAGTACGGTGAGATTCTTAAACGCATCCGTGACCTGTTGGTAATTCTGCAGGACGCAGAACGCCTTATGCAGGTGGTGAGGGGGGAACTTACCGATATCCTTAAGCGCTACGGTGACGAGCGGCGTACCGAGATTACGGTCGAACATTTGGACCTCGACGATGAGGACTTGATTCCGCGTGAGGACGTGGTGGTCACACTCTCTCACGAAGGCTACGCAAAATCCCAACCCCTAGCTGACTATCAGGCTCAGCGTCGCGGTGGCAAAGGCCGGGTTGCGACCCGCACCAAAGAAGAAGATTTCGTCAAGTCGCTGTTCATTGCCAATAGTCACGATACGATCCTGTGTTTTTCCAATGTTGGGAAGGTCTACTGGCTGCGGGTATTCCAGTTACCCCAGGCCGGTCGGATGGCCCGCGGTCGACCGCTAGTCAATCTTTTGCCGCTAAAAAAAGGCGAACAGATTACTGCGGTGCTGCCGCTTAATGGCTTTGACCAAGGTCGTTACATATTCATGGCTACTCGGGACGGAACGGTCAAGAAGTGCGCGTTGGAGAAATTTTCGCGCCAGCGGACTGTTGGCCTGCGAGCGCTGGAACTTGCGGAGACCGACGAACTCGTCGGTGTCGGCCTAACCGACGGCGATTCCGACATTTTACTGTTCAGTTCTTCAGGCAAGGCGATTCGGTTTGCCGAGTCGGACGTTCGAGAAATGGGGCGGACCGCGCGAGGGGTTCGTGGCATCGCACTAAAGACAGGACAGTCAGTGATCTCCATGATCATCGTTGCCAACGACAGCAAAGACTATCAAGTTCTAGTTGCTACAGAACATGGCTATGGCAAGCGTACTGAGCTCGCTGGATTTCCGACTAAACGGCGCGGTGGCCAGGGAGTGATTGCAATAAAAGTCGAGGGGCGAAACGGTGCACTGGTCGGAGCAGAACTGGTATCCGACATCGATGAACTGATGCTGATCACCGATGGTGGGCGCCTAGTCCGGACGCGGATCACGGAGATATCAACCCTTGGCCGAAATACCCAGGGAGTCAGGCTGATTAGTCTGCGTGATGGCGAGAACCTAGTCAGTATTGGTGGGGTAGATGAAGCTAACGGGGCTGATAACGGCACCACTGGCGGGCAGGCTAATTGATTTTACCCGGAGACGTGAGTAAGGCTGTCGTGGTGTTATTCATTCAGGAAGTAGATCATGGATGATGGGAAATGTAAGGTGCTGGTCTACGACAACATTTCGGAGACTGGGCTGGAGCACTTATCCAAAGACCGCTATCAGGTCAATGCCGACACCGGTGATCCTGACGCGATCCTGCTACGCTCCAGGAACATGCAGGAAATGAAGATCAATTCCAGTCTCAAGGCGGTTGGCAGAGCGGGCGCGGGCGTCAACAATATCCCAGTCCAACGACTAAGTGAGGCCGGGATTCCAGTTTTCAACACGCCTGGCGCTAACGCCAACGCAGTGAAGGAGTTGGTGGTGGCGGGGCTGCTGCTGTCCTGCCGCAACGTCATCCAAGCCTGGCAATATACCGAGTCCCTTGCCGGCACGCCGGAAGAGATCTCTGCAGCAGTGGAAATAGGGAAGAAGAAGTATGCCGGCTCCGAACTTCCTGGACGGACTCTGGGCATTATCGGATTGGGTGCAATTGGTCGTTCGGTTGCCGATACTGCACTACAACTCGGGATGCGGGTCATAGGTCATGATCCAATGCTGACTGTGGAAGGTGCTTGGCAGCTGCCGACAGAGGTTGCCAGGGCCTCCTCGGTGGCCGAGGTGCTCGCCAACGCTGACTTTATTACCTTCCACGTGCCGTTGACCGATGATACCCGGTACATGATCAATGAGCACACGATCCGCGCAATCCGGCCGGGCGCCTCCCTGCTTAACTTTGCCCGGGCTGGCATCGTCGAGGATTCAGCAGTGGCGAAGGCTCTGTCGACCGGCAGCCTGCACGCCTACACGACCGATTTCCCATCTCCCGAGTTGATCGGCACCCCTGGGGTTATCGCATTGCCACACCTTGGTGCGTCAACCGTGGAAGCGGAGGAGAACTGCGCAAGAATGGTCGTTGAACAGATACGAGATTTTCTGGAAAACGGCAATATTCGCAACTCGGTTAATTTTCCTGCGGTGATGTTGCCGCGCGGAACCTCCTACCGGGTGGTGGTGACGAACGCAAATGTGCCAAACATGCTCGGTCAGATCTCAACTGCCATGGCGCAGGGAGGGTTGAACATACATGATATGATCAATCAATCCCGCAATACATTGGCCTACACCGTAGTTGATACCGATAGCCCGATTGCGCCTGATATGGTGGCGCGACTGCAGGCGATCGACGGCGTGCTCCACGCACGCATCGTTTGAGTTGAGACAAACTGCGGTGGGCTATGCCGCATCTCCCGTTTTGCAACGATCATGTCAGATAAGCCTACAATCGATGAACTGCGCACCCGTATAGACAACATAGATGTAGAGTTGTTGGCGCTGCTCAACCAACGGATAAGGCTGGCGCAGTCGGTTGGCCACAACAAATCCACACAAGGCCAGGAGGTCTACCGGGCCGACCGCGAGGCACAAATCATCAGCGGGCTCGTGGCCAGGAACTCCGGCCCACTGGAAGCAGACCAGGTCAGTTTCCTGTTTCGGGAAATTATTTCGATTGCCCGGCGGGCCGAGGGGCCGCTAACAGTAGCATTGCTGGGACCGGCCGGGACTTATTCGGAAACTGCTGCTTTGAAACAGTTTGGCCACCAGATCGAGCGGCTCGAAGCTGCCAGCGTGGACGAGGTTTTCCGTTTGACCGAGTCGGGCAGCGCCACGTTCGGCGTAGTACCGGTCGAGAATTCGACCGAAGGGGGTATCAACACGACACTGGATCGATTGCTCGAAACCACGCTCGTCATTTGCGGTGAAATCGAGTTGCGAATCGAACATTGCCTGCTGGGGCACTCAGGAGGGCAGGTGCCGAGGTTGGTGATGGGTCACCAGCAGGCATTGGCACAATGCCGCCATTGGCTGGATACCCAACTGCCGGGGGTCGAATCGATAGCGGTGGCAAGCAACGCCGAGGCAGCGCGCCGGGCGGTGCAGGACAGTGCCGCTGCCGCCATTGCGGCAAAGGAAACGGCTAGTCTTTATAGGCTGGCGGTCCTGGAAGAAAACATCGAGGACCAGCCCGGCAACACCACCCGATTCCTGGCTCTTGGCAAAAACCCGGTTGGCCACAGTGGCCGGGATAAGACGAGTCTTGTTATGTCGAATACCGATCGCCCTGGGGCGTTGCACGAACTGCTCGCTCCGTTACATGAAGCCGGCATCAGCATGACTCGAATCGAGTCCAGACCCATGCGGTCAGGCCTGTGGAAGTATGTCTTCTTCATTGATCTGGAGGGTCACCGTGAAGACCCGTCGGTGCGCGAGGCGCTCACACATATGCAACGAGAGGCCGCCTTTTTCAAGATACTTGGTTCTTACCCCCGGAGCACCTGATATGCCAGGCCCAGATATACAGAAAATGACAGTGCCCGGAGTGCGGCAACTGCAGCCGTACCTGCCAGGCAAGCCAACCGAGGAACTGGAGCGCGAACTCGGCATCCAGTCGATCATCAAAATGGCCTCCAATGAAAACCCACTGGGGCCACCTGCAAGGGTCAGGCAGATAATTGCAGAGCAAACGCACGGTTTAGCTCGTTATCCTGACGATTCCGGCTTCCAATTCAAGTCCGCCTTGGCAGCGTATTTAGGTGTCGATGCAGGGCAGATCACCTTCGGCAACGGCTCGAGTCAGGTGCTGGAATTAGTTGTTCGGGCCTTTGTCCAGCCAGGTGAGCGCGTGGTCATGTCCGAGTACGCATTCGTCGTGTACTCGCTTGCGGCGCAGGCTGTCGATGCTGACCTTGTGGTGGTGCCGGCCAAAAACTGGGCCCATGACCTTGAGACAATGGCGGCCAGTGTGGATGCCAACACCCGGGTGGTTTTTATCGCCAACCCGAACAACCCGACCGGCACGTGGATTGACTGTGTTGCGCTGGAAGCATTTCTCAAACGCATGCCTGACCACGTCGTTACTGTAGTTGACGAAGCGTATTTCGAGTACGTCGATGATGCGGATTTCCCCGACGCTGTTGCGCTACTCAGGCGCTGGCCCGGGTTGATCGCAACCCGTACATTCTCCAAGATCTATGCACTCGCCGGTTTGCGGATCGGCTATGCCGTGGCATCAAGCGGTATCACGGAGGTATTGAACCGGGTCCGTCAGCCTTTCAACGTTAATAGCCTAGGCCTGGTAGCAGCGTCTGAGGCGCTGACTGAGACCGAATTCGTCCAACATAGCCGGCGGATTAACAAAGCCGGCATGGTGCAGTTGTGCCAGGGCTTTCAGAAGCTCGGCCTTGAATACATCCCGTCGAAAGGGAACTTCATCAGCGTGGATGTCGGAGGCCCGGCCGAAGCTGTTTACGAGCGCCTACTGCGCCAGGGCGTGATCGTACGGCCCGTTGCCAACTACGGGATGCCCCAGCACTTGCGTATTACGATCGGCCTTGAGCAGGAGAATGACCAAGCTCTAACGGCACTCGAGACTGCCCTCGCAAGGTAGGACCGACAACTGCTTCCATGGGTGAGCCACAGCATTCGCTAGGAACGCTGACCGTCGTCGGTGTCGGGCTGATCGGGGGATCCCTGGCTGGGGCGCTCAAGGCTGCCGGATGCGTCAGTGAGGTGATCGGTTATAGCCGTAGTCAAAGGAATCTCAGGCAAGCGCTTGAACTAGGCCTCATTGATCGCTGGACAACTGATCTCACGAAAGCTGTTGCTGGTGCCAACATCGTGGTGCTCGCCGCACCGGTTTTCGCCGTGGTAAATATCTTCGCTCGGCTCGCGGACACAATCGGCAACGATACACTGGTGACAGATGTGAGCAGTGTCAAACAACCAATAATCAAAGCGGCAAGGACTCACCTTGGAGAGAATTTTACGCGCTTTGTCCCAGCCCATCCGATTGCTGGTAGTGAAAAGAGTGGCGCAACGGCGGCCCGGGCAACACTCTTTCGGGATCACTGGACCATTGTTACCCCGGTATCGGAAACTGACAGCGATGCTGTGACCTGCATAACCGGTATGTGGCGCGCCGCGGGCTCCCGCATCATCGAGATGCCAGCTGCAGATCATGATCGACTGCTGGCGATGACGAGCCATCTACCGCACGCATTGGCGTATGCGTTGGTGGCGCAACTTGGCGAGCAGGTAGGATCCGATGTCAGCTTGCAGCTCGCTGCTGGCGGCTTCTACGATATCAGCCGGATCGCCTCCAGCGATCCCGTAATGTGGCGGGATATCTTTTTGTCTAACCGCGAGCAGGTGGTAGCTCGACTGCAAGAGTATCGGGAAAGTTTGGGGAGTTTGGCGGATCTCATTGCTGCCGGCGACTCGGACGCGCTGACTGAATGGCTGGAGCGAGCCCGGGACTTGCGTGAGCGCATCGGTGCTCTGCGGACCGACAACGAGGCACCTTGAGTCGCGCGTGCGCTCGATCATTTCAAGCCCAAGCGGGCCACTTCTTGGCGCTGTGCGGTTGCCCGGTGACAAGTCAATCAGTCACCGCGCGGTAATCCTTGGCGCTATCGCTGAAGGAGGCTCGCGGATAACAGGATTACTCGAAGCCGAGGACGTGCTAGCTACCGTGGCAGCGTTCCGAGCAATGGGTGTAACCATAGATCGTCCGGCAACAGGCCAACTGCTGATCCAGGGGATGGGGTTGCGCGGTCTACACGCGCCACCGAAGCCGCTGGATCTTGGAAATTCCGGCACCGCTATGCGCTTACTTACTGGGGTGCTGGCAGGCCAAGACTTCTGCGTTGAGCTTACCGGCGACGTATCATTAAGCCGGCGGCCAATGGAGCGAGTGATCACTCCGCTTGTGCAGATGGGAGCGAATGTTACTTCCTGCGATGGGTGTCCGCCGTTGCAAATAACACCGGCACGAGAACTAACTGGCATCAATTACCGGATGCCGGTAGCGAGCGCTCAGGTCAAATCCGCAGTGTTACTCGCGGGCCTGTATGCGTCGGGAGTTACCGAAGTGCTTGAGGATGCACCGAGCCGCGACCACACTGAGCGGATGTTGGCAGGATTCAGCAAATCAACCTGGGCGCCCGGTGACCGGGCCCGGGTCACCGGCGGTGGACATCTGACTGGTTGCAACCTGATCGTACCCGGGGACATCTCGTCGGCGGCGTTTTTTCTCGTCGCTGCCGCCATTCTACCGGGGAGTGAAGTCAGCTTACCCGAGGTGGGGGTAAATCCGACTCGCACGGGCATCCTGTCCATTCTTGCGATGATGGGAGCCGATCTTAATACGGCCAATGCGGGGAAGGCAGCGGGCGAACCCAAAGGTGATCTGCATATACGGGGTAGCGATCTCCGCGGCATCGATATCCCTGAGCGCCTAGTGCCGCTTGCCATAGATGAGTTCCCGGTCCTTGCTATCGCCGCCGCCTGTGCGGATGGCGTAACGACCATTCGTGGTGCCGGTGAACTCCGGGTCAAGGAGTCGGATCGGATTGCGGTCATGGTTGAGGGGCTAGTGCGCCTGGGGATCAAAGCTAGAGCATTGCCTGATGGAATGGATATTGTTGGCGGGCGGATTAACGGGGGCGCAGTGGACAGCTTTGGCGACCATCGCGTGGCAATGGCTTTTGCAGTTGCCGGCGCGCGGGCGCGTGGCCCGGTCACTATTCATAACTGTGAACCTATTCTGACCTCATTCCCCCAATTCGCTGATCAAGCCGTGTCTTTAGGGTTGCGCTTGAGTGAGCGCCCATGAACCGCATTCGAGTTGCTCCCGTACCGGTATTGACATTGGACGGTCCAAGCGGTACCGGCAAAGGTACGGTTGCTGCCGCCGTTGCCGAGCATACTGGCTGGCACGTGCTCGACAGTGGCGCAATGTATCGGGCGTTCGCCTTTGCGGCAAACAAGCGGGATGTAGGGCCTGACAATCCGGTTGCCCTGGAATCGGTGGGGCGCTCTGCCACTATCGAGTTTTGGGTCACGGCGTGCGACGGCATCCGTATCATCGTCGACGACGATGACGTTACTGAACAGGTACGTGGAGAGACGGCGGCGCGGCTTGCGTCCCGCTATGCCGCGGTGCCGGCGGTGCGGGCAATCCTGCTGACTCGGCAACGGGCTGCGCGGCGTTGGCCGGGATTAGTAGCCGATGGGCGAGATATGGGAGCGGTGGTTTTCCCTGATGCAGCGCTTAAGGTCTTTCTCACAGCAAGCCCCAGGGTTAGGGCAGCGAGGCGCTATAAGCAGTTGAAGAACAAGGGTTTTGATGTTAATCTCGCCAGCCTTGAAAGCGAGATCGCTGAACGAGACGAACAGGACTCGGTGCGGGAAGCGTCACCGCTGGTACCAGCAGTGGACGCGGAGATGATTGATACTTCGGACCTTGCTATTCGGGAAGTAGTAATCCGCGTTCTCAACCTGTTGGAGGAAGCACTGCCAGGCAGCAGTAGCGGTGGCCAGCACTTAACTTGAGAATAGGTTACTTCTTAAAAAACTATAGGTGGCTGGTTGCGGCCGGCTTTAATTCACATAACACATTTGTAGATCAGGAAAGCGCCGCTTTCCGGGAACCCACTTAACCATGTCTGAAAACTTCGCAGAACTTCTTGAGGAAAGTCTCAAGAACTCCGTAATGCAAACCGGCGCTGTCATTGAGGCCGAGGTGATCGATATCAACGGTGACTATGTCGTCGTCAATGCAGGCCTTAAGTCCGAGGCCGAAATCCCCGCATCTGAGTTCAGGGACGCCGAAGGTAAGGTTGCAGTCAACATCGGCGATCAGGTGGAGGTAGCGATCGAGGCGCTTGAAGACGGATTTGGGAATACCCGCCTTTCCAGGGAAAGGGCGAGAAGGGCGAAGTCTTGGGAGGTGCTAAAGGATGCCTTCGATGAGCAAAAAGTGGTGACCGGATTCCTGACAGGTAAAGTAAAAGGGGGTTTCACAATTTCACTAGATGAAGTGCGTGCATTTTTGCCCGGCTCCTTGGCCGACGTGCGGCCGGTGACTGATTCAACCTACCTTGAGAACCGGGAATTGGAATTCAAGGTAATTAAGTTCGATCAGAGTCGCAACAACGTCGTCGTATCACGTCGCGCCGTGGTAGAACAAGAAATGGCGGCTGAGCGTGATGCGTTACTTGAGAATCTCGAAGAAGGACAGGTAGTTGACGGTGTGGTCAAGAACCTGACCGATTACGGCGCATTTGTGAACCTCGGTGGGTTGGATGGGCTTTTGCATATCACCGATATCGCCTGGAAACGGGTAAAGCACCCTTCCGAGATCCTGAGCGTGGGACAGGAACTAAAGGTCAGAGTATTGAAGTTCGACCGCGAACGAAACCGTGTCTCGCTTGGACTCAAGCAACTTGGCGAAGACCCCTGGTCCGATATTGCCCGGCGCTACCCAGAGAGTACCCGCATCTTCGGCAAGGTCACTAATATCACCGACTATGGAGCATTCGTCGAGCTTGAAGAGGGTGTCGAGGGACTGGTGCATGTGTCAGAAATGGACTGGACCAACAAGAACGTTCACCCCAACAAAGTCTGCCACCTGGGCGATGAGGTGGAGGTGATGGTGCTTGAAGTAGATTCGGAACGGCGCCGTATCTCGCTGGGCATGAAACAGTGTGCCCAGAACCCATGGGAGGTCTTCTCGGCGACGCACCAGCGCAACGACCGCATCACCGGGCAGATCAAGTCAATCACTGATTTCGGCGTTTTCATCGGCCTTGACGGAGGCATTGACGGCTTGATTCATTTGAGCGATTTGTCCTGGGATCGGCCTGGGGAAGAAGCGGTACACGACTACAAAAAAGGGGATGAAGTCACTGCGACCGTGTTGTCAGTAGACCCGGAAAGGGAGCGGATATCACTGGGCGTAAAACAGGCGCAGGAGGATCCTTTCAACGCTTTCGTAGGCGCCCATTCCAAAGGCACTATGGCTAAGGGTACCATTGGTGAGGTCGATGCCAAGGGTGCGGTAGTGGATCTGGGGGGTGGAATTGAAGGCTACTTGCGTGCAACCGAGCTTACACGTGACTACGTCGAAGATGCCCGCACGGTACTCCAGCAGGGCACGGTGGTCGATACCAAGATCACCAGTATAGATCGCAAGACTCGCCGCATTACCCTGTCGATCAAGGCCTTGGAGGCGGAGATAGAAGACCGAGCTATCCGCGAGTACAGTACTCAGGCATCAACCGGCACCTCTCTTGGGGATAAACTCAAGGAAGAGCTTAAAAAACAGGGTGACTGAATTCGGTTAGCCCCGATAACTTTTTTCCGACTGATTGATACAATGACCAAATCGGACCTCATAGACAGGCTCGCGGCCGAACAACTCCATCTTTCGCCGCGGGACGTAGAGTTTTCGGTCAACGCGATTCTCAAGCACATGTGTCATGCGTTGGCATCCGGAGACCGTATTGAAATTCGGGGATTTGGCAGTATCGGGCTGCGCTATCGAGCACCTAGATCAGGGCGTAACCCGAAGACCGGCGAAATGGTCCGAGTGACCGGAAAGTACGTGCCCCATTTCAAGCCCGGTCGACTTTTGCGGGAACGGGTGAACCGTGGGGCGCTGGCAGACGGCGCTAACCCCGCCAGTCTTGGTTGATTCTTGAGGTAGTTGCAGGCCGGGACGGGCAACGACCCGCGCTTGACCTACAGCCAATCTGACAAGATCTCAGATCAGCAAAACCAAATAGAGTGCTGGAACGCTTGCACAGGCCTGGAAGTTGAAAATGATAAGGAAATTATTCCTGGTTGTTTTTGTCCTTATGCTCGGCGTGTTCGGGCTGACTGTTGCCCTGAAGAACCCACATTCTGTGACTGTGTCTTATTACTTCAATCTGGTATGGGAGGGCCCGCTGGTGCTGCTGTTGCTCGGAGTGCTGGCGGTCGGTGTTGCTGCCGGATTGATTCCCGGAGTTATCCGCGTGACCTCCCTGCGCAGGCAGTTAGGTAAAGCCCGGCGCAAAACTGGTGATGAGGCGACGGATACCGAGCTGGTTATCGGCGGCGAGTCCTGAGTTACGATGGATCCTGTTTGGCTGCTACTACTATTGCCGGTCGCTGCGGCATCCGGTTGGTACGCTGCGCGGCAGCGACAACGACAGCACAAGCGCGTTGAGCCGGGTGCCTTGCCAGCGCAGGTGGCGTATTTTCGGAGTCTTAATTTTTTACTCAACGAACAACATGACAAAGCCTTGGACGTGCTAATTAACGCACTGGAGGATCACGAAGAGACTACAGAGATTCAACTGGCCCTCGGCAGCTTGTTCCGGCGTCGCGGCGAAATAGAACGTGCGACCCAGATTCATCAGAGTTTGATCGCCCGTACCGGCCTGGATCCGCAACAACGAGCGCTAGCACTATTTGAGCTCGCCAACGACTACTACAAGGCGGGGTTGTTGGATCGGGCCGAGAATCTGTTGCTCGAAGTTGCCGGAGTCGGGGAGCTGGCCGAGCCGGCGATGCGGTTGTTGATTCAGATCTACGAGCAAGAAAAAGAATGGCATAGCGCAATCCAGGTCGGTCAGAAACTAGGCGCCGTCACTGGTGAAGGATTGGATTCGGTGATTGCCCATTATCACTGCGAGCTCGCGGAAGTGCAGGTTGGAGCCGGCGATTACAGTTCGGCACAAAAGCACGCTCAGGCGGCACTGGACCTCGACCGTGACTGCGCTCGTGCGACGATACTCGATGGCCGGCTAGAGGCGCTGGCTGGCAGACACGGTGAAGCAGTCCGGGTCTGGTCGAGGATTGGGCGTCAGCGGCCGGAGATGCTAGGGGAGGTTCTGCACCTCGTCGAGTCGAGTTACCGAAGCATGGAAAACCCCGGTGCTTTTCGCGGCTTTTTGGAACAGGCTATTCAGCGCAGCGATGATGTCCGCCTGGTGCTGGCTTTAGCAGATCAACTGGGAGCCATTCGGGCCAGTCCGGAAGCAGAGCGGATCCTGTTGCAGCGGCTTCAAGGCAGCGTGACTCTGTCCGGCCTGCATCGGTTGCTGGAGTTGCGTGCATCGGACGAAAACTCCGATGTCGGGCAGGACGAATATGGCATGCTCGCCCGGCTGACGGGTGCTCTCGCCGCCCAGGAGTCCGGTTATGAATGCCGTTGTTGTGGCTTCCGAGGCAAGGCCATGCACTGGCAATGTCCCGGCTGTCGGAGTTGGAACACGACGTTGCCGCGGCACCCGGCGCCAACTTTAACCCATGGGGACACATACACGAAGTGACATATTGCCATTGATCTTGCCCCGGTTAAACTGGACACTGTGCTCTGCCGCTAGGAAGGCGGCTTTGTTGAGTAATACCACTTTCTACAAGGAGCGTAGATCATGGAAAAATACCGTTATATCCCTCTCCTCATTGGGGCCCTGCTTTTGGGTAGCAGCGTATGGGCCGAACCAGTCGATATCAATACCAGTGATGCCGACGTGCTCGCAGAGCACATCGTCGGTGTTGGGCCAGTGCTTGCCGAGGCCATCATTGCCTACCGGGCCGCGTATGGGCCCTTCCAATCGGTGGAAGATTTGTTGCAGGTCACTGGTATTGGCCCGAAGGTGTTGGAAAACAACACCGATAACCTCCAAGTGGGTGGCATTTCAGACGCAAACTGATAAAATCCTCCTGTTGCTGCGTAGAAGGGTGCCGATCAGGCACCCTTCTTTTTGTCGAGCACATTACGTTGCTGCCATGCTCAAGATTCTCCCTTACCGAGACTCCGTCTCATGAAAGTCACAGTCATTGGCACAGGTTACGTAGGACTGGTCTCTGGAGCTTGCCTGGCAGATGTGGGCAATTCGGTTTTGTGCATGGATAGCAACGCGGAGAAGATCGCAGCGCTGCAACGGGGACAGATACCAATTTACGAGCCTGGGCTGGAAGAACTGGTGCGTAGCAACCTCGATTCTGGGCAGCTGCAATTTACCAGCAGTATCGACGAGGCCGTCGATTTTGGCGAGGTGCTATTGATCGCTGTTGGCACTCCGGCTGGGGAGGACGGCTCTGCTGATCTAGCCCATGTGCTGGCGGTTGCCCGTGAGATTGGTCGAACTATAAAGCACTACCGGGTGGTAGTGAACAAGTCGACAGTTCCGGTCGGCACCGCCGATCAGGTTCGCGAGGTTATTCAGCAGGAACTCGAGGCACGTTCGATAGAGGTTGATTTTTCAGTCGTCTCTAACCCGGAGTTCCTTAAGGAAGGCGCGGCCATAGGGGATTTTCAAAAACCAGAACGAATCGTATTAGGGACGCTGGTAGATTGCGCGAGGTCGGTCATGCGGGAGCTGTACGCACCGTTTAATCGAAATCATGACCGGCTTCTGTTTATGGACGTTCGTTCGGCAGAATTGACTAAGTACGCAGCCAACGCCATGCTCGCGACCAAGATCTCTTTCATGAACGAAATTGCCAGCATTGCCGAGCGGGTCGGTGCCGACATCGAGGCGGTTCGAAAAGGCATTGGCTCAGATCCACGAATCGGCTATCACTTCATCTATCCCGGGTGTGGTTACGGCGGTTCGTGCTTCCCCAAGGATGTCAAGGCACTGACCTACACTGCCAATGCCAACGGTTACAGGGCAGGGGTGCTCGAGGCGGTCGAGGCAGTCAACGAGCGCCAGAAAATGGTACTGGTTGAGAAAGTGATGCACCACTACGGGCCTGATCTTAACGGTATGCAGTTTGCGGTCTGGGGCCTGGCGTTTAAGCCTAATACCGACGATTTGCGTGAAGCACCGAGCCTGGTCGTGATTGATGCATTGTTGAGCCGAGGCGCGCAGGTCCGGGCCTTTGATCCGGTGGCTATGGCAGAAGCAGAGAAAGTACTACCGACCAACGCTGGCGTCGAGTTGTCAGGCTCGTTATACGATACCGTTCGGGACGCGGACGGGTTGCTCATATTGACCGAGTGGAAACAGTTTCGCAGCCCGGACTTTATGCTGCTCAAAGACTCGATGAAACAACCGGTTATTTTCGACGGGCGCAACATCTTTAACCTTGACATCGTCAGGGCCCATGGCTTTTCCTACTATGGCATTGGGCGGCCACTACCCGCGGAGCAAGCGGACGCACCGGCGTCGCCAGATGGGGGCTGTCTGTGAGTGCGCGCCTGCCCGCTGAGGGCCTTGCCGCAGTCCGGGTACTGGTGGTCGGTGATATCATGCTGGACCGCTACTGGCTCGGTGACGTCGAGCGCATTTCACCGGAAGCACCAGTGCCGGTTATTGGCGTGAGCGAAACCGAGGAGCGGCCCGGCGGCGCGGGTAACGTTGCTGCCAACGTCACTGCGCTAGGCGCCCGTTGCCAACTGCTTTCTTTCGTGGGTGATGACGAAGCCGGTCGACGGCTGAATGACTTGCTCGGGAAGGCCAGGATTGACCGCCACCTGCACATTGATCCAAGTTCTCGCACCACCGAAAAACTGCGAATCGTGTCACGAAACCAGCAATTGTTGCGGGCCGATTTTGAACAACGGCCGGATGAGGAAATTCTAGAACGCAGCCTGGAAGACTACAGGGCGTTGTTAAGTGAGGCGTCAATCGTAGTGATATCTGACTATGGCAAAGGTGGCCTTGCCTATGTGGAAACTATGATCAGCATTGCCGGAAAAGCCGGGGTGCCGATTATCGTTGACCCTAAGGGGATAGATTTCGCCCGCTATAGGGGAGCTACGCTGGTAACGCCCAATCTGAAAGAATTCGAAGCTGTCGCTGGCCAGGTGGCCTCAGAAGAGGATTTTGAAATAAAGGCTGCTGCCATGCTGGAGAAGTACGGCTTTGGTGCATTGTTGGTTACTTTGGGTGAAAAAGGCATGGTGTTGTTTCGTCCCGGTGCTGCGAAGGTCTATCGGAGTGCACACGCACGCGAGGTGTTTGACGTAAGTGGTGCTGGCGACACTGTTGTTGCTGTTGCCGCGATTGGCTTTGCGGCCAATTTGCCCTGGGCTGACACCTTGGAACTCGCCACCCGCGCCGCTAGCGCTGTTGTGACTCGCTTCGGCACCTCTGTGGCCACCCCTGCCGATCTCGAAACGTCAGATGAGGGTAACCGTTAATGCTGATAGTTACCGGTGGCGCGGGCTTTATAGGTGCAAACATTATCGTGAGTCTCAATCGGCAGGGGCGCAACGACGTCCTGCTGGTAGACGATCTTGAAGACACGGCGAAGATCGGCAATATCGCTAATCTTGATATCGCCGACTACGAGGACAAAAATCGTTTTTTGTGTCAGCTGCAAAGTGCCGGTTTGCCCGCTGGAGTAGAGGCTGTATTTCACCAAGGGGCATGCTCAGATACGTTGGTTACCGATGGCCGTTTTGTGATGGAGAACAACTTCTCCTATTCGAAGGCGATGTTCGCTGCCTGTACCAATGCTGGCGTCCCGATGATTTACGCATCCTCGGCTGCCGTGTATGGGCGTGATGGGCCCTTTGTCGAGGACGGCAGCGGTGATTTACCCCTGAATGCCTACGCGTATTCAAAATATCTTTTTGATTGTTACGTCAGGGGCTACGGGAGCGGTTCGGCTAGCCAGGTCGTGGGCTTGCGATACTTCAATGTGTATGGGCCTAGCGAGAATCACAAGGGTCGCATGGCCTCGGTAGCCTGGCATTTTTATAACCAATATCGTGACAGCGGTAAGGTAAGATTATTTGAAGGTAGTGGCGGTTATGCCCACGGCGAACAACGGCGCGACTTCGTCTCAGTGACCGATGTTGCTGCCGTTAATATGTTTTTTCTTGAGCATGATCAGATCTCGGGTATCTATAACGTGGGCACCGGGGTCAACCGCAGCTTCAACGACATGGCGCTCGCGGTGATCAATGCATGCCGACAACTGGATAGCGCCCCGGCATTGACTTTAGGGGAGGCCGTAGCTGATGGCGTCATTTCCTACTTCCCTATGCCCGATACGCTAAACGGTAAGTACCAGAGTTTTACCGAGGCTGACGGTGGATACCTGCGGGGCGTCGGCTACCGTGGTGCGTGGTTGTCGCTGGAAGAGGGCGTGAGCGCCTATGTCGAACATATGGAGGGACAACGTACCGGCGCCATACCGGCAATCGTCTCCTCTAACAGCGATAAAACTGTACGCCTCGAAAAATAACATGCCTAAACTGCGAAATAGCGATCATATATTTGTTACCGGTGGTGCTGGCTTTATCGGCTCAGCCGTTATTCGAGAACTCATTCGCTCGACCGAGGCCAACGTGGTCAATGTCGATTGCCTGACCTATGCCGGTAATCTCGCGACAGTGGCTGAAGTGGCGGACAGCCCGAAATATCACTTTGCTGAGATCGATATTCGAAACGCTGAGGCGGTCGGGGAATTATTTAGTCAATACCAGCCCAGTGCAGTCATGCATCTCGCAGCGGAGTCACACGTAGACCGTTCTATCGATGGTCCTGGTTCATTCATCAGTACCAACGTGGTAGGCACTTACACCTTGCTGGAAGCAGTACGCGATTACGTCAATAACCAGAATAGTAGGGGTTGCGAATGCCGCTTTCATCACGTGTCCACCGACGAAGTCTATGGCAGTCTCGGCCCGCAAGGATTATTTACCGAAGACTCCCCCTATGCCCCTAACTCACCATATTCCGCTAGCAAGGCAGCCTCTGACCACCTGGTGCGCGCGTGGCACGAGACCTTTGGGTTGGATGTGGTCGTCTCCAACTGTTCCAATAATTACGGGCCCTACCAATATCCAGAAAAACTGATCCCGGTCATTATTCAAAAAGCGCTGGCGGAAGCGCCAATTCCGATTTACGGTCGCGGCGAAAACGTCCGTGACTGGCTTTTCGTCGAAGACCACGCACGGGCGCTGGTTCAGATCATGCAAGCCGGTGCCCCGGGTCAGACCTACAACGTGGGCGGCAATGCCGAAAAGACCAACCTGGAGGTGGTGGAGTCCGTTTGTGGCATTCTAGATAACATAATGCCTCGCCCATCGGGTCAGCCATACGCTGATTTGATCGCGTATGTCACGGATCGACCGGGCCATGATTTGCGCTATGCCATCGATGCGAGCCGTATCAGCCGTGATCTTGGGTGGCAGGCGGTTGAAACCTTTGAAAGCGGTTTAACAACCACGATCAACTGGTATCTCGAGAACGCAACATGGGTGTCGACCGTCACCGGGGGTGACTCGATCGGCCAGCGGCTCGGCCTCGGAGGCGCTCAATGAGAGGCATGATCCTAGCCGGCGGTACCGGTAGCCGCCTGTCACCTGTGACCCAGGTAGTCTCGAAGCAATTGCTGCCGGTATACGATAAACCGATGATTTACTACCCGCTCAGCGTGCTCATGCTGGCGGGCATAAGGGACATTCTTATCATCTCCACGCCTGAAGATACACCTCGGTTTGGGCAATTGCTGAAGGATGGCGCAACCTGGGGCCTCAATATCTCTTACGCCGTGCAGCCCTCACCCGACGGGCTTGCCCAGGCCTTCATCCTTGGCGCCGAGTTTATCGGCAATGCGCCCTCGGCACTGATACTGGGCGACAACATATTCCACGGACACCAACTCTCGGAGTCAGTGCAAAGGGCAGCTCGGCTCACCTCTGGTGCCACAGTTTTCGCTTATCCAGTGCATGACCCCGAACGTTACGGTGTGGTCAGTTTTGATAAAGATGGTCGAGCGGTGTCCCTGGAAGAAAAGCCTGCTAGGCCCAAGTCCCGCTATGCCGTTACCGGGCTATATTTTTATGATCAGCACGCCCCGGAGTTTGCCCGCACTTTGCAGCCATCAAAGCGGGGCGAATTGGAAATCACTGATCTAAATCGCTGCTACCTCGAACAGGGAACGCTCAATGTTGAGTTGCTGGGACGTGGCACGGCATGGCTTGATACCGGCACCCATGAATCCCTGCTGCAGGCCGCAACCTTTATAGAAACCATAGAAAAAAGACAGGGCATGAAGGTTTGTTGCCCAGAGGAGATCGCCTACCGTATGGACTATATACCTATTGAGGCTATTGCTGCCCTGGTAGACAATTTTGGCCAGAGTAGTTACGGCGATTATCTGCGCCAACTGGTAGAAGAAGAAAGCTGAATATTGATCGCGCGCCATCGACACCGGCCAAACAGACTGCTTCGCTCTTTTTATTTTGACTAAGCCTCAACAAAAAACGGGCCTGTTATACGTCGGCACAAGTTTGATCCACAACCGTTTCGTGATCCTGCAACTGGCGCGCAGAGCAATACTTGGGCGTTATCGTGGATCCATGCTCGGGATACTCTGGTCTTTGTTTACGCCATTGCTGATGCTGGCGATCTATACATTTGTTTTTGGCACTGTGCTAAAAATGCGTTGGGCGACCCAAGAAGGCGGCACCCTCGAGTTTGCTGCTTTTCTTTTCTCTGGAATGATCGTGCACGGGGTGCTCGCCGAATGTCTCAACCAGTCGGCTACGCTGATTTCCAGCAACCCACAATATGTAAAGAAAATCGTGTTTCCCCTGGAGGTCCTGCCTTGGGTTACGGTAATCAGTGCGTTTTTCCAGGCACTTATCAGTTTATTTGTCCTGATGTGCTACCAGCTCATCGTGGAAGGGTCTATCCCCTGGACAGCGCTCTTGTTGCCTTTGCCTTTTGCTGCCTTGGCTTTGGTCTGCATCGGGGTTGGCTGGTTTGTGTCGGCAGCAGCCGTCTACTTTAAGGATATTACCCAGGTGGCGGGCATCTTGACGACGGTTCTATTTTTTATGGCACCAATCCTGTATCCCAAGGACGCTCTGCCGCAAACATTGCAGCCTTTGCTTTATATCAACCCCATTACCTTCGTTATCGAGCAGGTTCGGAATCTTTTGCTGTTGGGTAGTAGCCCTAACTGGGGCTGGCTGTTGATTTACTTTGGTTGTGCGCTGTTTTTTGCTCGGGTAGCGCTCGGTTGGTTCCAACGAACCCGGCAAGGTTTCGCCGATGTCCTTTGAAACAGCCATCGCCGTCAAAGACTTGGGTAAGCGCTACCGGATCTATGCACGGCCACTGGACCGGGCCCGGGAACTCTACTCGATCCGGGGACGGCGCTATCACAGCGAGTTTGTCGCGCTTGCGGACATCAATTTTCAAGTAAAAAGAGGTGAGACCGTTGGAATCATCGGCCCCAACGGCTCTGGCAAGTCCACCTTGCTAGAAATCATCTGTGGCACGCTCACCGCAAGTAGTGGCGAGGTCGATGTTAACGGTACGGTTGCCGCGTTGCTGGAGCTAGGGGCCGGTTTTAATCCGGCATTCTCTGGACGGGAAAACGTTTACCTGAACGCGGCACTACTGGGCATTTCCCGCGAGCAGGTGGATGCCCGTTTTGCCGACATAGTTGAATTCGCCAATATCGGTGAATTCATTGAGCATCCGGTAAGCACCTATTCCAGTGGTATGTACGTGCGCCTAGCTTTTGCCACCGCAGTGAATACGGACCCGGATATTCTGATTGTGGATGAAGCACTCGCAGTCGGTGATATTCGCTTTCAGCGCAAGTGTTTTCGAAAGTTCCAGGAGATGCAGCAAGCGGGCAAAACGATTTTGTTCGTCTCCCACGCTATAGAATTAATTCAGTCCCATTGTTCCCATGCTATCTACCTTAGAAAGGGCAAAATCGCAGCCAATGGCATGCCAAAAGAAGTCATACAGGCCTACCTGGAGGATCTCTTTGGGGAATCAAGTGCTGCAGAAGAGTCGATCGGTAGTGGTTTGAAGGCCGCGGGTGAAGGCTCCTCGGCGGTGTCTTTGACCGAGCATACTGGCATGTCATCGTCGGAGGACTCGGCGACTAGATCGAGCCTGCACCACAAGGCCCAAGTTGCAGATACGGTTCGGTTCCTGGACCTTTGCCCACAACAACGTACCTACAACCCGAATGAATATCGCTGGGGTACCGGCCAGGCCGTGATCTTTGACTATGCTTTGCGCCGGCAAGATGAAAATCAAGACGGGCTATTTCGGTCGGGGGAGGATCTTGCCGTGGAAATGCGGGTCGGCTTTAATGAGCCACTACAGGGCCTGATTTACGGCTTTACCGTTAAAACTGTCGACGGTCGAACGGTATATGGCTGCAATACTCGCGCCCGCAACGTAGCGACCAGCGACCGGGTAGCTGGTGACACGATTGGGGTTACGTTTACATTTCGATTTAACGTTATTCCAGGAGAGTATTTTCTCTCTCTGGGAGTGGCAGTCGATGACGATACCCGGGACAATGTCGCCATCGACCGCCGCTATGATTTGATTCATGTAACTGTAACTGGAGAGCTGGGGGACTTTGGAATCGCGGACCTCGACACCACGATTTGTGAGTATAAAGTCAGTGAATGACAAGCTAATACCCAGCGACCCCAAGGATTTGCTTTCCGCCGCCGAGTCCGCTCGGCAGTTCCTTGCGAATTGCCAAGACCGCTCGGTTTATTCCAACGCGGTCCACCACTATACCCAATTATCAGCCACCGGCCAGCATCGCCCAGACATAAACCTGGATCCGGCCAAGGCCAATCTGGCTCGCATTATTGACCTGAACGCGATTTCCCGGGTGCTGTTGGTCGACTGGCACGAAAGCGTTCTGCCCCGTTTTCTTGCTGAGCAAGGTATTCAGGTTGTGGTATACCCGGCCGATGAGGAAATTGGCGATTTGGTGGAAACCCACTGCCAGGGGCTCGCGACGGCTGAGGTTATGGATTATGCCAACGCCGCCAAGACCGCGTTTAACATGGATGGTTTAGGCGTATTTGACCTAATATATACTCGCTGGGACGCAACTTCTGTATCAGAACCACCACTTGCTCAGCTGGAAAGGTTGGCACCACTGCTTACAAAAGACACTGTACTGTTTTTAGTAACATCCGCGATTCCGAGCGACAAAGCCAACAGAGTCTTGCTAAGCGCGCTCAGTGAGTCTCGCGCTTATAACTTTTTTCCGGGAGAGGTATTTCATGCCTTTCCTTCGCTCGAACATCCTCAGTTACTTGTTCGGCAGGGGTTTTTAGAATTGACGCCAGACTCGTGGGTGCATATCGCACCGTACCTTGATGAAAGCGGTTTGCCGCGGGCACCGAATACTGTTCCCAAAGCCACTGTCTGGAGAGCGCTTCAGCGCCATGGAGAAATACCACTGCAGTTTTCCGACAGGATAATTCCGTTCGTTGCCCGAAAAAGTGTCAAGCAGGAAGTCTCAGGGACCGATTTACTGCATACCTCGATTGCTCGGCGCCACTCGGGTTATTGGACAAAAACAACCAAACCACGGACCGACTCGGTCATTTGCCGGCAACCGATCATACCCCGCCCAGTTATAGTCGACGGGCAGAATCGGTTGGAAAGTACAACGCGATTTTTTCATATTACGGGAGATGAGCCATACCGTAGCGGCCGACGCCTCGACGAGGTTTGGCTGGAAGCGCTGATCGGTACCGACCCCGGGCGGTCGGAGTTGGGACAGGCACCTGCCGATAATGAGGTATATCGGCAGTTATCCTCATTTCAGCTTCTGGTAAAGGAATATTTTGCTTTTCTCCAAACTCAATTAAGCGCTCGCGGGCAGAAATTGATTGATTTAGTCCCAGGTAACATTATCTTTTCCTCCGACGGTAACTACCAGGCGATTGACCAGGAGTGGATGACAAGCCATCCCGGCTTTGGTCCGGAAGAGGCCTTGTTCAGGGGTCTGTTCTATTTCTTGATGCAAAACGCAGCTGCAATAACGATTCCTGGCGTAGTGAAGCTGTATGGCACAACTTACCGCGAATTAATTGAAGGGATATTAGTAACAACCGTTGATATAGACATTACCGGGTTAGAGCAAAGAGTGGATCAATTCGAGAAAAAGTTCCAGAATCATGTGAGCGCCATCGTTGATGGGGTTGATTTTCAAACCTTAATTCACAGTCGCATCAATGACACAGAACAACTGGACCTAGGTATTTGCTGCGACTTTCCAAACGACATTGAATCTGTCGAGGTTCACATACCGCTGGCGGCAAGTGCCGGCCGTGAACGAACGCGCTTTCACCTCTCGTTTCCGGTCTTTGGAGCGCTGCCATCTACGATCACAATAAAGCCAGATCACCGGGCTGGCGCTTTCTGCGTGGACTCTATCGTTGTCACCGTGCAGTCGAATGGAGTAGAAACAGATTTAATAAGGGCTACTGATAATTCTCGCGTTTTCGAGGCTGCGGACGTTACCGGAGCCGTACCGATCGGCGCCCGCGACGGCGCTTTAATAGCGACTAACGACACTCCTACACTGGCCTTTTCTTGCCGTTCGCATATATCGCCGGAACTTGTTGCTGGCCAAACGATTTCGGTATTTGCCGAGTTGTGCTGGCCCGAGGCCGGTTATCGCCTTGAAGATAGACACAAGCATATGGAGCGGCTGTGGTCCAAAGATCTCGAACTGGGAGCCGCTAAAAAGTCCATCGAGTCTATCGAAAGTGAAGTCATTCAGTTACAGCATGCAAAAGCAGAACTCGCACAGGCTCATGCAGTTAGAGTGGCCGAGTTAGAAATGTTAAAATCTTCCAAGGTCTGGCGGACCGCGGAAGTTGTTCGTAAATTAGTTTACGGGCGAATTCTTCGAAGAACTAGTAAAAAGACGCGACAACGACTGACTGCTGCTCGCGAGGAAACGCCTCCGCCAGGCGCACAACCCGCTGCGGCACCTGGCAACGAAGCGCCTTTACCGGCGCTATCAAGGGCAGATCGCGGCGTGCAGGTGAAGATCAGTGTGGTCGTGCCGGTGTACGATACACCAAAGGAGTGGCTGACTGACGCGGTTGAGTCAATCACCAACCAGTCTTATTCGCACTGGGAATTGTTGATAATCGATGATGGCTCCAAAGCAGCGGAGACAAAAGCGATACTGGATGGGCTGGATCACCCACAAATTACAG
>Ga0208274_1000023_pt1 | contig 87235 bp, 72 predicted proteins | sample ETNtaG_22_FD_185755 | JGI IMG/M metagenome (GOLD analysis project Ga0208274, IMG submission 185755) | Marine microbial and viral communities from oxygen minimum zone, Eastern Pacific Ocean - ETNP201306SV43 (SPAdes) (version 2) | ecosystem: Environmental > Aquatic > Marine > Oceanic ... | reverse complement strand
GGAAGCGTTGCCCGTCGCTACCCTTCACTGTTGCGTGATATTGCCCTGGCGGGCCACGAAATCGCTGCTCACGGCGACACTCATACCCAATTGGCAAAAATGGGTCCGAATCAGATGGAGACGGATTTAGCCAGAAATCTCGATGCATTGAGCGTCTCAGAATTTGGACCGGTAAAGGGGTTTCGTGCACCAACATTTTCTTTAACCCAAGATACACAGTGGGCATATAAAGTACTGGCAGATGCCGGTATCGAGTACAGCAGTTCTGTGCTCCCTGGATCAAACCCGCTTTACGGCTGGCCGGGCTTTGGGCACCGCGCAAAAACCATGCCCTCTGGAGTGTTGGAAATTCCAGTGGCGGTCCACTCGCGCCCACTGCCGCCGCTCCCTATCGCAGGAGGGGTTTATCTTCGGGTGGTGCCTTTTTTTCTTACCCGATGGGCCTGCAGACGGGGTGACCGGGAGGGGCCGATCACGACTTATCTGCATCCCTATGATATCGATACCGAGCAGGAGCGTTTTATGCATCCTGACTTAAACAATAATCGGGTCATGAATGCGCTAATGTACTGGAACCGCGGTCAGGCGCTCGACCGCCTGGCCCGACTGGTTAAGGATTGCACTGTGTCTCGTTATTGCGACTGGGTCCGGAACTGTGGGCTTGGAAAAAAATGATCAATCAGATACCTTCTAAATGCGAGTATCTGTACGGATCCATCGATCGCCCCGTCTTGCGGTTCGAGCGACTTGACTGCACCATGATTCCACCAACTGCGATTTCATTTCGAAAAAGATCAACAGGCGCAGCACTGGGAACGGCTTGATGAATTTTCCTTGTGTTCTACAAGCCCCCTATAAAAGGGCAAGCCCGAGGGCTAACGCTACGCTCTGGCTGAATTTGTGAAAGCATAATGGCGGAGAGGGAGGGATTCGAACCCCCGGAACCTTTCAGTTCAACGGTTTTCAAGACCGCCGCATTCGACCACTCTGCCACCTCTCCATGGGGCCGGTCCAAGACAGACCGAAACCGATAGTGCTCTGAATTATAAGGTTTCGAGCACACTAACCCCAAGCTTTGACACCGCAGTGGACCTTGAAATCTGGCATAATTACCCCAGATAAAAGTTGTACTTTCTATTCCAACCGAACTTATGGAGAGCCTTCGCACGATGATCAACCGTCAAACCCTTAGCGCGACCCGCCCTGCCGTACAAGGCGTGGAATTCAACAGAGTTCTCAGGAACACCTATGCTCTACTGTCAGCAACGTTGCTCTTCAGTGGGGCAACGGCCGGTCTATCCATGATGATGCAATGGCCGCACCCCGGACTTGTTATCACGCTCATCGGCTACTTTGGACTGATGTTTGCTGCAAGTCGTTTTCGTAACTCTGCTCTGGGCCTGGTCTTTGTCTTCGCCCTGACCGGATTCATGGGCCTGACCCTCGGCCCGATCATCAGCCTGTACGTTAATTCACTGCCCAACGGCGATCAGCTGGTGATGACAGCCCTTGCGGGCACTGGCCTGATATTCGTGGGGTTGTCCGCCTATGCACTAACTTCCCGAAAGGATTTCAGCTTTTTAGGCGGAATGCTATTCGCCGGCATTCTGGTTGCCTTTCTGGCGGGCCTTGGGGCCGTGATTTTCAGTATTCCGGCGCTTTCGCTAGCCGTCTCGGCGATGTTCATTCTGCTGATGAGCGGCCTGATTCTCTATCAGACCAGCGCAATCATCCATGGCGGCGAGACCAACTACATCATGGCTACGATCACGTTGTATGTAGCGATCTACAATCTGTTTCTGAGCCTGCTGCAGATTCTTGGGATATTTGGCGGCGACGACTGATTCCAGTCGAAAGTGTTGCATTTAGGCCCCGGCACCCGCCGGGGCTTTTCGTTAGGGGGTAATGCTCTCGATTCCACCCATGTAAGGCCGAAGGACACTGGGAATTCGGACCGCTCCCGATTCATTCTGGTAGTTTTCAATAATCGCTACCAGTGTTCGCCCTACCGCTAAGGCCGAGCCATTCAGGGTGTGCACCAATTCCGGCTTGCCGGTAGCGGCATTACGCCAGCGCGCCTGCATTCGTCGTGCCTGAAAAGCTTCAAAGTTACTACAGGACGATATCTCCCGATAGCACTGTTGCCCTGGTAGCCACACCTCCAGGTCGTAGGTCTTGGCGGCGGAAAATCCCAGATCGCCACTGCACAAAGTTACGACGCGATACGGTAATTCGAGCTTTTGAAGAATGACTTCGGCGTGCCCGGTTAACTCCTCCAGTGCATCCCAGGATTTGTCCGGCTCCACTACCTGCACCAGTTCTACTTTCTCGAACTGGTGCTGGCGGATCATTCCCCGGGTATCCTTACCATAAGACCCGGCTTCACGCCGAAAACAGGGTGTATGACAGACGCGCTTGACTGGCAATTCTTCCGCATTGAGGATGCCACCGGCAAAAAGGTTAGTGACCGGCACTTCGGCGGTAGGGATCAAGTAGTAAGGCGGATCTCCCGTCGTCTTGAATTGATCATCGGCAAATTTGGGCAGTTGTCCTGTGCCGAAAAGCGATTCGGCATTCACCAGGTAAGGAACGTAGGTCTCCTCATACCCATGTTCGAGGGTGTGGACATCGAACATGAACTGAATAAGCGCGCGGTGCATTCGAGCGATACTATTTGTTAGGACCACGAATCGACTTCCGGTCAAGCGCGTCGCAGATTCAAAATCCATCATTCCAAGGCCGGTACCCAAACTAACGTGGTCCAGCGGCTCAAAGGCTAAAGCCGTCGGCGTGCCCCAACGCCTTTGTTCAATGTTATCCGCTTCGCTGTCGCCAGTCGGAACACTGCTATGTGGGATATTCGGAATCTTGCCAACAATATGATCCAGCGAACGGCGTACCTCCTCAAGACTCGACTCAACCTTGGCAATCGCCTCTCCCAGCCCGGCCGTCTGTGCGATAAGTTCGGCGGCATCACCGCCAGAGGCTTTCACCTGCCCAACCTCCTTAGCCGAACGATTGCGCTCAGCTTGAAACTCCTGTTGGCGCGTCTGGAGAGACTTTCTTCGGTTTTCGAGTTCGGCAAATTTTTGCACGTCGAGAGCGTAACCTCGCGATGCCAGAGAGTTAGCTACCCCTTCGGGGTCATTGCGCAAAAGTTGTGGGTCGAGCATTTCCTTCCTTATTGTTTACTGTTCAAAATTGACGAGCGGCCGCAACGCCAGCGGCGGCACCAAGCAGGCACAACAATACACTGGATACGATATTTACCAGGGCTCTTTGCCACTGCTCGGCTTCAAGCAGGGACAAGGTTTCTACCGAAAAGGCAGAAAACGTAGTAAACCCCCCCAACAGTCCAATACACAACCCGCTGCGTAGAAGATCTACGGCTGGCCCTCGCGCGCTAAGAATGACTACGAGGACGCCCAGAAAAAACGAGCCACTGATATTAATCAGCAAGGTGCCCCAGGGGAATCCAGGCCCTGTCAAGGCCGAAATCCGGGTGTGGGCAAAAAAGCGCAGCATCGCGCCTAATGCGCCGCCGGTGCCAATCACAAGATAATGAAGCACCTTGTTAAAGCTCTTCTTGGATGACGTCAACCCCTGCGGGCAGTTTCAGTCTAAAAAGATCTTGCGGCAATTGATCGTTGACGATTACGTTATCTAACCGGAGTCGGGTAATCTGATCTAACTGATCCAGCATCTGCACCAGACGCAAGTCGCCATTTTCAAACCCGAGCTGAATCTGAGAAAAGGGTGCCGAGGAATCTTTGGGAAAAAGAGTGATCCACGAGATTGCACCCTGTTTGCCGAGGTGCTCTATTAAATAGGAATCACCGGGGTTATCCTCACCGGCGAGTAACGCCGCTGGGGTATTGCCCAGGGTTTTTGATTGATCTCGAACGATCACCTGTTCAAGCCCGACGTCATAGACCCAAAGACGCGAGCCATCTGCCAACACCTCTTGTTCCACCGGTTGTCCATAACTCCACCGAAACCGGCCTGGCCGGGCAAGCCACATTTGCCCGGAAGTCTCCTGCAACGGCGCAAGATCCTCGTCGAGGACAACCTGATGAAAATCAGCTTGCAGTGTACGAACCTTAACAAAAAAGTCTTCCAGTAAACCCTCATCAGCGAAGGCCGCTGGCATTGGGATAAAAACCAGAACCGTCCCGGCCAGTCCGAACACCAGAAACCGGTACCAGCCCCGATTGGTTATTGGCATCAAATTCTGTTTCATTGTGGTGGGGGCGGCGCCAGTATCTCCCGTTTGCCGTTCTCGAGGGGGCCTACAGCACCGGCCGCCTCCATTGTTTCTATCATTCTGGCCGCGCGGTTGTAGCCGACCCGCAGATGGCGTTGAACCGATGATATTGAGGCTCGCCGGGTCTCGGTGACGAAAGATAAAGCCTTGTCATAAAGTGGGTCATCTTCCCCGCTGTCGCTGGCTCCCAAACCCTCGACCGATACAGAATCGCCAAGCGCGGTGTCATCGACCACAGCTTCCAGGTACTCCGGCTCGCCGCTGCTTCGCAACTGGTCTGCCACTCGGTGAACTTCCTGGTCTGAGACAAATGAGCCGTGAACCCGAATGGGAAACCCTGTGCCAGGCGGTAAAAATAACATGTCTCCGTGACCCAGCAATTGCTCAGCCCCCATTTGATCGAGCACCGTGCGTGAATCGGCACGTGACGACACCTGAAACGCGACTCTGGTCGGAATATTTGCTTTGATCAATCCTGTGACCACATCCACTGAAGGCCTCTGTGTCGCCAACACCAGGTGGATGCCAGCCGCTCGAGCTCGCTGGGCAATTCGGGTGATGAGTTCCTCAATCTTTTTCCCGACCACCATTAGCAGATCGGCAAACTCGTCGACGATAACTACGACATAGGGAATGGTCTCGAGTTGAGGTGGATTTACGTCCTCTCCCGGCAGCGGGATAAACAACGGATCGTCCAAGGGTTTGCCCGCATCAATTGCAGCTTTCACTTTGCGGTTGTAGCCCACAATATTTCGAACCCCAAGGGCCGCCATAAGGCGAAATCGCCGATCCATTTCCACAATGCACCAGCGCAGCGCATTAGCTGCCTTTTTCATATCCGTGACCACCGGCGTCAGCAGATGTGGAATTCCTTCATATACCGAAAGCTCAAGCATTTTTGGATCGATCATAATCAAACGGACATCTTCAGGGGTAGACTTGTAGATGATGCTCAAGATTATTGCGTTAATACAAACTGATTTTCCTGCCCCAGTAGTGCCAGCTATAAGTAAGTGCGGCATTTTGCATAGATCTGAGACGATGGTCTCGCCTGCGATATCCTTACCAAGGATAAGGGTCAGCGGGCTCTTGCTGCCCTCGTATACTTCTGAGGCCAACCCTTCCAGCAGAAAAACAGTCTCTCGGCTTTCATTGGGAATCTCCAGGCCAATGTAGGTTTTGCCGGGAATGTTTTCCACCACACGAACGCTCACTACTGACAATGCGCGGGCGAGATCCCTGGCCAAACCTACAATCTGACTCGCTTTAATGCCTGCTGCCGGGTCGATCTCGAAGCGGGTAATCACGGGGCCCGGTTGTACCGAAACCACTCTGACCTCCACATTGAAATCACGCAGTTTTTTCTCTACCAGGCGCGACATCATTTCCAACGCCTCTTTACTGTACCCTCCGACCTGTTCACCCGGCCGATCCAGTAGCTTCAGCGCTGGAAGATCCCCTTGAGGCCCCTTGCCTTCGATAAATAGGGGAATCGAAGCTTGTTTTTCTTTGTGGATCCGGGCACCTTCCCTGCTTGGGGCAATTTTTGACTCTATCCGAGGCGGCTCCTTTTGATCCATCTCGCGGCGTAATTCCGCAACACTCTCCTGACGCTGGCGCCGGGAACGAGCGCCCTGAACTTTGTCTGCCCAGGTGGCGACTAGCGACCAACTTTTATCCGCCAGTTCGCAGGACCATGCCCCGACACGGTCCATGATGGTAAACCACGAAACGTCAAGCGCCCAGGACAATCCAGCGACAAGAGAAACAACCAGCGCGACAGTCGCTCCAACTGAACCGAAAACATCGAGCAACCAGCTTCCTGCCACAATACCAAGCCACCCGCCGCCGGCGCCCAGGCTATGGTCGAGTCCAGAGCCAAAATGGAGAAATTCGATACCGCAAGCCGAGACCACCGTCAAGGTGAAGCCGAGTCCGTGCATTATGCGGACATGGCGGCTGTTAACCTCCTTTGAACGCCTCAAAATACGGGCACTCAATAGAGCGAAAATCAGAGGAAAAAGATAGGCCGAATAACCAAAGGCATGAAGAAAAAGATCCGCGAACCAGGCCCCAAAGCGCCCTCCCAGGTTCCGGATCGGCCCTCCCGCGCCGGTAGAGGTCCATCCCGGATCAAAGGCAGAGAAAGACACCAGGCAAGCCAGCAGATAACCTGTTAAAGCAACCAGCCCGATCACTAGCACCTCTCGACCTAGCCGAACCAGGCGCGGCGATATACCGGTATTATTCGCGTTACGTGTGTTTTTCTTTCGCGCCTGCGTCAAGTGACAATCACCTTTGCGTAAATTTTTTGCCCAATCGCCCCGGGATTATATCGAAACGTGGCTTTTAACCCGTAATGGATGCATTAATCTGACCTTCTTCGATAGATTAAATGGCGAATTCTTGGGAAAATACCGCTGAATAATTCAAGACGGAGTTTTTAATGACAGCCACCCGCCATAGCCGACTATTGATTCTTGGCTCTGGGCCCGCCGGCTACACCGCGGCAATTTATGCGGCTCGCGCAAACCTTGACCCGGTGCTTGTCACTGGAATAGAGCAAGGTGGCCAGCTGGTGACGACCACTGATGTCGATAACTGGCCCGGAGACGCTCACGGCCTGACCGGCCCTGCCCTCATGTCAAGAATGCTCGCCCATGCTGAACGGTTTGGTACCGAAATCGTTTTTGATCATATTCATACAGCGACATTGGGCGCCTCGCCTTTTCGGCTCGATGGCGATAGCAATTCATATACCTGTGACGCGTTGATCATCGCAACTGGTGCGTCGGCACGCTACCTCGGCCTTCCTTCTGAGGATGCGTTTAAGGGAAAAGGTGTGTCTGCGTGTGCAACCTGCGACGGTTTTTTCTACAAAGACAAGCCAGTGGCTGTCATCGGAGGAGGCAATACTGCTGTTGAAGAGGCGTTGTATCTGTCTGATATCTGCTCTCAGGTAACACTGGTCCACCGCCGCGATCAACTTCGGGCAGAGGCAATCCTGCAAGATCAACTGCTGGCACGAACTGGCGCATCGGGCAATATTGAGATTGAGTGGCACCACAATCTCGATGAAGTATTGGGTGATGATTCTGGTGTTACCGGGGTCCGGCTGAAATCGGCGAGTGACGGGGACGCGAAAGACTTGGCGGTCCACGGAGTCTTTATCGCAATTGGCCACACCCCTAATACCAGCCTCTTCGAGGGCCAATTGGATATTTCCAATGGTTATATCCGGGTAAGCTCCGGGATCGACGGCAACGCAACTGCAACCAGCATACCCGGCGTTTTTGGCGCAGGAGATGTCATGGATCACGTATACCGCCAAGCAGTAACCTCCGCTGGGAGCGGCTGTATGGCGGCCCTGGATGCCAAGCGGTATCTGGACTCTGGATAATCGGCAACTATGGTAAAGAAACCCCCGAACGTCAACGCTTCAGTATCGTCTGCCGAGGCACAGCTTTTTCGCAACTCGGTTTCACAGGTCCAGCCCCTGAGTTTCGAAGAGCGCGCTGAGGATGTTCGGCCGCAAAAAAAACGCCGCACAACTGCACCGCCGACCCACAGCCGGGAGGGCATAGAAAAACTGGATGGAGACCTTTTTTACCGGCCCGGAGTTTCCCGTCGATTACTTAATGATTTACGTAATGGGCGTATACGTCCGGGGCCGGTAATCGACCTGCACGGCCGTACCAGGGTCGAAGCCAAGCGGGAATTGGCCCACTTTATGGAGCGAAGTGGAGACTTATACGAGCGGTGTCTTCTCGTTATTACCGGGCGTGGATCACATTCGCCCGATGGGTACTCCCCAGTTCGTGAAGAAGCTCTAGCCTTATTACGACAATTGCCGGCAGTTCGAGCCTACGCCTGTGCTAAGGCTGATGATGGCGGCAGCGGCGCTTTTTATGTGCTTACCGGCCGGCCAAGTCGGTAAGCAACACAATTGCCTGTGCCGCAATCCCCTCTTGTGCGCCGGTAAACCCAAGGCCGTCAGTTGTCGTGGCTTTGATATTGACATTCCCTGTTTGGATCTGAAGGTCGCAGGCCAAGTTTTCTCGCATCTGGGGAATGTAGTCGGCCAATTTAGGTTTTTGGGCGATGACCGTGGCGTCGACGTTGACTACCCCAAATTGTGAAGTATCGAGCAATTGGCGGATTTCAATCAGAAACTCCCTGCTCGCGCGACCGGCGTGGGCCGCATCGCTATCAGGAAAATGCACGCCGATATCCCCCTTACCGGCCGCCCCAAGCAGGGCGTCAGCCAGCGCGTGAATTAGAACATCGGCGTCACTATGACCTTCGAGTCCGCGTGAAAATGGGATCTCCACACCCCCTATCCAAAGGGGCCGCCCGACAACTAAGCGATGGGCATCATAGCCCTGACCTATTCGGTACATGAAGCTGCTTCTTGTTCCTTGAGAATCGCGCTGGCAATAACCATGTCTGACTGGTGTGTCACCTTAAAATTATAGTCTCCACAAATAACCAGTTTCGGCCTTAACCCTAAAGCTTCGATAGCCTGGGCTTCGTCGGTGCAAGCCTCGCCGCGATCGTGACAGTGGTCGATTGCCTCGATAAGGGTTCTTACCGGGAAAAGCTGGGGCGTTTGGGCACGCCACAGCCCGCTGCGCGAAACCGTGCCAGAAACGCGACTGTCCGTGCCCCCTGATTTCAGAGTATCAACAGCCGGCGTTGCAAGCAACCCTCCTGCTGGATGAAAGTTAACTTCCCGAATCAATCGTTCTATGTCGGCGCCTGCCACGCAGGGTCTCGCTGCATCATGAACTAATACCCACGATTGAGCTTCCCCGCAGTTCACTAACTCATCAAGCCCAAGGCGCACGGTTCGCGAACGTGTTTCGCCCCCGACGTAAGTGTGCGGGGATCCGGGTATTTCGCCCTTTAAGGTAACCCACTGGCTATCCTCTTCAGCAAGGCCAACGCTGATCCCACGGATAGCATCAATCTCTGACAGACGCTGCAAACAATGAAACACGAGTGGAACCCCGTTTAATTGCTGGTACTGTTTGGGCTGGGTTTGTCCAAATCGCCGGCCACGTCCGGCACACGGAACCAACGCCCAGATGTTGTATTCGGCGCTATTCAATTACTGTATATCCTGGTTGGCAAACCTTCGGCTCCCAAGTTTACGATAAAATAGATTACCCATTTCTGTCTCGCGCCCCGTCGTTGCCCTCACTCCCTTTCCCAATCCAATTACCTATCGATGGGAACTCAGTGACCATCTGGGGTCGGTTACCAGGGGCTGCGCTCGCCCTTGCCATTCGCCAGGTCAGCCGTCAGCAACGACACCTCGTGGTGGTTGCCGAGTCTGCGCGGCAACTTCAGCTGCTCAGTGATGAAATCCGCTTTTTTCTCTCAGACAATGATAACGATGTGTGCATCTTGCCGGGTTGGGAGTGTCTCCCCTACGATCACTACTCCCCACACCCCGAAATCACCTCCGAGCGCTTAAAGACGCTGACCCGACTCACCAGCGGACAACCGTTTATCGTATTGCTTACGCTGGACCAACTGATATACCGGATTCCACCGACGCACTATATCTCAGGTTGCAGCTTCAACTTGTCTCGAGGTGCGAGAGTGAATCTGACAACTTTTCGAGACCGCTTGGCCGATTCCGGCTACCTTTCGGTATCTCGGGTCTTAACCCAGGGGGAGTTCGCGGTGCGTGGAGGGCTCATTGATGTCTTTCCGATGGGTCATGAATGGCCGTTTCGCCTGGATCTATTTGGGGACGAGCTGGAAAATATCCGATATTTTGACCCGCTAACCCAAAAATCAACCCAGCTGACTGAGAAACTCTCCATTCTTCCGGCTCGGGAGTTTCCTACCGATTCGAAAGCAATCGAGACATTTCGGGCAAACTTTCGGAAACAATTTTCTGGCGATCCCCAGGGTTCACTTATTTATCGCGAGGTCAGTCAGGGGAGTTTTCCTGCTGGCATAGAGTTCTATCTACCGCTTTTCTTTAATTCGCCAGGAACTTTTTTCGATTACCTACCGGCGCATACATGCTTTGTCGTTCCTTCCGACCTTTCTGCACTTATGGCTGGCGAATGGGCTACGCTCGACGATCGCTATTCTCAGGCCGGCATTGATCCTGAGCGTCGACCCATGCCACCAACTTCGATCGCACTGACCCCCGACCAAGCCGCAGAACGCTTGAAAACCTTCCGGCAGATACAATTCAACGCCTCGGGCGATGTCGGCGCCGCTAAACCTGTCCCCTTTTGCGCCAAAGAGTTACCGCAATACCCGGTCAATCACAAGGCCGAACAGCCATTTGCGCGCCTGATCAATCGGCTGACTCATCCCGAGGCTCCACGAGTTTTGCTTAACGTGGAGACGACCGGCCGCGCTCAAACGCTTGGTGAACTACTAGCACATCAACAGGTCGCCACTTTGGAATATCCCAGTTGGGATGCTTTTCTTGACTCGGATTCGTCGGTCACCGGTATCACTGTATCAGCCCTGGACCGAGGGTTGTGTGTTTCGCATGCCGAGCTGGAGATTATCGTCGAGTCACAACTTTACGGCGAACGAGTTCACCAGCGACGTCGTCAGGTGCAGTCCGTGGACGCTCACAAGATCATCCGATCTATCGCGGAACTCCATTCGGGAGACCCAGTGGTCCACCAGGATCACGGTGTTGGGCGCTTCCTCGGGTTGACTTATATCGGGGTCGGTGATGAAGAAGCGGAGTTTCTTATCATTCAGTATCGAGATGAAGGCAGGCTCTACGTTCCCGTCTTGAACGTTGGTGTTTTATCGCGCTACATTGGCGGCGATACGGAGACAGCACCGCTGCATAGGCTCGGAGGCGAACAGTGGGATAAAGCCCGCGATCGTGCCACGAAACGCGCACGGGATGCGGCAGCCGAGCTTCTCAGAACCCAGGCGTTGCGCCAAAGTCGCCAGGGTGAAGCTTTTGTGATCCCCGAGGATAGCTACACAGCCTTTTGTAGCGGTTTTCCTTACGACGAGACTATCGGCCAGGAGACGGCCATCGACGAGGTTCTTGGTGATCTGGCGGCCCCCCTTCCGATGGATCGGCTTGTTTGTGGTGATGTCGGCTTTGGTAAAACCGAGGTAGCGTTAAGAGCAGCGTTTGTGGTTGTCAGCAATAGTCGCCAAGTCGCGGTCCTCGCGCCGACAACTTTACTTACTAAACAACACATCGAGTCATTTCGGGAACGTTTTTCGGGTCACGCTGTGCGCATCGAGTGTCTGTCACGCTTTCAAAGCAAAGCACAAAATGAAAATACTGTCGATGCCCTACGGACCGGGGCAATAGATATCGTAGTCGGGACACACCGATTACTGCAAAGGGACATCAATTTCGCCCGGCTAGGGCTGGTGATTATCGATGAGGAACACCGTTTCGGCGTGCGACAGAAAGAGAACCTGAAGAAACTTCGCGAAAGCGTTGATGTGCTCACTTTAACAGCGACACCTATTCCGCGAACGCTCAACATTGCGCTGTCCGGAATCCGGACTATATCCCTCATTGGATCGCCGCCCGCCGGGCGGGTAGCTATCGATACTACGGTTCGGCCGTTTTCAAATAGCCTCATTCGTGAGGCCTGCCTTCGGGAAATACATCGTGGGGGACAGGTGTACTACCTCCATAATGATGTCCGATCGATAGAGCGGGCCGCCGCCAGCTTGCGCGAACTGGTTCCGACAGCCCAAGTCCGGGTGGCCCATGGGCAAATGCGAGAGTTAGATCTCGAGTCAGTAATGCGGGATTTTTACCACCAGAGATTCAATGTGCTGGTGTGTAGCACCATCATCGAAAGCGGCATCGACGTACCCAGCGCCAACACTATCATTATTAACCGGGCTGACCGGTTCGGGCTTGCTCAGTTGCATCAACTTCGCGGGCGCGTTGGCCGTTCAAGGCATCAGGCCTACGCGTTTCTCCTCACTCCACCTGAGGCGGTTTTGAACTCAGCCGCGCAGCGTAGGCTCGCCGCCATCGAGCAGTTGACCGAACTTGGTGTTGGATTCGAGCTCGCCAATCATGACCTTGAGATCCGGGGTGCGGGTGAACTACTCGGCGAGGGTCAAAGTGGGGTGATCGAGGAAATCGGGTTTTCAATGTATTCCGAATACCTAAACCGGGCTATTCGAGATCTTTCTCCAGGTTCAAATACCGCAGTTCCCCAGACGTCACTCACCAACCGGCCTGAGATCAATCTATCCGTCGCCGCTTTCTTCCCCGAGGCGTTTCTCCCGGATGTGCATTTACGGCTGATGCTTTATCAGAGGATCTCGGCGTGCGATGATCACCAGTCGTTGCATGAATTGCAGCTGGAGGTCATAGATCGTTTCGGGCTCATGCCGGCAGAAGGCAGTATGGTCTTTCGGCTCGCGGCTCTTCAGCTAAACGGCGCCGCACAGGGTGTTCGGGTGATCCAGGCCGGAAAGTCCCGAGGTCGGATAGCTTTTTTACAAACTGCCTCCGTCGATCCAAAAAGAATTGCTCATCTGTTAACGCGCGAGGCTGGAGTGTTCAGTATGATTTCTCCGTTGGAACTTGGATTTACAGTGACTTTAGATCAGCCCGAACATCGTGTTGTCTTCTGCGAGTGGCTAACTCACATACTGGACTCGGCACAGCCGCTGAAACCCCTACCCTTGTTCGAATGAAATGATCTCTTTGTCCTGCGATTGCCAGTCTCGTGCTGGCTCGGTCCGCGTCCACCCAGCGACGATTTGGCTGGTCAATCCTGCCTTCGTGTTGGCTTTTTTAATGTTCGGGTTACCCGCCCTTGCCACGGACAGCTATGAACTGGAGCTTCTTGTTTTTGCCGTTGACAACTCACCAGGCATAGAAACAGCACTACACGGAGAAGTACCTGTGCTTCTCGCTGAATCCAGGATCTATCGACATAGCCTATCTTCTAAAGATCCGCAAATCCTTCCCCGAGGTGCGGGCCGATTAGCCGCCGCCCGTCAGGTGATCGAAGCTCGTGCTGGCTATCACATTCTGGCGCATAGCAGCATAATCAAAACCCCGTCGTCCCCTTTTGGAGCAACACAATACGGGTTATTGAGTACCCTGCCGGAATTTAAATCTCGATTGACTGCCTATTTCCGCCTTTACACAACTGGGCCTTTTTTCCTACAGTCTTCGATACTTTATCGCCCTGGATTGAAAATCACACCTGCTGTTGGGTTATCCGAGTTATCACAAAATTTACATGCGCGGGAGAACTTGGCAATTCAGGAAACCCGGCGTATCAGATTCAAAGAAGTGCATTACCTCGATCACCCGTCGTTTGGAGCGTTGATTGTTTTAACGCCTAAGACCTAATACAGCCGCGGTTAAGCGACCTCGGTAGGGGATTTAGTTTACCGCTCGTCAGCGGTCGTCAAAGATTCGGGAACCAGGCTGGTGGCGATTGCGCGAACCTGTTCATAGTCGTATTGACTGCACGCGGATTCTATCTCCACAAGGCCTTGACGTAATCGGTCTGCCTCAATTGAACGGCTGGCAGCAAGAAGTATCTTCTCGTATGCAGTTTCGGTCAGGTTTTCATCGGCATGGAAGAGTTCTTCTGTCAGTTTCTCTCCGGCGCGCAGCCCCGTGTATTCAATTGCAATCTCTTCTTCAGGAACCTTTCCCGAGAACCGGATCATCTGCCGGGCTAAATAATCGATATTAACCGGCTCACCCATATTTAGAACGAAGATCTCGCCGCCGCTACCAAGCACGCAAGCCTGCAAGATCAACTGGCAGGCTTCGGATATTGTCATGAAATAGCGGGTCATGTGTGGGTCGGTAACGGTCACCGGCCCACCGGCTTGAATCTGACGCTCGAACAAAGGCACGACGCTCCCAGCAGACCCAAGCACGTTCCCGAACCGGACAGTGATAAAAGCGGTCCGGTTTTCGAGGTTGTTCAACTGCACAACCATTTCGGACAACCTCTTGCTAACCCCCATCATGCTGGTGGGGTTCACTGCTTTGTCGGTAGATATCAACACCATCGTTCGGGCGCTATTTGCGATTGCCGCTTCCGACACAATCATTGTCCCAACTGTATTATTTCGAACAGTTTCGCGGGTCTGTCCCTGGAGCATCGGCACATGTTTGTAGGCGGCTGCATGGAAGACTATCTCAGGCTTGTACCTGTCGAAGATAAACCCAATGGCCACTCTATCGCACACATCGCCCAGAAGCTTGGTAACACATACCGAGGGGAATTTTTCCTCGACCTCAAGACCTATCGAATACAGGTTAAACTCATTTTGTTCAACCAGAATAATTTCTTTTGGACTCAGGCGAGCAACCTGGCGGCACAATTCACTGCCAATCGACCCGCCTCCACCGGTGATAAGCACCTTCGAATCGCGAATCATCCTCCCCATTGAACTCCAGTCCAACGCCACCGGGTCACGGCCAAGCAGGTCATCAAGTTCGACCGATCGCAAATCCGTACTACGCGCTGTTCCATCGAGAATATCCTGAACTTTGGGCAACGTCCTGAAGGCGACAGCGGCCTTTTGGCAGGATTCCACAACCGAGCGCATTTGTTCGGCGCTTGCGCTCGGGATAGCTATCAACACCAACTGAATTTGCAAAAGGCGTGCAAGCTGCCCTATTGATGAACAGCGATCAAGCACACGTACCCCCTGGATTTCTCGTCCCTTCTTCTCGGGATCATCATCTATAAAACCAACAATATCGTAGTCTAATTCCCGGTTTCGGCGGATATCTTTAAGCAGCATATCACCAGCAGCGCCGGCCCCCACTATCAAAATTCGCTTCCCTTTGCCCCGCCTCACCTGGTTATCCCGGAATAGTCGGTAAACGATTCTTGTGCCGATTAGAAGTCCGATGAGAAACAGTCCGTGAAGCGGGAAAACCGATCGCGGAACCGCCACCAGGCCCGTGATAAAAAAGATTGTCGCAGCGACGAAGCCAGTGCCGACAAGCACAGACTTAAGTATCACTGACAGATCATGAGTAGACGTAAACCGCCACGCGCCGCGGTGGACACCGAAAATTACGAAAAACGCCAAGTGCCAAACCAGTACGATCGGCAACATAGCTATGGCCTGATCAAGAAAGATATCCGGAATCTGGTCCAGATTAAAACGGAACCAATAAGCGGCCAGCCACGCTGCGGGGACAGCGAGCCCATCGTGGACCAGCACAGGCCAGCGACCAAGCAAGTAACGCCAACCTGCTAGAATTTTCTCAAAAATAGTCTGTGTCAATTTCTTTATCGGTTAGGGGTCTTAGCAATCGTTGAGGCCCAAATCGCAAACGATACCAGCACGCTACCTGCAGCCACAACACACCATAAGCCCCAATTAGGTGTCTTTACAATGAGACTGGCGCAAATAGCCATAAACAAACCAATGAATCCAGTCAAGAGCGCTACCCGTGGGTGGCTCCAACCCGCCAGGATAAGCATCTGGTAGAGGTGATCCCGATGCGCTTCAGATAAAGGTTTCCCTTGGAAAAGCCTGCGCGCAAGAGTGAGGCTGGCGTCAAACGCCAAGAAACCGAACAGCACGAGGAACGCTTCAAAAGGCAACCCAATTTGCGTCACTCCGATGACGCCCATACACCCAAACCAAGCTCCAAGCGCAAGACTCCCCGAATCGCCCAAAAATATCCTCGCAGGCGTCCAATTAAACCACAAGAACCCCGCAACACTACCCGCCAACGCGAAGTTCAGAATCGCGAGCTCCGTGGTCCCAGCGCTACCAAACCAGTAGCCTAAAGTAAGCGCTGCCACTAACGATTGCACCCCCACAAGTCCATCTGCGCCATCCATGAAATTGAAAAGATTGACCATCCAGACCAAGATCACAAGCGCAGGTACGAATACTACATAGGCCGGTAAGTTAACCTCGTAACCAAAGAATCGCCATGCCGCCGAATCCAGAGTAACCAGGACAACCAGTCCCGTTAACAGGAACTGCGCGGCCAAACGGGTTTTAACCGACAGGTGGCAGCGGTCATCCAAATAGCCGAGCGCCGATATACCAACCAATCCAATCCCCGAAATGACTCCAGCCCAATCGAACCCAGTTCGAAGAGCAATCCAGATTGCAAAAAACAAAACTGTGGCCGTTATTACAATTCCACCACCTCGAGGCACGCTAGTCTGATGAAGGCCGCGAGCCGTTGGCACATCTAACACCAGTAATGGGGTCGGCTGCTTCAATAACGCCCAGAATGCGCCGGCCGAACAAATAAACCCAAAAAGAAAAGCAGCCATATTAGCGAGCTGGGGCAAACATCGCCTGTCTGGCGGTGTCACCCATTCAGGGGTGAAAGCAACGCATCGACATTGGCGCCTGCGTCCGAGCTTCGCGGTTATCAAAAACAAAGTCACATTCGAGGCGTTCGACCAATTTTGGCGGTAACTTTGGCAAAAAAGGAATACGGCCGACCAGGAACAGAGCAATTGGGAATATATTCCGACTCAAACTTATCGCCCGGGTAGTCAGCCCACTAGAGCGACTAGTGCGAGAGACCATCTCCCTAAAGGATAGGACTTCACCGCCTTGGACTTCGGTGGTTGTGAGGCCAGCGTCCCGGTCACCGGTATATTTTTGAAGGAGTGCCACGATCCATTCAGCAAGGTCGTCGGCATGGACAGGACAGCGCGAGCCAAGTGCGAAATTGAGTTGTGGACTCAGTCGAGTATATCTACTTAATTGTTTGATTAAATTGATATTGTTATTATATTTGCCTCCGTAGACAACCGTCGGCCGCACCACCAGGGTGCGAGACCCACTCAAGCGTCGTTGGCTCATGAGCCATTCTTCCCCAAACTTCAGTCGTGCGACAGTCCCGCTCGAATCGCCAGAAATTTCAGACTCTCGAGTTAGTATGCTTGTGGAACTAAAAACAATCCAAGGAATTCGATCGCAACCAAGTGTGGCAAATGATTGTTCATATGCCTGCAATTCCCAAATAGGACACAGGCTTACAATGCCAATAATGTTAAGCCGATTCGCTACCAGGTTACGCTTAAACAAGTCCGGGTGGACCACAGAAGTACCTGGAAAATCCACTACTCGCGTCTTGCAACGCGAAACAGATACGACAGCAAGGCCGGCGGCATTTAGCCGGCCGCAAAGGGGTACACCAATTTCACTTCGACCGCCCATGATTAAGACAACCGGCTGGTCTCCGCAAATTAGTCGCCAAGACTGGGCTATCCCAGAGGTCAGACCATCAGATTCTGATCGTATTTTTCGACTAATCCAAAACATCAACAATCCTACTCGTTCGCAAATCAAAAGAATCGACATTTGCAGATTCAAAACTATCGGAGTCGAACGACTGAATTTTCTTAGATACCGTCTCAGGCTCGCTTGTTTGTGTTTTGCCATTACCATTCTCGGGACTCCGACTGACCCGCCTTGGTAGTGAAACGTGGGAGCCGTTGGTAGAAAATCTACCACCCAACCGGCATCACGGGTCCGACGGCAGTAGTCCAGATCCTCAAAATGCAAGAAAAACGCTTCGTCAAATCCACCAATCTTCTGGTGCACCTTAGCTCTGACCATCATACAGGAGCCAGATACTGCGTCGATCGGAATTGGCAAAGTGGGCAGAGGGTCTAGGGTTAAATCAAAGGTAGGAAGCCTTAGTCTCGAGAACATCGAGGAAACCACTTTCCCCAGGCTTCGCACAAGATTAGGGTCACAGCGGCGACCGCCGTTTTGCTCTCGTCCTTGGAAGTCGACTATGAAAGCCCCGCAAGCGCCACAGCCAGAGGCAAGATCCAGATGACTTGCCATCTTGGCGATGGTGCCAGGCAAGGGAAAAGCATCAGGATTTAGAAAAAGCAGGTACTTGCCGGCCGCTATTCGAGCCCCAATGTTTGCCGCGGACCCAAAACCAACGTTCTCACCGACACAGATCAGGTTCACGTGACTATCGCCACGAAGAAAATCCGCGCTCCCATCACTCGACCCGTTATCGATAACGAGTATCTCAAGATCGTCCGAAAGACTTTTAAGATTAAGGACAGATTCAGCCAAAAATCGGCCAGAATTGTAGTTAACAAAAATTACTGAGACTTTTTCCACGGCAATGAGTGCAGCAATTTGGGAATCTTCAAAGAACTAGCAATGCTAGTCCCCGATAAACCCCGGCATTCGATTTACTGGCTGTCTCCGTATGTGTGCCGGACTTCGTAGATCGGTTTTTCCTGGGATTCGTGGTATGTACGGGTCTGTAGTTCTGCCAGGAGACCAACGGTAATGAACTGAAAGCCGAGCAAAGTGAGCAGTATTCCGGCAAGCAGCGCCGGGCGATCCGCAAGCGCCATCCCGAAGAAAACTCGTTCGACGAACAACCAGCAAAGAATGGTACCGCCAGCAGTACTGCTTGCGAGGCCAATACCGCCAAAGAAATGGATCGGCCGACTTGAATAGCCCATTAGAAATTTGACGGTTAAAAGATCTAACAAAACACGAAAGGTCCGAGACAGGCCATATTTGGAGACACCTGATACCCGCGGATGATGTCGCACTTTAACTTCTGTCATTCTGACGCCATACCAACTTGCAATTGCGGGGATAAAACGGTGCATTTCGCCATATAGGCGTAGGTTTTTAGCCACGTCCCGGCGCATCGCTTTTAACGTGCAACCGTAGTCGTGCAACTTAACCTCGGTCGTCATAGATATTAGGGAGTTTGCAATTCGGGACGGCAGTAGTCGGAGCCAGAGTCCATCTCGCCTTTGATGCCGCCATCCACAGACCAGATCCATGCCCTTGTCGATTTCACTAAGCAGTAAGGGGATATCGCGAGGGTCGTTCTGGCGATCAGCGTCCAGGGTAATCACAACAGCACCGTTAGAGTATCGAAGACCCGCAGCGATTGCTGCGGTTTGGCCAAAATTTTTGCGAAACTCGATGACCCGGACATAAGGATTGCCCATTTGAAGGCCCTGAAGAATCTTCAACGAGTCGTCAGTGCTGCCATCGTCAATAAATAGCACCTCGTAGGAACGCCCAGCCCCCTCAAGTACCTCTACGATATCTTGATGCAGAGCTTCAAGATTGCCAACCTCGTTATAGACTGGTACCACCACCGATAACTCAATCTGGGCCATATCAAACTCTAGCTAAACAGTTAGGAATACTAATCATTATCAAGCGGGCGAATCGAGAAGTCCTCTACATCCAACCGAAGATTAGGATTGTAGTATGGATCACCATTTTTCAGTATCTCGGCGTGACGCGCCCGGAAAGCAGCCACCTCTCGCTCAAAGCGCGCTTTTTTTTCTGGGGTATCCTCGTAACCACGGCTTACAGACTCGAAGTGGTAGGCTAATGCATATGGGGTAAATAAATTCCGATAGCCGGACTCTATCAATCGCAAGCAAAAATCCACATCGTTACAGGCAACCCCAAAATTGACTGCATCAAAGCCGCCAATCCTTTCAAACACAGATTTTTTGCACATCAACAACGCGCCTGTGACCGCTGAGACGTTCTGAATGGTATTCAGTCGGTTAAGGTACCCGCGGTCCCCGCCAGGTTTGTGTTTATGGCTATGCCCCGCGTAACCCCCGATACCAACGACAATGCCGGCGTGTTGAATAGTATCGTCTGGATAATACAATTTACCGCCAACCGCACCAATCTCTGGTCGTTGTGAGTGTTCTAACATACAACTAAGCCAGTCGCCATTGATTACCTCAATATCATTATTCATCAATACAACGTGCGATCCGGGTGCTTGGGAGACCCCAAAATTCACCAATTCAGGAAAATTAAACGGCTTATCAAAAGAAACGAATGAAACACGATTGGACATCGTTTCCAGAGTGTCTTTAATTTCAAACGTCAACTCGTCGACGCTTCCGTTGTCAACCCCGAGTATCTGGAAATTCGAGTAACGAGTCCTCTCAAGTACCGCGCCAATAGATTGCTGCAGAAACCTAGGCTGGTCCCGAAAAGGAATTATCAAACTCACTAGTGGATCTTCTTTAATCTTACGACGAACACGGAAGAAGTGGGGCGCATTGGCTGTAAGAACCTCCCCATTAATTCTTCTACGTTGTAGCGTTTCACGCAGGGCCATTGCCCCTCTTGCGTGGGCCTCAGGTTTTACACCTGTATCTAGACTTGTCGACTGGTGTGATTGTCGCCAGTGGTACAAAGGTTCGGCAATGTGCGCGATCTTGTTGGTCTGCTCACTCAAACGAAGAATAAAGTCGTAGTCTTGCGCGCCATCGAGCGACGGCCGAGGGCCCCCTACGCTGTCAATCAGACTTTTTCGAGCGACAAGCAGATGGGTAATATAATTATGCGACAACAGCAGGTCTGGAGAGAAGTCGGGCTTTAAATGTGGCGTCCCAAAATAACCTTGGATTTTTTTGTCAGTCGAATCTTGGAATGCAGTTTCGTCGGTGTACAAAATGTCGGGCCTGTCCCGCTGAATGACCTCCGCAACTCTTTTCAACGCCTCTGGCGCTAGCATATCGTCGTGGTCTAGAAAGGCGATAAATTCCCCGTGCGCAGATTCAATACCTACACAGGTGGCGCCGGAAATGCCGCTGCTCCGCGTTAACGGGACCACTGTGATCTTCGGGTCGTCAAGCTTATCGAGAAATTCCCTGGTTTCCAATAATTTCGATCCATCATTGACGATAACTAACTGCCAATGAGGATAGCTTTGATTTCGGACGGAACCAACCGCATCGGCGAGCCACGATTTTGGTGTGTTATGAACTGGCAGAACTACGCTGATCAAAGGTTCGTTCGCGACTTTAGTCTTGGTAAAACTCGGAATAGTGGGCGATTGAGCGACAAGGTTTGAAAGACGTTCAGTAGGAGTCGCCGATTCAGTCTGAAGCATCTCAATTGCCGCTTTGGGCTCGGGCTTACGGACAACACGCTGGAAAACCCCGTTATAGACAACCCGGCGAAAAATCTCAGCGAGCCGCCATGCTTTTGAAGATTTAAGGAGTTCCAGTTCTGTGGTTTGTCGCGCTAATTCTTGTCTCGACACATGAAGCTGGGCCTCAACCTGGGCCAGCGCCACCTCTCTCTGCCAAAGGCGGCTCATGCGAGCCGGACGGTCACTAACCCGAAATCCTAACTCAGGCCAGGAGAACACGAGATCTAATACCACCTTCCCAAGTCGCCCAGATAAAACCCGTCCCTCCGGCAGGGTAAAACACATCAACCTGGTCACCGAAGGCTCTGTTGGAATGTCGATTAATCCGTCGCCAGCCATCTCGATGCGGCTAGCCGATTCAGATACTCGCCTATGGCCGGATAAATCGAGAAGATCTACCCCATTTAATCCATCGGTTAAATGTAATCGAAGTGAATGTAGTCGAACTTCACCAACCGGAGGATCGAACAAGATTGTCAGCTCAGTGGGCGGCGAGGCGGTGACCGGGATTACTAACTGACAATCTGCACGATAACCAGCGGAGCTTGCACTGAACGGTATCGAGATTTCGTGATTCCTACTATTCGGTCCAAAACTGAGACGAACGTCGACCTTTACAGTTTCATGGTCACCAAAACGCCGATTCCACATTGTGGGGATCCCTACAACGCCGAAGCAGTCCAAGGTTGCCTTTCGAAAGCGATCCTCGAAATCAACTAACAGATGGGTCAACCTATCCGGCGACCCTATGATGTCTTTAATGACTCCCCGCAAGAAGTCTCCATGAGTCGGCCCAAAGTATCGGGCTTGTACTAACCTATCTAGGGCTAGTGTGTTTCGCGAGAGAAAATAGACTAGACCACGGATGAACGCAATATCAGCGTCAAAAATGGGGTCAGTGGTAGTCCACTCCTGATCAATTGTAGTAAAGGCGTCTTGACCTTCGACGACTATGTTATCAGGCAAAAGGTCGACCAATTTGACTGAATGCCCATTAAGCTGTTCCGAAAGAAACAAGTAGTATTGCCGAGCTAACGGCCCGAAAGCGATGTCGGGTCTGGAACCACTTTGCAAAGCCTTCAGCATTCGTTCGGACAAGGTCTCGCCAGGCCGATAGGCCTCGCTTTCACAAAGATGAGCGAACCCATGATCGCTCTCAACATTTAACCCAGAACTGTCTCCCAGATACAGCGGGGCTTTGCGCCTGTGAACAAATCCCTCGCCGCGGGGTTTTACAGTCTGAGTCCAAAACTGTTGTTTACGGGCACCAATCGACGAGTGAAGGAAGTCTGCAGCCAAGGGAGGCTCGTCATGTTGAGACGTTTCATAAAAGATTTGATAGCGATCAATGTTCGAAAGAGGAAGGTCTTGGTGCCTCTCAAAGGTCTGCCAAACTTTCTCTTCAGGAGTCAGGCCAGCGGCCCGAGGGCGTCCGGACTCATCGATATATTTGGCGATGTGGCGCCAGGCTCCTTTTTGTTCCCGGAGAAAGGCCTCTCGAATTAGAAATTGGGGGGAAGTAAGTGAAGGGAACACCAGTACCTTCTCGTTGGTCACATGTCGTGCCGCGCTTTTCTTGATACCGCATTCCCAACCGCGGCTTTCCTCCTCAGAGTTTGAGGAATCAGCGATGACAACAAACCCACCTCCCATGAGGCATTCCGTTATCAACTTATTCAGTACGGTTTCTTGGAGTTGGCCGTTTTTACCGGGACCTCCAATCAGTATCACGTCAAACACGGTGGTAACAGAATCATCGGTCGCCGCCCCGCCAGGAAGATCGTCCGAGACCGAAAAATTGGGCAAACCCTCGCAAAGCAACTCTGCGGCATAGTTAACGTCAAGGTTTGAACTCGCCAGGTGGATATCATGGCCCGCTTGGGCAAGATAACAGGGTACGACAGCATCTGGCCATTGCGCTACCAGCACTCGCCGGCTTTCTCTTAACCGAAAAAGGCCGCATAGTCCGATGTGTTCCGGGGATAGGATTCTTTGGACTTTTTGAGAAGCATTTCCGAAAGCTAGCACTGCCGAGTAGTCCGAATAACTGGGATATAGCCGCAGCACGTCCACCAGAGCTGGCCAAAACAAGGGAGGGTCGCTGGCAAGTCCTCGATTCTGCATCGAATCGCTAGTCACAACCCCCCTCCGCGATCGTCAAATCCAGATCTGCCACGCCAAAATCACCGAGCTCGCCAACGACCGAAAGATGAATCAAGTCGTATCGTCGATCTACAGCTACGTTATCTCGAGAAGCATCATCCAGGGCGATTCCTATCGAGATGAAATATTGTCCAGGAACAACAGCGCAAGTAAACTCAAAGACCACGGTGATTGATTCCCCGGCTACACGATCTTGGGCCCCAATGTGGCGCTCTCGTGTATTTGCGCCAAAGACCGTTTGACCGTCTACTGTTTTCAAGGTAAATCCATAGATAAGATCGGCAAGCGCCTCGGCAAAAAACATGTGCACGCAAAGTCGGACTTTTTCTTGGCGATCGAAAACTACTTTCTTTTGGCCTGCCATATTGGTCAATTGGTAATCGAAGATCGCGGCTCGCTGATCCCCCCAACGATACTCATTAGGGTTGTAGGTGGGCTGGGCTGCACAGCAATCGTTGGGAGCCACTTGATCCGCAACGGTCGCTAATTCGCGATCATGCACTAGCGCGCTTGTAATTCCGGCATCCGGCGGTGGCCGATCATTCGATTTCCCAGGCTCTTTGCCGTTGTCCTCGGTATCCGATAGGCGGGCCCCAGCGGAATCTTCAAGCGACTGGATCGATGACTCTCCGGCAGCCCCAAAAAGATCCTCCAGATAGTCCTGAATAACGGCCTTCGGTGCCCCGACCGAAGCGATCCTCCCAGACCTAAGGTAGATTGCTCGGGAGCAATGAGCTTGAACGAGGTCAACCGCATGAGTGACGAAGAGGATGGTCTTGCCTGCCTCCTGCATCTCCTGAAAACGCCGAAAACACTTCCTTTGAAACCGAATGTCGCCAACCGCAAGCGCCTCATCCACGATCAGAATATCGGGGTCAGTGTTTATGGCTGTAGCAAAAGCCAATCGAACATACATACCGCTCGAGTAGGTGCTGACAGGGTGGTTGATAAATTCCCCAATGTTGGCAAAATCTACAATCTCATCGAATCGTTCATCTATTTCAGCTCTAGAAACACCGAGCAATGCAGCATTGAGGTAGACATTTTCTTTGCCGGAAAATGCCGGGTTAAATCCCGCGCCAAGTTCCAACAAAGCAGCGACCCTCCCCTTAACCGAAACATCGCCACTCGTTGGGGTCAGTGTGCCGCAAATGATCTCGAGCAAAGTGGACTTTCCCGAGCCGTTAGGGCCGATGATCCCAACTGTCTCTCCTTTATCTACCGAAAAACTAAGACTCTCAATTGCGGCAAATTCGGAGTGATATTTGCGCCCCCGTATCGAAAACATTTCCCGCACCCGGTCAACCGGACGAGTGTAGATTCGATAATTCTTCCCTAACTGGCTTACTTTAATAGCGCAGTCAGAGGACATCAGCAAAACCCCGACGCGTCTTTTGGAACCACGCCAAAGAACCCCAGGCAAAAGCGAACGCCACAGCAGTATAAATACCCAGACCGGCCCAGTTTGGCAGCCGGCCCCAAAGAGCGAGGTCGCGAAACTGCTCAATGACAAAAGTGATCGGGTTCAAATAAAGAAAGATCTGGAAATGTTCCGGGAGCGCTGTTTTCGGATAAAGAATGGGGGCCATGAAAAACAGAATTGTGGTGAGAATCCCGGAAACTTGAGCAATATCTTTTAGGAACACCGCGGTCGCAGCTACTAACCACGTTATGCCTAGACAAACGAGGCCCAACGAAAAAAGCGGTAAAGGTAAAAAGATGATGGTCCACGGCACGGTACCATTAACAAATAAAAGGTAGATTCCGAGTACGCAGGTGCTAACCAAACCCTGGAAAAACGCGCCGATCACGGTTACCCAAGCGAGCGCCTCCAGGGGGAATACTACCTTTTTCACGTACTGTGGATTCGCCGAAATCAGGGATGACGCCTGAGTAAGGCATTCTGCAAGAATTCCATGGATCAGCATTCCTGAGAACAGGATCGCTGCAAACTCCAGGTTACCCCCTCCCTGATCGACCCATCGGATCTGAAGCACCGTTCCAAAAACAAAGGTATACACAGCTAGCAAAAGCAACGGTGTGAAAAGAGACCAAACCAGCCCCAGCATTGTGCCCCGGTAGCGGCCCAGGATTGCACGACGGGAAAGCTGGGCTACCACAAATCGATGCTCAACCAGACTTGCGAATATGTAGGCAGGATCCGAGCGACCAGCCCGGCTCCCCGACTGTAGCGTTATTTTTCTCATCTTATACGAGATATAGTCATCCTCTTAAGATCACTACTCCTGCATTAGGTCCTGCAGATATGCCCCATAACTGCTTTTCCCAAGTTCGCCAGCGAGTTTTGCCAGTTCTTCAATTCCAATAAATCCCATACGGTAAGCAATTTCCTCCGGGCAGCAAATTTTCATGCCTTGTCGAGCTTCGAGTGTTTCAATAAAAACCGACGCCTGGAGTAACGACTCGTGAGTTCCAGTATCAAGCCAGGCCGTGCCCCGGCCTAACAATTCCACATTCAGGGATCCATCCTCGAGATATCGTCGATTAAGATCGGTAATCTCAAGTTCACCCCTTGCAGATGGTTTGAGGCTTCGTGCGTACTCCGGTGCGCGCTCGTCATAAAAGTAGAGTCCGGTAACGGCATAACGCGAACGAGGGTTCACGGGTTTTTCTTCCAGAGTTTCTACTCGACCTTCGGAGTCAAAACTGACCACCCCGTAACGTTCAGGGTCGTGTACTGGATACGCGAAGACCCTCGCGCCGCGTGTCAGTGCAGAGGCTCGCTGAAGCGAATCAGAGAGTTGGTGTCCGTAAAATATGTTATCTCCAAGAACAAGGGCTGAGGGGTTGTTCCCGATAAACTCCGCGCCAAGAATAAAAGCCTGGGCAAGCCCGTCAGGAGACGGCTGCACCGCATAGGATAAGTTTAGCCCCCACCCGGAGCCATCTCCCAAAAGATCCTGAAACCGAGGCGTATCCTGGGGTGTCGAAATCAGCATGATTTCCCGGATCCCAGCTAACATAAGGACGCTTAAAGGATAATAAATCATGGGCTTGTCATATACCGGCAAAAGCTGTTTGGATATCACTTTTGTTACCGGAGCAAGTCGTGTGCCCGCACCTCCTGCCAGGATCAGTCCTCTCACTTTTTTGCTCCTAGTCCACGTCGTTCGCCGGCAGCGCGGAAACCGCCAACAGCGTTTACCCAGCCTGGGTTTTCGAGATACCATTTGACTGTCTGGCGAAGGCCCGTCTCAAAACTCTGTTGCGGGCGCCAACCAAGCTCCGTACGAATCCGTGACGCATCAATGGCGTAGCGAAAATCATGACCGGGCCGGTCAGAGGTGAACTCGATCAGATCCGCATAAGGTTTCTTGGACTCCCTTGGGCAGATCTCGTCAAGAACCCGGCAAAGCTCCTCTACCACTGCGATATTGGTTCGCTCAGAATCGCCACCAACGTTGTAGGTTCGCCCCGACTCGCCCTGACTCATAATAAGGACCAGCGCCCTTGCGTGGTCGTCCACAAATAACCAGTCCCGTATATTCTCGCCCCTACCATAGACAGGTATTGCCTCTTCGCTAAGCGCTCGTTGGATAATGACAGGAATCAGCTTCTCGGGATATTGGTATGGGCCATAATTGTTCGAACAATTGGACAGTACAAAATCGACTCCAAATGTTTCACCCCACGCTCTAACGAGATGGTCAGCGGCAGCTTTAGTCGCCGAATACGGGGAGTTGGGCTGATAAGGTGAATCCTCGGTGAAAAGGCCCTGCTGTTCAAGGCTGCCGTAAACTTCGTCGGTCGAAATATGGTGAAAACGGATCGAAGTTTTAACCCCCTCGCGGGTTTTTTGGTTATAAGCACGAACCGCCTCAAGTAGATTGTAGGTTCCCGAGATGTTGGTGCTGACGAAAGCGCTCGGACCATCGATCGAACGATCCACATGCGATTCTGCAGCCAGATGCATAATCGCATGTGGCTCATATCGATTGACCAACTCACCCATCAAAGCGCTGTCACGTATATCCGCTTGCTCGAATACATATCCTGGGTATTTCGACTCCTCAATCAATGACTCAAGATTGCCTGCATAAGTAAGAAGGTCGACATTTATGATTTTGCCATAGCCAACGGCAATCAGGCGTCGAATCACAGCTGACCCGATAAACCCAGCCCCACCTGTGACTATGACACATGTGTTTTTCGGCGAAAGATTCGAGGTTTGGATCACGAAAAAGTAACTCAACGATCGGGGTTTTAGTTAGCCTTCAAAGCCTGGTAGCGTTGCCGCGCGTAGCCCGCCACCCCGTTTTCCAAGTTGGTCCAGGGTGTCGAATAGCCGACCGATTGCAACTGATCAATAGAGGCCTCGGTAAAACTCTGGTATTTGCCAGTCAATGCTTCCGGCATTGGAAAATAACTTAGCACCTTCTGGCTTTGCGCCTCCGACAGGCTAAGTGGCGCCTCCCCATCGACATCACGGCACGCATTAATCGCCACCAAGGCAACTTCGTTGAAACTGCGGCTGATACCGGTGCCGACATTGAAGATTCCGCTAATGGAGGGATTATCAAGAAAAAACAGATTCACCCGAGCGACATCTTGGACATGAACAAAATCGCGGCGCTGCTCACCGGGACCATACCCGCCACTTCCATCAAACAACCGGACAGCCCCACCCTTGTGATACTGGGCAACGATATGCCACGCCACCGACGCCATCCGACTTTTATGATCCTCTCGTGGGCCGTAGACGTTAAAATACCGCAATCCAACCACTTGATTGCTGATGTTAGCCCTTTCGGCACTGACATAACGGTCAAACAAAAATTTAGAGTACGCATAGGCGTTTAATGGCCACTCCCCTTCCCCGGACTCACGAAAAGGCCCCTCTCGTCCATAAACCGATGCTGACGAGGCGTAGATGAAAGAAACCCCCGCCCTCGCACAGGCTAGAAAGAGTTTTTTGGAATAAACATAGTTGGTCGACATCACATCCTGGCCATCCGTTGCCATCGTGTCCGAGCATGCCCCCTGGTGGAACACTCCCGTCACAGATTCAGGTATTCCACGCCTTTCGATGTCGCTTAGAAATTCATCTTTATCCGCATAATCAGAGATTATCAGATCTGCGAGATTAGCGATCTTGCTGGCATCCGTCAGATCGTCTACCAGAAGAATTTTCTCCCGTCCAGACTGATTGAGCGCCTCGATCAAATTGGAACCGACAAAACCGGCGCCCCCAGTCACAACCAGCATTAGATTCTTCCGCCGTCATATTCTTCCAGGTCTGACAAACTGACGACGCTAGTTCCAAAACGCCCAACCACTGCGCTGGCACCGCGGGTCGCTAATTCAAGGCTTAGGGCCCAGTCCAGTTTGAGCCCAATCGCCACCGCGATGACGGCCACAACCGTATCCCCAGCTCCACTGACGTCATAGACTTCTCGAGCCCGCGCTTCTTGCCTAATAGCGTCTTCGTTTGCAAGAAAAAGTATCATTCCATCCGGGCCCAGAGTGACCAGGAGCCCCTCGAGCCCCGCACTTTCAACCAATTCGCCTGCGGCCTGGGCGAATTGTGGCGCATCGACCGGTACGCCCGTGATGCTTTCGAATTCTTGGCGGTTCGGGGTAACCAAGGTTGCGCCAGAATAGCGTGTGAAGTTCCCACCCTTGGGATCAACCACCACCGGGACGCCGCGCTCTTTCGCTGCGCCGATCATTTCCACAACGTTGGCCAAGCCACCCTTTCCGTAGTCAGAGATAACCACTACATCTGCGCCACTAAGGAGCTCTTTGAAGTCGGTTACACTTCTCGCGAGCAGATCTGAGTCTGGCTGATCCTCAAAATCCGCCCGCAGTAGCTGCTGATTCCTCGAGACGATGCGCAGCTTTTCCGTCGTGCGCGACCTTGGATCGATATGCAAATGGTGGTCCACGCCAGCCATGTCCAGAATCGATTTTAGCCGGCGCCCAGCATCGTCTTCGCCTACAAAGGATAAAAGCTGTGATCCAGCGCCCAACGAAGCAATATTCGCCGCCACGTTCCCGGCGCCGCCCGCCCGCTCCTGAACCTGCTCAACCTTAACCACTGGCACAGGAGCCTCCGGAGAAATCCGATCCACGGTTCCTGTCCAGTAGCGGTCAAGCATCGTATCGCCGACAACCAACACACGAATACCGGCTATTCGATCGACTGGTAGAAGACTTTCCATTTTACTCAGCTTGAAGTCGGAACGATCAGGGGTGCTCGTCCAACGCTGTAATAATCAAGGCCGTGCTGGCAAACTATGTCGGGATCGAATACGTTGCGACCATCAAAGATTACCGGTTCACGCAGCAGTGTCCGGAGCTGGTCATAATCTGGGTTACGAAACTGTTTCCATTCAGTTAGGACGATCAACCCATCCGAGTTATCAAGTCCATCATAGAGCCCCGTACTAAAGGTGACCTGTTTGTTGCCGTTGAATATTTTCTGGGCTTGTGGCATTGCCACCGGGTCGTAAGCCGAGACCGCCGCGCCACGCTGGTTCAGGCCTTCGATAACGTCTAAGCTAGCCGCTTCTCGCAGATCGTCAGTATTCGGCTTAAATGCCAAACCCCACATGGAGAACTTTTTTCCGCTCAGGTCGTCACCATAACGGGAAACGATCTTGTCAACCAGCGACAGTTTTTGCGACTTGTTGACTTCGTCTACCGCATTGAGAATTCGCGTTTGGTAACCGGCCTGCGCCGCCGTTTGTGCGAGCGCCTTCACGTCTTTGGGAAAGCAAGACCCGCCGTAGCCACACCCTGGGTAAATAAAGTCGTAACCGATCCGCGGATCAGATCCAATCCCCACTCGCACGGTCTCAATGTCGGCGCCGACCCGTTCCGCGATATTGGCTAATTCATTCATAAAAGAAATCTTAGTCGCAAGCATCGCATTTGCAGCGTACTTGGTCAATTCGGCCGATACCACGTCCATGAACAGCAGTCGATTATGACTGCGATTAAATGGAGCATAAAGCTCGCGCATCCGCGTGCGAGGGCCTTCATTGGCTGTCCCGATGACTATGCGGTCGGGCTTTAGAAAATCCTCGATTGCTGCGCCTTCTTTTAGAAATTCCGGGTTTGAGACTACCGAGAACTCGACAACAATATTACGTTTGTCTAGCTCGGCCTGAATAGTCTCCTCTACTCGTGCAGCCGTACCTACAGGTACCGTCGACTTGTTCACTATCACCAACGGATCCGAAAGGAGTTCACCAATGCTCTTTGCTGTTCCAAGCACATGTGCCAAATCAGCCGAACCGTCTTCCCCCGGTGGCGTACCTACCGCGATAAACAGAACGTCAGCAAATTTGACGGCGTCGCTGAGGCTTGCCGTAAAGCGCAAACGTCCAACCGTCGTGTTACTCCGAACCAGTTCCTCAAGGCCAGGCTCATAAATTGGTATTGAACCATTCTGTAATTGCTTGACCTTGTCTTTATCGACATCCATGCATAGCACCTGATTGCCGACGTCGGCCAGGCAAGCGCCCGAAACCAGGCCTACATACCCACTTCCAATAATCGCAACGTTCATACAGGCTATGACTCTTGGGGCCGGATTTTTTGGTAGCAAAAAAGAAGGGCGCCGGCCGGGCGCCCTTCTTTAAAATCGAAACTCGATTTTATCAGTTTTCGGAAGTTTTTCCATCCACCAATATAGTGTCTGGATTTTCTAGAACAATCTTTTGGCCTATCCCATGTACCGCCAGCAGGTCCTGGGCGGACATAAATGGTCCATTTTCCGAACGGTAAGCTACGATCGCCTCTGCCAAAACTGGACCGACCCCAGTGATATTTTCTGACAAGCTTTGGGCATCGGCAATATTGATGTCGACAGGTTCGGCTCGCAGCACCTGGGAAGTCAGCATTGCTCCAGTCAGAACCAACGTGGCTAATGTATTTATCATCGATGAAACCATTTTTTACTCTCCTTGTAATTAGATGTTGATTAAACGCTGCCGCAATCCTTGCGGCTGTTAGGATTATTGATTTCATCTAAGTAGTTAACAATGGAATTAGTTCACAGAAGTTCTTGCTAATTTAGGATTGCACTAAACGGACGAGCCGAGGTCGTATTCCAGCTCCTGCAGCCCGGGCATTGCCAATGCAAAGACCTACCCTGGAAGCCGCAGAAACGACACTCGTATCCGCTACGATCCGAAAGCGACTTGCCGGTTACCTGGCACAGCAATCGATAATCCGCACTAATCTGACTATCAGCGGTATCAAGCTCTCGAAACTGCAAGAGACGATGAAGCGCCGGAAGTGATGCCTCCTCATTTACTAACTTTAGTAGCACCTTTTCGGCTTCTTGCTCTGAACCACTGGCAGCCAAGTGGTCTACCAGTATGAGTTTTAATCGCTCATCCCCTGTAGCGGCGATTGCCCGATCAAGAAAACCTCGAAACAACGCAAGTTTCCCCAAAGCGCTCGAGCTCGATTTGACCAAGTGAACCACCTCGCAGAGCATTTCTGGGTGGTCACCCACAAGGCCACTCCAGGAGCCGACCGCATCAAGATGATTGCCTGAAAGGGCCTGCAAGCGTCCTTCGAGAATTCTTGCACGAGCGCAACTCGGGTCGAGCACCAGCGCTTCAGCGATCTCGGCCTGTGCGAGTGGGTAGTTACCGGCACTCAATTCCCTTTCCGCCAGTTCGCAGTGATATTGCGCAATCACTACTCGAAGATCTCCCCCGGTGAGTTTATCTAAGCGACTGGCGACCCCAATCGCACTTTTCCACTCTTTCTCGCTTTCGTATATCTGAACTAGAAGATGTAGTGAGGGCTCAAGTAACTCTTTTCTTCCCGCGGCCTCTAACAAGAGATTTTCAGACCGATCCAACAATCCCGCCTTGTAATAGTCGTTTGCAAGCTCATATAACACCTGGCCCTTGTGTTCTGGGCTCAAACCAGCTCGGGCAATCAGCCCCTGGTGAAGCTGAGTTGCCCGTTCGATTTCACCCCGCCGCCTGAACAAGCCACCTAGAGCCAATTGGATCTCAAGATCCTCATCGTGCTCCTCCAGAGCCTGCACCAGCACGTCTAAGGCTTTGTCGTGCTGCTCTGTAAGAAGGAAATTAAGGCTCTTGAAGTAGGCAGTGGTGGCAGGCGGTCCAGAGGCATCTTTTCCCGGAGCGGCGTTGCGATAGCGAGCCGCGATCCACCCTGACCCGGCCGCAACGGGTAGCAAGAGCACTAGCCAGATGGGGTCCATCGTAACTAGGAGCTCCCGGGTGGTGGCACTCCGACGCCTTGCGAAACCGTTTGCTCGACCCGATGGCGCCGCAATTCTCGGCGCAACGCCAATACGCGAAAAAGCCCCGTTAATAGTCCAAGCAAAAACCCGATAACGAGCGCAGCCAGCAACGCGATTACCAGTGGCCCCTCCCAGGCCAAATCAAAATAATAGCGAAGTGGCACCTCAATCGGATTTTTTACTGCGACTGTCACGCCGAAAATGCCTATCCCAAGTAGCACGACAAACAGGGTCACTTTTTTCAGCATAGTCGATTAACCTTCCGGGTGGTTTTCCCAGATTAGAGCCGTCCGGGCTAGCCAAGTCGGGGGCTCAAGCCTGAATCCGGATATACGCTGGGCGGATGCGAATCTACCCAGCCGGTAAGCTCAGTCGAACTCGGCAGATTCGGCTTGGGCAGTGGCAGCGCTTCGATTAACCCGCTCACGAAGCAAGCGGCCAGGCTTGAAGTGCGCTACAAACTTACCTGGAACGTTCACCGCTTCGCCGGTTTTCGGGTTACGCCCTGTCCTGGGGAGTCGAAACCTCAGGCCAATGCTGCCAAAGCCTCTGATCTCAATGCGATCGCCTGCAACCAGAGAGCGGCGCATATGCTCAAGTACGGCATTGACGGAGAATTCGACATCACGTGACGGCAAGTGAGGCTGCTCGCGGGCCAAACGCTCAATCAAATCCGACTTGGTCATCGTCTTCATATCGTTGCCCGTTCAATCCGTGAGTCGGAGCCCATCGGTTCACGCGTCCTGTTTTTCAAATTCTTCCTTAAGTTTGTCACCAAGCGAGGTCCGGCCAGACACCTGTCCACTGTACTCCTGAATCGCCTGATCCTCGATTTCTGCGTCCAGCGCCTTTACCGACAATGTGATGCGACGAGTTTTGCGATCAATGCTGGTAATCTTAGCCTCGATCTCAGCCTCTGTATTCAACACAGATCGAGCGTCTTCGACATAGTCCCGTGATAACTCGGTGGCCCGGAGGTACCCTTCAATACCGTCCCCCAGATCCACGATGGCGCCTTTCGCATCGACACTTCTAATCGTACCCTTAACAGGCGTGCCTTTTGGATGGGCTCCAACAAAGGCATTGAAAGGATCCTCTTCTGCCTGCTTAACTCCTAATGAGATGCGTTCACGCTCGGAGTCCACCGAGAGCACGATGGCAGTAATCTGATCGCCCTTTTTGAAATCGCGCACTGCCTCCTCACCTTCCCGATCCCAGGATAGATCGCTCAGATGAATCAGGCCATCGATTCCCCCATCTAGGCCGATAAATACACCAAAATCGGTGATTGATTTGATTTCGCCGGTGATCCGATCGTTGCGCTGATGCGTTACCGAAAACTCCTCCCAGGGATTGCCGGTGCACTGTTTCATCCCGAGCGAGATTCGACGCCGTTCAGAATCGACCTCAAGTACCATCACCTCCACCTCATCACCCAGATGGCAAACCTTATTCGGATGGACGTTCTTGTTGGTCCAGTCCATTTCTGAGACATGAACCAGTCCTTCAACTCCTTCCTCAAGCTCAACAAAGGCCCCGTAATCGGTGATATTAGTGACTTTTCCAAAAATTCGTGTCTTTTCCGGGTACCGCCTTGCGATATCGGCCCAAGGGTCCTCGCCAAGCTGTTTCATCCCCAGCGAGACCCGGCTACGTTCACGATCAAACTTGAGCACCCGGACCTGGAGTTCATCGCCCACGCTCAGCATCTCTGAGGGGTGCTTGACGCGCTTCCAGGCGATGTCGGTAATATGTAGCAATCCATCCAGCCCACCCAGGTTGACGAATGCCCCGTAATCGGTCAGGTTCTTAACTACCCCGGTCACCACCTGACCCTCGTCCAAAGTCTCCAAAAGGGCGTTGCGCTCTTCTTGCATTTCTTGCTCAACGACCGCACGCCTTGAGACCACAACGTTGTTCCTGGCCTGATCAAGTTTGATCACCTTGAATTCAAGTTCACGATTCTCTAGATAGGTGGAATCGGTAACTGGGCGTACATCGGCCAAAGAGCCAGGGAGAAATGCACGCACTTCGTCTAGCGACACCGTAAAGCCGCCTTTTACTTTTCCGGTGAGGAAACCCTTCACGACTACTTCGTTCTCAAAAGAGTCCCTTAAAGTTTCCCAGGATTTTTCCCGGCGCGCCCGTTCACGCGATAGTCGCGTGTTTCCGAACCCATCTTCCAGAGCCTCTATCGCGACCTCGACGCAATCCCCGATCGTGACTGAAACGGCGCCATCCGCATCACGGAATTGAGTGGCGGGTATTTCGGCCTCTGATTTTAGGCCGGCATTTACGACTACATAGTCGGCGTTGATATCAACAACCTCTGCAGAGATGACTGCACCGATCTGCATGACCGAGTTTTTGAGGCTTTCTTCTAGGAGTTGCGCGAAATTTTCAGACATTTTTCAATAGGGTGTCGCGATGACTTCTCGCTGACAACTTGTTTGAGGTGAATTTCAGCCAGTCTACTACTGGCCCCTTTAGTTCTGAGTCACGATGCCAGGAGTAATACTCTTAATTGGTTGAATTCCGCAGGCAAGAGTGGACGAAAACCATTACCTGTTCCACAACCTCATCGATACTCTTGTGGGATGTATCAACTCTAAAAGCGTCTTCGGCCGGTATCAATGGAGATTCCGCGCGGGTGGCATCCTTGCGATCCCGCTCAGCGATCTCTTTCTCAAGGCGCGCGAGATTAACATCGAAACCCTTTTCCTTCAACTGTTTATAGCGCCTTTCTGCCCTGACTTTCGGCGAAGCGTCGAGAAATATCTTAGCATCGGCGTCCGAAAAGACCACGGTGCCCATGTCCCTCCCATCGGCAACGAGGCCAGGCAGCTTTCGGGCCGCCCTTTGTCTCGCCAGCAATATCGATCTGACAGCAGGGATGGCCGCGTAGGCCGACGCCGCACGCCCTCCCTCTTCGCCACGCACCGCATCAGTCACGTCCTCCCCAGCCAGTATTATTCGAACTTCATCAGCAGAGCTCTGAAATGTAATTTGCGAATCCACATCGATATCAACGGCCTCTTGAAAGTCATCAGGGTTTACTCCTTTTATTCGAGCCGCATAGGCAAACGCGCGGTACAAGGCTCCGCTATCGAGAACGTGCCAGCCAAGCCGACCTGCAACCTCGGCCGCCACAGTGCCTTTCCCGGTTCCGCTCGGGCCGTCGATCGCCACCACTGGAACCTTTAAGCCGGAATCTTGAATCACAGTTTCTCGACCAGATTCATCCCCACAGAGCAGCCAGTTTCAACAAAACCTGGGAAGGAAGTTGCAATATTTCGACAATCATCAACGACTACTGACCCATCGCTACAACATCCCGCAACCGCGAACGCCATCGCGATACGGTGATCGCCTCGACTATCAATCGTTCCAGACCGAAATTCCCCTCCGATGATGTCCATCCCATCCTGGTACTCAATGGCGTTGATTCCAAGATTTTCCAACCCTTGGACAACGGCGTTGATCCGGTCAGACTCCTTGAAACGCAATTCAGTAGCCCCCCGAATTCGGGTAGTACCATCAGCGCAGGCCGCGGCTATTGCAAGCACCGGAAACTCATCAATAGCGTTGGCCACCAGACCCCGAGGCACGTCGATCCCCTTGAGGCGCTGAGATTGCACCCTAAGATCGCATAGTGGCTCGCCTGACTCCTGACGTTGATCACAAATTTCAATGTTCGCACCCATTAAGTTCAAGATTTCCAACACCGCCACGCGAGTCGGGTTGATGCCAATTCCGCAAAGGGTAACCTCACTGCCCGGACACAGAGTAGCAGCCACAAGAAAGAACGCAGCGGAAGAAATATCGCCAGGCACGGTAATCTTTTGCCCGCGTAAGACGAGGCCACTTTCAACACAAATGGGATTGCCTTGCTGCCAACTCCGCCCGGCAAACCCGGCGATCATTCGCTCGGTGTGATCCCGGGTGGGCGTCGATTCACGAACTTGAGTGCCTCCCTTAGCGTACAGGCCGGCTAGTAAAATGCTCGACTTCACTTGGGCACTTGCCACCGGCAGTTGATAGCTGATCCCCTTTAGGTGAGAAACCGGTTTGATCGCCAACGGTGGCCTCCCGCCGGTTGCACCTATGTCGGCGCCCATCCGACTAAGGGGGGTAATAATCCGCTCCATAGGCCTTTGACGCAAAGAAACATCTCCTGTGAGGGTCGCCGGGAAGGTCTGGCCGGCAAGCAACCCGGCAAGTAACCGCATGGCTGTGCCTGAGTTACCCATGTCAAGCGGACTGGCGGGCTTAGTTAAACCGTTAAGTCCCACCCCTTTAATCTCCAAAGACCCGTCGCACGGGCCGGACATCTCAACCCCCATTGCTCGAAAAGCAGCAACTGTAGCGAGTACATCCTCCCCTCCAAGTAGGTGCTGTATTTTAGACTCGCCAACAGCAATGGCCCCTAACATCACCGCGCGATGGCTGACTGACTTATCTCCTGGAACCCGGATCAAACCTTCCAGCCGGCTACTTTGGCTCGCGATTATCGAACTCATTCGGAGCCCAGTTTTGCGGGCGGTCGCAACTCCGGTATCGCGCTTCTAAGTTCTCGGGCGTTCGCAAACCAGGACTCCAGCCGAGGGCCGTCAGCCGACTCGATCAGGTGGTCCAGTTCACCAAGTGTGCCCTGGTATTTGGCAATTAACTCGCGCACGGCCGGCCCATTGTGCAACAGAATATCGCGCCACATCACAGGATCGCTAGAGACAATCCGACTGATATCGTAAAACCCCCCGGCTGCTAGCGTCATGCAATCATCGCGGGCTGCCTGCGTGTCCAACAGCGACATCAGGGCATAGGCCACGACATGCGGCAAATGGCTAATCATGCCCAGGACCTGATCATGCAAAGCCTCCTCCATGAGCCGAGTTCGCGCTCCGGCGGCAACCCACATGTCGGTCACCAAATCAACTGCATCTTCATCAGTCTCAGCCAGAGGAGACAGAATGACCCAATGATTCTGAAACAGGTCTGCTTTAGCAGCACTGGCACCGCTTTTTTCACTGCCAGCCACCGGGTGGCCGGGCACAAAGCGTGAAAACTTGCTCTCCAAGGAGGATCTAGCCGCCTGATTGACACTCATTTTGACACTGCTGGCATCGGTCAGGACAGCAGATGGCCGCAAGGCCCGCTCCATAAGAGGCATCAAGCCAATCACAGCGCTGATTGGGGTAGCCAGCACCACGATATCACCAGCGGATGCGGCCTCCTCGGGGTCGTGGGTCCAATGATCCAGTAAGCCAAGATCCAAAGCATGATCCAAATTTGCAGCACTTCGGCCACAGCCCACTATGGAATCGACCCTACCGGAGCCTTTCAGCGCGCTGGCCAGCGAGCCTCCGATCAGGCCTACGCCGATAATTGAGACTGTTCCCAGCGACTGGTGAGGCCGTTTCATTAGCTCAGGCCTTCCCCACCTGACGCAATGCCATTGCAAGTGTTTCAAGCACGCGATCGTTTTCTTGTGGCAGACCAATGGTAACCCGCAGATGTTCGGGTAATCCGTAGTTAGCGACAGGCCTCACAATCACTCCCTGACCTAACATCGACTTATAAATCTGATTGGCTTTTGACCCAACCTTGACGCAAATGAAGTTTCCACTGGACCGAATCCAATTTAGCCCCAGGGTCTCAAAGCCGCGGCAGAGTTGGCTCATACCTTTGATGTTCTCCTCGCGGCTTACCCGAACAAATTGCTCGTCCGACAAGGCCGCTTCAGCCGCCGCAAGCGCGAGCGAGTTAACATTAAATGGCTGTCGGATCCGGTTTAGAGTTTCAGTAATAGCCTCCGAGGCGATCGCGTATCCGACCCGGAGCCCGGCTAATCCGTAAACCTTCGAAAAGGTGCGAGTAACAACAAGGCCCGGGAAACGCTCCAGTAACTCCACGCCATTAGGGTAGTCGCGGTCGTCAACGTACTCGAAATAGGCTTCATCCAAAACCGTGATGCCGTTTTCAGGGAGCCGCTCCAGAAACCTAAGCAATTCCTCGTATCCGACATAAGTACCGGTCGGGTTGTTGGGATTTGCTACAAAAATGAGTTTAGTAGCCTCATCAACGGCCTGCGCCATAGCCTCAAGGTCATGGCCATAATTGCACGCAGGCACAGTTGAAATAGTCGCATTGACGCTTTTTGCTGCAAGCGTGTAAACCGCGAAGGCGTGGTCGGAAACCACCACTCCTTCTCCTGGCTCAACAAAGCAACGCACCAAAAGCTCAAGAACGTCGTTAGATCCGTTGCCGAGCGTGATCTGCCCGGGGGAGACCCCCAATTGGTGACTTAGGGCATTTTTCAGACGATGCCCGGACCCATCTGGGTAACGCTCGAGCCCACTGAGAACCCTGGTCACCGCAGCCGCGGCAGTGGCTGAAGCGCCCCAAGGGTTCTCGTTAGACGCCAATTTAATAATCGAACTAAGCCCCAGTTCGCGCTCAAGTTCCTCAGCCGGCTTACCGGGCTGATAAGGCTGCAAATGGCGCACCCCTGCCGCGGTAATCGACTCTAAATCCAAGGTTTTCTTGCTCACAAGCCGCGTGGATAAGATCCAAGCACCTTAAAAAAGGCGGACTCCTTCTTGATCGCTTCGACTGCGGCTTCCACTTTTGAATCCTCTATGTGGCCCTCAACATCAACAAAGAAGACGTACTCCCATAACCCCGCGCGCATCGGCCGCGACTCAATTCTAGTCATGCTTATGCCGGCGTCAGCAAGCGGTGCAAGTTGTTGATACAAGGCGCCGGGCTGGTTTGTATTTGACATGACCAGACTGGTTTTATCCCGCCCACTCCTACCAACCATTTCGGTAGAAAGTACCAGAAAACGTGTCGTATTCCCGGGGTTATCTTCAATATTACGCACTTTGATCTCGAGGTCGTAAATTGGCGCGGTTGTCGCCGACGCGACCGCATAGGTCGTCTTATCAGCGCCTGCAGAACGTGCCGCATCGGCATTGCTGGCCTTGGCGACCAGAGGCACCCCGGGGTAGTGGGCCGCTAACCACTGACGACACTGGGCGAGCGCCTGCTGATGGGCAGCGATCTGGGCGGGAGGGCCTGCACCTGGCTGCGCTAGCAAGCAGTGTATGATCTTAAGCTCTACCTCATTGCTGATTACTAATGGAGTATCCAGCAATAAATCAAGAGTGGAATTGACGCCGCCCTCCGTTGAATTCTCCACAGGTACCACCCCGTACAGTGCCTCTCCCGCCTCGGCCAGGCGGAACACATCCTCTATGCTGATTGCCTCCACCAGTGAAATCTGGTGGCCAAATAGTCTGTAGGCCGCCTGCTCACTGAACGTACCACTTGGCCCAAGAGCTGCGATGGTAATCTGGGTTTCGGCGCAACGGGCGAGTGAGATTATTTCTCGAAAAATGAAGCTCGTAACCTCGGCCGAAAGAGGGCCTGGGTTTTCTTGAACCAGCCGATCAATAATCTGGGCCTCACGTTCCGGACGGTAAACTGACTCCTCCCGGATTGCTTTGTCAGTGCCCACTTTGGCCGCAAGGCGGACCCGCTCGTTGATTAACCGCAATAGTTCATTATCAATCTTATCGATGCGCGCGCGAAGGGTTTCAAGGGTTGACTTGGCAGACATGTTTAACAAAATCTAGCTTGGCGACTGACGTTAATAGATATCTCGCGTACCTAGCATGCTTTGAATCGCCTGCGACTGGACTGTCGTCGCGGCAAAAAGAGCTAATCTACATTTATCAACAAGTGGTTAGGCGCGGCCCTGAATCGCCGAATAGTATCATGGGTTTTCGTTGGGCTTTTCGACGATCCAACGATCTTTTCTTACTTTGCAACCTGAAAACCTCAGACCTGGTCCGGCCCTAATTCATCAACGGCTTCCTCAACCACCTTGCCAAGGCTGGTCAGCTGTTCTTCTTCGCCTAACCGCATCAATCTGACCCCCTGAGTGTTTCGCCCGACCACAGTAATCTCCTTTGCTCGCGTTCGAACGAGTCGCCCGCCGCCAGTAATCAGGATAAGGTCATCATCATCCAACACCAACTGGGCTCCAACGACAGGCCCATTCCGCTCACCCACTTTAATAGCGATGACACCCTGACCCCCGCGGTTCTTACGCGGGAAGTCCGATAACTCGGTGCGCTTGCCGTAGCCGTTTTCAGTAGCGATCAATACTTTCGCTTCATCAGTTGCACTATTAATAATAAGCATTGAAATGACCGCCTGGTCGGATTTCAATTTGATACCCCGTACCCCACGGGCAGTTCGCCCCATAGCCCTGACATGGCCTTCGGAAAACCGAATCACCTTACCGGCGGAGGTGAAAAGCAAAATGTCAGACTCACCATCCGTCAGCCCTACCTCCACCAACTCATCGTTTTCCGCAAGATCGACCGCGATCAGGCCAGCAGAGCGCGGCCTCGAGAAATTCTCAAGAAGGCATTTTTTCGAAACGCCTTGGCGGGTGACCATGAGAACATATTGCCCTTGGTCTTTATGGTTCAAGGGCAGCACAGCGGTGATCCGCTCCCCATCCTGCAAAGGAAGCAGATTCACTAGCGGCCGCCCACGTGCTTGGCGTCCAGCTTGGGGCAACTGGTAAACCTTTAACCAATACACTTTGCCACGATCGGAAAAGCACATAACGGTGTCGTGGGTGTTGGCCACGAACATGGATTTTACAAAATCCTCCTCCTTGGTTCGTGTTGCAACCCGTCCTTTTCCACCGCGCCGTTGTGCCTGATAGTCGGCAACCGGCTGCGACTTAGCGTATCCCTCGTGGGATAGGGTAACGACCATGTCCTCTGGGGTGATCAGATCTTCGTTATTGAGATCTTCGTGCCGCTCAATGATCTCAGTACGCCGTGCGTCACCATATCGATCGCGGATGTCGACCAACTCCTTCCTCACCACCTGCATCAATCGGTCGGGGTCTTCCAGAATCTCGAGCAAACTTCGAATTCGTTCGAGAATTTCCGAATATTCGGTGCGAATTTTCTCCTGCTCCAGGCCAGTCAAACGATGCAGGCGAAGGTCGAGAATCGCCTGAGCCTGAACTTCGGATAGCCGATACCCATCTTCGACCATTCCGTACCCCGATGCGATATCGTCGGGGGCGCTCTTTTCAACCTGGGAGGCGACAAGCATTTCGGAGATAACTCCGGGGTTCCACGATTTGGCCAATAGCTGAGATCTGGCGTCGCCCGGATTGGCGGCTTTTTTGATTAGCTCTATCACTGGATCAAGGTTCGCCAGCGCAACCGCGAGCCCTTCCAGAAGATGGGCCCGGGCCCTGGCTTTTCTCAGATCAAACAAAGTCCTGCGGGTAACCACTTCGCGCCGGTGAAGAACGAAGTCGTCAAGCAACTCCCGTAGGTTAAATAACCGAGGTTGATTATTTCGCAATGCCACCAGATTAATACCAAACACCGTCTGCATCTGGGTGTGCTGATATAGGTTATTCAGAACCACCTCGGGGTTCTCTCCCTTTTTCAGCTCAATCACCATACGCATGCCAGATTTATCGGACTCGTCCCGTAATCCAGAAATCCCCTCCAAGCGTTTATCGCGAACCAGTTGAGCAATCTTCTCGAGCAGTCTGGCCTTGTTTACTTGATAAGGCAGTTCGACAGCTACAAGCGCCGTCCGATCATTACGTTCGATGCTCTCAATATCGACCCGGGCCCGAACGTGGATGCGCCCTCGGCCAGTTTCATAGGCCTCGCGAATTCCACGACTACCGCTAATGATGCCGGAGGTTGGAAAATCCGGTCCCGGCAGCAACTGTATCAATTCGTCAAAACTAACCTCTGGCTGATCAATTAGGGCAAGACACGCGCTAATGGTTTCAGACAGGTTATGGGGTGGGATGTTGGTTGCCATACCAACGGCAATTCCAGTTGAGCCGTTAACGAGAAGGTTTGGGAACCGCGCGGGCAGTACCGCGGGCTGATGTTCGGTTTCATCATAGTTTGGAACAAAATCGACTGTTTCACGATCAAGATCGTCCAGTAACTCGTGAGCAATTCGGGCGAGGCGAATTTCGGTATAGCGCATGGCGGCGGGGGAATCACCGTCCACTGAACCAAAGTTCCCCTGTCCATCCACGAGCGGATAACGCAGCGAGAAAGATTGTGCTAATCGTACAATCGCGTCGTAAACTGCGGTATCGCCGTGCGGATGGTACTTACCGATGACATCTCCAACCACCCTTGCAGATTTCTTATAGGGCTTGTTCCATTCGTTACCCAGCACTGACATTGCATACAACACTCGACGATGAACAGGCTTGAGCCCATCGCGTACATCCGGCAAAGCTCGCCCTACGATAACGCTCATTGCGTAGTCCAGATAGGACCGACGCATCTCCTGCTCGAGATTCGCGGGTAGGGTTTCTTTAGCTATTTCTTCCATAACGGGCTTGTCGCCCGCTCTATGCGGGACAAAAAAACAGATGATTGAATGGCTCGCTTGGCCGCCGCACGAGAACCAAAATGGCAGCGCACTCTACCGCGAATCAAGCGTGGATTTTACCATAAAACGAAGCTTTCTAACGACCGATTTTGGTACCCAACTAGCCTCAGCGAGGCATGGGTTTATTCCAGAACTAGTTTCCTAGATGATCTTAAAGCCGACCAAAATCGCCAAGCGACCGAGTGAGCCAGTCCACCAGATTGCCAATCCATGGCACGACTAACACTAAAGAAAGTACGTTTGCTGTCAGTACCCACCGGACGGCAGTGGAGCCTCGATCGAGCTCGGCTGTAGATAAAACCTTGTCGTCTTTATCGGGTAAGTCAAAATACATTAGCTTCACTACCCGAAGGTAATAAAAAGCGCCCACAACTGCCATTACGACGGCGACAATAACGCTCCAGAGAAAACCGTTCTCCAAAGCGGCCTGTAAAACCAGAAGTTTGGCAAAAAACCCAGCCGTTGGGGGTACTCCGGCGAGGGAGAACATCACGATCAGCATTAAAAAGGCCAGGCCCGGTCGGCTGTGATTCAACCCCTTAAGGTCATTCAGTGTGTCGGATTCAAATTGGGGTTTGGATAAGAGCAGGATGATTCCAAAAGCGCCCAGGGTAATCACGGTGTAGATCACAACATAACTCAGTGATGCCGAATACCCGTGCGTTGTACCACCCAGGAATCCCAGTAGCAAAAATCCCATATGTGAAATGGTCGAATAGCCAAGCATCCGCTTGATACTGGTTTGGGCAATAGCGACTATATTGCCCACCGAGATTGACAACACTGCAGCGATCGCCAGCATGTCCTGCCAAGCCGAGGTCCATTCACCAAGGCCATAGGCCAACAACCGAAGCATGATTGCAAAGGCGGCTAGTTTAGGAACTGACGACAGAAGCAAGGTGGTACTTGTCGCCGAGCCATCGTATACGTCTGGCACCCACATATGAAACGGCACAACCCCTAACTTGAACAAAAGGCCTGCCACAATCAAGACAACAGCCGTCAGCAATGGGAGATTCGTTGGGGCTAACTCTCCAGATGCTGACGCCAGTTCGGCCAGTGAGAGCGAGCCCGTCAGCCCGTACAAAAGTGACATCCCGTACAACAAAATACCCGAGGCCAAAGCGCCGAGAACAAAATATTTCATAGCGGCTTCGGCTGCACGCACCGAATCTCTTTGCATTCCAATCATCGAGTAAAGGCAAAGCGCCAGCAATTCCAGCCCGACATAGAGCGTGAGCAGATGATTGGCACCGATCATTGTCATCATCCCAACGACCGCAAACAGGATGAGTACCAGATATTCAGCTCGCCATAACCCGCGTGCACGGGCATAGTCTCGCGAGTAAATCAGCACTCCCGCAGCTCCAATTGCGGTGCCAGCCTTAAGCACAGCGCCGACGCCATCGCTTATGACGAGCTCGTTCAAGGCCGTCATGGAGCCGCTATCCAACCCCATCAATGACACCAATCCCGCGCCAAGCAAGGCCAACAGAGCCAACGGATAGCCCACACCAGGGCGGGCGTCCGCCGGCACGAATAGGTCTATCAATAGCACCAGACACGCCACAACCGACAATAGTATTTCTGGCGCAATTACCCAAAGATTAAGGCTGGCGAGAGTCATCACAGCTTTGACACCGACGCATGAGCCAGCAAATTGTCAACGCTGGCATGCATCACTTCGAGTAACGGCGCCGGCCACAACCCTAATGCCATCACCGCGATGGCCACCAGGGCAAGAATCAGGATTTCTCGCGAGTCAACATCATTCATACCCTCGACAGCGCTGTTGGTTAGAGATCCAAAAACCACGCGCTTTATCATCCAAAGGGTGTAAGCAGCCCCAACCACCAAGGTCAGAGCGGCAGCGGCGGCATACCAGCCATTGACCGAAAAGGTACCAAGAATCACCAAAAACTCTCCAACAAATCCTGAGGTCCCTGGCAATCCTGCGTTGGCCATAGCGAAAAACACCAAAAAGAACGCGAACACCGGCATTACCTTTGCCACACCGCCATAAGTGGCGATCTCTCGCGAGTGCAGGCGGTCATAAAGTACGCCAACACAAAGGAACAACGCCCCGGAGACGAAGCCGTGTGAAATCATCTGCACTACGGCACCCTCCATCGCCATCGTCTCAAAAACAAAAAATCCCAGCGTCACAAATCCCATGTGTGAGATCGAAGAATAGGCAATCAATTTTTTCATGTCCCGTTGAACCAAGGCCACCAGAGCGATGTAGACGACGGCAATCAAGGATAGCCCTATCACTAATGGCGCAAACTGGTGCGCCGCATCCGGCGTGATAGGAATGCATAGTCGCAAGAACCCATAAGCTCCCATTTTCAGGGTAATCGCAGCAAGGATCACTGAGCCCCCAGTTGGCGCCTCAACATGAGCATCGGGCAGCCAGGTATGAACCGGCACCATAGGGACTTTCACCGCAAACGCGGCAAAAAAAGCAAAAAATATCAGAGCCTGGGCTGTGGCCCCCAAGGGGAGTTGGTGAAACTTAAGAATATCAAAGGACCCCTGGGCAACCATATACAGATATATCAAGGCGACCAACATCAACAGCGACCCCAGCAAGGTATAGAGAAAGAACTTGATCGCGGCATACACCCGATTCGGCCCACCCCAGATCCCGATTATGAGAAACATCGGGATCAACATCGCCTCCCAGAACAGGTAGAACAAGACCGCGTCCAGCGCGCAGAACACCCCAATCATCAACCCTTCCATGATAAGAAAGGCAGCGAAGTACTGCGCAACCCGCTGACTAATTACCTGCCAGCCAGAGATAATGACGATTACGGTCAGGAAGGTAGTCAGGAGCACCAGCGGCATGGCGATGCCATCGATCCCCAAAGAGTAGTACACGTTGAAACGTTCAATCCACGACGTTTTTTCAACGAACTGCATGGCAGCAGTTTGCGTATCAAAACGAGTCCACAGCGGCAGGCTCAAAGCGAAGATCGCGACCGAGAATCCTAATGCCATCCGACGGGCGGTGGCCGCATTGCGGTCATCCCCGGTTGCAAGCACAAAGATTCCCCCCAAAACCGGCAACCAGATAAGAAGCGAAAGAAGATGTTGGTCGAACCAGTTCAAGAACCCATTTTCCTAACGAAAGAGAAACCATGAAATAAATAAAACCAGACCAATGATCATTGCGAAAGCATAGTGGTACACCAGGCCGCTTTGAATTTGACGTAACCGGGTCGCAAGCCGACCCACCATCGACGCGGTGCCGTTAACCAGGACGCCATCAATCAAACGCCGATCACCCCACTCCCAGAAAGCGCGCCCAACCGCGACACTTCCGTCCGCAAAAATCCTCTGATACAGTGAGTCAAATCCGTACTTGCGATCCAGAATCCAGTAGAGGGTTTTAAACCGCTTGGTGAACTGCCCGGGCCACTGTGGCCGCGCGATATAAAATACCCAAGCCCCCCCGATTCCCGCCAAGGAAAGCCAAAACGGTAATGCGATTGGTGCATGAGCTAACATGGCAAAGGCACCCGGGGGAATGTCACCTTGCTCGTGGCCTGCCGAGGCAACTGCTGCGCCAAAAAGCTCGCCAGTGAGCGCGGGCGCCACAAAGGCCCCGCCGGCGATGACCGATGGTATCGCTAACAACACCAAGGGCACGGTCACAACCCGCGGCGGTTCATGCACATGCGATCTGACTTCTTGATTCATGCGCGGCTTACCGTGAAACGTCAAAAAAACCAGTCTGAAAGAATAAAACGCCGTAATGATTACGCCCAAAAGCACTGCGAGGTAGGCGAAGCCAGCGCCCGGAATTGAGGCGCTATGTACCGCCTCGATAATTGCGTCCTTTGAGAAGAAGCCGGAAAACGGGGGTACACCGGCCAGCGCAAGACTTCCAACCACGCAGGTCAGATAAGTGATTGGCAAAGCTTTACGCAACCCGCCCATTTTTCGCATATCCTGCTCATGATGCATGGCGATAATCACTGAGCCCGCCGCAAGGAAAAGCAAAGCCTTGAAGAACGCATGCGTTGCCAGATGGAAGATTGCTGCTGAGTATGCGGATGCCCCTAAGGCCACGGTCATATAGCCCAGTTGCGAAAGGGTGGAGTACGCTACAACCCGCTTGATGTCGTTCTGAACCAACGCGACCAGCCCCATCAGTAACGCTGTCAGCGCACCAATGACAAGAACGACCGACAAAGCCGTAACAGAGAGTTCAAAAAGTGGTGACATGCGCGCGACAAGAAAAATACCTGCCGTAACCATGGTCGCTGCGTGAATCAGGGCTGATATCGGAGTCGGCCCTTCCATTGAGTCCGGCAACCAGACATGAAGTGGTACCTGAGCCGATTTACCCATCGCCCCAACAAACAATAAAAGGCAGATCAAGGTCATCCAGTGCCATTCATATCCGAGAGGACCAATAATCGCGTCATTGACTTTTCCCGGTGCCGCCGAAAAGACTGTTGCGTAGTCCAGGCTGCCAAAAAGTGCGAGAACCGCGCCTATTCCCAGAACAAGCCCAAGGTCTCCGACCCTATTAACCAGAAATGCCTTAAGATTCGCTCGAATAGCAGACTCTCTTTCATACCAGAACCCGATCAGCAGATAAGACACGAGCCCTACCCCCTCCCAGCCGAAGAACAACTGCAGGAAATTGTTAGACATCACCAGGATGAGCATGGCGAATGTAAACAGGGCGATATAACTGAAGAATCGGGTATATCCTGGATCATCGGCCATGTAGCCGATGGTGTAGATATGGACCATAAGCGACACAAATGTCACTACAACCATCATCACTACCGACAACTGATCCAGCAAAAATCCAATCTCAAAACGGATCGGGCCGCTAGTCGCCCAGGTATAGATAGTACCGTTATAAATGTTCCCTGAAAAAACATCGACTGCTACCACGAGTGACAACATAAACGACAAACCGACACCTGCTATCGCGACACGGTGGGCGGCAAATCGACCGATCTTGGCGCCGAAGAATCCTGCAATCAGAGCTGCCAACAGGCACGAAAGCGGAATAGCGAGATATAAGAGTTCTTTTGTCATGGCGGAAGATCAGCCTTGCAGGCTATCCAGATCCTGAACGTTGATCGAGCGTCGCGTGCGAAACAACACGATCAAGATCGCCAGCCCAACCGCGGCCTCTGCGGCCGCAACAGTCAAAATGAAAAAAACAAACACCTGTCCGGAGAGGTCCCCAAGATAGTGCGAGAAAGCTACAAAATTCATATTGGCTGCCAGCAACAGAAGCTCAATCGCCATCAGAATGATGACCAGATTCTTGCGATTAATAAAAATTCCTACTACGCTGATCGCAAACAATAACGCTCCAACCACTAAATAATAAGAAAGCGGAATCATGGCTCGTCCTGCTGGCTGGTCGGCATTCGAACGACACGAAGGCGATCCTGCTTACGAACCCGGACCTGTTCTTGCGCAGATTGGTTACGAGTCTCGGGGCGACGACGCAGGGTGAGGGAAATTGCGGCGATGATCGCGACCAGAAGGATCAATGCGGCTAACTCGAACGCAAAAACATAGTCGGTGTAGATAACTTCTCCCAGCGCCCGGGTGTTACTGTAGTCAGCTGCATGCCCGGCCGGCCGTGGCGCATGATCCAAACCGAACTCACCGGAAAGCATCACCAACGTTAACTCCCCGGCCATTACCACAGCAACGATGAGTCCCAAAGGCAAGTAACGGGCAAACCCAGCGCGCATTTGAGCAATATTGACATCAAGCATCATGATCACGAAGAGGAAAAGCACCATGACGGCTCCGACATAAACCAACACCAGAGTAATCGCCAAAAACTCCGCTTCAAGGGTTAACCACAAGCACGCAGCACTGAAGAATGCCAACACCAAAAAAAGTGCAGCGCGCACTGGATTTCGCACCGTAATGACCATAAGGCTGGCGCCGACCAGTACTGCGGCAAAGATGTAAAAAATGAGTTGCAGGAAAGTCATCGTTTTAGCGGTACCGAGCGTCCGCTTCACGGGCCCGTGCGATCGCGCCCTCATGAGTATCACCTATGCGCAACAGATCCAATTTACTGACAGTGCCGGATGCACCGGTCTCAAAGTGATATTCGTGTAGATCGGTAAGTACAATCGAATCAACCGGGCATGCTTCTTCACAAAACCCGCAGTAAATGCATTTGAACAGGTCGATATCATACCGGGTAGTCCGGCGAGTCCGGTCATCTCGCTCTTCCGACTCAATGGTGATCGCAAGTGCCGGACACACGGCCTCACAAAGCTTGCAAGCAATACAGCGTTCTTCGCCGTTCGGGTAACGGCGTAGCGCATGCAGGCCACGAAATCGAGGAGATTTCGGAGTCTTTTCGTCCGGGTACTGGATCGTAAATTTCTTGCGAAAGAAATAACCGCCAGTTAGCCCTAAACCTCTGACGAGCTCGAGTAGAAACCAGGTATTAAAAATGCGTTTGAACATAGCCGAGCGTCAGCCGAACCAGTGGCCGAACGGGGTGAAGAATTTTGCAACTCCAATCACGGTAATCCAGACCAGCGTGACGGGAATGAAGACTTTCCAGCCCAGCCGCATAATCTGGTCATAACGGTAGCGCGGGAACGTGGCACGAAACCAAAGAAACAAAAAGGCGACCGCCGCCAACTTGCCAAAAAACCAGAACAACCCCGGAATCCAGACGAATGGTGGGATTTGTGCTGGCGCGTGCCAGCCGCCAAGAAACATGAGTACGGTCAACGCCGAAATGAGAAGCATATTGGCGTACTCGGCCAGAAAAAAGACGGCGAAGCCCATTCCGGAGTATTCGACGTGAAAACCCGCTACGATCTCTGATTCTCCCTCCGCGACATCAAACGGCGAACGATTGGTTTCCGCGACCCCACTGATGAGGTAGACCAGAAAAAGTGGAAACAGAGGAATAAAAAACCACTGGTGTATTCCGCCCGATTGCGCGAGCACGATCTCCCTGAGATTAAGGCTTCCAGCTGCCATCAACACGCCCACCAAGGCAAAACCCATGGCAATTTCGTAAGCCACGATTTGCGCGGCGGAGCGCATAGCCCCAAGAAACGCGTACTTTGAATTGGACGCCCACCCGGCTACTACCATGCCATAGACTCCCATGGAGGTTAACGCCAATACGTACAGCAAACTGGCGTTGATGTCGGCGAGCACCAGGGTATCGGTAAAAGGAACGACTGCCCAGGCACCCAGGGCCGGAGCAAGGGACAATATCGGGGCAATAATAAACAGATAACGATCCGCATTAGTCGGTACGATCATCTCTTTGAACATCAGTTTTACCGCATCTGCTATTGGCTGAAGTAGCCCACGCGGACCCACCCGGTTGGGTCCGATGCGCACATGCATATAACCAATGACTTTGCGTTCAGCCAGCGTGTAATAAGCAACCGCGGCCATCAAAGGACCAATGATGGCGACTATCTTTACGCCAAGTTGCACGATATGCGGCAGATCCGCCCAGAACGTAAGGAGCCAGGTCATGGTGTTTAGCCTATAGCCTCAACGGATAATCGATCGGATACAGCGAGCTTCGATGCCTCGGGGTGCGCACCAGCGAGATAGATCGAGCCCGGCGGGATACCGGTATCCGACAATACGCCGATACTTACGGAATCGACCTCGTTGAAAACCCGCGCTTTGCCACCGTCGCTCAACCCGCGGGACACCATTTCCTGGGGGTGCAGGCGGCAAAAACTGGCACGCCAACCATCCTGGGTGCGCCCTAAAGCGGTCGCACGACGAACAACCGGGTCGCCACGATATATGGGGACATCTCCCACACGGAACAGGCTTCCAGCCACGACGCTCGCGCGCCAAGCACTTGGGCTGCACCATGCTTCGGGCTTGGTCCGGGCACAGACCTGAGTGGGTTCTGGGAGTTCCATTGATACGTCAGATATATCGACGTAGTCAAAACCTTCCAAATCAAGGAAATTGCCAAGTACCCGTAAAATCTTCCACCCCGGTCGTGAATTTCCCTGCGATTTGATTGCTGCTCGGGAGAACTGCATCTTCCCATTGCAATTCAAAAAGGTGCCGGAAGATTCGGTATAAGGAGCAATGGGTAACGCGATTCGGGCCTGATCCGGTACACCTGAGCGGAATGCGTTGAAAGAGATTACGCTTCGTGCCCGCGCAAGGAGTTTATTGAGACTCGTGGGGTCCGCATGATCCAGGGCCGGCTCCAAACCAAAAAGCACCACCGTGTCCAGATCGAGCTCTGTCATTGACTGAGCGTTGGCCCCCTCCACGGACGGCTTTACCCCTCCGGGTAAACGATGAGGTACTGCGCCAGACCACCACGCAGCAGCGCTATTATTTGGGTGAATCCAGCCTACCTGAGAGCTGGTGATTTCGGCCAGCACACTGGCTGCGGCCCGCAGGCCAGCTGCCTCCGGGTGGTTTACAGCGCTTTGACCGAGAATAATCAAACCATTACCCTTTGCACCGTCCAGGATCCGGGCAAGGGACAAAAAACGATCCGAGTCGCCGTTTGCGTCGACCCGTGATTGCAGTTGTGCGGGCAACGCATCCGTACCCCCTTCAAGTGCTAAAACCAAAGTACATAAAGCGCCGAGTAAATCCGGCGGGCTCACCAACTCTCGTGCCGCGACCGGGAAATTGGGATCGCCCGCAAAACACCCCAGCATGCCAACCTGGCTGCCTGCCAGCGCCATCCGACGCACTCTTAAGCTCGCCAGGGGCAGTTCTTTACGTAGATCACACCCTATCAGCAGTGCTCCACCGAGCTGATCAAACTCTGGGAGGGATGTCTCAATACCCGGGTAAGCAGGCATGGACGCATCGTCGGAGAAGTCTTTTTGAAATAACCGGTGATCGATATGGCAGGAGCCCAGGCCGCGGATGAGCTTTTGTAGCAGAAAAAATTCTTCAGCACTGCTCATCGGGTGAATCAGCGCTCCGACCCCCAGGCCTGGTGCAGTTTCGGCCTCGTTCAGAATCCCAACCGCTTCCTTAAGCGCCTGCTCCCAGGAAACTTCTTTCATACCGTCACTGGTTCGAACCAAAGGTTGGGTGAATCGATCGTCACAATTGGCCCCAGCATAGGCAAACCGATCGCGATCGGACAACCAGCATTCATTGATGGACTCGTTAGTGCGAGGTACTACCCGTTTCACGTTACCTTGCGCCGTCTGTATCGTCAGATTTGATCCGAGACAATCGTGCGGGCTCACTGCGTTGTGGCTCAGAAGCTCCCACGGTCGTGCAGTGAAGCGGTATGGTTTTGAAGTTAGCGCTCCTACCGGACACAGGTCAATCATATTCCCCGACACCTCGTTATCAACGGTGCCATCCAGGTAGGTTTCGATAGCCGTGCTCTCGCCACGACCAGTCGCGCCCAACTCCACAGCGCCGGCAACTTCTCGGCCAAACCGAACACAGCGGGTACAGTGTATGCAACGGCTCATGGAAGCGGCGATAAGTGGGCCCAGATCGAGCGCCGGCATGGCTCGCTTATTCTCCAGATAACGGGAATGATCCTGACCGTATCCCATTGCCTGGTCCTGTAGTGGACATTCACCCCCCTGATCGCAAACCGGGCAGTCCAGCGGATGATTAATCAACAGAAATTCCATAGTGCCCTGCTGCGCCTGAGTTGCTAACGCAGAGCGAGTCTTAACGACCATACCTTCGGTAACCGGTGTCGCACAGGCCGGCAATGGTTTGGGCGCTTTTTCGACTTCCACCAGGCACATACGGCAGTTGGCCGTGATAGACAATTTCTCGTGATAACAAAATCGTGGAATGTAAATCCCAGCGGCATCGGCCGCCTGAATGATCATAGCGCCAGGCCGGACCTCTACTTCGCGCCCATCAATACTCAAATTGATCATCACTGCTGCGTCCATCAGGCCGCCACCCGCGATGGGATCATCGCCTCGAACTCGTGTCGAAAGTGTTTGAGAAAACTTTGTACCGGCCAAGTGGCTGCATCACCCAACGCGCAGATCGTGCGCCCCTCGATTTGGTCCGCAACCGATTTCAGATGGTCCAGATCTCCTGGGGTACCGTGGCCAGAGCGGATTCGTTTGAGCATTCGGTACAACCAGCCGGTGCCTTCGCGACACGGCGTGCACTGGCCACACGATTCAACGAAATAAAAATAAGAGATACGCTCCAGTACTTGCACCATGCAGGTCGAGTCGTCCATTACGATAACTGAGCCAGCCCCCAGTGCGGATCCAGCCTTCGCCAGGCTATCAAAATCCATGGTGCAGGCCATGATCTGCTCCGCTGGGAGCACCGGAACCGACGACCCGCCTGGGATGACTGCTTTCAGGCTTCGTCCGTCCAGAACTCCACCCGCCAGTTCAAGCAGTTCGGCAAACGGTATCCCCATGGGCACTTCATAGTTACCGGGTCGATTGACGTGTCCTGAAACCGAGAAGATCTTACTGCCGCCGCTGTTTTCAACACCCAAATCAGAGAACCACTGCGCGCCTTTACGTAGAATTGGCGGGATTGACGCCAGGGTCTCGGTATTATTTATCGTTGTCGGGCGACCAAAAGCTCCGACCTGAGCCGGAAATGGCGGTTTGAAACGGGGCAACCCCTTTTTTCCTTCCAGAGATTCAAGCAAAGCCGTCTCTTCACCACAGATATAAGCGCCTGCGCCACGCTGGCTGTACAGTTGCAAATCAACTCCAGAACCCCGGATATTGATCCCGAGCAGACCCGCACCGCGGGCTTCGACAAGTGCCGCCTCGAAACGAGCCCAGGGCTCATAGTATTCGCCCCGGATATAGTTATATCCGACCGTCGCCCCTATCGCATAACCCGCGATTGCCATGCCCTCGATCAGTTGATGCGGGTTGAGTCGCAAGATGTCCCGATCCTTAAATGTCCCAGGTTCGCTTTCATCAGAGTTGCAGACAATGTATTTCTGACCCTGAGCGTCACGCGGCATAAAACTGAGCTTGAGGCCTGTTGGAAATCCAGCGCCACCGCGGCCACGCAAACCTGACGCCTTGATCACCTCTATCAGATCCTCCGGTGGCGTATGGCCATCCAATATACCCTCCCACACCTGGTAGCCGCCCTGTTCCCGATAGGACGCAAGGCTCCACGGCTCCTGGGCTTCCAATGGCGGAAGGCAGACAAACACCTGACTCGAACTGCTCATTGGTACGACTCCAGGATGCTGTCCAACTGATCTGGCTGGAGATCTTCGTGATAATCATCATCTATTATCATCATCGGCGCGCCACTGCATGCGCCCAGGCACTCCGCTTCAAGCAGCGTAAAACGTCCATCGGAACTGGTTTCACCAAAATCAACCGCCAGATCTTCGCGCAAGCGATTGACGATGCCGGTAGAGCCGCGCAATAGGCAAGAAACATTGGTGCAAACCCGAATTGGATGTCGACCAACGGGCGAGGTATAAAACATGTCGTAAAAGGTTGCCACCTCAAATACCTCTATGGGCTCAAGGTCTAATATTCTGGCGACAGCTCCCACAATATCTTTGCTGATCCAGCCGTGTTCAGCCTGCGCGTAGCGTAAAGCTGATTTCATCGCCGCCTTTCGACTGGGGTATTTATCCGCCTCAGATTCTATCTTCAGGATTACCGAATCAGATAACTGGAACTCGCCGTCCTTGTTCAACGGTCTATCTCTCCAAAAACGATATCCTGGGTGCCGATGATCGCGACCACATCGGCCAGCATGTGGCCACGCGCCATCTCGTCAAGCGATGCCAAGTGAGGGAATCCTGGAGCCCTGATTTTCAGGCGGTAAGGCTTATTAGCACCATCGGAAATAATATAGATACCGAATTCACCTTTAGGTGCCTCTACCGCCTGATATACCTGCCCTGGAGGAGTGCTGTAGCCTTCGGTGAATAATTTAAAGTGATGAATCAAGGACTCCATGTCCTGTTTCATCCCGGTTCGCTGAGGTGGCGCCAACTTGTGATCTGCGATCATCACCGGACCCTGATTGCTTTTTAGCCAGTCTACGCATTGGCTGATCACTTGATTGGATTGACGCATCTCCTCGACACGTATCAGGTACCGGTCATAACAATCTCCGGTACTGCCAACGGGTATATCGAACCGCAGTTGAGGATAAACCTCATAGGGCTGTTTGCGTCGAAGATCCCACTCAACGCCGGACCCGCGCAGCATCGGCCCAGTAAACCCCAGTTGCAATGCCCGTTCGGGGGTAACCACTCCTATATCAACCGTGCGTTGCTTCCAAATTCGGTTATCAGTCAATAATGTTTCGTATTCGTCTACGCACTTGGGGAAGCGCTCGACGAAAGATTCAATAAAATCTAGTACCGAACCTTCCCTGTTAATGTTCTTCTGTCGGGTTTCTTTTTCACCGTGCACCGAAGATGCAGAGTACTTCGGCATCTCATCGGGCAGATCACGATAGACTCCGCCTGGCCGGAAATAGGCTGCGTGTAGCCGAGCGCCGGAAGTGGCTTCGTAGACGTCGCACAGATCCTCGCGCTCGCGGAATGCATAAAGGAAAACCGCCATCGCTCCGATATCCAGCCCGTGCGCTGCAATCCATAGCAGGTGGTTGCGAATCCGGGTAATCTCCGCAAACATGACCCGGATATACTGAGCCCGAAGGGGGGGCGTAATGCCCAGCAGTTTCTCAATAGCCAGCACGTAAGCGTGTTCATTACACATCATGGATACATAGTCCAGACGATCCATGTATCCGATACTGTGGTTGTAGGGCTTACTCTCCGCGAGTTTCTCGGTGGCGCGATGCAGTAGACCAATATGGGTATCGATTCGTTCTACCACCTCCCCATCCATTTCCATCACCAAACGCAGAACACCATGCGCAGCCGGGTGCTGCGGGCCGAAATTCATGGTGTAATTACGAATCTCAGTCAAGAGTCGTGATCCTGCCGTATGATCCGCGGCACCGTAACTCGGGGCTCGATCGATACCGGCTCGTAAGCCACTCGGCCCTTTTTTTCATCGAAACGCATTTCAACGTGCCCACTCAATGGGAAATCCTTACGGAAGGGGTGACCGATAAACCCATAATCAGTCAGTAGGCGACGCAGGTCCGGGTGCCCATCGAACAAAATTCCGAAAAGATCAAAGGCTTCCCTTTCGTACCAGTTCGCGCAGGCAAAGACATCAATTGCACTCGGCACAACCGGGTGATCTTCAGCGACGTAGGCGATCACTCGGATCCGATCGTTTCGGCTGACCGATAACAGATGATAGATCACAGCGAAACGTTCCGGGTGCTCTGCCAGAGCAGGTGAATAATCGCTGAAATCGACCCCACACAGATCAATCAACTGCTCGAATCGAGTCTGCGGGTCATCGCGTAGCGTTTCAAGCAATGAAATGAGTTGCTCTGTTTGCACGACAAATGTGTTCTCGCCGTATGCCGTTCGCATTGAAATCCCATAGGCCTGGGCAAGCTGTTCCACCCTCGATGCTGGAGCACTTTCTTCCATTATTTGCCGATCAATTCAGCGTGCGATTGTGTCGTCACGCTTGATCTTCTTTTGTAGCTGGATGATGCCGTAGATTAAAGCCTCGGGGGTCGGCGGGCATCCGGGCACATAGACATCAACGGGCACAATGCGGTCACAACCCCGTACAACCGAGTAGGAGTAGTGATAGTACCCGCCACCATTCGCACATGAACCCATTGAAATAACCCACCGAGGTTCAGGCATTTGGTCGTAAACCCGTCGTAGCGCAGGGGCCATCTTGTTGGTCAGCGTACCGGCAACAATCATTACATCGGACTGACGAGGACTCGGGCGAAAAATGATCCCAAAGCGATCCAGATCATAACGTGAGGCGCCGGCATGCATCATCTCAACGGCGCAACAGGCAAGCCCGAAGGTCATCGGCCACATGGACCCCGTTCTTGCCCAGTTAATGAGATCATCCAGGCGGGCCGTCGCCCAACCCTGTGACATGACCCCTTCAAGTGACATAAGTTCTTACTCCCATTCCAGCGCCCCTTTCATCCACTCGTAAACGAAGCCCACAACTAGAATCAGTAGAAACACCATCATTGCCATGAAGCCAAAAACACCGATGTCATCGAGCACAATCGCCCAGGGAAATAGAAAAGCAATCTCAAGATCAAAGATAATAAAGAGGATGGCGACAAGGTAATAGCGAACATCGAACTTCATTCGCGTATCTTCAAAAGCCTCAAAGCCGCATTCGTACGACGACAGTTTTTCTGGGTAGGGGTTGCGCGGGCTAAGCACCCTCCCGGCCGCGAGCGCGACAGCGCCAATGCCGATTCCCGTTAGCAGGAACAGTAGGACAGGCAGGTAATTGGCAAGCATCCGACCGTTAAATGGTAGCGGAAAAACCGCCAAAGAAGAAAGCAACGATTCTAGTCTGCCGCTCGTAAGGCGTCAACAAAAAGGAGCGCAGGATGAAGCCGTGATCAGCGCTTCAAGCTATCCAAAGCATGGCTGCCTCTACCCTTGCCGGGTACGAAATCAATTTACCCCCCAGTAAGCTTAGATCGAATGCCAGCCAGGGGTCGGGGCCGAGAATCTGCAGTTGAATTTGGTCGTTTTCCGTAGTGATCTGAAGATCGTTAGATTTACACTCACTTACAGAAAAAGCCCGAAGCAGATCAATCTCGGCTTCAGTGCCTTCGGTGTAGATGGTAAGCGCCTCGAGCACAAGCTTGTTAGGTAAAAACCGGGGTGAATGATTTGAGGGGTCAAAACGCAGGCGTCCAATCTGTTCGCCATTGTGACTAAGTGCAAGTTTGACTCGCTGGCGCCCCTCGAGCTGGTAGGACTGCGATTTGCAACGCTCCTCCGAGAACTCCTCTCCAATGCCAGCCCAGTAAATTGCGACATGGGTTAGATTGATTGCAGGAGATTCTGCCCCGATATAAGGAGAACGCTCCTCTTCGCCGCCTTCCCTCGACAACTGGTCGTTGTCCCTAACCGCCTCCATGACTTGCTTGACTAGCGCGGCGGGACTGTCTAGATCCTTTAATGCCGGAAAAAAGCTCAAGTCGGCCCCGGCGTACACGAGGAATCGATCAAGCGCATCTTCAAGCCAGCTTGCACAATCGGGTAGCTTGCTGAAACTCAAATCATCGGGCCATGGAAAACACTCCGGCAGTAACCGCCCATCACAATCAACCAGCAATGATCCGGCGTCATTAGTTAATCCCTGGTCTCTCATCTGCTGATAATGGGCTGCGATTAGCTGTGTCAAACCTTCTCGGTCCGGGGTTGCGGCGGCATGGCGCAACCAGAATCGTAGCAGTGGCTCTCCCGAAGGAAGGCTGGGCAAAGGCTCCTGGCGGCTTTGACCCGCAAACATGCGCGGCTTTTGTTCGTCTACCCTCAGACACAACCCTTGGGGTTGCCCCACCCATGGCCGGTCAAAAACAATCCATTGGTGTGCGAGAACCTCTTCAACAACGCCGCTTGCCGCGCCGACGACAATGCCAAATGAGTCGGCGAAATATTCGTCCAAACATGCATCATGAAAAGCTGCTTGTTGCAAGCGAACTGGTGCAGCGCCGTTGATGTCACCGGATCGGCTCACCGGGCCAAAGCGATCTGCAACTGCCAACGCCCCAGGGGCTCTAGATGCACCCTCACTGATCAGCGCCTGGGGTAACTTGTAGTCCGGAAGCGGGTAAAAGAATCGATGCTTAAGAGCCATCGACTCCAGTAAATTCACCCATTGGGCCGAATCAAAGGTTCGAATTCCCGCATCTCCACCCAAGAACGTAGGATATCCCGCGACCCCAGCCCACGGACGGCCAAGATGATCTTCAGAAAATCCACAAAGATATTTAGCCCCTATCCGATTCTCTATGGCAACCAGGATTACCCCATCCGGGGTTAGAGAAGCAACCGCCTGCGAGAGCATCTTCTTGACAGCAGTCTCGGCACTGCAGTCATCCCGCAAGAAGCGTCCGGCATATTCAAGTACGCCAACAAACAACACCAAATCATAGGTGGCTGCAGGTAAAGTCAGATCGTTTATGTTTGCCTGGACTAAAGATACACCTTCTAAGCCGTGACAGCGCAAGGCCGCCAGTTGAGCCCGCGCAGCACTTCCTTCGACCGCGTCAACCCGAAAGCCTTGGTCTCCGAGATAGCGAGTGATTGCGCCGCAGCCCGCACCAACCTCCAGCACGGTTTTGCGATCCTTCAGCGTCAAACCACGAAGAATATTTGCCCGAAGCGGCGAAAGGTGGTACTCCAGCGCCCAGTCATTGTGGTTTCGTGCCAGGCTCGCTGCATCCCAGCGCCGATCGGAGGCCTCATGGAGTATGCGCCCGAGTTCACGCTCCTGGGCATCGCCGTCACTGTAGTCAAGGCCGGCTCCAAAATTCGAGTCAACCCACACCCCGTCTGAAAAAACTAGGGAATTTCCCTCAGAAAGTAAGGGCGGTGAAGCCCCATCACTCGGTTCAGTCACAGCGTGGCCTCCGATTACGGGCCGTATCTCTAATGAGTTGGCCGTGTGTTTACAGGTCAGATATGGTGCCCAAGGCCGGACTCGAACCGGCACGGCTTGCGCCACCGCCCCCTCAAGACGGCGTGTCTACCAGTTCCACCACTTGGGCATATTCAAAACACACTCAAATCCGGTTTAACCATCAGTTCCCGGACTCGGGGACCTTTGGAATGTCGGTACTTACTGCGTCCGGGTCGTTGACCCCGGCGCCGTTCAACTCAGCAGACTCACCTTGTTCAGCCATGACACTGCGGGAGGCAGTGCTCTCCTTGGTATAAATATACGCCAAGCTAAGGCTTGTGATGAAAAAGACAGCCGCAAGGCCTCCGGTAACCTGACTGAGGAAGGTTGCTGAGCCCCGACTACCAAACACAGACTGCGATGAGCCGCCTCCACCGAAAGCGGCTCCCATGTCGGCGCCCTTTCCTTGTTGCAGTAGCACCAGAACGACAATTGCTACGGCCGAGATCAGGTTAATAACGGTGAAAATACTGGTTGCAAAATTCATGAGTTAGCCGCCCTGATAATTCCTAAAAAATCTTCAGCCTTAAGCGAAGCACCGCCGATAAGGCCGCCATCAATGTCCGGTTGCGAAAACAATCCAGCAGCGTTTTGTGGTTTGACGCTACCACCATAGAGAATTCGGGTAGATTCGGCGGCCGCCGAATTAGCCCCCGCCAAGCGTTCGCGAACCAACGCATGTACGTCCTGAGCCTGAGCGTCGGTAGCCGTACGGCCGGTGCCGATAGCCCACACCGGCTCGTAGGCGATTATCGCCCGTGGAAATATCTCCGACCCGGCTTCATCGAGTACTGCGACGAGTTGGCGGGTTACGACCTCTTCGGTGGCGCCTTGTTCACGCTCTTCGAGCGTTTCTCCGACGCAAATAATAGGAGCCAGGCCTTTGGTAAAAGCAACCCGTGTTTTATGGGCTACCAATTCATCGGTTTCCCCGTACAGAGCTCGCCGCTCAGAATGACCCACAATCACATATTCACATCCCGCGTCTATTAACATCTCGGCCGCAATCTCCCCGGTAAACGCCCCGGGCTCATGGGTATCGAGATTCTGGCCGCCCACAGCAACGGATGTACCGCAGGCAGCCTGGGAACACTGTGGAACGAGCACAAATGGTGGGCAAATAACCACATCGACACCGCTGACGCCTGACAGGCCAGCGTGCACATCTGCCATTAACTCAGTTGCCATCGCGCGGGATCCATTCATTTTCCAATTCCCAGCAACAAGTGGCGTACGCATCTAAGGGGCTCCAACGAGGGTTAACGCGCCGGCCCGTGTCTTCGGAGCCGGCTGAAGGGGGGGCGATGTTACCGGCCGAACGACGGCGACGCAACTTTGACCGTTTCACCCGTAACCCCTGATTCCAGTGAGATCAAGTTCAAAAACTGTTTTTAGGGCCTGTTTCCCGAGCCCACCTTCTCCACAGTGGAAGCTATTTTGCTTGTCATACGACCTACCGCATCCTCGCAGTTACCTTCAACCATTACTCGAATCACCGGCTCTGTGCCTGATGGGCGAAGCACGACCCGGCCTTTATCCGCGAGTTCGCGCTCACACTCTCTGACCACACGTTGCACCTGCTCATTCTGGAGAATACCAGGCGATGAGTCTTGGCCAATGCGAACGTTAATCATTTGCTGCGGAAAAATAGTTAAACCCGCAACCAATTCAGAAAGTTTTCGCTGGGTGCTGACCATGACTTCAAGCACTGCCAAAGCCGCCACTAACCCATCTCCGGTCGTTGAGCGCTCCAGGCAAAGGATGTGCCCGGAGGGTTCGCCTCCCAATGTCCATTGCCTGGCGAGTAACTCTTCGAGCACGTAGCGATCTCCCACATTGGCCCTGACGAAAGGGATGCCACTTTGCACACAAGCAATCTCTACTCCAAGATTCGTCATTTGCGTACCCACCACCCCGCTGCTGGATTCTTGGGTCTGGCGTTCTTGACTTAGTAAATAAAGGATTCCATCACCATCTACCAGATCACCGTTGGCGTCAACGAGAATCACCCGGTCGGCATCTCCATCAAAGGCAATGCCGATATCAGCGCCAGTACGGCAAACGAGCCTGCTCACCGCGCCCGGTACGGTAGAGCCGCTATCACGATTTATGTTGAACCCGTCCGGCTCAACGCCGGTAGTCACTACCTCTGCACCAAGTTCGCGAAGCACCAGCGGTGCGACCTGGTAAGCAGCGCCGTTGGCGCAGTCGAGGGCGATTTTAAGACCCTCCAGACGAAGGCCTGGCGGTATGGTATTACGGCAGTGTTCAGCGTAACGAGGTACAGCGTCAATCAATCGCTCGGCTTTTCCGAGCGCCTCAGGCGCCACCGTCGCCAACTCCTCATTCATCAGAGACTCAATTGCCGCTTCTGTAGCGTCATCGAGCTTACGACCCTCAGCTGAGAAAAACTTAATACCGTTATCATGGTAAGGGTTGTGCGAAGCGCTGATGACAATACCGCCGCATGCGCCGGTCTGGCGCGTGAGATAGGCAATACCCGGGGTGGGTAAAGGGCCGGTGAGCGCTATATCCACACCGGCAGCGGAAAGTCCCGCCTCAAGAGCCGACTCGAGAAGGTAGCCGGATATACGAGTGTCCTTGCCGATAAGGACCCTGCCACGCGCATGCCTGGCCCCCAAAACGCGCCCGGCCGCCCAACCCAGATGAAGAATTTCACTAGGAGTGACGGGGCTTTTACCGACCTCACCGCGAACCCCGTCGGTACCAAAATACTTTGTCATGCCTGAGCGCTCCACTTCAATGAGCCGGAGAAAACAATTGTAGGTCGTGACGAATATCAAGGAATCTTTTGGTGAGCCCCACGTCGTGAACCCGAACAATCGCTGCGCCACGCTCGACCGCGAGCAAAGCTAGCAAGGCGCTGACTTCTTTGACATCCTCAGGTTCGCAAGGGCTTGCCAACGCGCGAACAAACGACTTGCGAGAGACGCCCACAACCAAAGGCGCGCCACATTCAGCGAGTTGCCCAAGTCTGTCTAGCAGTGCGCAGTTATGCTCGCGGGTTTTACCAAAACCAAACCCAGGGTCCACCAGCAAGTTGGATCGATCCAACCCCGCTGCGTGGCAAGCCTCGATCCGCCGGGTAAGGAAGCTTCTAATCTCCATCACCACGTCTTTGTATGACGGTTGATCCTGCATAGTAGGTGGAGTTCCTTGCATATGCATCAGGATTACACTCGTTTGTAGGCTAGCCGCCATCGCGAGCGCTCCAGGTTGCCGCAGGGCGAATACGTCGTTAATCAAGCAGGCGCCAGCCTGGACCGCCTCCCGCATTACCTGGGGCTTGCTGGTGTCGATTGAAACCAAAACCCCATCTGCGGCTAATGCTTCGACAACCGGAATTACGCGATCTAACTCCTGGTCTACGCTGACGGGGACTGCCCCGGGTCGCGTGGACTCCCCCCCGATGTCAATCAGGTCGGCACCTTGCTCGACCAGTTCGCGCGCATGAATCAGCGCATCGCCAGCGCCAAAGTAGCGGCCGCCGTCAGAAAAGGAATCCGGTGTCACGTTCACGATCCCCATAATAAGGGGATCTTTCCCAGGCGTTGAGCCCAGGGTATTGGCCAAACTGGCCACCGCAGCGACTATCCGACGATCATGCCGAGTCGCCCGCCGGAGAATCCATATTCGGCTTGATATCCGGCCGTGCGGGTTTTTCTCCCCCGGTGTCGGTCGGTCGACCGCCCTCGTCCCCGGAACTTGGTGGTCGCGGAGTTTCGCCTCGCATGATTTGATCAATCTGGTCGGACTCGAGCGTTTCCCAGTCCATCAACGCACTCGCCATCGTCTCGATAATTTCTCTGCGTGATTCGATGATCTCGCGGGCGCGATCATATTGGCCTTGAATGATACCGCTGACTTCCTGGTCGACCTGCTCTGCAATTGCATTGCTGATATTACGATGCGTGGTGACATCACGGCCAAGAAAGACTTCTGAGTCATTATCGCCATAGACCCGAGGACCAAGCTCATCACTCATGCCCCAACGTTGAACCATTTTCTGAGCCAGGTTGGTGGCCTGCTCGAAATCGTTTGACGCGCCCGTGGTCATCTGCTTCATAAATACTTCTTCCGCGATTCGCCCACCCATCAGCACGGCGATCCTCGCCAGCAAATACTCCCGGTTGTGACTGTACCGATCTTCCTCCGGTAGTTGCATCGTGACCCCTAACGCCCGGCCACGAGGAATAATAGTGACTTTGTGTACCGGATCGGTATTGTCCGAAAGGATCTTGGCAACCACGGTGTGCCCGGATTCGTGGTACGCCGTATTCAGACGCTCCTCCTCAGGCATCACAATTGAACGTCGCTCAACCCCCATGACGACCTTGTCTTTGGCAAGTTCAAACTGCTCCATCGATACTTTCTTGCGACCTGCCCGCGCCGCGAACAGCGCGGCTTCGTTAATCAAATTGGCGAGGTCCGCACCCGAAAACCCGGGACACCCGCGAGCGATAACAGATGTTTCGACATCGTCATCGATGGGCACCTTGCGCATATGTACCTTCAGGATCGCCTCGCGCCCCCGGATATCCGGTAGCGGCACATGTACTTGCCGGTCAAACCGGCCTGGCCGTAACAAGGCCGGATCGAGCACGTCAGGCCGGTTGGTTGCCGCAATCACAATAACCCCGTCATTCCCCTCAAAGCCGTCCATCTCAACCAGTAACTGATTAAGGGTTTGCTCCCGCTCATCATGCCCACCGCCCAATCCGGCACCGCGCTGGCGCCCTACAGCGTCAATTTCGTCAATGAAGATGATGCAAGGCGCATTCTTTTTCGCCTGCTCAAACATATCCCGAACCCGTGAAGCACCGACACCAACAAACATCTCGACAAAATCAGATCCAGAAATAGTGAAAAAAGGAACTTTGGCTTCCCCCGCAATAGCCTTCGCTAGCAGGGTCTTGCCGGTACCCGGACTCCCAGTCATCAACACTCCGCGTGGGATACGCCCACCGAGTTTCTGGAATCGCGAGGGGTCTTCCAAAAATTCAACCAGTTCGCCAACTTCTTCCTTGGCTTCGTCAACACCTGCCACATCTTCGAAGGTCACTTTATTTTTGTCTTCGGTAAGCATGCGGGCTTTACTCTTGCCAAAGCTCAGCGCACCCCGGCCACCGCCCCCTTGCATCTGACGCATAAAGAATATCCAGACACCGATCAACAGCAACAGTGGAAACCAGCTGATAAATATCTGCATTAACAACGAAGGCTCTTCTTCCTTTTGCGCCTTGATGCCAATATCTGCTTTCAGTAGATCGTTGACCATGCCGGGGTCACCAGGTGAATAGGTGACAAAACGTTCACCATTTCGGGCGGTCACGTAAATCGCCGAGCCGTCGATCGTGACCTCCTCGATCGCGCCGCGCTCAACCTGATTGAGAAAAACCGAATAATCGATCTCCTGTCCGGACCGGCCCTGCTGCGGTGCAAAATTGTTGAAAACGGCCATCAGCACCATGGCAATCACCAGCCAGAGTACGAGATTTTTGGTCAAATTATTCATGCGTTAGGATTACCAAGGCGTGAAAGGACTATGGTTTTAATTTAAAACCCGGGCAAATACCCGCAAGGTCCAATTCTGAGAGTTTTTCCATTTAAATACAATTGAGCGCACTCGCCCTCCTTTTACCTTAAGGTGCTAAGGCAGTGATAGTCTGCCTGATCGGACCTCGAGTCACGAGGTAAATCTCAGCGCTATGAGAGCGAGAAGCGGGGGGTTTCCGAATCTGGCAGCTGCGAAACAAGCTATTGATCTCGTTGCGCAACCCCATCGCATGGGAGCCCTCGAATAGTTTCGCCACAAAGGCCCCTTTTGGCCTAAGGCAAGACCACGCGAACCGACCAGCGGCAAGCACCAGGTCTTCCATTGCTGCCTGATCAACACTGTGCACACCACTTAGATTGGGGGCCAGATCCGATATTACAAGGTCTGGCTGGCGTGCGCCCAGCGCGTCATCCAGCTTTTGCCGAATATCTGCGCCCGTAAAATCACCCTTTATCTGAAAAACGCCGGGAATCGCAGCAAAATCCAGCCGGTCCAAGGCCACAACAAAACCTTCGGGCCCCACCTTTTGGGCGGCGTACTGGCTCCAACTCCCGGGCGCGGCCCCAAGGTCAACTACCACCATTCCGCGCCTGAACAAAGAATCTTTCTTGTCTAACTGTTCAAGTTTGAAAACCGCTCGGGAGCGGTAGGCGCGAGCCCGTGCTTCACGGACGTAAGGGTCTTTCTCCTGGCGGGCGGTCCAGGCCCGGCTTCGCGTGGCACGCTTACTGGCCATGGCCACCAATGCTATGCTCAGGTTTCATACATCACCACCGTAGTTGAGTGTTAATGGGACTGACTGGGAAACAACTGAACCATCTGCGAGGGCTTGCCCATCACCTCAAGCCGGTGGTTACCGTCGGTGTTGCAGGCGCGACACCGGCCGTTAGCGTGGAACTGAAACATGCACTCACTGCTCACGAACTGGTCAAAGTGCGCTTGCCCTCCCTGTCAAAGCCCCAGAAGGCTGAACTTCTCGAGCGACTATGCCAGGAGACCGGGGCCATCTCCGTTCAGCTAATCGGCCGAGTCGGCGTAGCATACCGACCAGCACCGATTCCGCGGATCCATCTGACTTAGATATTCTAACGCTCACCCACCCGTGCTATGTGCTTTATCGCGGTTGCTGTCGCGGTTCATCCGTGTTTCCCGTTCGTGGTCGCGGCCAACCGAGACGAAATATTTGGTCGGCCTGCAGCTCCACTTGGCTTTTGGGAGACCCATCCGCAACTGGCCGCTGGGCGTGATCTGTTCGCCGGCGGCACCTGGTTAGGCCTCACCCGTGAAGGTCGCTTTGCTGCTCTTACAAACTGTCGAACCGAAAAGGTCTCACCCAAGCCGGGAGGCCAATCGCGGGGGGTATTGGTGCGTGACTATCTGCTGAATCACTTGGAGACCCGTACCGTAATTGATGCCGGGTCGATCGAAACCCTGCTCGGGTACGGCGGTTTTAACCTAGTTGCTGGCACCACCTCCGAGTTGAATTTGCTATGCAATGCCACCGGTTTTTCCAGCGTATGCTCCCAGGGTTTGATGACGCTGAGCAATACCCCGCCACAGAACCAATGGCCAAAAACCCGGCAGGGGAAAATCGAATTCTCTAGAATCCTTGAGCAAAACGCTGATCACGGCACTCTGGTCGCACGACTGTTTGATTTTCTGCGCGATCCGAGGCCACTTGCCACTGGATTAGAAGATTCAATAGTAGATTCCAAAGAAAGCCACCAGCAGGTGTTATTTGTTGAGGGCGCAGCGTATGGCACTCGTGCCAGCAGTGTAATTCTGATTGATCGGCGTGGACGGGTCACTTTCCAGGAGCGGTCTTTCGACAGCGGGGCCGATTGTTTCGACGAGAGCGCACTCGAGTTTTCCCTCAAGCCTAGGCCCCGCCACAATACGCCCGTAGGCCCGGTGAACTAGGCTGCCGCCGGAGGTGGACCCGCAAATCCACCCTCGTCACTCATTTGCCGGGCTGAGCCTGTTGTAGACGGGCTGCGGCCTTGACCAAGGCCTTGCGGTGAATAAAAAGCTGGATTCTTCGGCCACCAAGCTCGTGGAACAGATAGGCTGCTCGCACTCCAGCCAGGAGCACTGCGCGGACCTGTATCGGTATCTGCTCAGTTTCGAGGTAACGCTGTTCGCCGCGAACCATAATCTTGGGAGAAATATGACTCAGTGTCGAAACATATATCTTCGATAGCGCTGCAATACCTTGCTCACTGGCCGGGTCGATCAAGTCAGGGTCTTCGCGTAAGGTCGACAAAGCGCTGTGTATCTGCCCTGCCATATTGGAATCTTTCCTGAGCTTTCTTTGTAGTTGTATTAGGGAGATCGTATAGCGAAGGCGTTCTATTGCCGCAGGGTCGGGGTGGCTGCGGGTGAGCTCGGACAATCCGAGATAAACTCCCCCGATACCGCCTAATGCTTCTTGCGGGTCCTTGCGGTCCAACGCCAGCACACTTCGCACCGCGCAGCCAAACGGGTCTTCTTGAGCATGCCCCCTTCGGGCAAGTTGTTGAACTAAAGCTGAACACTGGGCAACCCCCGCGAGGGCAACAACGCGCTGCTCAAATCGGTTCACTTTGGGATAACTCCCTTAACCCGTAAACGCGCCCCTATCAGCTCCCGGACTCTAGGGCCGAGCCGCCCGGCCGCGATCTCCAAAGCATAGTAAAAATTCCTTCCTGGTGAGTAAACTGTCCCCACATTTTCCTTGGAGTAGACAGTCATGGTTTGCGCGTCCAGAACAATCCCGGCCTTGTCGGCAAAGAGAATATCCAACGGCCCCTTTACGTTGCGCATATGAAAAACTCCGCCAAAGGGGTCGTTAAACACAAATAGGATTGCCATGGTTTTTATCTGCCTAAGACACACTTGTTGAAACCCCGCCGCCCGCGCTGTGGCATCTTTAGCCAGGCGCGCGTTGATCACCTGCTTTGTCTCACCTCGTTGAATTACTACACTGACCTGTGGTAAAGCCGCTAATACGAGCGGCAACGGGCTACATGCGACAGCTGGAGTCGAAACCATCAGTACGCACAGGGCTACAAATGCCCCTAACCTAGGCATCAGTCCAGGGTATGCAACGACTCGTCGATCCGCTGACGCACCTCGTGAGCGACACGCAAAGCCCGGAGACCTTCTTCACCGCCTACGACAGGTGCACGACCTGAACGAACACACTCAACGAAATCTTCCAATTCGGCATCCAGTGGCGGTCGGGGTGTGACTTGAATCGAATCCGTCACAATTGGCGCAAAAGCCCCGGGGGTCGGTTTGGGGCCCGGACGGGCGATGTCAATCTGTTGATCCTCGAAATTAAGTCCCAGATAACATGCCTCGGCAAAAATCCGAATCCGCCGAAACTTTTTGGCTGAAATCCGACTCGCGGTTACGTTTGCAATCGCACCGTCCTCGAATTCGAGGCGCGCATTGGCAATATCGACGTGCTCAGTAACCACCCTAGCTCCAACCGCGGAAATGTATCGCAGTTCAGATGGGACCAGTGCCAACACAATATCGATATCGTGAATCATCAAATCCGTAACCACATCCACGTCGGTCGCGCGCTCGACAAACTCTCCCAGGCGATGCACCTCGATAAAACGCGGTCGATCGAGCTCTTGGCAGAGGCGTGCGACACCGGCGTTAAACCGCTCCAGATGCCCGATCTGCAGCAAAGTACCGGTAGCAGCCGCCAATTCTACAACCCGCTGTGCGTCGACTAAGGTATGCGCTATCGGCTTTTCAACTAACACTGGGATTCTCGCATTCAGAAACGGTTCGGCAACCTCACGATGGGCCGAGGTTGGCACCACAATACTGACGGCATCAACCCGACCCAACATGGAATGAGCGTCTTCGAAGTAGTCGCAATCGCATTCTTTGGCAACCTGCTCGCCGACCCTGCGATCAATGTCTGCAATCCCAACCAGATCTACATCTTTCATGCGTCCATAGATTCGCGCATGAATTGAACCGAGGTATCCAGCTCCTGCTACTCCTACTCTAAGTCGCTTATTAACTGTCACCGCGTTGACTCCCGAACGGGCACGCCAACAACGCTTGGATGCGGGTAAACAAAATCACGCCGATACAAATCGATGAGCTAACAACATCACTAAACCCTGTTTCCTGGTACCGCCCTAAGTTATGACACAATCAACCACATCAGCGGGCATTATCGCCGAAACCCGTGCCAAGCAAAACTGATACCGGATACCGCAATGGACGAAACTATCGATCTTCGCAGCGATACCGTCACACGCCCTACACCGGGCATGCGCCAGGCGATGTCTAGCGCGCCAGTTGGCGACGACGTCTATGGAGAGGATCCCTCCGTCAATCGCCTCGAATCGCAAATGGCCGATATGCTCGGCCATGAGGCTGGATTGTTTGTCACCAGCGGAACTCAGGGAAATCTTCTGGCGATCCTGACTCACTGCCAACGCGGCGAAGAATATATCGCCGGCTCCCGCTCTCACGCCTACCTTGACGAAGCCGGAGGCGGCGCCGTCCTTGCCAGCGTTCAACCCCAGCCGGTTGACAATGAAGTGGATGGCACTCTTGATCTCGACAAGGTCTCGGCAGCGATTAAGCCCGATGATTTTCATAGGGCCATCACCCGTCTTTTTTGTCTGGAAAATACCTTTTCTGGCATCCCTTTACCGTTGGATTACCTGAGCGGTGCTCGGGCTCTCGCCGATCGCCATCGGCTACGATCGCACCTGGACGGCGCCCGGGTCTTTAATGCAGCGGTCGGATGCAAAGTAGATGTATCCGCGATTACCCAACAGTTTGACTCGGTCTCAACCTGTCTTTCAAAGGGTCTTGGGGCTCCGGTTGGTAGTGTCCTGACAGGCGACCGCGAATTTATCGCACGAGCCAGACGCTGGCGCAAAATGCTCGGCGGCGGAACCCGCCAGGCCGGTGTTCTCGCGGCTGCCGGTCTTTATGCCCTGGATCATCATATCGAACGCCTCGCACAGGATCACGATAATGCGACAAGTCTTGCCCAGTTGTTGTCCCAAGTGGATGAAGCCAAAGTTAAGGAAACAAATCTGCGCACCAATATGGTCTTCGTGTCCTTCCCACCTGACAGCCTTGAAGGTCTATCTGACCACTTAAGAGAGCGCGGGATTCTGGTCACAGCTCAAAATAACCCTGTTCGCCTTGTTACCCATCTCGACCTTACCGAAGAACATATCGGCAAGACCGTACAAGCAATAAAAGACTATTTTCGCGTGACTGCACGATCAGTCTAACGGCAATCTTCAGGCCGCTTTACTGTCGCTTTTGGGATCGTCCAGAAAATCACGCCATAATGGTTCCAGATCGACAATTACCTTCTTAAAGGCATCTTGGCGAACGCGGCCGAAGCCGCGTACCTGAATTGGCCATTGGGCTATATGCTCGGCAATCTGGGGCCTATCCCTATCGAACCCAGCGCACAGCCTCTCAAGGGTCTTTTCATATTCCTTTTGGATCTCGCGGGCCAGGTGTCGCTCCTGTGTATAACGAAACGGGTCGAGCCAAGTATTCCGGATCCACCTCAGGCGGCTGAGAATCCGAAACACGATGAAAATCCACGAGCCAAATACCCGCTTCACCGGTCGTCCGGTAGCAGAGTCACCTCGTGAGAGTATCGGCGGCGCGAGATGAACCTTTAGCGAGAAATTCCCAGTAAATTCCCTTGCGAGTGATTGTCGAAATCTCGGGTGGGTATAAAGGCGGGCAACCTCGTACTCGTCTTTCGAGTACAAAACTTGAAACCCGCTTTCAGCGACCACGGCTGCCAGATCGGGCGGTTGCCCTTCGCCACATACTTGTCTGACCATGCCCACCCATCCCGATAGCGTTGACGCCGCCTTTCTGCCATGGGACTCACTGAGTAGTTCGATCAGTCTCGCGATCTTATCGTCCGATGACTCCGCCCTTTGCTGCTCACGGAGCGGGTACTGGCCATCGAGCAATGTGTGGATGGCTTCACTATTGTTCAGCGCAGCGCGGCCCAACCGAAACGCTTTCTTATTCATCTCAACAGCTTGCCCGTTAAGCTCGATCGCTCGCTCGATGGCACTGCTTGAGATCGGCAGTGCGCCCTGCTGGAACGAAAATCCCAGCATAATCATATTGGCGACAATCGTGTCGCCGAAAGCTGCTTTGGCGAGGCGCGTCGCGGCTAAGGTTCTGAAGGCACCTCTAACCGTGATGCGTTGGATCGTGGCCAACAGTTCGTCCAGTGGAAACACCTGGTCCCGCATATGAATGAACTCACCAGACATCATCTGGTTGGTATTAATTGCACAGATCGTATCCCGGTTGAGCTTTTGCCTTGTCACAGGGGACGCAGAGGTAACAAGATCACAGCCCAGCAACAGGTCAGCACCTCCATCGGCGACATGAGTGGCGCTGATGTCGCAGGGGCTCGATGCGAGGATGATGTGGCTGGTCACGGCCCCACCCTTTTGCGCAAGACCGGCCATATCCAACACCGAACAACCCATCCGGGAAATGTGCGCTGCCATCCCGATAATTGCACCAATGGTGACTACTCCAGTGCCGCCAACACCAGTGAGCACGATGCTGAACTGGCTGTTGATCGAAGCTGGAGGTGGTTCAAGCATAAGCGAATCAGTCAATGAAATCAGGCTGGGGTCAGCAACCCCATGGCGCTTTTCACCGCCGATAACGGAAACAAAGCTCGGGCAGAAACCTTTCTGGCAGGAGTAGTCCATATTGCATGAGGACTGGTCTATCGCTCGTTTTCGCCCAAGCGAGGTCTCCGCCGGCACAAGCGCCACACAGTTGGATTGCGTCCCGCAATCTCCACAACCATCACAGACTGCCTGGTTGATAAACAGACGCTGATCAGGAGTCTGCATCTGCCCCCGACGACGGCGCCGGCGCTTTTCAGCGGCACAGGTCTGGTCGAAAATGATGGCTGAAGTACCGGGAATGTCCCGAAACTCACGCTGCACTCGCATCAGTTCATCACGGTGGTGAACCGTGACACCAGGAGCCCAATCAACGTCTGTCGGATACTTGCTTGGTTCGTCGGTAACAACCGCAACCCGCGTCACCCCTTCGGCATACACCTGCCGGGAGATCCGTGCCACGTCCATCGGTCCGTCGACCGATTGTCCTCCTGTCATAGCGACCGCATCGTTATACAGAATCTTGTAAGTGATATTAACTCCGGCACTAACGCACGCGCGAATAGCCAACAATCCTGAATGAAAATAGGTGCCATCACCGATGTTCTGAAAAACATGCTCGGTAGTGGTAAACGGGCTTTCCCCTATCCAACTCGCTCCCTCGCCACCCATCTGGGTGAAGGTAGCTGTGTTGCGGTCCATCCATTGGGCCATGTAGTGACACCCAATTCCGGCCAATGCCCGAGACCCATCCGGAACTACCGTTGAGCTATTGTGTGGGCAGCCGGCACAAAAATACGGGGTGCGTACCATCGGCGCAGGCTTTGCCTTGTGCCCCTCAATTCGCGCTCGCAAAGCGTTGAGGGCGCCGCTCAGAGACTCATTACTGGTGAGCTTCGTTAACCGCTCACCGATAGCAATCGCAATGTGGGCAGCTCCCAGCCTTCCAGATACCGGGAACAGAACAGCACCGTGCTCATCGCGTTTGCCCACCACCTCGGGTGCTCCAGGGGTTCGATAAAGAATGTTACGAACCTGTTCCTCGATCAGGCCTCGTTTTTCCTCTACCACTATCAGCTTGCGCACACCCCGAGAGAAGTCTTTAATACCCTGCGCCGCCAACGGCCAGGACATACCTACTTTGTAAAGCTTAAGCCCGAAATCCTTGGCTTGATCAGATTCGATTCCCAACTCAAGAAGCGCCCGCCGCACATCAAGGTACGATTTACCCGTAGAAATAACGCCAAGCGGCGCACGGTTATCGCCCAGGACTTGCTGATCCAGCGGATTGCGTTGACTGAAAGCCGTAACAGCCGGGAGCTTGTATTCGTGTAACCTAATCTCCTGAGCCTGCGGGGTATCAGGCCAGCGCAGGTTAACACCCCCCATGGGCAATACGAAATCTGGCGGAATTTCAGTGCGCACACGACCAGGAGATACCGCGACCGACGCCGATGCCTCGACCGTATCATGCACGCTTTTAAGGCCCACCCAACACCCAGAAAAACGAGATAGCGCCCATCCGTAAAGCCCAAAATCAAGAATATCCTGAACACCCGCTGGATTCAAAACCGGGATAAAGGTGTTAACGAGAGAGTATTCACTTTGATGAGCGGTTGTCGAGGATTCGCAAGCGTGGTCATCGCCCATCAGCACCAACACGCCGCCGCTCGGGCTACTTCCCGCAAGATTACCGTGGCGCAACGGATCGCCAGATCGATCCACCCCAGGGCCTTTTGCATACCACATGGCGTACACGCCATCATAGAGCGCATCTCCATTTAGGCCTGCCTGCTGGGTGCCCCACACTGCAGTCGCCGCGAGATCTTCATTCACTCCAGGCTGGAAACGCACATCGCAGGCTTTCAGATGGTCACCGGCGATGGTCAGTTGCTGGTCCAGCGCGCCGAGTGGCGAGCCCCGATACCCTGTGACATATCCAGCCGTATTAAGGCCAGCCCTGCGGTCCGATTGGCTTTGCAACATGGGCAGGCGTACCAGTGCCTGGATACCGGTGATAAAAACCTGGCCAGATTCGAGGAGGTACTTATCATCTAGCGCCACCTGCCTGAAATCCACGTTGCCCCCTTTTTTTGGCGAAGACCTCTAACGGCCGTTATATAAAGATATCCTACCAGAGATGGGAGGCGACATTAAGCAATGCCCTGGTTTGGTTTCGTCACAAATTTCACAATGCCCCCACCGTGAATGATTAACAACATCCCCAGATATCACACCAATTTCTTAATCTAGGCGGTGCCAAGCATTCTCCAACGGAACTAATGGACGATAGTTATTTTTAGGGATCACCCAGAAACCTATTTTCGCCCCCATCAACAGTGATATATTGCTGCGGATCAAGGGGGGTCATGGAACAAATCATCCGCAAGACTGGGGTACCAGCAGTTGACCGTTACGGTTTCCTGTTGCTCGCAGACTTCACTATGATGGCTTTTGCCGCCGCGGTCGAACCGCTGCGTACGGCCAACCGCCATACCGAGTCTGAGTTATACCAATTTCCCCTATTCACTCTTGACGGCGCCCCCGGCCGTGCCAGTAATGGTCTGTCCCTGAGTCCCGTCCAGTCCCTCAGTGGTAAGGAGCCGCTCGATGCTCTTTTTGTTTGCGCCGGAGTCGACCTTCATTCGGTAAACCCCGAACACCTGCGCGAACGACTGAAGCCTTTTATTAGAAGGGGTGTCGCGATCGGTGGAATCTGTACTGCCACTTACCACCTTGCGCGCGCTGGCCTGCTTGACGGCTATCGGTGCACGGTGCACTGGGAGAATATCCCCGATATGCACGACGAGTTTCCGCATCTCGTGGTCTCCTCTGGTCTTTTCGAGCTGGACCGTGACCGTTATACCTGTTCAGGTGGAACGGCACCGATGGATATGATGCTGACCCTGATAAGCCAGAAGCACGGCCGTGAACTTTCCGGCAGGATTTCGGAAGGGATGCTGTGCGAACGGATTCGCGATGGCTCTGATCGTCAACGCATGCCTTTGCGCCTGCGACTGGGTTCGAGCCAGCCTAAACTGGTCGAGGCTGTTGAGTTAATGGAAGCCAACATCGAAGAGCCAATGACTCTTGACGAACTTGCGACCCATGTTGGAATATCTCGACGCCAGCTGGAACGACTTTTTCAAAAACACCTCCAATGCGTGCCAACACGTTATTATCTTGAGATTCGCCTTCGCCGCGCCCGCGAACTCCTCCTTCGCACGCCTCGATCCATTGTGGATATCGCGTTTGCCTGTGGTTTTGTCTCGGCACCTCATTTCAGTAAATGCTATCGCGACTTCTTTGGCATCCCTCCTCGTGAAGAGCGGTTGCCGCGCGTTGACGGGCTCACTCCAGAGCCAAATCGTCCGAAGCTGCCCGTCGGGACTACTAAAAAAGCTACGACAGCCTCACTACGGCCCTGACCCAAGGTAATAGAAGGTAAAGGCTCGCTAACTCCGAACACGCCGCGCAGCGAAAAATTCCTGGAGCAATCGGGTGCTCTCGTCGCCGAGCACCCCAGCCTTGACTTCACACTGGTGGTTCACCAACGGGCTTTGCAGCAGGTTCGCAGTACTGCCGACCGCACCGGCTTTCTCATCGCGCGCACCAAAAACTACTCTACATAGGCGCGCCTGCAAGATCGCTCCGGCACACATCAGACAGGGCTCGAGCGTTGCGTATAGCGTAGCTCCGGGTAACCGGTAGTTACCGACCGTAGTGCAGGCATCGCGCAGCGCCTGAATCTCGGCATGCGCCGTGGGATCGTTTGAGCTAACCGGGCAGTTATGGCCTGTCCCGACCACTTCATTATCGATTACGACAATTGCGCCGACCGGAACCTCGTTATGATCTGCTGCGGCCTGCGCCTGACGCAAGGCTTCGCCCATCCATCGCTCATCTGAACCGACAATAAATTGCGACTGGCTTTGGTGAGTCACGACTTTGCTTTAGAGGTGCTTCCAGTCTTTTCCTGTCGCATCAGATTTCCTACCCGTCTGTCACAACTCTGGCTTTGTCCACGTGAGCACGTTCACACCAGTAGTCGGCCAAACCAGAAAAATCTTTGTTTCCCCAACCATCCGCCTTCGCCGCACTGACACTTTCTCGAATTACTGCACCGATCGGCAAGGGGACCTGCATCTTCGCCGCAGAATCGAGAATCAGGCTCAAGTCCTTGTGAGCTAAATCGATCTGAAATCCTGGCTCGATATCCCCTTGGAACACTTTATTAGCGTAGTTAATCTTGAGTTGGCCATTAGTGGCGGTCGTGCCATGTATAACTTCTAGAGTCGTAGTGAGATCCAATCCAAACCCTTGAGTTAGCGCAACAAATTCTGCATTCATCATGCAAGAGCCAATTGCCAAGAAATTGTTGCATAATTTAGTGCGAGTCCCAGTGCCGGGTGCTCCGCAATGAATAATCGTCGTGCCCATTGCTTTGAGCTGCGGCCTGATTTTTAGAAAATCATCTTCGTGTGCTCCGACCATAAACATCGAAGTACCCTCCCAAGCGTGCTGGGCCAAGCGGCCGATGGGTGCATCCACGAACGAAACATCTTTGGCAGCACAAGCCGCGGCTAATTTGTCTGAAGTATCTGGAAGAACTGTTGAGAGATCCATGATGACATCACCTGCAACCGCATTGTCGAGCAATCCATCGACTCCTAAGATCACCTCTTCAACCTCTTTTGGCCCTGGCAAAACAGTTAATACGGTGGCGGCTTCGCGCATCACTTCAGCCGGTGAGCCCACTGGCACACTCCCGTACTCTGAAAAACCACGATATTGATCCGCTCGAGTGTCGTATAACACCAGTGAAAATTGTTTTCGAGCGAGATTCAGTGCCATACCTTCGCCCATCGATCCCAGTCCTATAAAGCCTGTTTTCTCATTTCTGTCCATTGGATTTCCGTTTTATCTCAATAAGTATCAGTTGAATTCATTAACAAAGAAGGCAAATAAATCAAGGGTAACACCTGCCTGGAACGCGCCACGTAATCGGGCAGGACTGCCACAAATGATTGATTTAAGAAAAATCGTGGCCGCTTTGTAGTAAATCTTGTGTCATGGGTTTGTTTGTAAGTGCATACTTCTACGCGCTTGCTGATAAAGTTTGTAGTCGAAAGCCGTATGTTATTGATATTCTTACGTTTAATTTCCTAGACTTTTTGAAATCGATCAAAAAATGATACCTTTTTCCCCCTTAATATCAATTACTTATAGGTTATGGGGTTACTCCCACTCAATGGTCGCTGGAGGTTTTCCCGAGATATCGTAGGTCACACGGCTAATACCCCGAACCTCGTTGATAATGCGAGTTGAGATATGTCCGAGTACTTCGTAGGGAATGTGCTTCCAATTGGCAGTCATAAAATCGACTGTCTCGACCGCCCGCAAAGCGATCACATACTCATAAGCCCGGTTATCGCCGACTACTCCAACCGATCGAACTGGTAGAAATACTGCAAAGGCCTGACTGGTCTCGTTGTAGAGATCATTGCGGTGCAATTCTTCCAGGTAAATGGCATCCGCCTGGCGCAGGATATCCGCGTACTCCTTGCGGACTTCGCCGAGTATGCGCACCCCAAGACCTGGGCCTGGAAACGGATGTCGGAAAACGAGTTCCCGAGGTAATCCCAGTTCGACCCCAATACGACGCACCTCGTCTTTAAATAGCTCCTTCAAAGGCTCCAAAAGTGACAGGTGCAGCGATTCGGGTAGTCCGCCCACGTTATGGTGCGATTTGATGACCTTGGCCTTGCCGGATTTGGCACCAGCTGATTCGATCACATCCGGGTAAATGGTTCCCTGAGCCAACCACCGGGACCCGGTTATCTTCTTCGCCTCATCCTGAAAAATATCTACAAATACACGGCCAATGATCTTACGTTTTTCCTCAGGATCTGCCACATCGCAAAGCGCATCAAGGAAGCGGGCCTCTGCATCGACCCGAATTACCCGCACGCCTAGGTGTTTGGCAAAGGTGGCCATTACCTCATCGCCTTCGTTCAGACGCAACAAACCGTTATCGACGAATATGCAGGTCAATTGGTCACCGATGGCGCGATGTAATAGCGCCGCAACCACCGAGGAATCGACTCCGCCAGAAAGACCGAGTATTACCTGCTCCCCACCCACCTGGGTGCGCACGTCCGCGGTAATAGTGTGAATAATATTTTCCGAGGTCCATTGAGCTGAACAGCCACAAATCTCCCGAACAAAGCGAGAAAAAATCTCCCGCCCATGAATGGTATGGGTCACCTCGGGGTGAAACTGCAGCCCGTAAAACCGCCGCCGTTCATCGGCGATAGCCGCAAACGGGGCGTTGGGGCTTGCTGCCATCACCGAAAAACCTTCGGGCAGACCTGTGACTCTGTCGCCATGGCTCATCCAAACCTCCAGGCCTGCATCGGAGGTCGGGTCATCGGCACGCAGCCCATCCAACAAACCAGGTGTTGACGAAGGGGTGATACGGGCGAGACCATATTCGCGGTGATCGGCGGTCTCTACTGCCCCGCCCAACTGCGCCGCCATGGCCTGCATTCCGTAACAGATTCCAAGCAGTGGACGGTCCCAATCGAACAGCTCAAGCGGTGCCCGATCAGTAGCTTCTTCGGTAACCGTGTCGGGGCCACCCGACAGAATCACCCCCGCAGGGTTAAAGCCGCGAATCTGGGCAAAAGACATTTCACACGAGTGAATCTCACAGTAGACCCCGGCCTCACGAATGGCTCGGCCAATCAGTTGGGTGTACTGCGATCCAAAATCGAGAATCAGAATCCGCTCGGCATGCGGATCCGGGACTACGGCCGCCGGCCTCCCAGCGGTTGCCACTGTTTATCCGCCCCGCTGGTAATTGGGAGCTTCTTTGACGACAGCGACATCATGCACGTGACTCTCGGCAACTCCGGAATGGGTGATCTGCACGAAGCGACACTTTGTGCGCATCTCGTCAATTGTCGCGCACCCGGTGTACCCCATGCTCGCCCGTAGTCCGCCGGTTAACTGATGAATGATTTGAGCCATAGGCCCCTTGTACGGCACCCGGCCTTCGATTCCTTCAGGCACCAGCTTACCAGGGTCTTCCTGACCTTCCTGGAAGTAACGATCCTTCGACCCATCCTGCATCGCCCCTAAAGAGCCCATGCCGCGATAGCTTTTGTACGAGCGGCCCTGAAAGAGTTCGATCTCGCCCGGTGCTTCCTCGGTACCGGCAAACAAACCACCAATCATTGAAACATGTGCGCCTGCAGCAATCGCCTTGGCGACATCGCCAGAAAACCGAATTCCCCCATCGGCGATCACTGGAACAGAGGTGCCGTTGAGCGCGTCGGCAATATCGGCAACCGCAGTTACCTGAGGGACACCCACTCCGGCGATAATCCGAGTTGTGCAGATGGATCCCGGACCAATGCCAACCTTAACGGCATCCGCACCCGCGTCGACCAATGCCCGGGCAGCTGCTGCTGTTGCAATATTGCCGGCGACAACATCTACTGTTGAGAACATCGTCTTAACCTCAGTGACCCGACTCAGCACGCCACGAGAATGCCCGTGCGCGGTGTCGACAACAATCGCATCTACACCGGCGTCCACCAGGCGTTCGCAACGCTCCGCGGAATCCCCACCTGTGCCTACCGCAGCGGCTACGCGCAACCGCCCAAGCTCATCCTTGCAGGCGTCGGGAAACTCGGTCTGCTTCTGGATATCCATGACCGTAACCAACCCTTTGAGGTTGAAGTCATCATCAACCAGCAACACTTTTTCAATGCGGTGTTCGTGTAGTAACCGGCGAATAGTTTCACGACTCGCGCTTTCAGAAGCTGTGACCAACCGCTCTCGGGGGGTCATGACCCCAGTCACAGGTTGATCAAAGTGTGTCTCGAAACGCAGGTCACGACTGGTCACGATGCCAGCCAACTTCCTTTTTTCATCAAGAACTGGTACGCCCGAGATGCGTTTTTCGCGAGTCAACGCAAGCACCTGGGCAACGGTAGCAGAGGTGGAAACACAAATCGGGTCGACAATCACACCGCTTTCATATTTCTTAACAATCCGAACCTGCTCGGCCTGTGCACTTGGGGTCAGATTGCGGTGCACAACGCCGATTCCACCCGCTTGCGCGAGACAGATCGCTGCCCGGGATTCAGTAACCGTATCCATCGCTGCTGAGACCAGCGGGATATTTAGCGAAATATTTCGGGAAAATCGCGAGTTGAGTGCAACTTCGTGTGGCAGAATCTCGGAAAGCGCGGGGACCAACAGCACGTCATCGAAAGTGAGTGCTAAATCAATAGGTTTCATCGAAGAATTATAGGGTTTGACTTGTTCTAGGTAAACTTGTATCGTTCGGAACTACGGCAAGTGACTGATTTTTAAGCATATTTTCCATTTATCCTACCCGGAGGAATTGCTATGAGAAAAACAACCAAGGCATCTCATCTACCCTAATAGCAACTCTGGCGTTTTCATTAGCAAGCGCGGCGGCTCTCGCCGGCTCAACCGCCGCCGATGCAGTCGGTCAGGCAGAAGCGGATTTCAAAACGACAACAAGTGCAGGGGCGGTTTGACGCCTGATTGATCCGGCTACGGGCGGCAAAGCCGTTGGCCTGGGTAAATTATTGAAAACCGCAAAGGCCAAGTTAGAAGCCAACGACGAAGCAGAGGCTACCCGCCTGGCGCAACAAATCTCCTGGGCTGCGCAGACAGGAATCGTTCAAGCTGAGCAGCAAAAGGGCGCAAAACCGACCTACTGACCAATCCAATAAAGCAATGCCGGAAAAATTGGGTGGAGCCCGGTTTTTTATGCCCCTGGTGGGTGCATTACTCCCCAATAACCTAATTGCCGTATTTAAAGCCTGAGGTCACAATCCTGGTATGGATCCGGTCATTTACAAGGTCAGCGAGTTTACCCGGGAGGCGCGAGCGCTTCTTGAGGACAACTTCACAGGAATCTGGTTGACCGGAGAGATATCCAACCTCGCGACCCCCGCCTCGGGGCATATATATTTTTCCCTCAAGGATGATAAGGCGCAACTGCGTTGCGCTATGTTTCGCAACCGGCGCATGCGCCGCCCCACAAACCTCGTCGTTGGGGCCGCGGTCGTGGTCCGCGGTACTGTTTCTATCTATGAATCTCGGGGTGATTTTCAGCTGATAGTCGACTACATGGAAGCCGCGGGCGAGGGCCGGCTTCGCCAGCAGTATGAGATTCTGAAAAAGCGCCTCGCGAACGAAGGCCTTTTCGATAAAGCCAAGCGACGGGCAATCCCCACCGTACCATCGCGGATAGGGGTCATCAGTTCTCCATCCAGTGCGGCCATCCGCGATGTACTTACAACGTTAGCCAGGCGCTTTTCACTCGCAGAGGTCAATGTCTACCCGGTGGCTGTACAAGGCCAGGCCGCCGCCGTGGATATTAGTCGCGCAATCGCTCAAGCCAGGCTGGCGCCGACTCCAGATCTGATCATCCTGGCTCGCGGCGGTGGCTCACTTGAAGATCTGTGGGCGTTCAACGAAGAGGCTGTGGTGAGAGCGATTCGCAATTGCGCGGTTCCTGTCGTTACCGGAATAGGTCACGAAACTGACTTCACCCTCGCAGATTTTGCAGCCGATCTACGTTGTGCTACTCCGACCGCTGCCGCCGAAGCCGCCACGCCCGATCAAAAAGAGATTCACTTACTTATTCTCAGTCTGGGCGAGCGAGCGTTCAAGGGGATGAGTTACGCCCTGAGGTCGGCTGCGCAGCGCCTAGACGCCACCCAGCCGCGCATTCGTCACCCGCATGAGCGCCTAGCGCACCAAGGCCACCAACTTAAGGCGCTCGCCCAACGGCTTCGAAACGTGTGGAATGCCAAGACCCAGGACACCAGGCATGTCGTAACTCGCCTTGCTCAACGTCTGACTGGAAATTCGCCGATACAGCGACTCAGTCACCTCGGCACGACTCACAAGAATATTCGAAAACAACTAATTGCCGAAGCCATACAGGTTGCGCATCAAGCGGATCGGCGGCTGACTGCCCTGGAGGCCCATCTGCGCGCCCTCAGTCCACTAGCGACCCTAGAGCGAGGCTACGCCATCGTCCATACTGAAAAGGGGAATTCTCTAGTGCGCTCGGTGCGCCAATTGGCTACCGGAGCAACCATTCAAACCCGCTTCGCGGACGGCGGTGCACAATCCCGAGTGGAATCTGTCAGTCGCGAGCAACCCGGCAGAGTCACAAAACCTCGGCCAACTAAAAGGAAATCGTGAAAACCCTAATAGTTTCACTATTGATGTTTTCGACGATGGTGACTCACTCTGCCAGAGTAAGGGTTGCCTGCCTTGCGTAACTCAAACCGGATCTGGGTTCCAATCAAGCGGAAAGTCTTGGCAAGGCTTCGACCCAGGTAACGCAGGTAACTTGCGGGGACCTTGTGCAGTAAATTGCCGTGCAAGACCACGATCGGCGGATTGCGCCCCCCCTGATGGGCGTACTTCGGCTTGACTGTACGATTGTTAATCATCGGGGGCGAATGATGTTCCAAGGCGCTAGCCAAGGCGCGGTTCAAAGCTCCGGTTCCAAGTTCTGCCAGAGCGCTCCCTTGCGCCCTTTGCAGAGCGCCAATCAAATCGCCAATCCCAGAACCGTGCAACGCCGAGATAAACAATGACTCATGTTCAGGCAAAAAGTCCAAACGTCGAGTCAAATCGCGGCGGATTAGGTTGCGATCCCTGCGCTCTAACCCATCCCACTTATTGACGGCCACCACGATAGACCGTCCGCTATCGACAATGATTCCGGCAATTGCCGCATCCTGATCACTGAGCCCCGCTCTCGCATCCAACACGAGCAATGCCGCATCGGCGGTCGCAAGCGCTTGCAACGTCTTCACCACTGAAAATTTTTCGAGGGTCTCGCGTACTCGGGACTTACGCCGAACCCCTGCCGTATCCACCAACACCATACGCTGCCCATAACGATCCATTGGCACCTGGATGCTATCCCGCGTTGTCCCAGGCAAGTCCGCGACGATCAGTCGCGGTTCGCCAACCAGCGCATTGACCAGCGTCGACTTGCCTACATTGGGTCTGCCCACCACTGCGACCCGCCGACCATTGTCGACAGCGTCATCCTCCGACGCAGGAAACCTCGCAAGCACCTGGCCCAATAACTCCTCAACACCCTGCCCAGTTCGGGCGGAAATCACCAAGGGTGCTCCTAACGCCAGTTCAAAGTATTCGGCGGCAATTGTCGCGCCATCAAGCCCTTCAGCCTTGTTCACTACCACAAACACCGGGCTGTCGCCCTTGCGCAGATTGGCGCCTATTGCGATGTCCTGGTGGGTTAAACCATCTCGTGCATCGACGATAAAGACCACGGCGTCGGCTTCCTCAAGAGCCTGGTCAACCTGTTGCCTTACCGCATTACTCAGTTCGCCCGCCTCGTCCGACAGTCCGCCGGTATCTACGGCCAGAACTTTTTGCGAGCCCCGCCAAACCTCTCCGTACAATCTATCGCGGGTCACCCCGGGCTGATCATCTACCAATGCCTGGCGCGAGCGAGTCAACCGGTTAAAAAGGGTCGATTTACCTACATTGGGACGCCCAACAAGGGCAACTACCGGAATCATTGTTTACGGCCTAAGCGCTGGACTGGTACTGGATACCAGGCGGGTCAGCCGCGCACTGACCAGGCAGTGAGCGCGCCGTTTTCGGATAGCGTGAGAAAGTTTCCATCTTCGCCGACGGCAAATATCCCCATGACCGCCCCGCCACGTCCTTTCTTATACCCGAGCAACTCTCCCGACGCCGTGTCAATCAGGTAGAGGTATCCCTCGTAATCTCCGACTACGGCCTTCGTTGAATCGCCCAATCCGAGCGGAGCCGTCACCCCGCGCCCACGAATTTTATCTTGCGTCCACTGAACTTTCCCGGTGTCAGTCGCGACTCCAGTCACCGAGCCATCATCTGCGGTCACCAGCAACAGTTGGCCGGACGATCCAAGCGACCGCACGGTCGACAGGGCCACCTGCCATTGTATGCGTTGAGTCTGAAGCGACAACGCAGTGATTCGTGACTGGTAGGCCGCAACGAACAACAAGTCACCGATGCGGTAGGGGTCCGCGTCGATATCAACGAGCCGATCAATCTCGTTGCTACCCGACGGGCGCGATATCGGTACGTTCCAAAGTTCACGGCCGGTTTCCGGGTCGATACCCGAGAGCCGGCCACTCGCAAAGCCGACCACAGCAACATCTCCAAGAATCAAAGGGGCGGAAAGTCCGCGGACACTTAAGGCCGGTACCGTCCGGCGAACCCGCCAGACGACCTTACCGGACGACAGCGATAGTCCAATCACTTGACCATCGCCCGAGCGGAGTAAGACCCTGTCGCCCGAGACCACGGGCCGCGCTAATACTTCACTTCCAACCTTCTGCCGCCACAGCACCAAACCATCTGCTGCGCCGAGCCCAAATACTTCCCCTTCCCTGGTCACCACAACCACGGTCGCCCCACCCACTCCAACCCCGGCGGCCAGAGCCTCCCCAATATCATGTCGCCACAACAGCTTGCCAGTTTGCTTATCCAGAGCAACCACTCCACCCTTAGGCTCGGCGGCATAAATCTGCCCTGCACCCACATACGGTATTAGCAAGAAGTTGTTGTTGGTATACCCGGCGCCTATATCCTTTCGCCAGGACTTTTGAAGATCAATCTGCTGTTCAACTCGAGGCACACTTCCTGCGGGTGCACCCTCGCGCATAAAGTGCACGGATCCAGAACCGCATCCCCCTAGAACAAATGCCAGCGTCATAACGGCAAAGCGTCTAAAACTCATTGAGTGTCAGCACCTTGACGGGTCATATTCAACTTTGCATTCAGCAGTTGCCCAGCCGGCGAGTCCGGCGCCATCTCGGCCAATGCCGCCTGATAAGCCTGCTGCGCTTGCTCCCAGTCACCTACCTCAGCCAAGGCGTCACCAAGTAGTTCCTGATATTGAGAAGCAAAGCCCTCATTGCTCCCTTCAGCCGCAAGGGTTTTAATACGATCAGGCTTTCCAGCTCGTAGTGCGAGTACCGCGAGACGGATCCGCGCGGTGTGGGCCATCACAGGATCTTTTGTTACCGCAAGCAAATCCTCAAGCGCCGTCTCGGCCTGACCATGATCGCCAGCGTTAGCTGCCAGTCGGGCAAGCATAAGTCGAGCGATATCTGCATAACCGCTTTCGGAGTGGCTCGCTACCAGTGTATCTGCGGCTCGAACCACAGTCTCATTATCTTCTTTAGCGACCGCAACGAGCATCTGTTGGTAGAACATCGAGGCCTGTTCCGCCTGATAATCCTGATACATGCGCCACCCCTGAATACCGCTGACACCGCCCACGCCGATTACGATTCCGGCAACAATGCCAGTGCCATTACGTTTCCACCACTGCTTTAGTTTCTCGGTCTCATCATCCTGGGCAAAATGCATCTGTGGGCCCTGCTGCTCATCTGTCATGTCAAATACCAGTTAGTGTGAATCATCGCCAAGGATCTTTTGGACTTCTTCGACCAGGGCGTGTGCTGGTACGCTCATCTGCGGGCCCTGGTTACGTAAAGGCTTGATACTGACAGTTCCCTGGCTGCGCTCATCATCCCCTACTATCACTGCCACAAACGCGCCGCTTGCATCGGCACGGCGCATCTGCTTCTTGAGACTTCCCGGGCCACAGTTAGACAGCACGTCGAGGCCCGCATCTCGCAGAAGCTCACCGTAGCTCACAGCCAACTCCTCAGCGCCTGCCGCCACAAGCACAAGAAAGACCTCGGCCCTCATGCAGGGTGAATCGACCTCGCTAAGCGTCACCAGATCAATCAGGCGCTCAAGTCCGCAGGCAAACCCAGCTGCTGGGGTTGGAGTACCACCAAGCTGCTCAACCAGAGTGTCATAGCGTCCGCCTGCACAAACGGCGCTTTGCGCGCCGAGCTGATCCGTAACCCACTCAAAAACAACACCGGTATAATAATCGAGCCCCCGAACCAGGCGGCTATTAACTTTGAAGTCGATTTTTGCTGCAATCAACAGATCTTGAAGTCGCGAAAACTCGGCCAGTTCAGGATCGCTCAAAAAGTCCATCAAGTCGGGTGCGCCCGCAAGCGTCGCCTGGGTACCCTTATCCTTGCTGTCTAATATACGCAAAGGATTTCGTTGCAGGCGCCGTTGGCTGTCACTGTCAAGGGTGTCCACATGAGCTACCAGGTAGTCACGCAAGGCATCTCGGAAACCTGCTCGCGCGGAGGCGGACCCCAAGGTATTGATCTCCAAGCTAACGCCAGAAATCCCTAAGGTGCGCCATAGTCTTTCGCCAAGGGCAATAATCTCGGCATCAATATCGGGACCGGGCCATCCCAAGGCTTCGACACCAAACTGATGAAACTGGCGGTAGCGACCTTTTTGGGGACGCTCATGGCGAAACATGGGGCCGGTATACCAAAAACGTTGAGTCTGGTTATGCAACAAACCGTGCTCGTTGCCGGCGCGCACACAGCTCGCTGTAGCCTCCGGTCGCAGGGTCAGGCTATCGCCATTATTGTCGGTAAAGGTGTACATCTCCTTTTCAACAATATCGGTCTGCTCGCCGATAGACCGATAAAAAAGATCGGAGTGCTCAATTACCGGCGTCCGAATCTCCTGGTAACCATAGCGACCTGCAACTTCCCGCAACACGGCTTCAACCCGCTGCCAGCGGGCCGTCTGAGGGGGCAATAAATCATTCATCCCGCGCACGGAGCGCACATTATCTCCGAAGGCCATTGTGCTAGCGCCCAATAATAACTTTGGCGTTGCGGCCTGATTTAGGGACCGGGATTGCAAGTTCACGACCACGGTAAATAACACTCGCGCCTTCAGGATAACTTACCTGCAGGGTGAACGGCGGTTTGCCAGCCAGCGTAATTACTTTGCCAGACTCGACGTACCGGCGAAACAGGGTCTGATCATCACGATCCCACACGACGATTTGAGTGCTTTCTTTGACTCGAACCGTCAACTGGCGTGTATCAGACGAAACCGGATGACTCGCCGAAGCGTTGTCTGCTCCACCAGGCTGGGTGGCTGACGCCATCCTGGTGGAAAACTCCGTAGTGACAAAACGGTCTGCTACTTGAGGCTCAAGAGTTGCTCGAGGAATCGCGGACACGCTAGGTTTAGTTTTGGCAGTGAGTGTCGTAGTTTGGGCCTTGGGTTTGGCCTTGGGTTTGGCCTTGGGTTTGGCCTTGGGTTTGGCCTTGGGTTTGGCCTTGAGTTTGGGTTTGGCCTTGGGCTTTGACTCAACCTTGGGTTGGGTTTTCTGTCCGGATTTAGGCTCGGATGAAAGTGCGCCTTGCGCTTCAATCTGGTCGGATTGGGTCGGTGCCCCGGCCAGATCGCCG
>Ga0208274_1000019_pt1 | contig 96285 bp, 60 predicted proteins | sample ETNtaG_22_FD_185755 | JGI IMG/M metagenome (GOLD analysis project Ga0208274, IMG submission 185755) | Marine microbial and viral communities from oxygen minimum zone, Eastern Pacific Ocean - ETNP201306SV43 (SPAdes) (version 2) | ecosystem: Environmental > Aquatic > Marine > Oceanic ... | reverse complement strand
TGGATATCGTAGACCTTGAAGGAGACGGCAAAGAAGAGGTTGCCATTGCCTTGACAGGCCCGGAAGCTGTGGTGACTGTTATCGGCCTTTCTCCTGGAGAAGAACGTCTGTTCAATGAAATCCAATCATTTCTTCTTCAAGATTTCTCAACAAGCGCCGGCGACGTTCATGTGGCTGGCGTTGATTTCGACCGGGACGGTCTTTCTGACCTTTTTGCGTTCAGCCCAGAAAGAAACATTCTGAGGATTCAGTCCTTTTCGAATTCCGGGGGTGTCCTGGGCGCTGGCACGAACCTACTCCATCGTGTTCCCGGAATGTCAAACATTCTGACCCGTTCTCTAGCTACCCTTAATTGGAACAGTGATGAAACTGATGATGTATTAATCCCATTTCAGTCTGGGCACGTTGTATCACTTTCCATGGTTGATCAAAAAGTTGAGGTTACTGAGCTCGGCATAGAGGCTGGGCCCCTGTCTGATTTAAAGCATGCTGATTTTAACCAAGATGGACTTGTAGATCTTTTACTTGTCAGCGGACAACAAGGTATTGTTACCGCTTCTTACGGCACCCGTATGGATGCACCGCGTCTTAACGAATATTTCTCCATTGGTGCTGGAGAAGATGCTGAAGGTCCTCAAATTTTTTCCGTGATTCCCGAGATTGTGGATGGGATATATCTCGGCACGGTCATTGCCGGTGGATGGACGGGACAGCAAAGCGAAATTTTCTACTTTGAATTAGGTTCAATACCAGAATATCCTGAAGAAATTCTGGTTGATACCTACATCCCACAGGTCCGCATGGAAGAAACTATTGAGGAGATGCCTATTGTTCCGCCAGCTGAAGGTCAACCCCTACCTCTCGGGATACTACCAACTTATGTTCTCCCTGTTAATCAGACCTTCGCCTACACTATTCCAGAAGAGGATGACCGGGAATTTTTTAGCTTCCGTTGGGTCAACGCCCCTCCTCGTGGAATGTATTTCCACTACGAGACAAAATCCATTGAATGGGTCCCGGATGATATGCAGCTGGGTGCGTACCAATTGTCCTTCTTGCTGAAAATGAAAGTAGGTGAGACCGTTGATATCATCACCACAGATGAAGAAGGGGTGGTAACATATCAGGTGGTCCCAGAGCTGGCCACTATTGAATCCCGGTTTTGGATCTATGTTAACGATCCGCCCCAAATCGTCTCTTATCCCGAAGAGACTGAATTTGTGGCTGGCGACCCTTTCATCTATCAGGTGGATGTTACAGACAAAAATGAGGATGCCTTCATCAGACACACACTTGAGAAGGCACCAGAGGGAATGACAATTGAACAGGATGGATTGCTTAAATGGCAGACAAATGCTTCTCATATTGACATTTACGATGTGAGGGTCATAGCATCAGACGGGTTTGACCGTGACGTACAAAACCTGAAACTTTATTCCCGTGGGCAGGTGGTAATTACCTCGCTACCGGAATTAAGTGGTACCGTTGGAGAAGAGTATCGCTACAAAGTTAACGTGCGAATGCCCGAAGACAAACAGCAAGAACTGGTCTACACCCTTGTATATTCGCCTTACGGAATGATGGTTGATAACATGGGACAGATCACTTGGACACCCCAAAGCACTCAAATTGATACTCAGCGCTTTGTTCTTGCGGCAAATCACGGAATTGCTGTAGACACTCAAAGTGTTGCCTTGTTTGTCAATCATCCTCCGATTTTGTCTTCCGTTCCTGAACCCATGACAAAAATTGCCCTAAACGATACATTCGATTTTCAAATTGTGGTAGATGACCCCAATGAGTTTGACATTATTAGATATGAACCCATTAAACTGCCTGAGGGAATGCGTGTGGATCCTTCCATAGGACGTATTCTCTGGGTTCCGACGGAAGCAAATCTAGATTTTTCTACTGCCGAAATTGAAATATCGGACGGTCACATGTCCCACGTACAGTCTTATGACTTCTTTGTAAATGCTCCCATCCAGATTGTTTCTGAACCACCCACTCTCGGCTCTGTGGGTAAATCATTAACTTATGAGATAGGAACTAAAGACTTGAATGAAGGGTCTCTTATGCCCTATGCCAAGATTACACCTATTTACTCCGTAAAAGATGGTCAAGTTTTCGCTGTAGAGATAGATGATGATGTTTATCGAGAAAATATCGATCGATATATCGGTGAATTCAAAGCTAAGAAATCAATTCTCATTGACATGGATGAAGAAGAGGTGGGTGGTGAAGAACCGGGAGAAGAGGAAGAAACTGTATCGCGCATCAATCTGAAGCGCTACGTTCAGGATATCTTCTACGAGGATGACCAACTTATCGTTGTTATAAAAAGAGTCGGCGGCAGAACGGTGAAGATCAGGGACGTTCTCTGGCACTTTTTCGAAGGCAACAAAGGCAAACCGCCTAAGGTTCTGGTAGATCGTGTGCCGTTTGTGAGGTATACATTGCTTGACTTCCCGGATGGCATGTTTGTGGACGAGTACACAGGAACAATCTCCTGGACGCCCTCCCCCAATCAGTACGATAGCCACACTATTGCGTATATGGTGTCCGACGGTTATACCAAAGATGAACAAGGCTTTGAACTGTATATCAATCATCCTCCTACTATCATTTCAACGGCGCCCAAAACCGCTCGTGTTAATGAACTTTACAAGTACAAAGTTGTAGTGGAGGACAAGAATTCTGACCGGGGACTATCCTTCAGCCTTGCCAAGGCTCCAAAGGGGATGCAGATCACTCGGGACGGGCGCATATCGTGGAACCCCACACCGTCACAAATTAACAGCCGCCTTTTTTCAGTAGAGGTAAGTGATAGCTATACTACTGATATACAGGAGACAAGACTTTTTGTTAATATTTCACCCAACGTTCTGACTCAACCAAAACCTGTGGCTCTCACCAATTTTGAATACCGATACAGAATGGTAACAGAAGATCTCAATGGTGATGAGGTTAAACTCCGGCCTGTGAAAATTCCGAAATATGCCCGTTTTGATCCTGATACTGGTATGCTCAGGTGGAAACCGAGAATGGCTCAGCGGGGCGTTAACGACATTGTCATTGCAGCGGTGGACGAACGGGGCTCAGCCACCTCGCATGAATTTCAGGTTCACGTATTCGAAGATCCCTCTTCCCAACAGTTTATCTCCACAAGCTGGCCTCTCCTGCTCGCTTTTGTCGGAACAATGTTTACTGTTGGCGTGGCCGCCTTGAACTAGGCCATTAAAAGAGCCCTTTTAGCTCTTTCTCAAGCGCCGCCTCCCCATTGTTCAGAAAAACTGCTTCAACAGGGACATAGCGAATATATCCATCTTGTCTTTCAATTTCTGGAAGCTTCACCCAGTCTTTCTCTGTTGTAACAAGGTGAGTTGCACCCAAGCCCGTCGCTTTTGTTTTTAGCTGTGCAATTTCTGATTCGCTGTAAACGTGGTGATCGGGAAATGGCTGTAACTCAATCACTTCCATGTTAAGCTGATTCAAAAGAAAGAGAAATGATTCAGGATCCCCAATCCCGCAAAAAGAGAATACCTTCACCCCTTTCAAACATTCAGTACCCGTCATAGAAAGGCCGCTTTTCAAACTTTTTAGTGAACGTTGATGCACCCATTTTCTGACGGTCGCTGCTGGCCGTGATTGATCAGCTCTGCTCCAGATTACCAAGTCCGCCCGTTTTAGTGACCAGACTGGCTCACGCAAACGGCCATAGGGCATCATCTTGTAATGTTCCTGTGGCTCTCGGCTGTTTATCAGCACGATATCTAAGTCCCTCTCAACGGCGCGGTGCTGGAAGGCATCATCAAGAATAATCACCTCACATTTAAAACGTTCCATCGCCAAAATAGCGCCTCGGTACTTCACTTCATCCACGATCACTGGCACAGTTGGAAGTCTCTGCGCCATAAGAAAGGCTTCATCGCCGGCTTCATTCCAAGGCACGAGAACATTTTCTCCATCTGATACTACCACAGTTCCCGTGGTTTCTCTCATGTAACCCCTACTAATAACGCAAGGCCGTTTTCCAAGCTTATGCAATATGTGAGCAATGGCCACAACTGTGGGCGTTTTGCCTGTTCCCCCTAACGTAATGTTCCCGACGCTTACCACAGGAACTGGCAATCGGTGGCTTACGAAGAATCCTATTGCATAGAACAAATTGCGCCAGACGGTTAACCCCCAGTAAAAAAGAGCTACGGGGAAAAATATATATTTGAACCTATCCGCTAATCCACGCATCTGCTTCTTCCTGCGCTTTAATCATTCCAGCTGTTATAGCATCTCTAACGCTGTCTCCCTCTGCAAGGTCCCGTACGTCCACAGGGTCACCCACAACGTGCACTATCCGTCCAAATGGTTTTGGAATCACAAAAGTATCCCAATTCCTTATTTCCCACCCTCTCGATGCCTGACCAGACACCGGCACCATAATGGCTTCTGTACGCAAAGCACTTTTTATAGCGCCTTCTTTAACTTCATATTCGGGCCCTTGTGATCCGTCTGGGGTAATGAACAGTTTCCCTCCGTCGTTTAGAACCCTTATCATTTCCATATAGGCCTTGGAGCCACCCCGACTACCAGACCCACGTAACATTTTCCACCCTAGCTTTGTGGCAATTTTGGATATGATTTCAGCATCATTGTTTAACCCAGCAAGGGCATAATAGTTATATTTATTCCACTGAAATACAGGAAAAAGAAGTCGTCCATGCCAACAGCATATTAAAACTGGTCTGCCGGATGACACCGCTTCATTTAACCGCTCGCCATTCAACACCGTCCGCCTGTTGACCCAAAAGAAACATCTTAACAACCAATATCCAAGGAATGCGGAAATTACAATTCTGAAACTCAAAACAATTCTAAGCTGCTTCCAGGCGTTCCAGTATGAGTCGGGCAACTTTTTGGGAGGCGCCCGGGCCACCTAGCTGTCGTTTAACCTCACTTAACTGATTCACTGTTTGTTCCCTCAAATCCTCCGACCGGAGCCATTTTTTCAAGCAATCTGCTATTTTCTCAGGTCTAGCACGGCTCTGTAATAACTCTGGAAGCACTTGCTCCTTTGCAATGAGGTTTGTCATTGATGCATAAGAGACTTGAGTCACTTTATTGGCGACGATCCAAGTCAATGGATTCATCTTATATATGACAACGCTTGGAACACCGTATATGGCCGATTGCAGAGAGACGGTCCCCGAGCTGACAATACCAATTGACGCATATTTCAATACCATCTCTGGTGTATCAGTCTCTATGTGGATCTCATCTCCAATTTCTTGAGGGAGCTCTACTGCTGGAGCTTTACCAACTATAGCTGATATCTCAGTGTCTCTTTTTACTAATTCTACCGTTTTGATCATTGTTTTAAGATGGCGATTTACCTCTTGCTGGCGGCTCCCAGGCATGAGAGCAAGTACAATAGTGTTAGTAGAAAGGCTATGTTTATCAAGAAAATATTCTCTCTCCATAAAATTGGGTTCTCCATCCAAAAAAGGGTGACCCACATATGTAGCCTCTACTCCTCGTTGACGATACCATTGTTCTTCAAAAGGAAAAATACATAGCATTTGATCCACACATTCACGAATTATCTCAATGCGTTTTTCCTTCCATGCCCAAAGTTGGGGGCTGATGTAGTATGTAACGGGTATTTGTCTTTTTTTTAGCTCTTTAGCTAGCCTGAGATTAAAGCCTGGATAGTCAATGAGGATTGCCCGGGCAGGATTTCTCTTTTCACATTCTGATACCACCTTATTATAGACGGTCCTCAGAAACCAATAATGTTTCGCCACTTCCACAAATCCCATAATTGCCATATTCTCCGCATGCTCCACAAGTTGAACGCCTTCCCACCTGAGGTTGTCACCGCCGATACCAAAGAAGGTCACGTCTTTTGAAGCTGCTTTAAGTTGGCTTACAAGGGCGGCGCCGTGCTGGTCTGCCGATGTTTCCCCCGCAACAATGAGAATTTCTTTGGTCACTATAATTTCACCGTAAAATTGTTGCTTTGGCAACAATAAAAAGGAAAAAAATGGCTATCATCTGAAAGGTTCGGCGCTCAGTGCGGAATGTTTTTCCCCATGTTAAGAGTGATGTTTTGTTGTGCCCCGACCATGATGTCGTGCGGGGGATGAAACGGGGAACAGTAGTTAAATAAAATCTGTACACATCTCCAAACTTGCCCGTAAGTATCTCCTCTTCAAGAGATATAATTAAACCGTATTGCAGAAAAAAGAAAGCAACAGTAATCCCCAACAGTTGCCACATAAAGGGACCATCGGCCATCAATACAACTCCTGCATAGATAATAATGTTACCCAAGTAAAGAGGGTTTCTCACATAACCAAAAGGACCAGATGTACAGAGGGTGGGAGCGCCCACTTTTCTCGTCCTTGTTGCGCCACCTGCATGATGAACACCATTTAATCTTATGATTTCTCCAACGAGAACCAGGAGAAATCCAACTATTGTGCCGGAACCACTGGGATCTGCAAAGAATATTATGGCAAAAGCCAGCGGAACAGGTGTATAGCTTCGATTCTTAAAGAAAAATTGGCGGACATCCATATCACAAATTCAACCCAACCCGCAAATCATTAGAGATCTTTCTCGATTTTCTCCTGTATGAGCAGGGCAAGGCGTAGTGCTTCTCGGCCGTCTTCTCCTGATACGATAGGTTCTGACTTGCCTTCAATAGCCTCTACAAAGTTTGTCAATTCCATTTGAAGGGCGTTTACCTTCTCCTGTTTTGGTTTCTCGTACACAATCTGCCTGTTGTTGCCGTTTCGCTCCAAAGGTGCAGAAAGCAATGCTTCAGGGTCTTCTATGTCTGCATCCAACACCTTATACACTTCAGTAAGGCCTAGCAAAAAGTCAATAGTTATATATATGTCTCTCTCAAACAGGCGTAGCTTCCGGACATAATCTTTAGCCACCCTGCTTGATGTAATGTTGGCAACACAACCGTTTTTAAACCGGATGCGAGCATTTGCAATGTCTACGGAACTTGTCATAATAGAAACACCAGTAGCAGCTACGCTTTTAACAGGTGAATTAACTAGAGAGAGAATTACGTCAAGATCGTGGATCATAAGATCTAACACAACTGGGACTTCCGTCCCACGGACACGGTACGGCGCAAGCCGATGTGTTTCAATATAATCGGGCTCCAAGGGGATTTTTTCCCTTCTTAGAGTCAAAACTGCCGGATTCAGCCGCTCTACATGGCCCACTTGAAGTATCACGTTTTGCCTCTTTGCCTGCTTAACCAGCTCGTCAGCCTCTTCCAACGTCAGACATAATGGTTTTTCTATAAAAATATCCTTTCCCGCTTCAAGACACGCTTTCCCAACTGAAAAGTGCTCTGACGTAGGCACGGCGATGATAAGTGCGTCGCTCTTTTCAATAATTTCTTCAAGAGATTGGGTTGCATATACTCCTGTATCCTTGGCCACTTTTTTCGAAGTTGAGCTGTCAATGTCAAAAAGTCCAGCACAAGTAGCTGTTGGGTGATTCAGCACATTGACCAGATGTTTCTTGCCAAGGTGCCCAACACCAATAATTCCAATAACTTTTGAAGATATAGGATTACTCATGAGATCGACTCTCTCTGGCGAATATAGAGAGGATTGGACGAATTGCCGAAAGGGAAAGTCTTCCTGCCAAATATGCAGATTCATCTTGCCTATTTTGGTACTTATGATCAATTTCACCTTTGGTTGCTACTTCCGAGGTAGAGAAAATCAAAATCGATGAACTTTAATGTGAATTCATTTATCAGTGCAATCGTTGTGCTTTTAGCCCTGGCTGGATTTGTGGCTGCTGTTGCCTTAGGCGAGTTCCGTCTTGCTCTGATGTCTGTGGTGGGTGGACTTCTTGTCTGGTTCGCCTGTCTGAGTTTTATGAAAATCAAAGTTAATTCCCTTCCAATTGTGGTCACACTTTTTGGATTCCTCGCTGGGACAGTTGTCTTTCTGGATCAGGCAATTGAACAGGATATGTGGGGAGGTTATCACGTTTTACCTGAGCCTGCACTTTTTTCTTTTGTTATCTGGTTCCTTGCCATGACGCCTGGCGCCTTTCTTTTCTACTGGAAAAGTGCGCAGACTCAAGTGGTCTTTTCTCCTTCTGTTGTGCCACCAGAAGTACCGCCCGCTCCTCAGCCTGTTGAACCGGTAGAGGTGGGTGTTGAGCATGATAATATGAATATGTGGATGCCAGAGGAATACGAGGTTGAATATGATCCTGAAATGATCGAAGCTTATCTTGAAGCATATGAAGATGGGGGCGAGGAGTACGAAGGGGAATAATTTTTTGTCTTAAAATAGTTGTTTTGAAATCCTTAAAGGGCGGCAAACCAGTCGCCCTTTCTTATTTCGGGCGATCTAAAGGTGCGATGGCACTTCTCTTTTTTCTGGTTCCAGTTAGGTGAATATTTCCGTTTACAAATGCTGGGAAACAAAGAATAGGAAACCCGCATCTACCTGTGATTAAATTGCTGTTTTCTGATCTTGACTCAAAACAGCAATGAATAAAGACACCATAATGTCTGATTTTGTCCCAGGGATTATTGCCGGCACTATTAATGCCATTGTGTGCATTGTTTCGGCCATGGCGCTGGCTGCCCTCCTGTTTACTGGTCCATTGGCGAGTTTTCTATCCCAAGGCATTGGAATCCTTTTACTTGGAACTATCATTTTTGCTGTTTTTTCCGCCCTTACTGCTACCTATCCCCTAACCCTCATCGCTCCACAGGACATTCCTATTGCCATTCTTGCTCTCATGGCGGCAACCGTGGCCGCGGGAGTAGGAAGTGAATTAGATGCTGAACATGCGTACCAGTTCGTTTTTGTTGCTATCGGCCTTAGTTCCATCCTTGTGGGACTGTTTTTTTATTTTTTAGGTCGTTTTAAGCTCGGAAAACTGGTGCGCTATATTCCCTTTCCCGTTGTTGGAGGATTCTTGGCTGGAACCGGTTGGCTAATTGTAAAATTTTCTTTCATGATGATGACTGATCTGAACCCTGGCTTGGCAGATGTGGGAATACTTTTTGAAAGCACCTTCATTTTCGAGTGGTTCCCTGGGCTTATTTTTGCTGTAACCCTGTTAGTAGTGACCCGCTATTTCAGTCATTACCTGTTGACGCCGGGAATCCTCTTCGGCAGCATCCTGCTGTTCTACATCATTATGTTTGGCTTAGGATTTTCCTTTACTGACATGGAACAAAACGGATATCTATTAGGTCCATTCCCTGGGGGTGGTTTTTTCCCCGGTTTGCCATTTAAGTATGTCCCCCTTTTTCGCTGGGATCTTTTTTTTATACATCTGCCAGCTATTGCAACGATGATGGTTTTGAACGCTGTTTCGGTCTTATTTAATTATAGTGGACTGGAATTAATTGTTAAGCGGGATTTTGACTTGGATAAGGAACTTCGCCTAACTGGCTACAGCAACATTCTAGCTGGGATGGTTGGCACTCCTGCAGGTTACATGACCCTCAGCGAAACATCCATGTCTTATAATCTCGGAGCCCGCAGCCGGTTGCCAAGTATCGTTGTGGCCGTAATTAGTATGGTTACACTGGTATTCGGGGCCGACGTGTTGTCCATTTTTCCCAAAGTAATTCTTGGTGGACTGTTATTGAATCTAGGGCTTGAATTTATGGTGGAATGGCTCTTTGACACTTGGAAAAGGCTGCACAAAACCGACTATGCGGTGATTGTGTTAATTCTAATCGTTATAGGATCTGTTGGATTTCTAGAAGGAATTGTTCTTGGCCTTTTGATGTCTATAATCCTTTTTGTTATTAATTACTCCAAGGTTGAGGTAATTAAGTACGAATTATCGGGGAAAACCTTCAGCAGCAACGTTGAACGGTCCAGTCACTTAAAAGAGATCCTTCATGACCACGGTAATGAAATTTATATCCTGCCTTTACAAGGTTTTATTTTTTTTGGCACCGCCAACCGATTGCTAATGCAAGTACAATCAAGACAGGAAGATCAAAACCTCGGTGAGTTGAAATATCTGGTTTTTGATTTTCGTAATGTAACAGGTCTTGACTCTTCAGCAATAAATAGCTTTAACAAACTCAAAATCTTGGCTGAGAATTGCAGATTTCACATTCTTTTTTGTGGTCTGAATGACGAAATGGAGGCTCAATTATATGTTGAAGGTATTGTTGCTGAAAAAAGCCTCATTGTCCGGATTTTCCAGGACTTGGATCACGGTCTGGAGTGGTGTGAGCAACACATTCTACATCGGGTTTTGCCTAAGGATGACGGGTTGGAGAGAAAGAATAAGAAAGGATCCTTCCAGCATCGATTCTCCCAGATTGCAGATTTTTTTGAAATCAAAAACTGTCCTTCTGGAACAATAATGATTAAACAAGGTGAAGACCCTGGTGGAATTACATTTATAGAATCAGGAAAAATTACCGTAGAGCTGGAAACAGATACAGGTAAAAAGATTCGTCTAAAAACTCTGGGGCCAGGAACGGTGGTTGGGGAAGTGAGTCTATATTTAGGATCTTCTGCGTCTGCTTCCGTTATCACTGACACAGACTGCCAGGTGTTCTTTCTGTCCAAAGAAAGTTTTAAGAAAATGAATCTTGAAGCACCTGATAAAACTGTAGAACTTCACACTTTTATTGTGGAACTGTTAAGTGAGCGCCTGTCAGGATCAAATGCTACGATCCAGGCTCTAATGCGCTAGGTGTTAACAAATCTTTGCCTTTCATTACAACAACGTTCTCATTCATAAGGCGCTTGGTTTGGTGATCTCTGCTGTCCGTAATTGACCGGTTTTAAGCACACTTTACTCCATCTCCCATTTTAGTCCGACAGTCATATATAACTGCCAATCATCTTTTGGTAAAAAGTTTTTTGTAATTCGTGCTTCGCCACCAACGTAAAGTTTCGGAGAAAGAGAATACCATAGCTGTGGCTGGCTCATAACAGCAGTTTCTTTGCCTTCCCCTTCAAGTTTGTCCTGACTCCAAATGTCTGCATAACCCGTCAGGTGGGCCTTCCCATCCAGCAATGGAACATAGAATACAAGCGTCAACTGTCCGTCAGGGGATTTAGAACCGTAGGCAGCACGATAGAGAAGTTCCGTTGAAACAGAGGTGATCTTCAAATCAACGGGGTATGTAATGCCAGCAAGCCAGACGTGGCCCAGCGGCCCCCATCGCGACACCCCGTCATTAAACTGAATAGTACCAGATAATCCTTCTGTGAATGACAAGTTCATATAGCGGGCAAACTCCCAATATCCTATTGAAGCGCTTTTGTTTCCTGGTTGGTTGTAATCAAAATCAACAAACCAGAATGTGGCCCCTAAATCATCCGGCCTGTACATTTCCAGTGTAGAGGTAAAATATCGCCTCTCTTCAGCATAGTCGTAGTGGATTTGCAAGTTTTGCCCGTTGCTTATCGTTAGCATAAATAACAGGCTAACGAACAGACTTCTCTGATTTTTCATAGAAGAAAAAATCTCCGACTAGAAATATATGTTTTTACAAATGTGTTTTTCATTGAAGACCAGCCTATAATTATTCCTAAAGTTTAGGTCGAGCTGAACTGTGAGTAAAAGCTAAATTCTATCAGTTAATGAAAATTGGTTCTATTCATACTGAGTCTCCTGTTTTCTTGGCTCCCATGGCAGGAGTAACGGATTATGCCTGTCGAATTCTTTGCAAAGAGATGGGGGCTGGGGTTGTTTATTCTGAATTTGTTTCGGCCGATGGCATTATTCGCCAAAACCAGAAAACGCTCCATCTGATCCGCTTTCAAGAAGAAGAGCGACCTATTGGTATCCAGATTTTTGGCAATTCTCCTGAAGTAATGGCTAAAGCCGCCCGTTTTGTGGCAGATAAGTTTCAACCCGATATTCTCGATATCAACTATGGGTGCCCTGTCCCAAAAGTAACAAAACGCGGTGCTGGATCCGCAGCTTTGAAAGATTTGCACCTAATGGATGAGATTACAGCTGCTGTGGTTCAGTCGGTCCCTAATCTCCCTGTAACTGTCAAAATGCGTGCTGGCTGGAACAGCACATCCATTGTGGTGCCTGAAGCCGGAGAACGATTGGAAAAGATCGGTGTAAAAGCTATTACCCTTCACCCTCGTACTGCTGTGCAATCTTACAATGACAAGGCTGACTGGTCCCTAATAAAAGAGTTAAAACAAACAGTGTCTATTCCTGTCATCGGAAATGGCGACGTTTCAGCACCTCACCGAGTGGCTGAAATGTTTGAAGAAACTGGGTGTGATGCCGTTATGGTTGGACGAGGAGCTCTCGGTAACCCATGGTTTTTCAAAGATTCCCTTGCTCTATTAAATGGCAAATCTCCGCCTGAAACGCGCTCTGTCACTGAGCGCGTTGAAATCTGCCGGCGTCATCTGGATCTACTCTTGGAAGACCGTGGTGAGCGGTGGGGGCTGAATCTTATGAAGAAACACTTCGGGTGGTACATAAGAGGCTTTCCCGATGCGGCCAAACACAGGCGGGCACTGGTTACAGCTCTAGAACTTGACGAAATGCGGCAGGAATTAAACGTTTTGGAAAAAGCTGCTGAAAAAATTGATACGCTAGCCTACGTCTAAACTTTATTCATCATTAGTTGAAGTGTTCCTTATGGTACTTTTCAACTTTTTCTGGGTCCACTGGTTCAGACAGCCCCATCTGAAAAGCCAAAAACCACATAACGAAAATTCCATATAGCAAAAACAAAAGTTGCCATACCCAAAGTGACGGCAGACCAAACGGGGCCCATGAGGCGGGATTGTTTGGATCTGAAAAAAGTGTATTACCGATGGTAGCAAAGGGCCCAAAACCGACTAAAAACCACACAAGCGTTAATCCCCAAGCCAGTGAAACTTTTTTCTTTCCATCCGGCGATAGTCCGGAAACAGCCTGAAGAAATCTGTGCCTTTTTTCTTTCCACTCTTTTTCTTTAGAAGTTTCGTTTGTCCTTTTCGAGACAACAAGCGCCACCAATAGGTTAAAGAAAATTCCCCAGCCCGCACTGTGAATTGTGAGAGGATAAGCACCCCAGGGGACCCCAAACCAGACGGCTGTTCTATCAGTTAATGTGACAGCAATGAGACCCGCCGACAATCCTAACACCACCCCTTTCTTAGTAAGCCATGGAAAATAACAGACTCCCATAAGGGCTGGATACATTTGAAAACCATACGCTACGGCAAGACCACCCAACATCACTATGGCTGAAGTTGACTTTGCTGCCACTACAAGCGCAGCGCCAGCAACAACTACAACCATTAGCCGACCCCCAAGTTTTTGAGCACTGTCGGAAGCTTCCGGTGCAATATATCTTTTATAAATATCCCTTGTCACCATTGCACTAAACGTTGACATATAGGCTGCACCAGTGCTTTGCATGGCTGCCAATGCACAAACCGCCAAAAGCCCCATCAACCATGGTGATGATTGTGACAAAAGATTGATGAGCTGGGGCACAAGATTCTTATCGTTCGCGCTCTCAAGTGTTCCATTGGCAATAAGGACATGACCGCCCATCCCCTGAATGATTGTAAATGTGAACAAAATAATTCCTATCACAACTGATGATGCCACCACTTGTTGCCATCGGAACGGCTTGCTTGTCTTGTTTGAAAACGCCCACATAGAAAACGCCGGTGAAGATTGAATTCCCATAAGTGCAAACATATATGTCATACACATAATACCTGTCCAAGTGCCACCCGTCGCTTTGCTTCCTGTCGACACCATCTGAATGCTTCCGGGGATAGCCACAACTGGCGAGTGTCCTGCTGGTGTCAGACTTTTGTTTGAAGTAAAATCCCCACGCACATACTCTGACATCCCTTCAACAAAACCAGTCCAACCTCCAGAAAAATGGATGGTAACACCTCCCAGAATACAAATCCCTAGCGCCAGAAGAACACATTGAACGCAATCAACGTACGCTACTGACCTTAGTCCACCAGACGCCACATAAATAACTACAATCACCGACAAGGCAACCATACCAAAGTTCACGCTCACCAGCCCATCAGTAAGCACGTTGAACAAATCCCCCGAAGCTCTCAATTGAACACCGAGGTACGGTACACTGAACAGAAAAGCCACCAAAACTGTCAGAAGACGAATGGCATTCCCTCCATAATAGTCACTATACATTTCGCCAGGTGTAATGTATTTGAATGCCCGGCCAAGAACCCATTGTCGACGAAGAAAAAGAACTCCTGTAAACGGAATAGTTAAAGCATAAAAGGAAGCAAAGGCATATGGAAACCCGTCCGTAAATATTTTTCCAGGATGGCCTACAAATGTCCAACCACTAAAACTGGTAGCGGTGGCAGCTAGTACAAATACCCACAAGCTAATTGTCCGGCCGGCCAAAAAATAGTCTGCTGAAGTCCGGGCACTTCGAGCTCCCTTAAAACCCCAGAAAAGACAGTAAGCCCAGTAAACACCTACAAACACTGTAAGCCAAAGAAGTTTTGTGTCCATATTAAATTTCTCCCCGACGATTTGGAAATGATTCTACTCGTCACCCCCAAAAGAACCAAGAGATTCTTAAGCACAATTTGGTTCCAGAAAGGATGTGAGGAATGTTAGATTTACTCTCCTTGTTGAGGATAATATGGTAAAAAATCAGCACCGGAGAATACAATGGTTCTAGGTGGAGTAACCATCGCTCTGTTGTTTATTATCTGCTATTTTGTATGGAGCACTGGATCTGATCAAAACCTTGATCTAGACTTTTCCACCGAATATTTTCCCAAGAGAACCACTGTCACAGCCACCAGAGATTTTTCTGTCCCTCCTGAGGTTATATGGAAAGCGCTTACAAATTTGTCAAACTACAAACTTTGGTACCCATGGGTGCGCCGCTTACGTGTGACAAATGAAAATGCCGACCGCTGGGTTCACAAGCATTCATTGCTGGAATACAAAATAGAGGTTGGCAATTGGTTCAAAATTCAACCCTTCTTGGGAGCACCCTATTCCAACTGCCGTTTTATCGCGCTTGAAGCTCCTAGTAAAATGGTTTTGGAGATGCGTTTTTTCCCATTCAACAGGGAAGTTGTGACATTTAATCTCACAGCTTATAAAAACTGTGTTGAAGTAAACTACACAGCTACAAGCAACAGTCTTCATAATTTTCTCACAGCTACAATGTTTTCATGGCGTGGGAAGAAAGTTTTAAGAAATTTAGGCGAGGTCCTTCCTAAAATTGAATTGGAAGCTGACGGGGGAGTTGCCACTACTGCCTCACCCCAGTTTGTCTTTGATGACAATTTCATCAACGCTCTTATTGCCAAAGCCTTTGATGATGGTGCTGATATTCTAAACAGTATTACAGAGAAGCCTGTTCGAGGCAAAGCTAAGTCCGGACTTATAAAAGCAAAACGTTCTGGTGTGCCCCCAGACACAACGCCCGAGGCCCTTGAAGCAGTAAATCAATTTTTGTCTGGAGGTGTAGCCCCTCCAATTTCATCCGCACCTCCATCGGTTTCTGCCAAAGAGCCGGATGAAGAAACTCTTATTAACACTTTTGTCGCCAATGCTCTTGGCGGTGATGAAGATCCTATCGCCAACATTGAAGATCGCGTTTTAAGATCAAAGGTTAAATCGGCTTTGATGAAAGCAAAGCGGTCTGGTGTGGTGCCTGAAATTCCTGAAAGTCCTCCTGAGCCAGCGACTCCCTCCGACAGTTCTCCAAAACAGGATCTGAAGACCCCTCCAAAAAGCGCGGATAGTCCTGAAGAAGCGATCGCTCAGGCTGTTCAGGCCGCACTAGGGGGCAACATGGATCTTATCAATAGTATTAAGGATAGAATGCTGCGGGGGAAAGCCAAATCAGCTTTGGCTAAAGCTAAGCGAGCCAAGGGATAATAGGTTTTATCTCGATGTCTCTACGCTCAAACGTGTAAGGTCTTAACTTCCCTCTCTTCCTCTATAATAAACTACCGTAGCCAACTTTTTTCCCCCTGTGGGAGCTGGGGGAGAGATTGCCCATCATTAAAACCTATTGTTCCATCATGCAACGGTATCGGCAGTCTGATCATGCGTGTGTCACTCAACATTAAATTCAATGTCCCTTGTTTCGATGTAAGCGTCTCCGCCAAAATGTGTGCTCTGTGATCTGAGAAGTGCTCTTCACTAATAAGTACACAAGTACCTAGAACTAAAATCACCCTTAGTGGATTTACCTCGCCTTTAGGCTTCTGCTTACCAAACACTATCCCGTTCAGCCACGGAGCAATTTCCAAAAACTCACCTTCTCCTCGAACGGCCAGCTTCAAATCAACCATCGGGACAAGCGCAACATCGAATTGATGGCTCAATAGTAGCTTCAAAGCGTCTAGGGTTGTTGGGGTCCGGACTGCAATAGTCTCACTTTTTGGAAGTACTTCCCCAAGAACGTTCGCAATCTCCACGCCGATTGGATAAGATTGAGGATCAGAGGCTGTGGTAACAAGGAATAATCGATCTTTCCTCCATTTGTACCAGAGGCCATACGGGCTGTGGGCAAAAAGAGAGCTGACCGAAATTATGGTAATCAAAAAGAAACTGTTGGTCCGCATGAGAATCTTTCGCGAGAGAGGTCTTTCCTTCGTCACCCTCTCTGCAAAGAATCTATTCAAACACTTCCAAAGGCAAAACAGCCAAGACACCAAAGTTAGGTACATCAACCAGCTGGCTGATCCTGAGATCGACAGCGGCACTACAAAGGATGTATGCCTGTTCCCGAGTTAGGCCTTTTTCTCGCACCAGATATTCAATCATCTGCAGCAGTGCGTCCCGGGCTGCAAGAGTTAAATCTTCTGACAGATTCTCAAGGTCACCAATACGTTCACCATCAAGGTAGGCCTGTTGCGGAGTTACTTTATCTTTCAACTTAATGGGGTAGCCTACTGTTCCGTAGAATGAGCCTGGCGCTATCTTCTTCAATTGATTATCGTGACCTTCAACATGTGGTTGGGTGATGTCCTTTCCTTTCCCTTTCAGCACCTCTACTTCAACTTTAACGATAGCGCTCATTTCAATGGCAGTCCCCGACACCTCGCCATCACCCTGAGCATAATGTATATCTCCCATAGAAAGAAGTGCTCCTTCTACGAACACAGGCAGGTAAAGGGTCGTTCCTACCTGCATCTGTTTTACATCCATGTTTCCACCGTTCTCTCTCGGTGGTACGGTCCTCAAACACCGGTCAGCGTGTGGACCACCCGGGCCACAGATATCAGTTGGTTGAGCGTCCATTGGTTCCGGCGGTAGGACAAATCCCCCGGCAGCAGCTAAGGCTGTCTCTCGTTGATACATTTTCTCCACTTCTTCTGGTCCAGGTGCAACACCAACAGTGCCCATAAATCCGGCGAAAGGAACGTGTATCCCTGGCATGTCTACCGAGGTGGCTGCTCTCCTGTCTAGGTTCCAACGTACAATGTGTGGCTCCGGATAGAGGTCTCTCAAGAAACCAAAGCCAGGAACAATCACCGTGTAACCGAAGGGGTTAGGCTCAATATCAATAAGCGTCACCGCCAAAACGTCGCCTCGCTCAGCTCCGTTGATATAGACAGGGCCCGTTAATGGGTGTACCACGTTCAGATTTGCTCCCGCTACATCGGCCGGGGTCGACTCCTCAGTGAACGGGCTGTCCAAAGCATCCCTGGTTTCATAAACAAGCACATCACCCGGATCTGCATGAGAAACGGGTGGAATTGCCCAGTGCCATCGATTATGACAATTCGGGTCATCAACGCAGTGATTGCCCGTCGCTGTAATTGTTATCGTTTTTCCTCCAGTGGTCTGCTGCTTTGGACAACCAATCAGTAAGAGGGCGATAACAATCGCACACAGTAGTTCTACCATTCTATTCATTATATTCCCCTTCAATAAGATTTTGCTTCCTAATGTTATATAATAACTACTGTCTTGGTTGCAATCAAGGATTTCTAACTAAGTAGTCCCTTTTCTATAAAACAGATGCGCTCCTCTCGCTACATCCTGCAAGGTTTCGTTGGCCACAAAATCTTCCCATCAAGTGAAACTAAATCCTAATTCCTTCAACAAATGACGTGATTTTTTCGATCGGTGCAATGGCACAATGAATATCATTAACGGAATTGAAGGGTGCGTGTTGTGATCTAAAACCAAATCCGCAATAGCAAAAGCAAAGCAGGGCGAAGAACAGTCCTATCAACAGATATGAGAATTATGGTGATTTCTGTTTTTGATTGTTCAACATATCAGGAATATCACACTTTTCGCATTTTTGGTCCACGTCCCCGGTTTTCCAGTTTTTTCGCATACGCTTTACTGTATACACAAGAGCTGCCAAAAGAACAGTCGCGGCCAATAATGTTTGAACATTCATACTCTTGATCTGCCGACTTTAACTGAAGCCTAGAGCTCTTCCCCCCTGAAAAACCAGCAAGGCTCCCACATAAGCCAAAATATTCATATACACAATCATGAACAGGGGCCATTTCCATGAATTGGTTTCATTCCTTACGATGGCAAACGTTGCCATACACTGTGCTGCATAAACGAAAAATACCATGAGTGCTAACGCCACTAGGGGTGTATAAAGGGGGAGGCCTGTTTTTAGATCCACATCTGTTCTCATGGCGTTTTTCAATTGTACAATGTCGTCCACATCTGATTGTACATTATAAATAGTTGCCATCGTGCTGACCAGCACTTCCCGGGCTGCAAATGAAGTAATTAATCCAACTCCTAGCTTCCAGTCAAATCCCAGTGGTTTTATGATCGGTTCTACGGTATGACCAATCTTTCCGGCATAACTATGTAAAATGGCGTTTTCGTTGGTTGGTTTTCCATCCCCTTCAGGAAAAGATGCAAGAAACCAAAGTATAATTGATATGGCCATAATTATTTTTCCAGCATTTACCACAAATAGCTTCCCTCTCTGTAAAACCTGGCTAAAAACCGATCGCCACAGGGGAATTCTGTAGGGCGGTAATTCCATAATAAATGATGATCTCCCTTGGGTCTTGATAAATAAACTGAACACTTTGGCTAAGACAAAAGCTGTTGCTGTTCCTAGCAGGTACATACACACCAATATGACACCTTGGAGATTAATGGCTCCCAACAGCTTCTTGGCTGGAATAAATGTGCCTATCATGAGTGCATATACCGGCAGGCGAGCACTGCAGCTCATCAACGGTAGAACCAATATGGTGATAAGCCGTTCTTTCCAGCTGTCAATGGTTCGGGTTGACATTATCCCGGGGATAGCACACGCATAGCCGCTCATGAGAGGCAAAACTGATCGGCCATGAAGCCCAATTGAGGTCATAAATCGATCCATCATAAACGCTACCCTAGCCATATACCCAAAGTCTTCCAACACTGTCATGAAGAACATGAGTATCATTATCTGCGGTAAAAAGACAAGAATGGCCCCCACACCAGCAACGACCCCTTCTACGATCAGATTTCTAAACATGCCTGTGGGTACGGCCCGTAATATTTGCTGCCCCACCCATCCAACTCCGTTGTCAATCCAATCCATTGGAACTGTGGCCCAAGAAAAAATGGCTTGAAAGATGAATGTTAACAACGCAACAAAAATAACTGGACCGGCCCATTTGTGGGTCAAGATTTTGTCCACTTTTTCGCTGAAGTTGGTTTCTTCCAGCTTTTTATCTATCGTAATTTGAGCGTCTGATAGAACTCTATCCAGCCATTTATAGCGAAGCGTCGCTTCCATAATGCGATGCTTTTCTCCTTTCTCTGCTAGCTTTTCAACAACTTCTTCCCGCAGGACTTGAAGGGATTCTAATAATGGTTCCGAAAAGGTTCCTTCGTTAGACGAAGGGTTTTGATAAACATCAAAAGTTGATTTCCGTGCAACAAGGCGCAATGACTGAGCCCTTGCTAGGCGGTGTGTATACTTTAGATCGTTTCTTAAGAATGTTTCCAGCGGTGCTAGTATCTGTTCAATATTCTTATTTAAAATGAACGGGGGGGCATCTCCTGTCGGCTCTGCATTAAAAGAATTCTTGATTGCATTTAATAGTTCCGCCTGTCCCCATTTTTCTGTGGCTGACATAGGTATAATTGCCGCAACTCCCAATTTTGCTGCCAGGTGATCTAAGTCTACTTCCAATTCGTCCTTCACCATATCCATCATATTTAATGCTACTACAACGGGTATGCCCAAATCTGCTAACTGTGTCGTTAAATAAAGATTTCTGCTCAGATTTGACGCATCCACGACAGATACAATTACACTAGGAGCCTTGTTACCATGAATCCAGCTTAATACCTGCTCAGCAACAATTCGTTCATCTATTGACTCTGGGGTCAGGCTGTATGTGCCTGGAAGATCTAAAAGGTCAAATGATGGGCCATCGGCACTGCGGGCTTTACCGATTTTTTTCTCAACAGTAACCCCCGGGTAATTGGATACTTTCTGATTCAGCCCTGTCAGCAAGTTAAAGATAGCCGTCTTACCGCTGTTTGGATTGCCTATTAGTGCTGCCCAGGTTTTATCTGGTTGAACTTTTCTGGGGGTCATTGATCAATTATAATGTTTTTGGCGTCTTCCTGCCGAAGAGATACGTGGTAATCACGTACTTTCAGTTCGATGGGGCCGTTCATGGGCGCAGTTCTGATCCGGCGAATACGAATACCTGGCAGTATACCCATTTCAACCAGACGGGATTGCAATTCCATTTCACCGCTAAAGGATTCTACAACTCCAATTTCCCCGTCCGGAAGATCATAAAGTGTCATTGGCTCTCCTTAGAAATGACACATCATTAGGGGCTCATTAGATCTTTTCTGTGTCTCATGGTTTTTTTTGTACACTATTTAGTCCCAAATACGTTTTTGAGAAACACACAAATATCCCCTGTTTCATCGTACGAAATCTCGTGGGCTATGGGATATTCCTTCCATGTGAGGCTAAATCCTGATTCCTTTAATGTATGAAGGGTCTCTTTTGATTGCTTTAGCGGTAATATAGGATCATATAAACCATGTGCTGCAAAAATCGGTGTCTCCGTAGGCAGGTCTTCTCGGCTTTTCACTTTCTCCCCATCCATAAGAAAACCACTTAGGGCCACCACGGCGCCAATCGGTGTTTTCAAGTGGAGCATCACATCCAAACACATCCCAGCACCTTGAGAAAAACCCACAAGAACAATTTCTTTTGGTGTAAACCCTTTTTTTTGAACATCGTTTACAAGAGAGAATAGCATCTCCCTGCTTTTCATCCTTTCCCGCTCAGAGTTTTCATTCAGCGGAAACGAAAACCACCCTCTTCCTACGCCCCCTGTACCCGGTACATCAAATAGCCCATCAGGAAAAAAAGAGTGGGTTCCTTTCAGCCCAAGGTTTTGGACAAAAGGAACAAGATCGTGCTGGTTCGCGCCCCATCCGTGCAATACTATAAGAGCTCCTTTTGCCGGGCTGTCTGTTGAGGGGAGTTCAATCAATGGAAAGCACCTGATACTGGTGTTGAAAAATTCCTCTTGATTTATCCGCCACCACCCTTCTTTCAAAGACAAGTGACATTTCTTCTGTAAGATGCGAGAATAGCGGCACAGAACCGCTTGGGAAAATCTGAGGATGGGGCGTTACGAAAATATGTGTTAGGTGTGATGCAAACCTGCTATAAGTGTGAGCACCACCAATAATAAAACATTTCTCTGTTTTTACTTTGGAAAGGGCTGTTATTGGGTCCATGTTTCTGTGCATTATGATCATTTCCCTTCCGTCAAGTTCCGTCGCTAGAGTCGATTCTGTGTTTGAACCCACAATTACTGTCTGTCCCATAGTTTGCTTCCTAAAAAGCGGCAAATCTACTGACCAACTGACGGTTTCTTTAGAATTTCGCGCAATCATACCATTAATAGTGACGGCGGCCGTAAGGATTACATCCATCGTTATCAGTTTGTTCCGTTTAGAGTGCCGGCAACAACTGTAATGCGTTTGCCTAGATTACAATAGGAATGGATTGCACTGTTAACTTGTTCAAGGGTCAGTGAATTGATAAGGTTTGGATATTCATCCATAAATGACAGTTCTTTGCCTCGCTCCACAGTTGTCAGAATTCTGTTCGCGAGACCGCTTGTTGTGTCAAGGCCTATCTGATACATACCAGAGATGGTTCTTTTTTTGGTCTCCAGCTCATCTCCGCTAATACCTTCTCTAAGCCAAAGGTTAAGCTGCTTCTCTATGGACTTTTTTGCTTTATCAATGATGTCCGGTGCAAACGTCCCCCAAATATACCAGTAGCCGTCATTACCTTCCTCTACGCCACCTGTTGATGACTGAATTCCATAGGTAAGCCCTTCTTTATCCCTTACCGTTGCCATGAGTCTCGCCGAAAAATTCCCACCCAGAATGAAATGGCTCATCATAACAGCATAATAATCATCATGCTCTCGATCTATACCTATCCCGTGCCCTGTCACTACATCAGCGCTGGTTTTATCCGGAATGTGAACAACTTTTGATAGAGAACCTCCAATAATGTTTGCTTGAGATTTGGTGGCAGTTTCCAGAGTCAGAGGAGATTTTTCCCATCCACAAAATCTTTTTGCTACCTCTTCTTCCACAATTCTATGGTCCACATCCCCCACAAAACAGATGTGGGCTGTTCCTAATCCATAGTTTACCCCATGGAACGATTGCAACTGCTTGGTTGTAACCTTTTGTGTGTTCTCTATCAGCCGATCCAATCCCATGGCACGGTTTGGATGTCCTTCTGGGTAGAGCTCCATAAGGAATGTTTCAATGGCGCGCGTTCTTGTGTCTTCTTTTGCTTTTCTCATCTCGGCTGTCCGCCGTTGCACAACCGACTGTAGATCCTTCTTGTTATACGCCGGAATCATAAGCTGCTCCGCCAACAACTCGATCAAGAGAGGCAAGTTTTCCCTAAGACATTTCCCCGAGAATTGTACGCGGTATCTACCCGAAGCAAATGCCAGTTTTGCACCAACCGATTCCAGGGCGTCACTTATTTCGAACTTGTCTCGCTTCTGTGTACCAAGGTCCAGCATGGCGGCCGTTATTTCAGGTACAACAATATTTTCTTCTGCAAAAACATCTCCGCCTAGAAAACTCCCTCGTAACGTTATAACATCTTTAACCTCTGTTTTTAGGAAATTGAGAGTAAGCCCTTCTAATGGTGACGAGCTTTTTACTTTGGGGGCTAGCTTTGAACTTTTACTCAGCATTTAACCTTTTTGAAGTAGGAATAAAAAAACCGGTGGTGCTTTGGTCTTCTTTGAGATATGAGGATGCCACACGAAGCACGTCCTTACAGGACACTTTTTCAATTCTCTCAAGGAATGTAGCATAAAATGTCCAGTCCCCTAGGGCGATTGCTTCATTTAAATTGCTAGCAACCGAGTAAGAGCCATCCCGAGTAAAGGCGGTTTCAGCACGGATCTGGGATTTTGCACGACTAAGCTCCTTCTCTTTTACGCCGTTAGTAATAATGGTAGTATATTCTTTTAAAATATCTTTTTCTATCTCTTCACAGGTGGAATTGTCCGTAAGAAATACATAGGTAACAAAAAGACCGTTATCATGAAGGGGATGAGACCAAACGCTTACATCGACTGCCTTACCAGGGTCGATGAATTTTCTGTAAAATCGGCTCGTCTTTCCATGGCCCAGAATACGTCCTAGAATTTGCAAAGCGTATGTGTCTTCGTGAACACCCTCCGGGGTTTTATGCGCCAGGCCTACAATAGGCATCTCCCCCGCTCTTTTTACCAGAATCCGCCTAGGCCCTTCTTGGGGCGGTTCACTGGTGTACATCTGAGGAATTTCATGTGGCGGCATGGGGATGGGGCCAAAATGTTTGTCTAAAAGGGTTAAGGTGGCCTCTTTCTGAAAATCGCCGATAACAGAAACGGTCGCATTGTTTGGCCAATAAAAGGTGTTATAAAACTTTTTCAGTTGCTTTGTTGACACGTTTTCAATGTCAGATCGCCACCCTATTGTGGCATGATGATACGGGTGGGCCTGATACGCAGTTGCCCAAATATTTTTGTCTAGTGCCTCCCATGGATCGTTTTCACCACGATCAAACTCATTTCTTACAACCGTCTTTTCTGACTGTCTGTCTTTTTCCTTAATAAATGCACCTCTCATTCTGTCGGCCTCTATTTCCATCGCTTTTTCCAAGTGTTCCTTCGGTAGCAGCTCAAAATAGTTGGTCCGATCGAACCAGGTTGTAGCGTTGATCATGGCGCCCACATCCTGCAGTACATTCCAAATAGCCGTGCCTCTCTCTTTATTAAACTGTTCTGATCCCTTAAACATAAGATGTTCTAAAAGGTGTGTCGATCCTGTGTGCCCAACGGCCTCGTTACGGGAGCCCACACGATAGGTAACCATAAAAGTGATTATCGGAGCGTGGTGGTTCTCAAAAAGCAGAACGGTGAGATCGTTTTTCTTGTGCCGATATTCGGTAATACCGGCCAATTTTTTCTCAAGTACAAACTGTTTTGGGGTTTTACTCACAAGACACCTTTTGGGTCAAAATGAAAAGATGGAAAGTAAAGTCTATCTTATAATGCTTGCAATAGCCTTAAAGGTGTCACCGCTGGCTATCTGCTGTAACTCAAATAAAGCCATTTCAACAGATGTCATGTTAGCGCCCAGCGCACCCATTTTTTTAAGCCCTAGATTGTGATTCACCTTGTGGCGTGACATGACCGCGTCTGTTACAACGTGCACATCATAATTTTTTATCAACAAATCCTGAACGGTTTGATAAATACATACATGTGTTTCTATACCACAGACCAAAGTCTGATTTTTGTTGTAAGATTTTATCTTTTTTGACACAACATCATCGCCTAGGCAACTAAAGGTTATCTTCTCCAATAATTCAGCACCGTTTAAAGCTGTCGCTACTTCACTCAGGGTGGGGCCCAGCCCGGTTGGATACTGCTCAGTCCAAACAACTGGTATGTTGAAAACTTTGGAACCCTCAATAAGCCGACAGATGTTTTGTTTTGTTTTTTCTTGCTCATGCATTGCGGAAAAGATCTTTTCCTGCGCATCAATAACTAGAAGCAGGGTTTCTTCAGCTATTAATTTCATCCTTTAAACACCAATCGCCTTCGCTACTTCATCTGCGTGACCTTTTGGGGAAACCTTTGGAAAGGTGTGGGTCACAATATTGTTTTGATCTAAAACGATGGTTCGTCGAATGATTCCTTCATGTTGGCGCCCGTACATTTTCTTGACGCCCCAGACCCCAAGCTTTTTTAGTATAAGATGGTTTTCGTCGCTTAAAAGTGGATAGGTGAGCCCACATTTATCCACAAATTTTTTCAAAGCTTTGGGCGGGTCTGCTGACAGTCCATAAATGTCAGTGTGCCCTTTTTCAAACCTTTTTATTCTAGACTGAAACTCAGTCGCTTCAATTGTTCATCCTGGTGTGCTGGCTTTGGGATAACAGAAAATTACTTTTCTTCTAGATGTGTTTAAGCTGTTTTGCTTGCCCTCATGGTTTTGCAAAATTATTTCGCCCACTGGTTCACCAATATCAATCATGGCCGCTCCCCATTGTATTTTCGCATAATACCAACGACTACTCCTTGTACCCTTAATCTTTCCGCTTCGTAAAACATTGAATCTAAACTCCTGTTTGCCGGCCTTAATTCAATTTCACCGTTTTTACGATAAATCTTTTTGATTGTTACCTCTTGGTTGTCTATTAAGACAACAACGGTCTGACCGTTTTGTGCGTCTACCTTTTCCTGCACAACAACAAGGTCTCCATCTTGAATCTGTTCCTCTATCATGGAATCTCCAGACACTTTAAGGACATAGTGTTTGCCCCGGCGTAAAAAAGAGGCTGGAACATCTATGGCATCTGGGTTTGTTATTGCTTCGATCGGTTTTCCGGCGGCCACTGTACCCAGTACTTCAAGGGCGTTATAATTTAAATCATCGGGGCAGAGTTCAATTGACCGGGTTCTGTTCCACTCGTGACGAATAGCTCTCTTTTCTTTTAACGCCCTGATATGTTTATAGACGGTGCCTTTAGAAGTAAACCCGAAACTTATGGCGATCTCATCAAAGGTTGGTGCGTAGCCGTGCCTGGAGATATATCCCCTTAAGTAGTCAAGAATCTCTTTTTGTCTTTTAGTTAAAAACATGAGTACAAAAAGCGTACAAAGTTATATCGTTTCCTTGTGAAAGTAAAGGTTTTGAGTTTATATCCTAGAATTCGAGCTGTGAACGAATCCCGTCAACGCGGCGACGAAGATCAGACTTTTCTTTCATCTTTTCTTTTACCGCCCGACAAGCGTGTATTACAGTAGAATGGTCTCGCCCTCCAAAGTGCATCCCTATATTTTCCAGTGAGGTTCCCACAATTTCTCTGGACAAATACATGGCTACCTGCCTAGCCCCAGCTACATCCATTTTGCGTCCGCGACCAATCAACTTTTTTTCTGGCACGTCCATGGCTTCACTCACACTTTGTATTACATCGTCAATGGAAACTGTTTTTGTACCAGATCTACCTAAAGTTTCACGGAGTGCTCGTTTGGCCAGAGGCATGGTAATGTCCGAATGCGACAGTGATGAATAAGCCAGTAGCTTGATAAGAGCTCCTTCCATTTCACGTATGTTTCCACGGATATTTGTTGCGATAAGTTCTGTTATCTCATAGGGTATTTCTAGTTTGTCCTCTTCTGCCTTTTTCTGAAGGATTGCTATTCGGGTTTCCAGGTTGGGTGCCTGAATATCAACAATTAAACCAGATTGAAACCGAGAAAGCAGTCGGTCCTTCAGCCCGTACAATTCACTAGGGTGACGGTCGGTTGTTAAAACAACCTGTTTTCCTCTTTGATAAAGATCGTTAAACGTATGAAAAAACTGTTCCTGGGTTTGTTCCTTTTTCTGAAAAAACTGAATGTCGTCAACCAATAGGGTCTCAACATTTCTGTGTCTTTCCGAAAACGAAGAACTGTTATTATTTTGAATTGCTGAAATAAAATCGATTGTAAATTTTTCACTTGTGGTATAATGAACACGTGGCGTAGGTGATCGTTGCAACACTTTATTTCCAATAGCTTGGAGTAGATGTGTCTTTCCCAGTCCGACACCGCCGTAAATGACCAGTGGATTAAATGATGTTTGTCCTGGCGAATTAGCTACAGAAACAGAGGCGGCTTTTGCCAGTTGATTATTTGATCCCTCCACAAAGCTATCGAAGGTGTAGCGCCTATTTAGTCTACTGCCGCTATCATAGTATTGCCTCACATCGCGTCGCTGATCCGTAAACATCTTGGGCTCTTTAACACTTTCACCATTATCTGCTTCTTCTCCTACCACCACGCTGTAACGGACTTTTAAATCTTTTCCTGTGGCCATTTTTAGTTTTGAAAGCAATAGATCTCGATAGTGTTTGTCTATCCATTCATAATAGAACTTGCTTGGTACTTCTAGAGTAAGACTTTTTTCGTCAAGACCAACAGCTTGTATAGGTTCAAACCAGGTGGCAAAGGTTTGCTTACTAATTAAAGACTGAACCTCTTCTGATAAATTTGTCCAGACGTCTGATGCTGTTAAAATAGTTTTATCCACAACTTATCCACACCGTGGTGGGGGTGTAAATTTATCCATATCACTCCTCTGATATCAAGCGGAAAATACAGTTTTTTGATACAACAAATACACATAAAGCAGATATTAAGGAATCGTTGCTGAGGTATTCTTTAATAGTTAATTTCACCGACTGAAAAATGGTTTATTATGAAAAGGACTTATCAACCGAGTAAGCGCAAGCGGAAAAACAAACACGGCTTCCGTTCCCGCTCTTCCTCTCCTGGCGGCAAACGTGTCCTGAGCCGCAGACGAAAGAAGGGGAGAAAGAGGGTCTCGGCTTAACCACGCGTCTTATTTTTCGATAATCTTATGCCGTCTCTCCTGAAGCGGTTTTGGTTTTTTCTCTTTTCTCTACCCCGTGGGTTTTTCCAGGTTGCGTCCGTTATTTTGTCCTTTACGGCAACGTTCTTAATTCGGGCATACCAGCTCCTCTTGTCCCCTTTTTCCCTTCCCTCGTGTCGTTTTGGCCCCTCATGCTCTCAATATGCACTAGAAGCGTTTCAAAAACATTCTCCTGGGAAAGCTCTGCTGTTAAGCTTAAAAAGGTTGGTTAAGTGTCACCCTTTGGGTGCCAGTGGGCATGATCCTGTTCCTGACTAATGGATAAAAATACTGTTTTAGCTTTTCTTATTATTGCTCTCATCTTAATGGGTATGCCTTATTACTATGAAATGATCGGTCTGGCTCCACCACCTCCCCAAGAAGACGGTCAAGAAACAGGTTTTGAGCCTGTTAAAGAGCCTTCGACCAGTTCGTCGTCTCCTGCTCCTTCTAACACACCTGTTCAAAGGGGCGGTTTTGCTAAAAGATATGATGAAGACGAGATGGTAAAGCCCCTTTCTGAAGAAAAAATTGTTTACGTTGAGACACCTCTCTATGTCGCTGGTGTCTCTTCCCGTGGTGGGGGTTCTTTTGTTTCCTTTGTATTAAAAAACTATCCTTTAAATGATTCCTCTTTGGTCGATCTTGTTGTAAAAGAAATAAACCAAGGAAATCTTTTAATAAAATTCAGGGGTTTTTCGGGCGAAAGCGTAACTCTTGACAATGTTTGGGAGCTATCTGGTCGACACGCTCATAAAGATACTTTAGATATATTAAGTGAGGCTGGGTCAATTGATTTTTTTTCAACGATTAATGGACAAATTATTAATAAGGCCTTTACATTTAATCCCGGAAGCTACACCATTGGATTAGAGATGGATTTACAAAGCGTTGGTAGCAAGATGATGTCCCAAGAACGATTTACTCTTATTTGGAGGGGTGGTGTCCCTTCAACGGAGCCCAACAAAAGCGATGAAGCTAGTTTTTATGCCGCCAACCTTTCCCAGGGTCGCGAGATTACTAAACACAACGGAAAGGATGGCAACGTCGTCTCTTCCACAGGAAGGACTGATTGGACCGCTGTCAGGTCAAAATACTTTACCGCCGCAATAATCCCCACCTCCAGTAGTAATTACGGAGAGGTTAGCGCAAGAACTGGTGGCTCCTCTGAATCTAATGGTAAAGCGCCCTTGTACGATATGGCTGTTAGCTTTTCTTCCGCTGCCCCAGCCGCAGCAATTGTCTATCTTGGTCCTCTACAATATAATAATTTAAAATCTCTTGATGTCGGCCTCGAAAACTCTATGAGTTTTGGAATCGCCCCTATACGCGGAATTGGCAGGGGTGTTTTATATCTTTTAAAGACCTTTCATGGTGTTATCCCCAATTATGGTGTGGTGCTCATAATTTTTTCGGTGCTTGTTAAAATTGTAGTCTATCCACTAACTAAAAAAAGTTATCAGTCTATGAAAGCAATGCAAATCCTTCAGCCAGAGATTGCGAAGCTTAAGGACAAATACCAGGGCGATCCCCAAAGACTTAACAAAGAAACCATGAAGATGTACAAAGAACGTGGGGTAAATCCGCTTGGGGGTTGTCTCCCTATGCTTCTTCAAATGCCCCTTCTGTTCGCCCTTTTTATTGTTTTTCGATCCACCATTGAACTTCGTGGCGCTCCATTCGTGCTCTGGATAGATGACCTTTCCCAACCAGATGCCCTCATCCCCCTACCTTTCTCCCTTCCGCTATATGGAAGCCAGATTAGTCTTTTGCCTCTTCTAATGGGTGTTTCCATGTTTGTTCAACAGAAAATGTCGGCGACACAGGCTAATCCTCAACAAAAAATGATGACTCAATTTATGTCTGTCTTTTTTGTTGTTCTTTTCAACCAGTTTCCCTCGGGCCTTAACCTATACTACACGCTCTTCAATGTTTTGACAATTCTTCAACAAAAATATATGGTTCACCCCAAAGAGGTGGCAAACTTACCTAAAAAGAAGAAATGACTTCTCCGGGTGATGCTTCTCCATCCTCCGATCTGAATACAACCATTGCTTCTCTTGCAACCCCAGAGGGGGTTAGTGGTTTGGCGGTTATACGGATTAGTGGTCCAGGCGCCTATTTTGTCGCTCAAAATTTGTGTGGAAAAGAAAAAATTAAGCCAAGATACGCCCTATATACGCCCTTTTGTTCTCCTGTTGGGCTTGAGATTGACTCTGGTATTCTGACCTATTTTCCGGCTCCACATTCGTATACAGGCGAAGATGTTGTTGAGCTCTCTTGTCATGGGGGCACTGTTGTTTGTGCGGAGCTATTGGAGGCATGTTACTCGTTTGGTTGTGTGGTGGCTCAACCTGGTGAGTTTACACGACGCGCGTTTTTGAACGGAAAAATGGATCTCTGCCAGGCAGAGGCTGTTGCTGATGTTATTATGTCTGAATCGTCCGCGGGGAAAGAAGCTAGCTATAAAATTCTATCTGGAAAGTTTTCAACCCTCATATTAAAGCTAAAGCATTCCCTTTTTGATTTGGTCTCCACGCTGGAGGGTGAACTTGATTTCACCGAGGATGAAATAACCCCAACCCCAACCAAAGAAAAGAGGGCTCTTGTGTTTAACGTGTTGTCTCAAACAAAAGATGTCCTTTCCACATACAGTACCGGAAAAATGCTGCAGCACGGAGCGTTAATTGCCTTTGTGGGAAAACCAAATGTTGGAAAATCAAGCTTGTTGAACGCAATTCTTTCTGAAGAAAGAACTATTGTGTCAGAAAAACCCGGCACAACACGTGATGCCGTCGAGGTTCCTTTTCTAATTAACAACTTTCCCGTACGCTTGGTTGATACCGCTGGCATTAGGCGCTCTGACGATGCCGTTGAGGGTCTCGGCATGGGTTTCACCCACCAATACTTAGAGAATGCAGATCTTGTTTTAAATGTGATTGATCTTTCTTTACCAAAAGGCGCTGTTGAAAAGGAGATAAAAACCTTTAATTGTTCCAAGCCTGTCATCCATGTTTTAAATAAGTCTGACCTGTTAAACAATGGTACAAAAAAGGCTTGGGGTTCAAAAAGCCTTGGGGTTGCCACAACTTCTGCCCTTCGAGGAGATGGGGTCAAAAATCTAATAAAGTTTATTTATAGTAAACTTGTTGGCCGCCCCTCTCTTTCTGGGGGTTTGGTTCTTACAAACTCTCGACACAAGCTTTCTCTTGACTCTGTTGCCAGCTCTCTTGAGAGGGCGCTTTTTATTATAGATTCAAACGACTCTCCTGAAGTGCTTTCTGTAGAGCTTCGAGAGGCGGTTTCACATCTTGATGAAATATTGGGCTTAACCTCTGTTGATGATATTTTAGATAATATTTTTTCAACGTTCTGTATTGGTAAATAGTGTTTCACGTGAAACTATGAACTTAAAGAAAAAATACGATGTGGTGGTGGTTGGTGGGGGCCACGCCGGAATTGAGGCGGCTTTAGCTCCGGCCCGGTTGGGACTTCAGGTCGCCCTCATTACCCTGGATGCCTCTTCAATTGGTCGAATGTCTTGTAATCCTGCCATCGGAGGCCTTGCCAAAGGACATCTTGTCCGTGAAATTGATGCTCTTGGCGGAGAAATGGGTTGCTTGGCTGACGCTGCTGGAATTCAGTTTAAAATGCTAAACAAATCAAAAGGGAAGGCTGTTTGGTCTCCTCGAACACAAATTGACAAGAAACATTATGAATCTCTTGCCTCTTTCTCGGTTCAATCTAAGCCGAACCTGGATATTGTTGAGGGTGAGGCCCGGAAAGTTTTAACAAAAAAAGGTTTTGTTTGTGGGGTTACAATAGGTGGACAAACAACTGTCTCTTGTCAGTCTCTTGTGCTAACCTGTGGAACCTTCCTTAATGGTGTTGTCCATATTGGAAGGAGAAAAATATGTGCCGGGAGAATGGGTGAGGAAGCCTCTGACGGTATCACTGAGTCCCTTCTTTCTTTAGGTTTTACTTCTGGTCGCTTAAAAACCGGTACCCCACCACGTCTTCGATCAAATTCTATTGATTGGGACAAGGTCGAAGAGGTCTTTGGAGATAAAAACCCTAGGCCTTTCTCTTTTCGAACAACCAATTTCAATCCGCCAAACGTTCCGTGTCATACAACTAACACCAACACCATTACTCATGAGATTATTTTGGGGAGCCTTTCAGAGTCCCCCTTATATTGCAATGAAATAGAGGGCGTAGGTCCTCGTTATTGTCCCTCTATTGAGGATAAGGTGGTCCGTTTTGCTGAAAGGGACAGCCACCATCTTTTCCTAGAGCCCGAGTGGGCAGGTTCTGACCAGATATATACAAATGGTTTTTCAACAAGCCTCCCTGAGGGTGTACAGTTGGGAGCTCTCCGAACTGTCCCCGGATTAAAAAACGTTTCTTTATATAGGCCGGGCTATGCCATTGAATACGACTTTTTTCTACCATCACAACTAAAGGCTTCCCTTGAGACAAAGGCTGTCCGTGGCCTTTTCTTCGCTGGGCAGATTAACGGAACGTCAGGCTATGAAGAGGCTGGCGCCCAGGGTTTACTTGCCGGCATTAACGCGGCCATGCATTTTTTGGGTAATGAGCCCCTAATCCTCCAGCGTAACGAAGCTTATCTCGGCGTATTAATTGATGACCTAGTTACAAAAGAAACCTTGGAGCCCTATCGAATGTTTACGGCCCGTGCTGAGTACCGTCTTTTGCTTCGTCACACAAATGCGGACCTTCGTCTTTCTCCGACAAGCTATAAGATCGGCCTGCTAAATGACTTTTTATTAAGCGCTGTTACCAAAAAACGAGGCTTTTTAAGCCGGGAGATAAAAAAGTTGCGTCAATTTCGGCCGGATCTTGAAAGCATTAACTCTTTTCTTTCTTCTCTTGGGGAACCGCACGCTACTGAGAAAATTTCTTTAGCAGACATTCTCCGACGTCCTCCGGTTGGCTTAAGAATGTTGGCCGAAAAAGGTGTTGTCTCTCTTGGTTTCAGTGGGTTTTCGACGGAACAACAGGAAGACCTTATTGATGAGCTAGAAACCTCCATTAAATATGAGGGTTATATCAAACGCCAAGATTCTTTAATTAAAAGATTGGCTCAAAACGAGTCTGTTCGAATCCCACCGTCTTTTGGTTTTAATGAATGTCGAGCCCTTTCTTCTGAGGCGCGCGACAAACTTAGTGTTGTTCGGCCCGAAACCCTTGGCCAAGCGTCTCGTATTTCTGGAGTTTCCCCTGCAGATGTTGGGGTTTTGGCGGTCTTTTTGGCTGCTCAATGATCCCTGTTTCACGTGAAACGGTTTCGACCGTTTCTTTAGATGATTTAATACTGTCTCTTCTTTGTCGGATTCGAGACTCTTTCGATAAAGAGCCGACCCCTGATCTCTCCTACCTTAACATACCTGGTTCTTTGTTGCCTTTTCTTTTAATTGTTTTAACTCGTTTAAAAACAAAAAGATGTGTTGTTTCAATTGAAGATTATTCTCTCCGGAAGAACCTGTCTGAATCGTTGGCTCTGCTGGTGCCCGAGTTTTCGTTGTTTTTGGCTGGGGCTGGAGAGGGTGAACAGCTTCAGGGGGCAGATATCCACATTTTAAATCTTTTTGCGTTTAGTGAGGTTCCTCTTCTTATTGTTCCTCGTCAATGGACAGGCCGTGTTAGGACTTGTTTGGGGGGTGGTTCAAGTGAGGGGATTAAGCTTTCTTCTGTTCTAGGCCGTGATGCGCTTGTCTCGTTCTTTAAGGCTTGGAAAATGGAGAAGGTCCCTCTTGTTAAGGCCCCTGGCTTCTATGCCCTTCGTGGGGCCGTGGTGGATGTTTTCCCTTTTGGTGCTACCGAACCACTTAGGCTCGAGTTTTCTGAGGGTGGCCTTTCTTCCGTCCGAACGTTTGACCCCTACACCCAAAGAATGATCAAACCTGTTGACAAAAAGAAGGTCTTTTTGTCCGCACCATTAAAGCCTATCTCGGAAAAAATGGGTGTTGATCGCCACGATAACACGCTTGACTCCTTTTATCTTTCGGTTGAACCGTCTGGTTCACCCAACATTTATAACCTTCAGCCTTTTTACGGGATAAAAAAGTCTTTTTCGATCGATCTTGGTTGTGTTTCTCATCGAGGTTTTTATAACAACCCAAAAGCTTTTTCAGAGTTGGTTTTGCGCCTTCAAGATAAACAGGTTTCTGAACACCGTGTTTTTTTGCCGGAGGTGTTCACTGACCAGGCTCAAAGATCTGGTCTTCTTAATTCCTTTTCTGTTAGCAACATACCTTTTTCTGGCGCCTTTTCCTCGGTGCCTCTCGGTGTTTTTTGGGTTTCGCTAGACCATGTTATTAACCTGCCAAGCTTGCCCTCCTCTACTTCTGATAAAGCGGTGATTTCCCTTGAGTGGTCCGATAGCCTTGCTAGCTTGCCTTGGGAGGGGCCCGTTGTTCATGAAGACTTGGGTATCGGGCTCTATAAGGGTCTTTCCTGTGTTTTAAAAGCTTCTGTTAAAACCGAGTGTGTTTCTCTTGAGTTTAAACATGGTGACGTGGTTCACGTTCCCTTGGATCGCCTTGATTCCGTCCATCCATATGTGGGCTCTGGAGAAAGCCCTGGTCTTACAGACCTCAGGACAGGCCGCTGGCAACGATCAAAACAGAAAACGGGGCGTTCTGTTGGAGAGGTTGTAGACCAGTTTATTCAAATGTATGGTGAGAGGCAGGGGGTTGACGGCTTTTCTTTTTCAAAAGACGGGGAAATGCTTGACCGCCTTACAGAAACATTCCCTTTCATAGAAACGGTTGACCAAATGGCGTGCTATGAAGATGTGCGCCGGGATATGGAAGCTAAATCCCCTATGGATCGGCTTGTTTGCGGTGATGTGGGTTTTGGGAAAACTGAGGTCGCTATCCGAGCAGCCCTTAAGGCTGTTGCTGATGGGAAGCAGGTTGTTCTTTTGGCTCCAACCACAATTTTGGTTGATCAGCTTTATAAAAGCTTTGTTTCGCGTCTTGAGCCTTTCGGTGTTTTTGTTCGACACCTTTCCCGCTTTACCGACTCGTCTGATGTCAAAAAAACGCTGTCCGGTCTTGCGGCGTCAACCGTTGATATTGTTGTTGGAACACATCGTCTTCTTTCAAAAGATCTCTCTGTTCCTAATCTTGGGTTAATTATTGTTGATGAAGAGCACCGTTTTGGTGCCAAACACAAGGAAATACTTCGGGTGCTTAAACCAAGTTGTGATTTTCTAAGCATGAGCGCCACACCAATTCCACGCACGCTACAGTTTTCTCTTGTTGGTGTGCGAGATGTTTCAACCATTAGGACACCCCCTCCGGGGAGGCTCCCCGTCCTTACATCAATAGAAGTCCTCGATGTTAACCGTATAAAAAATGCTATTGCATATGAGGTTGCCCGTGGAGGACAGGTTTTCTTTGTGCAACACAACATTTCAAGCCTTAAGCGGTTTGTTGGCCAAATTGAGGAACTTCTTCCCGATGTTCGTGTGGGAGTCGCACACGGAAGAATGGCCGCCAAGAAGCTTGAATCTGTTATGTTGGCTATGCTTCAAGGAGATGTTGATGTTCTCATCTCAACAACAATTATAGAGGCTGGCATTGACCTCTCTAACGTTAATACAATACTTATTAACAACGCACATCGGTATGGTCTTTCCCAGCTTTACCAAATGCGGGGGCGTGTAGGTAGGTCTTCTAGGCAAGCCTACTGCTACCTGTTAATTCCTCGTTCAGATGTAAGCCCTGATGCCCATGAGCGCTTACGAACAATTCAATATAATACCACGCTTGGCTCTGGTTATGACGTTGCCCTTCGTGATTTAGAAATGCGGGGCGGTGGAAACCTTTTTGGTCTTGAACAAAGTGGTCACCTTGCCACGATCGGTTTCCATCTATATTGTAAAATTGTTAAAGATGCGGCTGAAAAAAGAAAACAAAAACAAAAGCCAAAAGAAAAACCGTCTCCTGTTTCGCTGGCTGTAAAAGGTGACGCTTTGATACCTGAGGATTATGTTCAAGAACAGGAAGATCGTCTTCGCTTTTACCGCCTGTTGGCTGGCGCTGTTTCGTCCGCTGAAATAGACGGTGTGGCCGAAGAGGTCCGAGATCGGTTTGGTCCTTTGCCTGAGCCTGTCTTTAATCTTCTTCTTATAAAAAAAATTCGCCTTTTTTCAGCTGATAGCGCTTTTAAGTCTGTGGAGGTTGGCCGCAGAGGTGCAACCCTCTGGCTTGGGGCTCAAAATAACCAAGCCGTTGTGTCGTTGGTCCGTTCTTGTGGCGCCGTGCTGGAAGAAAAAAAGCTTTCCTTTTCTGTTGTTAATAAACGGGGTGGTCAAACTGGTATTAGCATTGAAACAGGTTCGCTTTCCTCGGCGTTGCAGGCGGTAGAATACCTTTTTGAATCACCAAGCGTCTCCCTTTAATTTCTTTTGTGTTCTTCTCCCGCCCAACAACTCTCTTTTCATCTCTCTTCTTTCTTCTTCTTATCTTTGCCTTTTCTGGTTGCACCCAAAAAGAAGGTGGCGACACCTCTGCCAATTCTACTCTTTCCGTTGACAGGCACAACACAAAAGACGGGGCCCTGCCGGACCGACAAAACCTTCTATATAAAGCTGCGGTCGAAAGTGGTTTACAAAACGACACCTCTATTGAGGGGTTGGTCAATGATTATCGAAAAAATCTTTACGGAAATCTTTTTCTGGAACACTATCTCTCCTCAAGAATAGAAATATCCATGGAAAAAATTAGAGAACACTATATAGAAAATAGGGTTTCATATGTAAGACAATCAAACCAGGTTCGCCTAATACAGTTTCTTACACAAAACGAGGCTTCTGCGATTAAAATCAAACGAGCTTTGCTGCAGTACGACGCAGAACTAAGGGTGTCCCTTTTGAGGGAGCACGGCGTTTCTCCTGTTTCTGTTTCTCCTGGAGACTTACCTCAAAGCCTAGATCTTCTCTTGTTTGGTTTTTCCACGCCCCGCGGCGTTTTGGGTCCAGAAAAAACATCTTTTGGATATCACGTTCTCGAGGTTCTGGAGTTTTTTCCTGAAGGTTCGTTTCGTGGCCTAGATGAAGTCTATGATGAAATAAGCCAAAAACTCTATCAGTCCCGTCGTGCAGCTCTCTATGGTCGTCTTTTAGACAGTTTGGCGACGGCCTCTTCGCTCACAGTTAATAAAAAGGGGGGCGCCTAAGCCTTTAATGAAAAAATATAACCGAACCCGCTGTTTTTTATTCTCTCTCTTTGGCTTTGGTTTTCTTTTTTCCGGCCAAAACCTTATTGACGGGGTTGCTGCTGTCGTGGGGCAGCATGTCATTCTCAAAAGCGATGTTGCGCAACTCGTACAGATGACCGCTGTAGAGCGTCGCCTTGATCCCCGTTTTGACATAGAAAAACTTGAACAACTTCAGGAACAGGTTCTTCAGTCCCTTGTCAACCAGAAGCTTATCTTAGAAATTGCTGAGGTAGAAAGTATTGAGGTGGAAGATCGTGAGGTTGATCAGGCTGTTGAGCAATATATCGCTCAATCGGTGTCTCAGGCCGGGTCGGAAGAGCAGCTAGAAGCGATTCTGGGAAAACGTATTAGTGAGCTTCGGCGAATGTGGTGGTCCGATATGCGCGAACAGCTTATTGCTGAGCGTTATCAAGGACAGCTTTTCGGGGATATCGCTGTAACTAGGGATGAGGTTGTTGTGTTTTACAACAATTATAAAGATAGCCTGGGAACTATTCCAACTTTGTATAATTCGAGCCACATCTTCATCAAGTCACGCCCCGGTGGAAAAAGCCGGGCCGTTTCACGCAACCTCATAGACTCTCTGAGACAACAAATCATCGGTGGCGAAGACTTTGCGCAGCTTGCCGAACAGTTTTCTCAAGATCCTGGTTCGGCTCGCAATGGTGGTGAGCTTGGTTTTGTCAGCCGGGGAACCTTTGTGCCGGCTTTCGAGCGTGTAGCCTATGAATTAAATCCCGGAGAAATAAGTCGCCTTGTGGAAACAGAGTTTGGCTATCACATTATAGAGGTTTTAGAAGTTCTGGGGGACAAGGTGAACGTCCGCCACATCTTGGTCTCTCCCACGGTTAGCGTGGCTGATGAAGACAGTATTTACGCTTTTGCTTCTTTCGTGCGAGACAGCATAAAAACAGAGGAAGACTTTTCCCGGTTGGCAAAAAACCATTCCGACGATATCAGCACAAAAGAGGCTGGGGGGCGTTTAGGTTGGGTAGACCCCAATACTTTTCCAATCGAAGAGATCGGAAAGGTCTTGCTTTCCCTAGAGGTTGGGATTCCCTCCCCTCCCGTAACGACCAAAGACGGCTTTCACCTATTGTTGCTTCACGAGGTGAAGGGGGGTGGCACCCCCACCCTCGAAACACACTGGTCAGAGCTTGAGGGATTGGCCTTGGCCAGGAAAAAGGGGCGTCGCTTCAACGTGTGGCTTAAAGAAGCTTCAGCCTCCATTTATGTGGAAAACTTTTTAACAAAAAAGTAAACCGTCGAATAACAATTAACCACATCGGCTGGTCAAAAATCTTAATAACGTTACTCAACACTGTTATGCTAGGCTTTTCTGTTAATGATGGTCCTTTTTTCAACAAACTATACACATAAAGCAGAGCATAATAAAAACTTTACATTAACAACAAAGTTAGGCTGTTAGCTAAGGGCTCTCTTGGAAGCTTATAGCTTTACACACCCCATATTATTAAATAAGGTTTTATCTTTATAGATTTAAGAAAAAATATAATTAATACTAGATTTCAATCTAGAAACATGTTGTCCAAGAAACGAATTCTAGGTAACGTAAAATCACGATTTCACCACATATTACCCTTTCGAAACTAGGAAAACCCCAACTTTTATGAAGGTTTCAATTTCAAGAAATTCTCTCCAAACAGCCTTACAAAATCTTGCAAAAGCAACCCCGGCAAGGTCCACCATTCCAATACTTAGTAGCGTTCTTTTTACCGCAAAGGAAAGTGTGCTTGAAATGCGAACCACGGACCTAGAAATTACGTTGGTGACAAGAGCTGAGGCCTCTATTGAAAGCCAGGGCGGCGTTGCAGTACCACACCGCACAATTACGGAAATAACAAATGCAATGCCGGAGACAGACATAACAATTGAAGCCGATGAAGAGAACAGGGTTGTTATTAAAACCTCCTTTGGGAATTATGACATTTCCGGTGCACCCCCAGAAGACTTTCCTGCCATGCCGGAGGTTGATAACAAAAAAGAGATTAAAATTGCGTCTTTTACCTTAAAACACCTTATTGAAAAAACATCTTTTGCTCTAAGTGCGGACGAGCTGAAACCGGCACTTATGGGAGCTTTGTTTGAAGTTTTAAAAAATCAAATCTCGGCCGTTGCTACGGACGGGCACAGGCTTTCGATCTGTTCACGGTCAGATTTTTCATCGAAGGGATACGAAGGAAGCGTCATCGTACCCAAGAAATTTCTTCACCTTCTTTTGTCATATCTTAATGAGTCGGAAGAAGCTGTGCTTTGGGTTGGAGACAACCATTTGACAATTTCATTTAAACAGGGAACAATCTTTTCGAGGGTGATAGACGAAAAATACCCGGATTATAAAACCGTTTTACCAAAAGATAACAACAAAGTACTTACAGCAGAGCGGGAAGACCTGCTTGCTTCAGTACGCCGGGTCTCAATCCTTTCTAATAGAGCCACCCGACAAGTGGAGCTAAAGCTTTCCAACGGTGAGGCGGTTATTACAACGGAGGACCCTGAAAGCGCGTCTAGTGCACAAGAAAAAATAGAGGTGGATTATGAAGGGGACGACCTAACCCTAGGGTTTAACGCAAACTATCTTGTTGATATCCTGTCACACATCAGCACCGACAAGGTCTTGATACGACTAAACACCCCAATTTCTGCAACATTGGTAGAACCTGACAAACAAGGAGAAAACGAAGAAATCACCATGCTTTTAATGCCAATGCGGACTGGCGGCGAGTAAATTTTGAAAAAGACTTTTCTGTTCTTGCTGAACAGAAAAAGATAGTCTATAAATAGCGGGAGACTTGGCGTTTATATGGAGCAACTTAAATCAGCACTAAACACTGCTCTCAAACGGGAAGGTCTTGACAGGGCGGTACACCAAAATAAGGCTCTTTTCATATGGGAAGAAGTTGTGGGGAAGTCTGTTGCGAAGAACTGTATCCCAGAAGAGATGAAGCATGGAGTCTTGATTGTCCGGGCATTAACCCCCGTGTGGCGAAACGAAATAGCAATAAAGAAAAAGGAAATCCTTGAAAAATTGAACACAAAATTGGGAAAAAAAACAATAAAAGACATGCGGGTTTTATAAAAATGGCGAAAAAAACTAAAGACTATAGCGCTGAGAAAATCACAGTTCTTAAGGGACTTGAAGCAGTCCGAAAACGTCCAGCAATGTACATTGGTGATCTTGGTAAGCGAGGGCTTCACCATCTTGTAAATGAAGTTCTTGACAACAGTGTAGACGAGGCGCTGGCAGGACATTGCACAAAAATCTCCGTCTTGATAAATGAAGACAACTCGGTATCAGTAGAAGATAACGGACGCGGGATTCCCGTAGATATTCATAAAGAAGAAAAAAAACCAGCCCTCGAGGTCGTCATGACAATTCTACATGCGGGTGGCAAATTTGACAAGGGAACGTATAAAGTGTCAGGGGGGCTACATGGTGTTGGCGTCTCTGTTGTGAACGCTCTTTCCGCTTGGTTGGAGGCGGAAGTAAAAAGAAACGGAAAGACCCACAACCAGAGATATGAAAAAGGGGAGACAAAGACAAAATTAAAATCGACAGGCAAGGTAAAAACGACGGGGACAAAAATAACCTTCATGCCAGACGGGGAAATATTTAAAGATATAAGTTGGGATTTTGACATTATTTCAGAGCGCCTCAGAGAGTTAGCATACCTAAATAAAGAACTCGAAATAACCATTAATGACAACCGGATAGAAAGGGGGGGGAGAAAGGAAGTCTTCAAGTATAAAGGGGGACTATCAGACTATGTCAAGTTTTTGGACAGCTCCGCCAACCCATTGCACAAAAAAGTAATTACTGTCGTGAACGAAAAAGGTGCGGTACCCGTGGAGGTGGCGCTTCGATACAACGACGGATACAACGAAAACATCCTTTCTTTTGTGAACAACATAAATACAATTGAAGGGGGAACCCACATGTCTGGGCTACGGTCAGCTTTAACCAGAGCCATGAATGCCTATACCACCAAAAACAAACTTATTAAAACAACCAAAAACGAGAAAATAACGCTATCCGGAGAAGACTTTAGAGAGGGAATCACTGCCGTCATTTCCATAAAAGTGGCAGAACCACAGTTTGAGGGCCAAACCAAAACAAAACTAGGCAACGGAGAAGTAAAGGGACTAGTGGACTCTACTGTCTTTGAGGGACTACAGGATTTTCTAGAACAAAACCCTTCTATTGGAAAGAGAATTGTTGAGAAGGCTGTTCTTTCAGCCCGAAGTAGAGCAGCGGCTCGTAAAGCCCGCGAGCTTATTAGACGAAAAAGTGCTCTGGAGGGTGGTTCGCTCCCAGGAAAGCTGGCTGACTGTTCAAGCAAAGACCCGGAGATGTGCGAAATTTTTCTGGTTGAGGGTGATTCAGCCGGCGGCTCAGCCAAACAGGGGAGAGACAGGCGATATCAGGCAATTCTACCGCTAAGGGGAAAAGTGATCAATGCTGAAAAAGCCAGAATTGATAAACTTTTATCTAACATTGAGATCCAGTCTATCATTACAGCCCTAGGCACGGGCTTTGGCGGAAACGGGGAAATGGAAGATGGTCAAAAGCGAACTGGAGCCGAATTTGATATCCTGAAGTTGCGGTATAATAAAGTAATAATAATGACAGACGCAGATATTGACGGTAGTCACATTCGAACACTTTTACTCACTTTTTTATATAGAAAAATGCCTGAGCTGATTACCGATGGCCACGTCTTTATTGCTCAACCACCGCTCTACAAAGTGAAACAAGGGAAAAAAGAACAATACGCTTTTGACGAAGACCAACGAGAAATGATCACCGAGCGCTTTAAGAAAGATAATAAAACACAAAAAATTGATCTTCAGCGGTATAAAGGGTTGGGTGAAATGAATGCAGACCAGCTTTGGTCAACCACCATGGACCCAGAGAGAAGGTCACTACTTAAGGTTTCTGTAGAGAGCATTAGTGAGGCGTCAACACTTTTCATGGAGCTAATGGGAAGTGACGTAGAAGCACGCCGGGAGTTTATTACAACCCACGCCAAATTTGTGGTGAACCTTGATGTATAATGGGAAAAACAACAATGGTTGAACTTACCAGAGACATGTTTTTGAACCGCGACATTGTTGACGAGATGAAAGAGAGCTATCTTAACTATTCTATGTCCGTTATTGTCTCTCGGGCCCTGCCCGACGTAAGAGACGGCCTAAAGCCAATACACCGGAGAATCCTTTATGGCATGAGTGAGTTAGGCTCACTTTGGAACCGCCCCTACAAGAAATCAGCGAGAATTGTTGGGGATGTAATGGGTAAATACCACCCTCATGGCGATTCATCCATCTATGATTCTTTGGTAAGAATGGCCCAAGATTTCTCAATGCGCCACGAATTGGTTGATGGTCAGGGAAATTTTGGATCTGTTGATGGAGACAATGCAGCAGCAATGAGATACACAGAAGCTCGAATGTCCCGCTTTGGGGCTGAAATGCTCAGAGACCTAGAAAAAGAGACGGTTGATTGGCAGCCAAACTTTGACGAAACAATGGAAGAGCCTATGGTGCTCCCGGCTGTTTGTCCCAACCTTTTGGTTAACGGGTCAGAAGGAATTGCTGTCGGCATGGCCACAAAAATCCCACCACACAATCTTGTTGAGATTATAGATGCAACCGTTGCGCTCATAGACAAACCCAAAGCGACAATAGAGGACCTTATGAAGCACGTGAAGGGTCCCGACTTTCCTACAGGAGCCACCATTGAAGGGCTAGGCGGCATACAACAAGCTTATGAAACGGGGAGAGGAAAAATAACCGTAAGAGCCAACGCCTTTATTGAGTCTATAAAAGGTAGCAAATCCAATATTGTTGTAAACCAAATACCGTATCAAGTGAACAAGGCAAGATTGATAGAAAAAATTGCGGACATGGTTCGAAACAAAAGGATAGAAGGTGTTTCCGATATACGAGACGAATCAGACAAGGACGGCATGCGCATCGTGATTGAGACAAAGCGCGACACCGTTCCAGAGGTAATTCTCAACCAACTGTACGTTAATACCCAAATGAAAGACACGTTTGGCATAATACTTTTGGCCTTGGTAGATGGTATACCAAAAGTTCTTTCATTGAGAGAGGTCCTACAGTGCTTCATTGATCACAGACACGACGTTCTTCTTCGCAGGACAAATTATGAGCTTAGGATGGCCGAAGAGCGAGCACATATTCTTGAAGGCTTAAAAATTGCACTAGACAACATTGACGAGGTAATAGAGGTTATACGCGGAAGCAAGGACCCAACACAGGCAAAGGAAGGCCTGATAAATAGCTTCGAGTTATCAGAAAGACAGGCACAGGCCATTTTGGAGATGCGACTACAGAGGCTTACGGGCCTTGAAGTGGAAAAAGTTGTCCAAGAGTATAAAGAGGTTATAAAGCTAATTGCGCAGCTTAAAGGAATTCTTGAAAGCCTCCCAAAGCAGATGGCTATTATTAAAGAAGAACTGGCAGAAATTAAAGAACGTTATGGTGAAGAGAGGAGAACAGAAATTCAAGCCGTTGGGACAACTTTTTCGGTTGAGGACATGATCGCTGAAGAAGACGCCGTTCTAACGTTTACACACAAGGGCTATGTTAAAAGGACAGCGGCTGCGACCTACAGAAGTCAACGCAGGGGCGGTCGCGGCCTACAGGGCGCGAAAGCCAAAGAAGAAGATTTTGTGGAACACCTATTTGTGGCGAACACCCATGACTATATACTCTTTTTCACAGACAAAGGAAAATGCCACTGGTTGAAAGTACATGAAGTTCCGCCTGGTGGCCGGGCCGCGAGAGGCCGGGCAATTGTAAATCTTTTAGGTACAGAACCAGGCGAAAAGGTAAAAGCTTTTGTGAGTGTAAAAACATTCGACGAAGAAAAGTATATAGTTATGGCCACCCGGAAGGGCATAATAAAAAAAACAAAGCTGTCGGCCTACGGAAAACCCCGAAAAGGAGGTATTTATGCCATTGATATACGGGAAGGAGACCAGCTTATAGAGGCGAAAATCACAAACGGTGAAAACGACATTGTTTTGGGCACACGAGAAGGCAAATCGATTCGTTTTCCAGAAACAGATGCCCGCCCTATGGGCCGAAAGACTAGAGGGGTTATTGGCATTAAACTGTCAAAAAAAGATGATTATGTGGTGGGCATGGTTGTTGTGCGAAGAGAGGGGACGCTTTTGGTTGCCACTGAAAAAGGGTTTGGCAAGCGCACAGAAGTTATGCAATACCGCATTCAAAAGCGGTCCGGAAAGGGCGTACTGGCCATGCGGACAAATAAAAAGGTGGGTAAAATGGTAGCAATTATGGAGGTTGTGGACACAGACGATCTTATGGTTATCACAAACACTGGTGTTCTCATTCGCCAACCCGTTGACAGCATCCGGACCATCGGACGCGTAACACAGGGCGTAAAACTTATTCGCCTTGATGAAGGTGCAAAAATTTCCTCACTAAGCAGGGTAGTACATGTCGATTCTGAAAACACAGATGATGAAGAAGCCGAGAAAGAGGGGCCCGTTAGTGAGGAGAGCTCTGAAGCGTGATAGACCTAGACGCTCTCAAATCCGTTCAAGAACGGATTGAGGCGGCAAGAGCGCGGGCCAACCGAGAGCATGAAGCCCCTGTTCAGATTGTTGCAATAACAAAGACCTTCCCAGCTTCTGCAATCGAATCTGCATATAGTGCCGGCATCGAAAACATTGGTGAAAACCGTATTCAGGAAGCATCCCAAAAGTTTCCACACCTGGCAGAACTTCCACGATTAACAAAACGTCTTGTTGGGCACCTTCAATCTAATAAGGCGGGCAAGGCCGTAGATCTTTTTGATTCAATTGATTCAATTGATTCGCTGAAACTGGCCCGCCGGCTGAGCATGCTTATGGCGGAACCCCACAGCAATTATGAGTCACTGCTTCAGGTAAACACAGGTCAGGATTCGGCCAAACACGGCTTTCACCCAGAAAACATAGAGACCCTTTTGGAGGCCCTAGAACTGAAAAACCTTGGTGTAAAAGGATTGATGACAATTGGTGTGTTTACCAGAGATGAAACCACCACCAGAAAAACGTTTCAGAAACTGAGGCAAATTAAAGGGAGATTAAACAAGCATCTTCCTGAAGAGGACCAACTGACAGAACTTTCCATGGGAATGTCCTCTGATTATGAAATAGCGGTGGAGGAAGGATCAACAATGTTACGGATCGGAACCGCGCTGTTCGGAGAGAGGAAACGGTGACAATCTATTTACCACTAGCCTTGGAAGTGTATAACAAAACATTTTCTGGCGCAAACCAACAACAAAAGGCGAAGGCGCAACACAACATTTATAAGTGGAGAGACCAAATAATCGTTTCACCACAGAAAAAGTTAACTGAAGCCACCACCCCGGAGAGCCTAATTCATCTTAAAAAGGAACTAGAGGACAACAAACTGTTAATTGTTGATAGAGTACACTCGAGAGAACCAATTATTCAAATTATAGATCATCGAAATCAGACCGGCATTAACCCCCTCACGGGAAAAACGCCCATTGATAAACTCCCAAGGTTCCCTGACGTAAGTAAACTGTATGACAGAACAGAGAGGGGGCTGCCAAAAGAGGTCGTTAATTGTGTAGGGCCTGGAAGGTTTGGAAAAAAAAAGGAAGTAAACAGATCAGAAGCGGTTGCTCTTATTTCTTTGTCTGCCGCCTATGCAGGCTGGAGAATATGTGCTATTGGCTGGAACCAAGAGCACGATTTCACCGGAAGCGAACTCTTTAAAGCTGTAAAAGCTTTTTCATAAAGAAGTTTTTTTGGCTTGGGTAATTTAATTCCAATCTGAACTCATCTTTTATTGATGTCAAAGAAGCCTTTAGTTAAACACCTTCTCCTTTTCTCTCTTTTTAGCATCGCCACAGGGGAAGAGCCACAGTTTCTAAGCAATATTCGGCAGCTAACGTTTGAGGGACGCCGCGCCGGTGAGGGATATTTCGGCCCAAGCGGTAAGCTTATGGTTTTACAGAGCGAACGAGAACCAGACAACCCATTTTATCAGATTTATCTCATGGATTTTGAGACTGGAGACGTAGAACGCATTTCACCCGGGTACGGGAAAACAACCTGCTCATGGATTCACCCAAATAGACAGGAGGTCTTGTTTGCATCCACCCATGGCGATCCAGAAGCACGAAACAAACAGAAGGAAGAGCTTGAATTTCGGGCCTCCGGAAAAGAGCGCCGCTATAGTTGGGACTATGATGAAACTTTTGAACTCTATTTATATGATCGCAAAAGCAAAAACTACCGCCAACTAACAAACGCTACAGGCTACGATGCTGAGGGCGCTATTTCCCCAGATGGAAATTGGATTGTTTTCAGCTCGAACCGTTTGGCCTATTCAAAACCCCTGTCAGATGTTGACAGGAGAACTTTTGAAACCGACAAAGCCTTCATGATGGACATTTATAGAATGAGAACAGACGGTAGCAACCTTCAACAATTGACAGATAGCCGAGGCTATGATGGCGGGCCGTTCTTCAGTCAAGACGGAGAAAAGATCTGTTGGCGCCGGTTTTCTGAAGACGGCGCTACAGCAGAAATTTTTACCATGAACAGTGATGGTAGAAACCAGACGCAAATAACAGAAATGGGAGCCATGTCTTGGGCACCATTTTTCCACCCTTCGGGAGAGTATCTTATTTATGCTACAAATATTCATGGTTTTGGAAACTTTGAACTTTATCTGGTGAGTACGAATGGCGGACCACCTGTACGTGTGACCCAAACAGACCGTTTCGATGGACTTCCAGTCTTTTCACCGGACGGTCACACCCTGGCGTGGACCAGCCAGAGGACAGCAGGCAACCAGTCTCAAATTTTCTTGGGACAATGGAACCACGATGCTGCACTCAAAATTTTGAAAGAGGGAGACTTGGAGACAAAAGAGAAGACCTCCACCATAAATAAACCATTCAAATCAGCTGGAGCTCCGGAAATATTAGCAGCGGACATGCGTCAGCACGTTGAAGCCTTGGCTTCGCCTCAGTTTGAGGGTCGAATGACAGGAACGACAGGAGAGCAGAAAGCAACACAGTATGTGGCTGAAGAATTCCGACGTTTGGGACTTAAGCCAGCCGGGGAAAACAGCACCTATTTTCAACCGTTTAGCTTCACAGCAGGAATGGAAATTAAAAAAACCAGTACACTAAAACTGGATGGCCCACGGAAAGCTTTAAGAAAAATTAGGCCCAAAATAAATATAGACTGGCGCCCCGTTACTTGGTCCGCAACAGGCGAGACACCTTTAAAACAAGTGGTTTGGGGGAACTACGGTATTGTTGCGCCGGAGGCCAATGGATTCAGCGAGTATGACTCTTTTGTTCATCTAGACGTTAAAGACAAGTGGGTTATGGTCTTGCGATATATGCCGGAGGAAATTTCTCCTGAGCATCGCCAGCATCTGTCTCGGTACAGCAGCCTCCGATATAAAGCAATGACACTGCGGGATAAGGGAGCCACGGGTATGATTGTTATAAGTGGTCCACAATCAGGTGTTAAGGAACAGCTAATCCCTATACGATTTGACGCTTCAGCATCGGCAGCCAGCCTACCAGTTATCTCGGTTACAGATGAAACGGCTGAACTTTTACTGTGTCCCAAACGCGGGAAAGATTGTAAATCGCTAAAGAAATTACAAGAGACACTAGATGATGGAAGCGTACAGATGGGGTTCCCAACAAGTTTTCAACTTTCAACCCGAATTGACCTTAAGAAAGAAAAACGGACAGGAAGAAACGTGCTTGCCATCTTGAAGTCAGGCCTTCCGAACAATGAACCACCTCTGATTGTTGGTGGACACGTTGATCACCTTGGTAAAGAAGGTGGATCCAGCTCTCTTGCACGGGAAGATGAGAAAGGAAAGATTCACTTTGGGGCAGACGATAACGCCTCTGGCGTAGCCAGCACATTGGAGATGGCTGAATGGCTCGTGGACCAGAAACAGCAGGGAAAACTCGAGATGAAAAGGGACATCCTTTTTGCGGCCTGGTCAGGAGAAGAGCTAGGATTGTTAGGCTCTGCCCATTACGTAGACCAACTGGCAGCGGCAAACCATAGCAACGATTTATCAAGCCAGTTCGCGGCCTATTTAAACATGGACATGGTCGGTCGTTATGGGGATGCCCTGATTGTAAACGGAGTGGGCTCAAGCTCTGTCTGGAGGCGGGAGATCGAGCGGCGGAACGCTCCCATCGGCTTACGGCTAGCACTGAAGGAAGACAGCTACTTACCAACAGATGCAACCTCGTTTTATATGAAAAAGGTACCCATCCTTAGTGTCTTTACGGGTTCACACAGCGAATATCATTCACCAAGAGACACCCCTGACCTATTGAACTATGAGGGAATGGAAAAGATAACAAAGTTTCTTAGTCTTATTGCCCGTGGACTGGCTATAACGGTTGAAGAACCAGATTATCTGGAACCGCAAAAACCGCAGGAACAGTCCGCGCGGGCAGGCCTAAGGGCCTATTTAGGCACTATTCCAGATTATGGGGAAGGAAGTGTTCCTGGGCTCAAAATTTCAGGTGTTTCCAAGGGAAGCCCCGCTGACAAGGCAGGCTTAACGGCAGGAGACATTATTGTAGAACTGGCCGGCCGGAAGATTGAAAACATTTATGATTATACCTACGCTATAGACGCTGTAAAAATTGGTCAAATAACGTCAATTGTTGTTGTTCGTGATAATAATAAAATAGAACTGGAAATTATTCCGGGTTCGCGCGAATAGCTGAGAAAAAGCTAAAGCTTTAACCCAAACAGAGGCCGTGAAAAAACGTGATCTAACTCTTTTTTTCATTTTGACTTCTGTTGTTTTTTCCCAGGAAGCCGCCACCATTGGTGGTTTTGTCCGTGATGATGCTTCCGGCGAGCCACTGGCTTACACCAATGTTTTCGTAAAAGGATCCAACACAGGTTCAGCCGCAAATATTGACGGCTATTATGTACTCGCCAATTTTCCGGCAGGAACAAAGGAAGTGGTGGCCTCCATCATTGGTTATGGGATGGTGAAAAAAGAGGTAACGGTACAAGCTGGCCAAGAGCTTCGTTTGGACTTCCGGCTGAACCGGACGGTTCTTGAGGGAGAAACAATTGACGTGTTTGGTGAAGCGCAGAAAATGCGCCAACTGGTAGAGCCAAGCCGTGTAACACTGGATATGCGGACTTTGGAAACAGCCCCAGCTTTTGTTGAGCCGGACTTATTCCGAACCGTTCAGATGCTTCCCGGTGTGCAAACACTTAACGATTTTTCCAGCGCACTTTACGTACGTGGCAGCACGCCGGATCAGAACTTGATTATGATGGATGGCATCACCATTTATAATCCTTATCATTTGGGCGGTATCTTTTCCACGTTTAATACAGACGCAATAAAAGAGGCAGACTTCCACGCCGGCGGTTTCCCAGCTCGGTACGGGGGACGAATGGGGGCGATTTTGAACGTCATAAACCGGGAAGGAAATACTGAAAAGTTTCAAGGGAATGCAAACATCTCTCTCGTTTCCAGTAAAATATTAATGGAAGGGCCAACACCAAAAATTATGAAGATGAAGGGGTCCTGGATGGTTGCGGGAAGACGAACCTATTTTGACCAGATAATAAATGCTATCCTACGATCGAGCGGGGCCGGAAAAGAAGCCAAGTTTCCCTACTATTTCTATGACTATCAGATAAAGGTAAACTTGGATTTAAACCCCGATCACCGCCTCACCTACAGCCGGTTTTACGGAGACGATGTTCTAGAGATAAACGTCTCTAGCAACGAAGAGGAATATGATGTGTATTCAGACTATTATGAGAATAGAAAGTCAAGATTCAAGATAGAGTGGCCCTGGGGGAATCACACCAACAGCCTTACTTGGCGGTGGCTGGTAAACCCAAAACTGGTTGCCCGAACTTTTGTAGCAAACAGCCGGTACAGGTTCCATTTTGATATGACTATTCGGGAGGAAGGGGATTGGCGCATGGAGAGCGAGACGGGGACCTATGGAGACCAGTTTTCCTTCGATTTTTTTGATATAATTGAAGACAGAACATTGGAGACCGAACTGTCTTGGCACGGGATAGCCAATCACCAGCTTATGGGTGGGGCACAACTGAAGCGGGTTAACTATAGCCTTGGTATGGAGTTTGAGTATTCGAATCTTGACACCACCCTTTTTCTCAACCCCCTTAACATGGAAGACCAGACGGTGGAAACAGCTCTTTTTGTTCAGGACAAATGGGATGTCTCCTCCAAACTTGCCTTGCAGATTGGTGGCCGCCTTATGGATTACTCTCTCCATAAGGAGCTTTATTTTGACCCTAGGTTTGGCCTGAAATATCTTTTACGTCAGGACCTTTCATTAAAACTAGCCCTGGGACGCTACCACCAATTTCTTACCATTGCCAACCCGGAGGACGAAACTCTGCGTATTATTGACTTCTGGCTTGGTCTACCTGCTGACCAACCCGCCACGTATTCAGACCACGCCATATTGGGTGTGGAATACCTGTCGGGAAAAAATTGGCTATTTCGGGCAGAAACCTATTACAAGCATTTTGAAAACCTCATCACCCTGAAACAGGGCGAACTTTTTACTGAAGAGACAGACCAATTACGCTTTACACCTTTCAACGAGTTTGACGAAACACGGGCTTATGCCTATGGTCTTGAGCTGCTATTCAAAAAGACGGCAGGCCGGGTTCGTGGTTGGGTAGGCTACACTTATGCCGAAACGAAACGCCATATTGATAAACATGGTTGGTATTACCCAAAATATGATCGAAAACACACCTTGAATCTTGTGGGAGACGTGGCCATACCCATAATCAGGGAAACGTATTTCAGTACGGCCTTGCAGGCATCAAGCGGCCAGCCTTTTACGCCGCCTTTGGGCCGCTACGAAAAGTGGAACACCTCACACGATGCTTATATGCCTTACTGGGGGTATTACGAAAACAATCTGGTGGGCAGAAAAAACTCGGATCGACTCCCCACCTATTTTCGGTTGGACATAGGCCTTAAGCAGAAAAAACTGTTTTTCAGTTTTCCTTATGAGAGGTTCATCCAATTGGTGAATGTAACGAACCGTGTGAACGCACTTACCTACCAGTACAGAAACAAAACCAACAGACTGACAGGAGAAAGACTTGGACTGGAGCGAGCAGCCGTACCCATGTTCCCCTTTTTCCTCACCTTCGGCTACAGGATAGAATTTTGATGCGCCCATATAAAATCAGTTGTCTGTTTCTTTTGTTTTGGGCCTGCGTTGCAGACTTTTCTCCCGAGTTGGAATGGGAAGACGTGAAGGCGGACTATGAACCTGAGCTTAATATTATGGGCATTCTTTCTGGGGATACCTTGGTAACCAGTTTTGTACGAGTTCACCGGACTCTCCGGGTGGACGAGGCTGTCGACACCCTTATGAGGGACACCATTTTTGGTAATGTGGTCCCTTATTATGCGTCACGGTTTGTGGTACGAGACGCCCATGTAACAGTGAGTAACGGTACAAAGGATTACGCCTTCCAGCTCATGAAGAGCGTGGAGGACGATGGAAGGGAGAATCTGTCTGAGGCATATGTTTATAATGGAGGAGACCTGAATCCGCAACCGGGAGAAAAATGGACCCTTACCGTAACCACACCCGGCGGATTCACTGCTACCGGAGAAACCATGGTCCCGCCCCTACCCCAGCTTAACAAAGCGCAACTACCCGACAGTTTTAATATCAACCAGACAATGAATATTACTTGGGCAGCACAGCCGGATAACTATCAGTTAGCGAATGTAAACAATTACCAAAGCTATTTTTTTTATGAAGATTATGACACTGAAGAAGGGAAGATATATGACAGTTGTGGCTTCTGGCAGGAGTTGGTAGTTAGCCCGGGTGACACCGTCTGGACCTACCGTCGGGACATTTGTGAGGGTGCTGTTAGCATTGGGGAAACAAACGATTATGAAACAGAAGACTTCTTGCTAATCAACCTCATGAGCATGGACAGTAATTATCACAATTATTTCCTAAAATATGGTGATCCAGAAGCGGACCAGGAGTTTTCCAGCCTGTTCTTGGGTCAGGGAGGCTCTGGACGAAGCTTCGGCATCCAGGGCGGTATCGGTGTTTTTGGCGCCGTTGGGTTTGACCGGCACTATTTGCCCATTACCCGCTAATAGAGCCAAATTGTGAAACATTATGAATTTGAATAAAGCCAAACGAGCAATTCCATTTTTCCTTTTCTTTCTGCTGGTTGAGAACCTTTATGCAGCTAGTTCAGACGCTGCCAAAGAGATTTCTTTCTTTTTATTGGGCACAGGCCTGCTGGGTGGTTTAGGAATGTTTCTTTATGGCATGGAAATGATGAGCGACGGCATGAAAATGACTGCCGGGAACAGCATGCGAAGAATTTTGGAAAAACTTACCTCCAACCGCTTCATTGCTGTTTTTGTTGGAGCCTTTGTTACAATGGTAATCCAGAGCAGCAGCGCAACAACTGTAATGCTGGTAAGTTTTGTTAATTCTGGTTTGCTCAGCTTTGCCCAGGCATTGGGGGTTGTGTTGGGGTCTAATATTGGTAGTACTGTTACAGCCCAGATCGTCGCTTTTAAAGTGACAGACTATGCTTTATTGCTAATTGCTGCTGGGTCAGTTATGACCCTCTTTTCTAAAAAAGAGACGGCGAAACACTTGGGGTTTGTTATTCTGGGATTTGGGCTTCTGTTTTATGGAATGAAGGTTATGTCAGATACAATGAGGCCGCTACGCACCGACCCCACCTTCAACACCATACTTACCAGTTTTGAGAACCCATTATTAGGAATAATAGCAGGGGCAATTTTTACAGCATTGGTACAGAGTAGCAGTGCCACAACAGGAATTGTTATTACCCTAGCCAGTGGAGGATCCATCTCACTGGAAGCGGGCATACCTTTGATCTTAGGGGCGAATATTGGAACCTGTATCACAGCACTGTTGGCCGGGCTCAATGCCACACGGGATGCAAAGCGGGTAGCTATTGGCCACGTAGTATTTAATGTGGTTGGTGTTTTATTGTTCTGTTTTTGGGTCCCATATTTTGCGGACCTTATGGCTCAGACCTCTGACAACATTCCCCGGCAAATTGCTAACGCCCACACCATTTTTAACATTATAGCCACTCTCATTTTTATTCCAGCTACAACACTTGTTGCAAAAACGATTGTCCGTTTTTTCCCAGACAAAGAAGAAAGACGCAACATTGAACAGCCGGCAATATTAAACCTGGATGAGAAGGTTCTAAACCAACCGGGAGCAGCTATAAACAACGCACTGGCTGAGATTCGTGGTGTTGTGGGGCTTATGGAAAGGGTGGTCGGCTCATTGGTTCGACCTTTTGTGGGTGACGAAGACCATGTTGATGTAGAAAACCCCGATCAGGAATTGAAGACTGGTCTCCACCAACGCCTGGATAAGATTGATTATATAAATAAACACATTACAGATTATTTATTGAAAACAAGCCGCGGAGATCTAAATCAAAATCAAATGGAAGAGGTTTTCGCCCTAGTTTCTACAGTGAATTATATAAACTTAATTAGTAATAGTGTGAAAATACATTTTGACAACCTGGTGGGAAAAAAAGAAGGCCTTGAAGAAAGCTTTTCTGATGCAGGACAACTTCAAATTGTGAAGTACCATACAAAGCTGGTTAAGCAAATCAAGCGGCTAAACAAATTTTTCACAAAGTTTGATCGTACCAAAGCTGAAAAAATTATGGTTAAAGGGGAAAAATATAAAGATCTGGAAGAAAAATATCGATTGGAACACTTTAAACGTATGAGAGGAGAAGTCGCTGAGTCCGTAGCAACCCACCAGCTCCACATAGAGTTGATGGACATGCTTAAGCAAATTAATACTTTTATAGAACTCATTGCGTCAACCTTGCTAGAAATTCACGAGGAGACAAATAAAGCTTAACAATTGAATAGGGGGATTCAGAGCACTGTACGATCACATTGCAGGAGACTAAAGAAAAATTGAGAATAGAAAAGCCGAACGATCTCTTTTAAATTGTTTTAGTAAAGATTATGGAGGAGGGAAAATGAAAAAAGCTCTAAAAACCTTAATTATTTTGTCCGCTGTCCCACTGTTCGGCCAAAATATTTACATTAATGAATATTTAGCCAAAAATGATGCCTGCTGTATGGATGAGAACGGAGAATACGACGATTTTATCGAAATTTACAATGGTGGTTCAGCCAGTGTGGATATTGGCGGGATGTATATCACCGATGATCTGTCTAAAACAACAGAGTGGCAGATTCCAACAACCGCACCGGATTCAACAACCATTGACCCGGGCGGCTTTCTTGTTCTGTGGGCGGATAACGAGTCGGAACAAGGGATTTTACATGTGGAGATTAAGCTGAGCGGTGATGGAGAACAGATTGGCCTTTATGCTTCTGATGGATCCACAGTTGTTGACACGCTCACGTTTGATGCTCAAACTACTGATGTTTCCCAAGGGAGAAACCCTGATGGCAGTGAGACTTGGGCAACATTTACAAAGCCAACACCGGGGACAACAAACGGAAGTGCGGCAATTAACGAGCAAATAAACTTACCTTCAACCATAGCGTTGGAGCAGAATTACCCCAACCCGTTCAACCCTCAAACCACATTGACTTATATCTTGCCGGAGGAAACAATGGTTACCCTTGTTGTATACGATATACTTGGTAAACAAATAAAGACAATTGTAAATCAACCCCAAAACGCTGGTATCCACAATGCTAGGTGGAATGGAACAGACATTTCCGGAACACCTGTTAGTGGAGGTGTTTATCTTTACCGGATGGAGGCTGGGGAGTTTACCCACACCCTCAAGATGCTGCTTTTGAAATAGTTTAACTCTAAGCCAACCCAAGCCACCAACTGGGGTTTGTCAATAGGTAGCACATGAAAACTAACGTTTTACTAATGATTCATTTTCTAAGCAGTTTTCTTGTGGGCCAAGAGCTGTTTGACCCTTACAAGGTCCATGCTCTGGAAATCGATTTTTATAATCCGGACTATGATTCTGTACTACAGACCCGGTGGAAAGAGGATGATAAGAGCTATGAACTGGCCAGAATTATATTTAACGGTGAGACATTAGACAGCGTTGGTGTTCGATATAAAGGGAATTCGACCTTCTGGTGGGCAAGAGAAGTAAAAAGCCCGAAGTTTCCATTCAACATTGATTTTGACCTAGTTCATGAAGGCCAAGATTTGCTGGGCCATAACAAGGTTAAGCTGTCTAATTCCATTTTTGACCCAACTTTTGCAAAAGAGGAAATAGGGTACATCACCGAATCTTATTATCTCCCAACCCCTTCAACGGGATATATGAACGTTACAGTTAACGGGGAGCTTCTGGGACTTTACATTTCTGTAGAATCGGTCAACCAACCGTTTCTAACCAAACATTTTGGAAATAACGAAGGCACCTTTTTTAAGTGCGAGCCCCAGTTCCAATATGGAGAGGACTACGCATATGACGCTTGGCCGGATCTTCGCTGGTACGGAGAGGACTCAACGGCATACGCTTACCAAATGGGCTATGAACTTAAATCGGAAACAGGGTGGGCAGATCTTCTTGATCTGATCTATACACTGAATTTTCAGATTGACAGCATTGAAACAATTTTGAATGTTGACCGGGTACTCTGGTTTTTTGCGGCCTCCACGGTGATGCCAGACCTTGATGCTTACACCGGTTTTTATATGCACAATTATTATCTTTATAAAAATACGAGTAGCGGACAATTTGAAATAATTCCTTGGGACAAGGACCAGACCTTCGGGGGTGCACAAATTAATACGGTTCTCGAACTCGGTGGCAATGTTGCATGGATTTATAACTGGAACCCGTTTCTATTTGAAAACGATCGGGAAGAAAGACCGCTGTTTCGCCAACTGATGAGTGTTCCACTGTATAAAAAGCTCTACACGGCACATATGCGTACCATCATAGAAGATATTTACAGCGTAGAATATTTTGAAGATCTGGTAAATGGCATACAGGACATTATTGAGCCTTATGCTAAAGATGATCCTAACCTATTTCCCTCTTTCGCCAGCGGCGACTACTTTCGATACAATGTGAGCAATTATTTAGTTACACCCGATGATGCTCACTGGTGCGGCATTACGTCAACGGTAAGGGAAAGGCTTAAATATCTACTGAATCATGCTGAGATTTCGAAAACGGCACCAGTCGTTTCCAAGGTTATACAGTCGAACACAAAACCTGTTGATGGAGAAACTGTTGTTATTACTGCCGAAACGGAGGGCGCTGACCTTGTAGAACTCTTGGTTACCACAAAGGACAATAGCGGCCTATTCATTTCAGTTCCTATGGTGGATGATGGAACTCAAGGGGACGGGGAAGCAAATGATAATATTTTCGGCGCAACCGTTCCATTTGAAGACGGAGGAAGTCATGTAAAGTATTATATCAGAGCGAGCAACGACGATGCTTTGGTACTGAGCCCACGAAAAGCAGAAACAGAGTTTTATGAGTACTGGATTAGCCTTGAAATGTTGCCCCCGGAAACGGTTGTAATTAATGAAATCAATTATAACTCATCTGATGAGTTTGACTCGGAGGATTGGATAGAATTGTACAATCCGACGGAGTATACGATAGATATTAGCGGATGGTTATTTAAAGACGCAAATGATGACCATGTTTATATCGTTCCTGAAAACAGAACTCTTGGTTATGATCAATATATGATACTGTCTAAAGACACAACGGCGTTTAAGGCACTTTTCCCCGATGTGGAGAATTACATTGGGGACCTCGGTTTTGGCCTGAGCGGAGGAGGGGAGCAGATCAGGCTTTTTGATTCAAACGGAGCCCTGATGGACATGGTAGAATATGATGATTCAGCCCCCTGGCCGAAGGAGGCGGACGGGAACGGGCCCACACTGGAGCTACTCAGCCCTTCTTATGACAACTCCTTGGCTATAAACTGGTCGGCCTCTGAGGGGTACGGGTCACCGGGGCGCGTTAATACGAGGTTTGTTAGCCTAAGAAGTGAGGTACGGATCCCGACACAGTTTCAGGTTTTTGATAATTATCCCAACCCCTTCAATCCAACCACCACTATAAGCTATGAACTTCCCATAGACGGCATGGTCAATATCACCATCTATGATTTGGTGGGCAGGAAGGTAAAAACTTTTGTAAACGGTAAACAGACTGCGGGGTTTAAATCATACCAGTGGAATGCTACTAATGATAATGGGGAAGCCGTTACAGCCGGGGCTTACTTTTATACAGTAACGGCTGGAGATTTCGCACAGACCAAGAAAATGGTGTTGTTGAAATAGCTCCACCCCGAAGAGAACGGGATGAATAAAGGCAATACTGTGAGGTGTTTTAACTACCTATCTGGAGTATATTCAGCAGTTCAGCCAAACAGAGAAAGGATTAAAAAATTTCATCCACAAAGTCTTTAAAAAATCAGTGGCGTTGGGTCCAATGGCCGTTTTTCTTTATCAGCTTAGTTCTAATTCTTCTGCTATTTAATGATTCACTGGGCTTTCTGCCAACCGTACCACAACAGATAGGCAGAACAATATTATGGGATGTTATTATTGTTTCCGCACCGATGATCTTTCTTCTTGTGCCCGGATTGTGGAGAAACATATGTCCGGTGGGCCTGTTATCTGTGTTACCAATCCGGTGGGGAATCAGCAGAGAGAAAAAGTCGTCATATAAAACGCAGGGCATTTTGTTCTATACAGGACTATTTGTCTTGATTGCCCTGATCCCACTTAGACATATTTTTCATAATGGCTTTATTGAAGCCAGCCTTATGCTGATTGTTGGTTTGACAGCCTTTATTAGCGGCATGACCTATGAAGGGAAAGCTGGATTTTGTGTTGGGTTGTGCCCTCTCCTGCATGTAGAAAAATTGTATGGCATGAAACCACTCACTTCTTTTGAAAATATTTTGTGTAAACAGTGTAGCCATTGTGTGACCCCCTGCCCGGATTTAATGAAAAATGACGGCTTTTCAAATTTTGCGAAATTTAAAATAATGGAAAGGGTAATTGTAGGTGGTTTCCCAGGATTTGTCTGGGGCTGGTTTCAGGTACCGGACTACACCAACCCAATTGAATGGGGGAATATACTCTACGCATATATCGTTCCACTTTCCGGTTTGGTCCTTTCTATAATTATTTATGAACTCCTGAGAAAAGCAGTAGAAGCGGAGAATTTTATTACAATTCAGCTGACGTTTAGTTTTATTGCAATTACATTTTATTATTGGTACAGACTACCAGAGATATTTGTTGTCAACACCACAGATCAACTGCTGTTATTTGCTCTGCGCGGCGCCACAATAGCATTTTTTGGGTGGTGGTTCTTATTAAGAACGAACAAGAAGAGGGCCTGGCAATATTTAGTGAATCAAAACTGATCCCTCCCCGTTTTATTCTTGCAAAAACGACATTTATTGGTCAGTATCTAGAGTTTCTTCCCAAAACAGGAACCAGGAAAGGAGTTGATTCACATGTCAGCTGAAATGACCCCACAAAGACTTTTACGCAACTCAAAGGAATATGCAAATGAACCTGCCATCTCGACTCCGGTAAATGGAGGTTGGGAAACCGAAACTTGGGCTGAGTTCACATCTTATGTCATGGACATTTCCAAATCGTTGGTTGCTCTTGGCTTTCAACACAGCGACAAACTGAGTATTTACAGTTACAACAGAATAGAATGGTACGGTTGCTATGCTGCAGCACAGATGGTCGGAGGTGCTGGCGTAGGAGTGTATCATACCTGCTCACCCGAGGAAGTAGAATGGGTAGTGGGGAACTCTGATTCAAAAGTTGTTTTTGTTGGAAATAATCCAATGGATAACGGGGAAACAGAGAAAATGCCAAACCACCGCCTAATGAAAGTTTTAGACCGCCTGGAAAAAGTAGAGCATGTGGTTATGATGAACGGGGTGGATGTTCTGGAAAATCCCAGGACGATGACATGGGATGATTTTATCGGTAAAGGAAACTCTATTGAAGAGTCACAGGTGATGGACAGAGAAAACGCCCTCACTATGGAGGATACAGCATCCCTGATCTATACTTCAGGAACCACTGGCAACCCCAAAGGGGTTGAACTTACCCATGATAATTGGTCATTTGAATTAGACGCCACCGATTCCATTATGGAGTTTCAACCGGGCGAAAAGTATGTTTCGTGGCTGCCTTTGGCGCACGTGTTTGGTCAATTGGTGGACAACCATTACTGGATAAAAAACGCTCTCCATATGTATGTTGTTGATAATCCGCTGAACGTGGTTGATTACGCCAAGGAGATTCAACCCCATCTCTTCATCGGTGTCCCCAGGATATATGAGAAGATATATTCAAATGTTAAGGCAGCCCTGGATGCCAAAGCCATTCTTAAGGTTCTTCTAAAAGTACCCGGCCTGTCGGGCATCTTAAAAGGAAAGCTTAAAGAAAAGATTGGGATGGCCAACTGCCGTTTCGCAATTACCGGTGCTGCACCGATTAACACGGACATCCTAAGACTGTTCCAGTCATTGGGGATACCTATTTTTGAAGGATACGGCATGACTGAAGACACAGCGGGAGCAACGATTAATTATGCTGGCATGAACCGGATAGGAAGTGTGGGACCGGCTTTTCCAAACACGGAAATAAAAATAGCCGAGGACGGAGAAGTGCTTATAAAGGGCCGCCATGTCATGAAAGGGTATTACAAGAATCCAGAAGCGACGGCGGAGACCATCATCGATGGCTGGCTCCACAGTGGTGATGTAGGTAAAATTGATGGTGACGGCTTCGTAAGGATTACCGGTCGAAAAAAGGAGATTTATGTCACTTCCGGTGGTAAGAACATTGCACCCCTTGTTGTAGAGGAAACGATGAAATCAATTTCTATTATATCTCAATGTTTTCTTGTGGGGGACGGCCGGAAGTTTTGCAGCGCCCTCTTTACACTGGACGCAGGAGCGATCATTCGGGACAAGCTTGGAGTGGACGCAAACGAAGTTCCCAAAGATCCTTTTGAGCAGATGGCTAAACTGAAGGAGCTTGGCCACACTTTTGAGGACTTTACTGGAAGTGAAGAGGTGCGAGTCGAAGTGCAAACCCAGGTTGACGTGCTTAACACCCAGTTTTCCAACCCGGAACAGGTGAAAAAATTTTCAATCTTACCAAGGGACTTCACCATTGATGATGGTGAGCTAACACCGACACTGAAGATTCGACGTAAACAAATCAGCGAGAACTGGTCTGCTGAAGTTGAAGCAATGTACGCCGAATAAAAAAGGGGGCCGAAGCCCCCTTTTTTTCCACTAAGATCGTTACTTGATCTGGACTTCTACTCCCTTAACCTCTATAGGCTTTGACCGAGGGACGGAGACAGATAGCACACCGCTGGTGTAGCTGGCTCCGATCTTTTTATCATTCACTTCCTCAGGCAGCCGGAAGGATCTGGAAAACTTACCTTGACGAGATTCGCGGTAAGCATAGTCGTTTCGCCCATCACTGCTTTCAGCTCGCTTCTCACCGTTTATTGTGAGAACTCCGTCTTTAACGGTGACACCGAAGTCACCCTTTTCCATTCCTGGAGCCTCTACGCGGACCTCGTACTCCTTTTCTTTCTCAATGACATCGAAGGCTGGTAGCCAATCGGCACCGCCAACGGTGCCCAGGTCAAAGCCACCACTGAAGAACGAGTTAATGAAACGATCCATATCAGATAGCATCGATTCGCCTACAAAGGGTGAGAGATGCGTGTTTCTGGGCGTCCATTTGATTAATGACATAGTTAATCTCCTTTCATTTTAAGTTTAACTTTTAATCATCGAACCTTTAGGTTCATCATCTATAGGGCAAGGTGCGTGCCAAAACCATAAGTCTGCCAAATATGCATATATTATTGAAATTTCGTCAACACGCAACTGAAATTTTGGCATAGCTATCATATTCTTTCTGAAATAATGACTGAGAAAACAGTTGTTTGGGTTGATCGTGATAATAATAAATCAATGCGTTTGATATTGTAAAATGGGTGAAGTCTTTTCCCAATGAGGCTGATTCAAATAAATCAATAAGTTAGGGGAGCATATTATGACTTTAGCATTGGTGTTTCGAGTTATGGGAGTTTTCATGGGTCTGTGGGGCGTAGGAATGTGGTTGGCCCCGGAGACATTGACTGGGAATTGGGGTTGGGAACTAACAAATGACATGTCTATTATGATGCAATTTATGGGCACCATGATGATTGCTTTTAGTGTTGTTCACTGGCAGATGCCGACTTGGGCTGGAGACAACCTAAAAACAGTGGGCATGGTATTTGCCATCGTTCACACGGCTTTGTTGGTGTTGAACGTTTATCAAATGGCTGTTGGCAACATTCCGTCTAGCGCAATGATTCTTGGGGGTGTTGTCCCTGGGGCGATTCTTACAGGTCTTTTATATCTAAAATCTCGCTGATAGTCAATACGAATTCTTTTTAGTTAATTAAGGTGTAAACCGTTTTTATACTAAAGCGGTTTACGCCTTTTTTTAACCCGACTTTCTGCCATCCCTGAATTGTATGTTGGAGTAGTGGCAGAGGGCTCTAAATTTGACCCCACCATGAAAATCTCTGAGAAAGGAGCATAAATGAAATCAGTTTTTGTAACAGTTATTTCTCTTATGGTATTGGCATTTGCCTTTGAAGACACTGATAAGTCGATCATTCTTAAAGCGGCACGCATGGTTGACGTTGAGAAAGGGAAGGTGATAAAAGATGTCACGGTGGTGATCCTCGGTGACAAAATTGAATCAGTCAATCCAAAACGTATGCCCAAAAAGGGTTATGTCATCGATCTTGGTGACGTAACCCTTATGCCTGGCCTAATGGACATGCACCGCCATCTCACTTCTGTTATAAGCAAGAACCGTTATCTGGAACGATTCACCCTAAACCCACAGGACCACACAATAAGAGCTGTCGCAAATGCTGAAAAAGCGCTAATGATGGGTTTCACTTCAGTGCGAAATGTAGGAGATAGAGCAGGCGCTACAGTGGCATTGCGTAATGCTATTAATAAAGGTGTTGTTCCTGGCCCGCGGATTTTTACTGCAGGTAGATCAATTGCTACCACCGGTGGTCATGGTGATCCAACTAACGGCACGCGGGAGGATATCATGGGTGACCCAGGCCCTAAAGAGGGTGTCATAAATGGACCTTATGATGCTAGGAAGGCTGTTCGCCAGAGGTACAAAGAGACTTCTGATCTTATCAAAATCACAGCTACGGGTGGTGTCATGAGTGTGGCAACCAGCGGCCAAAATCCCCAGTTCACAGATGATGAGCTGGAAGCAATTATTACCACGGCACGGGAGTATGGATTACCTGTTGCAGCACACGCCCACGGTATAGAAGGGATGAAACGTGCCATCCGGGCAGGTGTCAATTCCATTGAGCACGGGACATTTTTAGATGATGAGGCCGTGGAACTGATGAAACAGAAAGGGACAGTTCTTGTTCCAACGTTAACGGTGGCTGAATGGGCAACGGAAAAAGCAAAAGAAGAAGGATATTTCCCGGAGGTGGTTCGAAAAAAAGCAGCCGAGGTGGGACCAGTTACCAAGAAAGCGCTGGAAAGAGCATACAAGGGCGGTGTCAAAATAGTGTTCGGAACGGATTTCTCCGGGGATAACAATCTGGGTGAATTTTCTCTGATGGTAAAAGCAGGCATGAAACCTATGGACACCATTATTGCAGCAACCTTGAATGCTGCCGAACTGCAGCGAGTTGATGACAAACTGGGATCCATCAAGGCAGGAAAGCTGGCGGATATTGTCGCGGTGAAAGGCAATCCGATGAAAGACATTCGTACTATGGAGAAGATGATGTTTGTGATGAAAAATGGAAAGATTTACAAAAATGAGAAGTAGCCCTTTAAAGCTGCTTTTTCTAGTATTATTCATTTCATGGGGATTCTCTCAGGAAGCAGACCTTGTGTTACGCAATGGCACCGTGTGGACAGTAGATGAGAGCAAGCCCGCCGCTGAGGCTGTGGCTGTGAAGGATGGCAAATTCATTTATGTAGGCTCAGACCAGGATGTTGTTAAGCATATAAGAGAGGGGGTAACAGAAGTTATAGATCTTCGGGGTCTTTTCGTGACACCGGGATTTAATGATAATCATGTCCATTTCGAATGGACAGGCCGGATTGTGTTCGGTCTTAATCTTCTGGATATTCATGAAGAGAAAAAATTCGTAAAAAAGGTACGTGAAGTGCACAAGCGATTCGCTCCCGGAGTCTGGATCACCGGTGGCCAATGGTCAGCTTACGAAGCTTGGAATGCAGGAACAGTTGGGGAAGAAGGACGTAAAGCAAAAAGAGACCTTTTTAAGCCGCACCGGAAGATGGTTGATTCTTTTACCAAAGATCGGCCAATCTTTATACAACGATTCGATGGCAACGTATTTTTTGCAAACGCCAAAGGGCTAGAGCTAGCAGGCATTGGCAGGGACCTTTCCAATCCTGAGGGCATCACTGTAGAGAGAGATAGAAAGGGGAACCCCACCGGAATTCTTACTGGCGCAAATGTTAATAGCCATTTTCAAAAGATCATCCCTGATCGATCATGGGACCAGCGCCTGTTGGAGACACAGGCAGTTTTAGATCGGTGCAAAATGTTCGGTGTTACGAGCCTTTCTGATATGTCCGATCCACTTCAACGGGAAATCTTTTACACTCTCCGAAACCAGGAGGCGCTCACTGTCCGAGTTCACTCCCGAGGATATTTGGATCAATGGGATAAGCTAGCAGCGCTGGGCATCAAGGTAGGTGCAGGAGACGAGATGATTCGCCTTGGCGCAGTGAAGGCGTGGATTGATGGAATTATGGGAAACTCAAGTGCTCGGTTCTACGAACCTTACTCCCACATGCCGGGAGAACGGGGCCGCTGGCGGGCCATAATGTTCCCGTGGACGGCCGCCAATGGCGGTCGGGAGATGGTGAGCAACTTGGAAAACCTTGCCATGCTAGCTGACTCCGCCGGTATACAGCTTTCTGTTCACGCCATTGGTGATGAGGGGAATGGTTATTTGTTGGACATGATGGAAAGAATGGTCGAAAGAAATGGACAGAAGGATCGTCGTTTTCGGCTGGTTCATGCTCAGGTGATAAACACCAATCACTTTAAAAGATTTAACGGCCTCGGTATTGTAGCGGAAGTTCAGCCGTATCACTGTACAGATGATATGCGTTGGATGGAAGAGCGAATCGGCCATGAAAGGGGTGTAGGCGCCTACGCTTTCCGGTCATTGTGGGACAGTGGCGCTGTGGTCTGCTTCGGTTCTGACTCACCCGGCACCAACGCAGCCCGGTACCCACTTAATCCAATGTTGGGGCTCTACGCAGCTGTTACGCGACAGACACTCACCGGCGAGCCTGATGGAGGATGGTTTCCCAAGCAAAAACTGACCATTGAAGAGGCTATTCAGGCTTACACGCTCAATTCTGCTTATGCGTCATTCGAAGAGGAGATTAAAGGTTCTATAGCTGTGGGAAAACTAGCGGACATGGCTGTTCTGTCAGATAATCTGCTGGAAATCGAGCCTAAGAAGATTAAGGATGTGGAAAATGTGATAACTATTCTGGGTGGAAAAGTTATTTATCAAAAAAGATAGGCCGTGGTATTTCATAATTGGCAGGATTGGTTTAATAATGGTAAAGATGCTATTTATAATAAAGACAACCATTAAACGACCAATAATCCTTTATTCCCTTTTTGTTGCTTGTACTGTAAAGCCAACCTCAGAGATCTCTGAATCTTCAATTCGGTACAATAAACAGGTTGTAGAAATTGAGATGCGAGACGGAAGAAAGCTCAACACCGAGATATATGTTCCACCAAACACAGATGAAAAATTACCTATTCTTTTTACTCGTACACCCTATGGTCTTAGACATGATGAAAATGGACTTCATTCTAGTCTTTCCTCCTCATATCTGGAGCTAGCAAAAGAGGGCTATATTTTTGTTTTTCAGGATATCAGGGGCCGATATGGCTCTGAGGGGAAGTTTCGCATGTTGCGTACCCCTGTATCGGCTGATGAGAATGCGCAGGTGGACGAAGCAACAGACACTTACGATACGATTGATTGGCTTATTGAAAACCTGGATGGGCACAATGGGAAAGTGGGAATATTGGGGATATCCTACGGCGGTTGGTTGACAGCGATTGCTTTGACCGACATACACCCAGCAGTTAAAGCTATTTCGCCTCAAGCTTCTCCCTCCGATATGTTTATGGGTGATGATTTTTATCATAATGGCGCTTTTCGTTTAGCACCGTCATTTGGCTATGCAGCCATGATGGAGAGATCTAAGGAAAACTTCCCATTTGATTTTGGAGATGAGGACGTTTATGACTTTTACTTGAATCTTGGTCCCCTCTCAAATGCGAACATACAGCATTTTGCGGGCGCCGTTCCAACTTGGAACGACTTCATGAGCCATAGTTCTTATGATCAGTTTTGGAAAGAGAAAGAGTTAACGCATTATTTGAGCAACAGCCATGTTCCAGCCTTAAATGTTGCTGGATGGTGGGATGCAGAAGATTTCTATGGCCCCATGGAAATATATCAGGCGCTAGAACAAAATGACGAAACTAACATTAATAGACTTGTGGTGGGTCCATGGCGGCACGGTGGGTGGGCCCGGGGAAAAGGAGACAGTTTGGGATCAATAGGATTTGGGAGCAACACCTCTGTATACTATCGTGAAAGTATTCAGGCGCCTTGGTTTTTGCATCATTTGAAAGGGGAAAAAACACAACTTTTTCCCGAAGCACATGTTTTTGTTACAGGATTGAATGAATGGAAATCATATTATAACTGGCCACCTTTGGAGAATACGAATCCAACAAAAATTTTTCTTTTGTCAGATGGATCTATTTCCAATCAATCACAGATGAACAGCAAAGCATCCGACCATCGGACATTTATTTCTGACCCAGCAAACCCTGTTCCCTATACCCAAAGACCAATTAAGGGGTTCTGGCAGGGAGCTTCCGCTTTGTGGAAAGTTGAAGACCAACGTTTTTTAAATGGTAGAGAGGATTATTTATTTTGGCAATCAGAACCATTAGAAGAGAATGTGGAGATTGCTGGTGATATAGTTGCCAACCTTGCGGTGTCAACCACAGGCAGTGATGCCGATTGGATCGTAAAATTGATTGATGTCTACCCAGAAGGTAGTCCTAATCCAAACATGGCTAATTACGAACTTATGATAGCCGATGAAGTATTACGCTCAAAATTTAGAGATGACTTTTCTGAACCTTCTCCACTGATCCCAAATGAGGTTACCAAACTCAAATTTTCTTTAGGCTCAAGGGCACACCGCTTTAATAAAGGACACCGCCTAATGGTAATAATCCAAAGTTCATGGTTTCCTCTTATTGATAGAAACCCGCAAAAATTTATTGATATACCAATGGCTACTGATGATGATTATTTGGTAGCAACTCAATCTGTTTTTTCATCAGATTCCAGCGCCACGTTTATAGAGTTGCCGGTGATTCAGCATAATAAATGATAGGAGGTCAGCACCAGCCGATTAAGCAGAGGTTGAGGAAGCAGGTGTGAACAACTAAATTCACCACTACCGCAAATTTCCATTATCAGAAAGACTGAGAAATAAAAATGAAACGACCACCCGCCTTTGGCTTAATGTTTTTGGTTCTTTTCCTGTTTACCTGCGGCAAACAGAGCGAAAAAGTAGAGGCCAATAAACCCACTGAAGATTTTAAGGTACGGGTTGACCGGTTCGCCGATCTTGAGATTCTTCGGTACCAAGTACCCCAGTTTGAGGATCTCTCTTTGCGTCAGAAAAAGCTTGTCTATTTTCTATCCCAGGCGGCACTGAGTGGCCGGGATATTCTGTATGATCAGAACTATAAATACAATCTGATTATTCGACAAACCACCCACACCATTGTTGAAGGTTATAAAGGTGACCGAAGTACAGAGTTGTGGAAGCAATTCATGACCTACGCAAAGCGTGTCTGGTTCTCCAACGGTATACACCACCACTATTCAACGCTGAAAATCATCCCCGAATTCAAAAAGTCATATCTGTCTGAACTGATCAATAACACAGATGGAAAGTTCCCATTGAAAAATGGTGAGAAAACGGGGGAATTCATTGAATGGCTCACGCCGACCCTTTTTGACCCTGACATTGATGGAAAGCGTGTTAATCTTAACCCTCAGGATGATATTATTTCCACATCTGCCAACAATTACTACAATGGAGTTACCCAGGATGAAGTGGATATGTTTTATTCCAATATGAAAGATCCTGATGATTCTAAACCCATCTGGTACGGCCTCAATTCCCGCTTAGTAAAAGAGCAAGAAGTCGTGGAGAAAGTGTGGAAGTCCGGCGGCCTTTACGGCGAGGCTATCGATCAAATTGTTATGTGGCTGGGAAAAGCGAAAGAGGTAGCAGAGAACGATGCTCAGCGAAAAGAGCTTGAAATTCTGATCGATTACTACCAGACGGGTGATCTAAGGACCTGGGATAAATACAACATGGCGTGGGTGAAGAATACAGAGATTGATATTGACTATATCAACGGTTTTATCGAAGTGTATGGTGACCCGAAGGGGATCAAGGCGTCTTATGAATCGGTGGTAGAGATTAACGATTTTGAAGCAACGGCAAGAATGAAAGCCCTTTCAGACAATGGGCAGTGGTTTGAGGATAATGCGCCAATCATGGATATTCACAAGCGGGAAAAGGTTCAGGGCATTACATACAATGTGGTAAGCGTGGCCATGCTGGGAGGCGATGTGTCACCTTATTCACCCATTGGGATAAACCTACCCAACTCGAACTGGATCCGCTCCAACTACGGGTCAAAATCTGTGAGTCTGGGCAACATCACAACGGCCTACGATGAGGCCCGAAGCGGCGGTTTTGTTGAAGAGTTTGGTTATACGGACCAGGAGAAAGCGAGGTCAAAAAAGTACGGGTCATTTGCTGGTAAGATACATACCGCCATGCATGAGGTATTGGGACACGCCTCAGGCAAACTTGAAGTGGGCGTTGGAACCCCGAAGGAGACGCTGAAGAGTTACGCTTCTACTATAGAAGAAGGTCGCGCCGACCTTTTCGGACTCTATTATATCATGGATCCCAAACTGGTAGAGATGGGTTTGGTAGAATCTGACGAGATAGGGAAAGCGGAATATGATGGTTATATAAAAAATGGGCTTATGCTTCAGTTGAGACGTCTTCAGCCCGGAGAGGAGATCGAAGAATCACACATGCGGAATAGAGCATATATTTCTCACTGGACGTACGAGAAAGGCAGAAAAGACAATGTCATCGAAAAAAAGGTCCGTGACAATAAAACATATTTTGTAGTGAATGATTATGAAGCGCTGTGGGGACTCTTTGGCGAACTCCTGCAAGAGATTCAGCGGATAAAATCGCAGGGTGACTATGAGGCGGCGAAAGGACTGGTGGAAAACTACGGTGTACAGGTAGACAAGAAACTTCATAAAGAGGTGCTGGAGCGAAGCAAAGTGTTGGACATTGCACCATATGCCGGATTCATGAACCCTCATTACAAGCCAGTGACTGATGAGAACGATGAAATCACCGACATTGTAATAACTTATTCAGATGACTTCGTGGAGCAGATGCTTTACTATGATAAGTATTACTCTTTTCTGCCCCTGGAGAATAATTGACAGCCAGTAACTGAACGGCTTGAAAATAAAACCAACCCGATTTTTTCTTCTAGCACAGGGCATTACTACTATTGTTGTTAATCCCACCGGCGGGGGAGCTTACAGAAGAAATAAAACAGAAACATTGCTCAAGCACAAATAGCACATTTGAAAAAGTAACAACCCAAACGAGGTATAAGATGAAAAAAACAGCAGTATACATATTGATTTTTGCCACTGGCACAGCTTTCGCGCAGCTTGATATAACTAAGTTGAAAGATATGAAGGCGAGAAGTATCGGCCCGGCAGGCATGAGTGGACGAGTAACAGCAATTGACGTCGTCCTTTCAGCCCCTGATGTTATGTACGTCGGCACGGCCTCCGGCGGACTGTGGAAATCAGAGAGTGGAGGCATTGACTGGACCCCCATTTTTGATGACCAAAAAGTTGCCTCTATAGGTGATGTTGTAATTGATCAATCAAACCCGGACGTTATCTGGGTCGGCACGGGAGAGGGGAACCCCAGGAACAGTCAGACCAGCGGCTACGGTGTTTACAAAAGCTTAGACGGTGGCAAGAATTGGAAATATATGGGACTTGGTGAGACAAGGAATATTCACCGGGTCATCCTGGATCCTCGGAATTCGGACATTGTATATGTAGGTGCTCAGGGCCCAGCGTGGGGAGACACTAAAGAGAGGGGCATTTTCAAGACCGTTGATGGAGGAAAAACGTGGGAAAAGATTCTTTATGTTAATGAAAAAACAGGAATTGGGGAGCTTGTAATGGATCCTTCTAATCCCAACAAACTCATCGCCAACATGTGGGAGTTTCGGCGGTGGCCCTGGTTCTTTAAGTCCGGTGGTGAGGGATCTGGGATGCACATCACTTTTGATGGAGGCAAGACCTGGGAACAGCGAACAGATAAAGATGGCTTGCCCGCTGGTGAACTTGGCAGGATGGGTATCGCAATCGCCCCCAGCAACCCGGACATTATTTACGCCCTTATTGAATCAAAGAAAAATGCTATTTATAAATCGGAAGACGGTGGTTTTAAATGGGGTAAAGTGACCGAAAAAAACATTGGTGGCCGCCCCTTTTATTATGCTGAGATATATGTTGATGTTGTAAATGAGAATCGAATTTATAACCTTCATAGCACGGTAACTGTCAGCAATGACGGCGGGAATACATTCTCTCAACTCATGACAGCATATGGCGATGCTGGTGTTCATCCGGATCATCACGCCTTCTGGGGCCATCCTCAAGACCCCAACTTTCTTATGGAAGGAAATGATGGTGGGCTCAACATTTCCAAAGATAGAGGGAAAACTTGGCGTTTTGCAGAAAATCTGCCGCTAGCACAGTTCTACCATATTAATTATGATATGGAGTGGCCATATAATGTTTACGGTGGGATGCAGGATAACGGATCCTGGCGGGGCCCGGCCTATGTGTGGCGCTCAGGAGGTATCAGAAATGCTTATTGGGAAGAACTTTTTTTCGGAGATGGCTTTGATGTGGTACCCCATCCAGGAGACTCGCGTTTTGGTTATGCTATGAGCCAGGGCGGCAGTTTGGGACGCTATGACCTGGTAACGGGGCATACTCAAACCATAAGGCCTATTCATCCGGAGATGGTAGACCTCCGTTTTAACTGGAATGCCGCCATAGCACAAGACCCTTTCAATGAAAACACCATCTATTATGGAAGCCAGTTTTTGCATAAGAGTCGGGACAGAGGGGAAAACTGGGAAATAATTTCTCCAGACTTGACAACTAATGACGAGGAAAAACAGAAACAGCTTGAATCTGGTGGACTTACCTATGATGTAACAGGTGCAGAAAATTTCACCACTATTATCGCTATTGCTCCCAGCACTCTACAGGAAGGTGTCATATGGGTTGGGACGGACGATGGAAACGTTCAATTGACACAGGATGGTGGTGAAACATGGACAGACCTCACAAACAGATTCACTGGTGTGCCAAAGGGGAGTTGGGTTCCTCAGATCACCGCTTCCTCCTACAGTGCTGGTGAAGCGTTTGTTGTGATTAATAACTACCGCAGGAATGACTGGAAACCTTATGTCTTCCGGACGACTAACTTCGGAAAATCATGGAGAAAGATAGTTGATGATGACAAGGTGTGGGGATACGCTCTCTGTATGGTCCAGGATCCGATAGAACCGAACCTTATGTTCCTTGGTACAGAGTTCGGTCTATATTTGTCTATTGATGGTGCGAAGAATTGGACCAAGTGGACACATGGGTATCCAACAGTTTCTACCATAGATCTCAAGATTCATCCCAGGGAACACGACCTTGTCATCGGTACATTTGGCCGAGCGGCTTATGTACTTGATGATATCCGCCCGTTGAGAGCACTAGCTGCTGAAGGAACTGAAATATTGAATAAACATCTTTATCTCTTTCAACCCCCGACCGCTGTATTGGCTATTCGTCGCCAAGCCAGTGGCACACGATTCAATGCCAATGCGATGTTCAGCGGTGAGAATAGGGGCGGAGGAGCTATGCTCTCTTTCATTTATAATCCATCTAAGAATGAACGGGAGGATGAGTCTGAGTCTAGAAAAAGAGAAGGTCCAGATCGAGGTAAAAGCGATGCTCAACCCAAAAAAGACAAAGTTAAAGTTGAAATATTGAACGCCAGGGACGATGTCATAAGGACGCTTCAGGTAGAAGCTGAATCTGGACTTAATCGAACCACATGGGGTCTTCGGCGGAAAGGCGTTCGCTCCGCGGGAGGCCAAGGCTGGGGAGGACAAATGCGCCAAGATCAGGAACCACCAGGCCCTCCAGTACTACCTGGTGAGTATACTGTAAGAATATCCCACGCAAAAGACACCGTTTCTCAAATGGTTAACGTGATTACTGATCCTCGCGTGGACATCTATCCCAGGAATCTGGAAGAGTTGCAACCACTGTATGATCGCCAAATGGAGTTGGCCGAACTTACGGGCAAGGCTATAAAGCAACTTCGGGAGGCGAAAGAAACCATTGGGTCAGTAAACAAACTTCTCGATCCCAAACAAAATAAAAACCATAAGGAACTGAAGACGCTAGGTAAGGACGCTCAAGAGAAAATTGAGGAATTGGAAAAACTCATCGTCAATCCCCGAGGCCGACAAGGAATCAGCCGAAACCCTAAAGTTCTGTCGACTCAGGTAGGAATGTTGAATCGTTACCTATACAGCAATACTACGGGTCGAAACGAAACTCACAACATTCTCCTTGCGCACGCAGAGAAAGAGACAGAAAAAGTGCTGGACCAGGTTAACAGTTTCTTTGACAAAGAATGGACAGATTATGAAAATGCCGTAGAGTCGGCCCGCCTGAGCCCTTTTAAAAACTACGAACCGTTAAAGGTGAAGTAGGGAAGAGAGGGGTCCTGTTAATACACAATAAAACAAGGAATGGACTATGATAAATCGACGAAACTTTATTAAAACGTTATCGGCTCTTGGTATCACACTACCTGTCATGGGCAGCGGCGCCGTGACGCCAAAGCCGGCAGTTCGGAAGAACAACCCTGTTATCCTCTGCAGTAGGGGTGAGAGTTGGGGAAAAAAGGTGCTGGCGTCCGGCTGGGATATTCTCTCCAAAAACGGATCACTGCTGGATGCGGTGGAAAAATCAGCGAATATCACAGAACTTGATCCCGAGGATACTTCCGTGGGATATGGTGGTCTTCCCAACGAGCGTGGCGTCGTTCAACTGGACGCATCCATCATGTATGGCCCTACCCATAATTGCGGTTCGGTGGCGGCGCTGGAGGGAATCAAAACACCTTGCTCTGTAGCACGGTTGGTTATGGAAAGAACCGACCATATACACATAGTGGGAAAAGGTGCTCAGGATTTTGCCGTTGCTCACGGCTTCAAGGTGGAGAATCTTCTCACGGAAAAATCGAGAAAGATCTGGTTGCAGTGGAAAGAGAACCTTTCTGATGAAGATGACTGGTTTCCACCAAAAGACGGGAATTATGATATAGACAGGACTACAGGGACCATTAATGTTCTTGCCGTGGACGGTAACGGCGATATGGCTGGTATTACCACCACTAGTGGTCTGGCATGGAAAATTCCTGGCCGCATCGGCGACTCCCCCATCATTGGAGCCGGCCTCTATGTGGACAATGAAGTGGGGGCCGTAGGTGCTACTGGCCGGGGGGAAGAGCTCCTCCGTTCCTGCGGTTCATTCTACGGTGTGGAACAGATGCGGGCAGGCAAGTCACCCCAGGAGGCGTGCGAAGCTGTCTGCCAGAGAATTATTGATATTAACGGTGGCAAAGATAAAATTGATTTCAGCGATAAAATGGTTGCCATGAACAAGGACGGTGAGGTAGGGTGCGCTGCCATCCGTGGAAGCAAAGGGAGGGAGCCTGAGCTGGCTTACTGGTCCAAGAAGGGATTTAAAGTTTTGAAAGGGACTTATCTTATTGAGAGCTAGCTCGGACCCCTTTTCGAAAACCTTAAATTGCACAAGGATAACAACATTAGCTGTCAGCATTTGTTTTGCAAAAAAACTTGACAAATTAAGCTAATTGGTTGTAGCGTTCCGTCTGATGTGGTGGAAGTCCGGGATGATTGAATTAATATTGTTCGAATAGTGCATCAGGTGTGGGTAAGCTGCTACCGGTTACTTCCTTATAAAATAGTACATACCAACTATTTCAGAATTTAGAACAGGAACATAAGGGGAAATATCAAATGAAAACCATGAGAGTAATCACTTCTCTATTAGTCATGACGGCACTCATTTTTGCACAGGGTGGAAGAGGCAAGATACGGGGCGTCGTTACTGATCAGGAAACAGGCGAGGTACTCGTAGGTGCGAACGTTACTGTCGAGGGGACCTCCCTTGGTGCGTCGACCGATTTGAACGGCGTGTATGTGGTACTGGCCCTTCCTACCGGTTCGTACACGGTGCGAGTCGGCTATATTGGTTATCGGGAAGTTGCACTTTCAAACATCCGTATCAGTGAGAACCAGACCACGACCCAAGATTTCCAACTTGCCCCCTCAGCAATTGAGGTGGATGCACTACAAATTGTTGCTGATCGTCCGCTTATTCAACGAAATACCACTAACACAGTCCGTATAACGTCACAAGAGGATATAGAGAACATGCCCGTTCGCGGACTGCAAAATCTTATTGCCTTGGAGGCAGGTACTGTACTGCAGGATGGTGAATTGCACATCCGCGGTGGCCGGACAGGTGAGGTGGCCTATTTCATTGATGGTGTTTCAGCAATTAACCCAATGTTCAACAGTGAAAATGTTACAGTTATCCAAGAAGCGTTAGAAGAAGTTCAGATGCAGGCTGGTGGTTATACTGCAGAATTTGGAGGTGGGAACTCAGGAATTGTACGTTCAACACTACGTAGCGGCGGCTCCCAAATCAAGGGATCAGTTGACTTTCGTACGGATGGTTTTGCGGACCCAGGTGAACAATTTCTCGGAACGTCCTCCTATGGTTACTCAAATGGCGTGGTCACCTTGAGTGGTCCTGTAGTAACGCCTAAACTCAGGTTCTTTGTGGCTGGACAGTTTAATAATATGGACAACCGGAACCCGAGTTACGTAGTGCCTTTCGATACTAGAGATTTCATTGATCCAGTTACCGGCCAGGCACTGGGAACTCTTGATTCCTTAGGCTGGTTGCGTGATGACGGATATGAAGGGAGAGAGGCTGGTGAACCGCTTCCTGGTAATTCTCACATTGCCTATCTACTTAACGATCTTCCTGATTCCTGGAGAAAATCCAATATGTTTCAAGGAACCTTGACGTATGACCTGACGAACAGTATCAAATTACGTTTTACAGGAACCGTTGATGGCTCAGAAAATCCGGCATCGGGATCCACTTTTTATACGAACTTACAGAATTCGTACTTCAATGGTGATAGAACATCCATGGTATCAAGAGACCATACTATGTTGGGCTTCCGGGCCACCCATATTTTGAATGAGAAAACGTTTTATGAACTGGGCCTCTTCTACACTGATCGGTCTTACAAGAACTACGACAAGGATTTTGGCGACGACTGGAAATCTTATGCCGATAGTGTTGCAAACTTTGAAAAATTCGGGGCTACAGGATGGCGCAGCAGATATCTTGGTCCCGGATGGATCAGTACTATCAATAATTTTGAAATGGAACCACCCGGTTATCCGAACAATGGTTATTCAAAGAATAATCAAACTGACTTGGGTGCCTCTTTCGATTTTACCAGCCAGTTGAGGCCGAGGTGGGAGGTAAAAGTCGGTGGCCGATATGAGGCTTGGGAAATGCGTAGATTCTCTAGCGGGAATATCAGGCAGTGGTTACAAACTGAGAATGGTGTTACCGGGGACGACCCATATCAATGGGAGTCTATATACGGGAGTGATTGGGAATATCAGCGGCAGGTGGAACTCTCAAAGGCAAGTGGTGCTACGTATTATGGATATGATATTGACGGTGAAGAGACAGATGAGTTTCCTTATGGTCCAAACACACCCCAGTTTGCCTCAGGTTACTTGCAGAACAAAATTGAGTACCCAGATCTTGTTATGAACTTTGGACTACGGTTTGAATATATTGATAATCAATCTTTGAAGCCCGCAGATCCAGAGAAACCTGTGATGGACACTCAAAGGGACTGGCTTGATCCATCTGGTGTAGACAGGACAGAGCCCTATACTTATATTCTGCCCCGTTTCAACTTTTCATTCCCGGTGACGGACCGGACTGTGTTTTATGCTCAGTACGGTAAATATATGCAGATGCCATCTTTGAACCAGGTTTATACGGGTTACACTCAGTTAAGTAATACAGTGAGCCCGATGACCCGATCACCCTATGGTTGGTGGGGTGGTGGCGCCGGATGGACAGCCAAACCAGAGGAAATTACCCAATATGAGTTGGGCCTCCGTATTTTGGTCAGCGAGAGTTTTGCCCTCACAACGACTGGATTCTATAAGAATTACAATAATCAACTTAGAATCGATGAGATCCGTGCCTCAGGCCTGCATCCAGAAGAAATTGCAGCAGGCGCCACACTTTTTGCCGGGAATGTAAATGAGGACTTTAGCACCGTTAAAGGTGTGGAGTTGACTCTGGAGCTTAGACGCACCAAGCGTTTGGCAGCGAAGCTTAATTACACCCTGTCAGATACGCGAGGAACAGGTGCAAGTTCTAGAGCAGGGGATGTTGTAGTGAGCGACGTGGTTACACGGTACCCGGTTCTCATGTTCCCGCTCGATTATCACCAGCCGCATCGCGGGACCGCCATGTTAGACTACCGCTTTGCCAGGGGTGAGGGTGGAATGTTACAAGGTGCTGGTGTGAATTTGCTAATGACTTTCAACAGCGGCCATGCATATACGAAGATTGTAGAACCGCAAGAATTGGGTCAGGCAGATCCCTGGGATATTGGTGTGCGAGCAACACGTGACCCGCGTGGGCGGCGACCGGCTGAGCCACTTAATCATTCTATGACACCCTGGAATTTCAATATTGACCTTAATGTGGATAAGGTCTTTTATCTTGGTGGAATCTCAGTAGATGTATATATGCATGTTTTGAATCTTCTTGACCGCAAGAACGTTACCAATGTCCATCCTACCACTGGAACGCCGGAAGATGACGGTTGGTTAAGAAGTGCACATGCCGTGTCGTTTAAAAAGATTCCTCAATACGAGGATTTTTACCGTGCCATCAATTTGGATAACCGCTGGGCCTGGCAGATGGCTTCGGGGAAAGATTTTTACGGAATGCCCCGTCAGATTCGCTTCGGCGCAAGGGTGGAATTCTAATACTTTGTTATTTTAATGACCGATTGAATGGTTTGAACTGAGGTTCGAAAAAAGGAGTCACAGACTATGAGGAAAGTTACATTTTTGTCCTTCGTGGTACTCACTATTCTTCTAGTACCTATCGCTTTTGCTAAGGAGGCACCAAAGGATATTTCAGTGCGGGATAACACACTGTTCGGTGGAGGAAGGGGCAACCCGCAATGGAGCCTGCTTAATATCAACAATCTCTGGTTCTGGCTTGAGAATAATGGCGAAGCGAACCACTCTCCTAACGGTGACAACGGTACATACTTCCCGCGCGGCATGGTATGGGCTATTTACAAGGATGGTATGAAATGGGGTGGCTCGGCTTATCTGGACGCTGCTCATACTGAACCGGCTCCTTATGGACAGACTATCCGAATTGGTGGAAGTGATTATGGTAATGGGACCTTACCGGGGCGGATTATCGGTTCCGGTGCAACAGCCACCCGGCAAGACCCAGGTGATGATGATGTTCGAGTTTACAGGATTCGCCGCGACTATTACACCATGTCCGAAGGGGAATTGAATCTCGACGCAGCTGAAACTTATGAAAAGAGTTTAGGTTCGGCCAGTGACGCAGAAGTGCAACTCGTTTATGATCGCTACGTGCTGGATTGGAATGAATGGCCCGTTGACTACGGAGCGCCATATATTGATAGAAATGGAGACGGGGTTTACACTGCACCGCCCCCATTTAGTGCAACCTTCAACGCGGACAGTCTCATCAGCCAGGGTTACGATGAACCTGGAGTTGCTGGTGGAGATCCAAACTCGCCGGCAGATCAGGTACTCTGGAATGTTTATAATGACCTTGACAGGACCCGGACACTTGCCATGGAAGGTTCTGAACCGATGGGTCTTGAAGTGCAACGTACTGTATGGGGCTATAAACGCTCTGACGCGCTGGGAAACAGCTATTTCAAAAGGGTAAAGATTATTAATAAGGGGGGCGTTGACGTTGGTGGGGATGGTACCACCCTAGGTAGTTTTTATATTGATAGTATGTATGTTGGCCAGTGGTCGGATCCGGATTTAGGTGCATATTCGGATGACCTTCTTGGATGCGACACCACGCTGGGTGTCGGCTATGTATATAATGGTAATCCCAGTGATTTTGAATATGCCAGGCATGGTCAGGTTGTACCAGCAGCAGGGTACGATTTTCTGGCAGGCCCGATGGTTCCTTCACCAGGTGATGTGGCAGTCTTTGATCTCAAGTATAAACAAGATTATAAGAATTTACCCATGACAGGTTTTTCATGGTTTTCCGCTGGTAGCCCCATCTCCGATCCGCCCAGTGATTATACGGGAGGACTGCGATGGCACAAAATGTTACGTGGTTTCGCTCCAATAGATGGACCCGATCAATTTTATCCATTCCCTGAAGGGACACCAGAGAGTTCATTTCCCTATGCCGGTGACCCGGTTACACAATCCGGTATGGTGGATGGTCTGGGAAATGACTGGTCGTTTCCTATGGGTGACCGACGAATGTTTTTGGTCAGTGGACCGTTCTCTTTAAATCCCGGGGATACTACGGAAGTTACTATAGGTTTTGTTGCTGGACAGGGAGCAGACAGGTATTCCAGCATTTCAGTTATGAAGTTCAACGACCGTTTCACTCAGTTGACTTATGACGCGCTCTTCCAAGTTACAAAAGCGCCGGCCAGGCCAGATGTGCAGGTTACAGAGTTGGATGAAGAAATAATTATGGAATGGAGCAGTAACCTGACGAGAGTGAATGATGTAGAAAACACGGTTAGTGAACCTGGCAGCTATGCTTTCGAGGGATACAATGTATACCAGATGCCCAGAGGGAATTCCACTATTAGCGATGCGAAACGTATTGTGACCTATGATCTTGCAAGCGATCCCACCGTCATTCTTGATGAGGGATTCGACGCTACGTCTGGACAGATTCTGCTTAAGCCTGTTCAATTTGGGTCCAATGCCGGTGTAAAGCGGTTCTTTGTCTTTGATCGAGATCATGTTAAAGACGTAGATAAACTGAACAACGGCCAGGAGTATTATGTAGCTGTAACGGCATACTCGGCAGCATCGCAAGAGGGATATATCCCGGCATCTTTGGAGTCATCACCAGAGATCATCACCGTTGTTCCACAAAAGCCGTTTGGAACAGTTTATAATACATCCTATGGCGATACTCTTGAAGTGGAACAGGTTGCGGGTCAGAGCGACGGTGTTATTGTTCCCATAGTTGTTGACCCTGGAGCGAGTACGGGCGCAGCATACGAGCTTTCTTTTACAGATAGTGAAGGGGGCAGCGTTGCGAACCTGTTTAATTTGACAAACAAGACATCTAATTCTGTTGTCTTGGCTGACCAAACGAACTTTAGTGGTGACAGTGATTATGCTCTTGCTGATGGTGTGTTCTTGGTTGTATCCGGCCCAGCTCTTGAAGGAAAAGATTGGGATTACACCGGTGGATCGGGAACGGGAGTTCGCTGGATCTCGGGAGCCGGAGGTGGTGAACTGTTATACGGAGGTGCCTATCTGGGCCCCAATTTCACCGGCTCTAATGTTCCACCGGCAAATTACGAGACGGTAGAGTTTCGATTGGCGAATGTCCTTGAAGGGACGACAGGACCTGGTGAGGACTACACTGTGGATACATCTCACCCAAATGCTTCAAAAGCTGCTACATATGCAACATGGGGTGCCGGGAATTTTACTGGTATTATTGATGTTCCTTTCTCAGCCTATACTGCCAGTGGGCGGCAACTCAACATAGTTGTCAGGGACTATGATGGCAATGGAGCCTGGGATATGCACTATGAAGGTGATGATGAGGGAGAAAATGCCCGGCCGTACAATTACACCTGGATTCTCGATTCAGATTATGATGAGGCTGCTTCATGGGATGGCGATACTGATGCCGAGGATTTCATGGCTCAGGTCGATATAGATGGTGGGCCAGTCCTGTGGGCTCTCTGGTTAAAAGATCGTGGAGGTCGTCCGTTTTTCTCGGACGATGGCACATTGACGCTTATACCCAACTTGGTCATCACGACCAATGACATTTACAGCTTCACTTCTCCAGCACCAACAACAGGGCTAGGAGAGGAAGAATACAGTGCAAAGAGGGTTAATGTATTTCCCAATCCGTACTATGCTTTTAACCCTGCAGAGGTTACTCGTATGGCCAGATTTGTCACTTTTAACAACTTGTCTCCAAAAGCCACCATTAGAATCTTTAACCTGGGTGGTCAGTTAGTGACAAAGTTGAATAAGGATGACGAGACTCAGTTCCTGCAATGGGATCTGCTGAACTTCCAGAACATTCCTGTGGCCAGCGGTATGTACATTGCACATGTTGAAATGGTAATGCCCTCTGGTGGAGAGGTTACCAAGATGCTGAAACTGGCAATCATTCAGGAAAAAGAGATGCTTGATATTTATTAATACCATGCTGAATCGTCTTAGGATTTATCTAGAGAATTGAAAAGGAGAGCACGATGAAAAACAGATTTAGATTCCTTCCAGCGGTCTTCCTCTTGGCAACGTTGGTTATGGTCAGTACCCTTGATGCGCAGGTGACCGAGGTTGGGAGGACCATGGACGAGGATCAGGATATCCAGAACAGAAGGATCGGCAGTGCATCTGCAACTGAGCTTTTGATCCCAGTTGGGGCTCGGGACATGGCCCTGGGAGGTGCGAGCATCGCAGTCACTCAAGGTGTTGAAGCCATTCACTGGAATCCCGCCGGTCTTGCTCGTCTTGGCAGTTCAGCCGAGGCACTCTTTTCCTCTTTGTCCTACCTTGCTGACATCAATCTAAACTACGGTGCTATAGGGGCCTCCTTTGGTCGCTTGGGCGTGGTGGCTGTCAGCGTGAGATCCTTGGATTTTGGTGATATCCCCATGACTTCAGATGACGATCCTGAAGGTAATGGAGGTAGAACATTCTCACCTGCCTTTATTACTGCGGGACTGAGCTATGCTATAGCGTTCAGCGACCGGGCGAATGCTGGAGCCACCATTAAAGTAGTCTCTGAGAAAATGGGTAGGGTACAAGGCTCGGCAGTTGCCATGGATCTTGGCGTGCAATATCATTCCGTCGGTGGGATCTCTGGTCTTGACATGGGTGTTGCCATGAAGAACTTCGGTCCCGAGGTTGCCTTTAAAGGTACTGGTCTATTGCGCAGAGCCACTTCCTCCGAAGGACGACGCGCGGAACAGTACTACAGTCTTGAACCAGCATCCTTTCAGTTACCATCCGTGGTCGAAATTGGCGCAACATACGACATGTCTCTAGGTGAGGGTATGGGCTTGACAACTAGCGGTGCTTTTGTAAACAATAACTTGGCTCTCAATTCATTCCGCGTAGGTAGTGAAGTTAGCATGAACGTTCAGAAGGCATCTTTGTTTGGTCGTGGTGGCATGGAGTTTGCCACAAAAGGTGAGATGGATGAGTTTATTTTTGGCCCTACTGTGGGGTTTGGTTTAAACTACCAGGCGGCTGGGATCAACTTTATGCTGGATTATGCCTGGAGATCGGTCGAGTACTTTGATAATAACTCGGTTGTTTCCTTAAGACTCGGATTCTAAGTCTCCAACTAGAGGGTATTTATGAGTGAAAAGCTGTCTCTTTAGAGGCAGCTTTTCTTTTGTGGCCTAGGCAAAAACACGCTTATGTTTAAATGTTTAATGAGTGCTCGAAAATCTACATTTTTTTCTCTTCTCATTATCTTTCTGTTTGTTCTTTCTTGTCAGAAAGATGTGGCTAGTAAGTCCTACTTCCCGGAAACAGGACGAAATGCGATTTACCAGAACTCCATTGACCTACGCAGAAATCTCAATGTTCTATCCATTTCGATGCAACCTGGCCAGGAAGATCTTTCTGGTTTAGCATATTTCCGTCTTGGACTAGGAGCAAGAATTATGAGCGCCTACATCACAAATGGGGAGGGGGGAGAAAGCGATGTCCGGGGTGAATACCCCCCCTACCTTGCTAAGATTCGGAGAGAAGAGGCAGCAGAGGCGTTGACATATTTGGGAGGTCAAGTATATTATCTTAATATGCCGCATATTGCGTCAGCCAGGGATTCAGCAAGAGTTAGGGAATTATGGCCTGCCGATCAACTTCAGGCGGGGCTTGTGGAGCTTTTTTCTCAATTTAGGCCCGACGTAGTGCTCTTAGCTCGGGATTGGACGAGGGTCAGAAATAACCATCAGTGGGAAAGACTATATGCTGATTTGATCACGGCAGCAAAGAAAAGCCCATTTGTAGAACACCTTTTTGTTGATAGTGATAACAAAAAGGGGTTATTAGTCCCTGTGGATGAGCGTCACAAGTTTTGGAAAAAAACGTATCGTAATGTTGGGAAAGAAGCTGCAGCCAAATACAGATCTTTAGCCATTCAGCGAAATACTTGGCTGAGAGGCTACCAACCATCATATCACCTGATATATACCACCTCACCTCAACAAATTGAGGAAATTGATGAAAGGTTATCAACTTCCCCCTCGAAACGCCTTAGCCGGATAGATCACGAAATACAAAAACTGACGGATTTGACAACCCAAGGAAACCCCGGTGATGCATTAAAATCACTGGTAGCCGTTTTGGACTCCGTCAGTTATTATCTTACGCGTACTTATGATTTGAAGGTCCGTGAACAGGAGACTTTATTGCGCTGGAAGAAGGGGCTTGAAAAACTTCGGTGCGTCCTATTGGGTGTGGAGGTGGAATATTCTATCAGCGATAAAATGCTTACAGATCGGCAGTTGACTTTTTTCACAGTAAATAAGTTGAAGGGCGTAAGTGATGTGGGGGAAACACACATATATTTCCCTAGCGCCGACAAAGGGTGGATTGTTAATGAGGATTTGGCTCGAAAGGTTCCTTTAGAATTGGAGCAGGAATACCGGTTAGTTACCCCAGAAGGTATTGACTATACCTTTCCACCTGGACGACATGAGGTAACCTCCTCGACCCTTGGAGAACCCTTTCAATTTTTCATCCTTCACCAGGGCCCAACAAAAGAAGAAAGTTTTATATACAGCAGTACTGTGGAGTTCACTTTTTCCCCTAAGGTGGCGATCGAGATTTTATCACCCATCGTTAGGATGACACCTGGTGAAATCGTTGTTTTTCGTTTAACGAACATTTCTAGAGATGGAGTAGCAGATGTGGTTAAGGCCGACGGCCCACTTGCGTACTCAAATGAGAGCAGATTTAGACTAAGCAATAAAGATAACTCACATCTTGACACTCTTCGCATTTCCTGGACAGGCAAGCCTGATGTTGGGACCTATTTAATCCCATTAAAGATTGGCTATACCCAGGTGGGGAATTTTGCTGCAAGAAAATTCAACGCTGATATTGATAAATCCAAGAAGGTCGGGATTATTGCAAGTTTATCGAACAGTCCGTTAACTAATGCACTTCGTCGATTGAATATCAATTTTTCCTCTATCCGCCTGGACAAATCATTTTCGAGGCAGATCGCTTTTCTCGATGTTCTTTTAGTTGACAGACGAGCACTATCTTTGAAGCCCCAAATCAAGGATTTGAAGAATGATATGGTTAACTTCGTGAAAAAGGGTGGTCATTTAATTGTTTTTGCACAGGATGCTGTTACTTGGAATGAGTCTCCACTTTGGTCTGGGATGGACTTAACTCCAACAGTACAATACGACGAGAATATTGAACTTAAATTGAGCTCAACGCACACACTTCTAAAACAACCCAATCCGATTGCTTTACAAGATTGGAATGGATGGCTTTACTCACGGGGTTATAATATTATCTCTGGTAATGCCTTGGAAAATATGGAGCTTCCGGTGAGAGAAAAACATTCGGGAAAACCCCTTATTGTTTCACTGACAGGTGGTAAGGGTAAACAGACTTATGTTGATTTAGCTCTTGGCCATCAGTGGATGAACATTCATCCAGGAGCGTATCGACTGCTGGCGAACCTCATTTCAAATTAGCGGAAAGGATAACAGTTGATTATTAATAGACTTATTCTCTTGTTTGTTGTTGTTGGATTCTCTGTTAATGAAATTCAGGCTCAGGACCTTACTCCGCCCAAATCCTTCAGATTGAACCTGGATTACGCAAAATTTCGTTACGACAATGAAAATACTTACTTAGAAATTTACTATGCGTTTTATCCATATTTCCTGACCTACCGTTGGTCAGGAGAAAAATATAGAACTGGCGTGCAACTTCGGATGCGCTTGAAAAACAATGAAACGAACACTTATTTATTTGACGAACGATCAGGATTACAGGTAGCGGCAGCCGACAGTGCAGAAGCTACATCTCGCTTTCCGTTTGTTACCCAGGCTGGGTATGCTGTCCCATTTGGCGATTATACCCTGGAAGTAGTTGCTAATGACTCACTTGCTCCATCGCGCCGGGACAGTGTCAGTTTCAATATCAGTGCGAATGCTTATCCGGCTGAGGCTTGGTGTAGCGATTTGGAACTGTGTAGCACCATTAAATCATCTCAAAAGAGAGACGATCCTTTCTATAAAAACTCATTGGAAGTTGTCCCAAATCCTACGCTGGTTTTTGGAGTTACAGCCCGTCCGGTGGTTTTTCACTATGTGGAACTGTACAATTTGGACCCGGTAAAAACGTACACGGTTAAGCAACTTATCGTAGATCCCGATGGAGAAGTGATACGCGAGGCATCAAAGACACGTAATTTTGGTGCCAGAGATGCCATAGAAGTCGGCACAACAAACGTGACATCGATTTTTTCTGGGCGATATCGATTTCAGGTTTTGATTTCCAATGATAGTTCACAGGAAATAGCCAAGGCAGAGAAAACGTTCTATGTATATAATCCACATTTACAGGTGCCATCTTTAACTGACCCTGTTTTCCAGGAGATGGAGTTAGCTGGGCTGTCCGAGGAGCGGCTTACGGAAGAATTTCAGCAAGCAAGATATCTCGCAACCGAAGAAGAAATTGAAGCCTTTGCAGAAATCATCTCTGAAGATGAAAAGCGTAAGTTTCTAGCAGAATTTTGGGTTAATGTAGAAAATGGAGAGAGCAGGCACGGACCAATCAGGCGTGCGGATTATTTGAAACGTGTGGAGGAGGCCAATGAGCGATACCCATCAATGGGGAAGAAAGGATGGCGTTCAGATCGAGGTCGCATCTATATTTTGTATGGTCCGCCAGACGAAATTGATAGGTATCCCAGCGCTGGGGAAAGCAAGCCATATGAAATTTGGCGTTATCATTCAATTGAGAGTGGGGTTGAATTTGTTTATATAAACCGCTGGGGCTTTGGAGACTATGAATTGGTTCATTCTACCAAAAGGGATGAGCTCCGCAATGAGCTATGGCAGAGCTATTTAAGATAACAACAGCGTGCTGACGATTTGAAATTCGACTCGCGGGCTTCCGTCCAATAATTATTGGTCTTGTAATACGGCGTTCCTTTCCTTGGAAGATAGAAAATGAATAAGGTTAAACCAGGAGTATTCTCTGTTCTCTTCCTCTTTTTTCATTTTCCATGTAACAGTGTCTAACGAAAAACTAACAAAAAACTTGACACAGGTCACAAAGTTGTCGTATTCTTATAGACGAATGCAAGTATGCGTATAGCTGAAAATAGTATGTTTTCGAGGGGCGAATCATTTATTTAAAGTTTATTAAGGAGTTAATCATGAATCAATCTCGATTGGTATTATCTTTATTTTTGACAGTTTTTCTTGTGTCTGGTCTTTCAGCACAGGATGTGGTAATAACAGGGAGTATCACCGATGCAACAAGTGGTGACCCTCTACCAGGTGCTAACGTAGTGGTGGAAAACACCAACTATGGTGGCGCAACGGATGTAGATGGTAACTACAGTTTTTCAGTCCCTGCTACCGGTCAGGAAGCAGAGGTAACAGCCCGGTTCATTGGTTACTTTGCTAATACCGCGAGTGTTACTCTTTCCGCTGGTACCATAACTCAAGACTTTGCTCTTAATGAAGATGTTCTTGAGATGGAAGCTGTGATTGTAACAGGCCTGGTGGACGCCACGCCCAGGATCAAATCTCCCCTCTCAACGGGTCAGATAAGTGGTGAAATGCTTGAGCGTGTACCCGCCTCCTCTCCAGCCTCAGCACTTTACGGCAAAGTTGCCGGTGTAAAAGTTGTTCAGGGTGGTGGTCAGCCTGGGGATTCCCCTTCGGTTCTCCTCAGAGGCCCCACAAGCATTAATGCTTCTGGTCGGTCTCAGGACCCACTTTATATTGTAGATGGTGTTATTGTTGATCCATCTGTGAGTGGTTCTCCTTTAGCTGATATCCCCGGTGATGATATTGAAAGTATTGAGGTTGTTAAAGGAGCGGCCGGTGCTTCCATGTACGGTGCCCGTGCTGCAAACGGCGTAATCTCGATCAGAACAAGACGTGGCAGTGAACTGGCCCAAAACCAGACTAAGATCAGGTTTCGTAGCGAATATGGTAGGAATGATCTCCCCAAATCTTTGGATGTAAATCGCTCTCATGCCTATCTACAGAACTCTTCCGGTGATTTCATTGATGGAAACGGTGATGTTGTAGATCCCCGTGCAACTACTGGGCGTCTGTCTGATGTTTGGAACGAGGTTCCGGGTATTGAATTCTATGACAATCCATATAAATATGTAGCTACAGGTGAAGTCGGCGATCCAAAGAAATCGCTATCTGGAGACGGCTTTGACAATATGAGACGTTTCTTCAGGGAGAATAATGAAGTTAATCAGACACTTACTGTCAGCCGAAATATGGAGAGCACAAACTTCTCAGTTGCCATTGGCAACTTCAATAAGGAAGGCATCCTTTCTGACATAGGTGGATATGGTCGCCAGAGTGTTACGGTGAATGTTGATCATAAATTCAAAAATAGCCTGGATATCGGTTTTACTACTATGGTTAGCCAGTCAGAGCGAGATGCTGTTGCAAGTACTTTTGGCGGTTTTTATGCCATCACTTTCATGGCGCCGGATGCTGATCTGACTATGATTGATCCTGAAACAGACAGAGTCTACATCCAACCTGACCCTGCGTCTGTGGAAGAGAATCCTCTCTACTTTTTGAAATACAATGATAGAGACAATTTCAATCGCAGAGTTATGAGTAGCTTTAGTCTTCGTTGGAATCCTGTGGACTGGGCCCACGTGACAGGTAGTCTCAGTTACGATCGGGCAAACCAGAATTACGACTCCTTCTATCCTATCGGCTTTACAAATATCAGTGGTGGTGGGACAGCCGTAGACGGCCGTTACATTAAAACCACTTCTGCCGACATGGGATTGAACGGTGATCTGAAGTTTATGGCCACCCGGGAATTTGGTAACATTACGGCAAAGGTTACAGGGTCCACCCTGTTTGAACAGACGGAGTCAGATGGCTTTGATGCTGACGGCCGCAAATTTGCTGTAGGCGGCGTCCGGAGTCTCGGAGTTGCTGCCAGTGATAAGGTTTATATTGGCTCCTGGCAGCAGGATGTTCGAGGTATCAGTAATATGGGCGGTGTCATGCTTGACTACAATGACGCTGTTATCGTTGATGCCTTTTTCAGGAAGGAAGGAAGTTCGCTTTTTGGTGGGGAAGAGCGGTGGCACAATTACAGCAGAATTGCTACAGCTGTGCGGGTTACAGAATTAGTACCTCTCCCAATGTTCAACGAATTCAAGCTTCGTTTTACAACGGGGACAGCCGGATCGCGCCCAAACTTTAGCGCAAGGTTTGAAACCTGGAGCGTCTCTGGTGGTGTTGTGTCTAAGGGAAACTTGGGTAACAAAGCCCTTATCCCCGAATTATCGACTGAGACAGAAATAGGGTTTGATGCCATATTGATGGACAGATTCAGCGTTTCAGCCACATATGTAACAGCGAATACACAAAACCAGATTCTTTATGTCCCCCTACCGGGATATGCCGGATACGGCAATCAGTGGCAGAATGCCGGGACTTTGGATAATGAGTCTTTTGAAGCTGAGGTGAGTGCGTCACTTGTAAACACGCCGTCATTCAGCTGGGAAATGGGTCTGACATATTACACACAAATAAAGTCAGTGATTTCTAAGCTGGACATTGCTCCCTACACTAGAAATCCTTTCTATATTAAAGAGGGTGAAACTATGGGAGCCCTGTGGGGCGCCAAGTGGGTCGAGAAGTTGGCTGACCTTCCTGATGAAGCTACCCAGAGTGAGTTTGATACCAACAATGACGGTTATGTTGTCTGGGTCGGCTCCGGCAACTCCTGGCAGGACGGTATATCCAAGAAACTGTGGGGAACGACCTCAGATGATGGTTACAAATGGGGTATCCCAATAAAACAGATTGATAAGAGTGCGGATGATACTGGTATTTTCGTCAAATTGGGTGAAACCATTCCTGATTTCGATATGGGCATTTCCAACACGCTCCGTTTCGGCGGGTTTGAGGTGTACGCCCTTCTTGATGGCCAGGTTGGAGGAAACATTTATAACAATACAGTCCAGTGGGGCCTTCGTGAGCTGAAGTTGGGTATTGTGGATCAGGCTGGAAAGAGCGAAGGCGACAAAAAACCCGGCCTCTATTATGCCACACTTTATGATGTGGACGCGACTAATAGCCACTTTGTAGAAGACGGTTCATTCTTCAAGCTCCGGGAGCTTTCTGTGACGTATTCGCTAAACAGGAATCAGTTGCAGAATATGCTCGGTGGGGCCATTAGTAAGGTTTCTGTGGGTGTCATTGGTCGGAACCTGTTAACTTGGACTAACTACTCAGGTTATGACCCTGAAGTTGGCCGTAGTGGCGATTTCGATATGGGCTCGGCTGTAATAGCCCGTTATGATGGTTTCGGCTATCCGAACTTCCGGACCATCACCGGTGTTTTTACAATTGAATTCTAATTCTGAGTTAAAGGAGAATAATATGAAATTCAATAACAATCTTAATAGAGCCCTAACGGCATCGTTGGCGCTGAGCATGTTGTTGTTCACAGCTTGCCAGGATGAGAGTTTCCTGGATACTGAGAATATAAATCAGCCTGACCAGGCACGTGCTTTGGGAAGCCCTTCTGATGTGGAAGCATTGGTTAGAGGGGCTGCTGTCAGTTATTTCGCCGCCCATGATTATGGTGGTTATGAGCATTTGCTCGTTTCATCAGATGTTATGAGCTGTTCGTGGGGTAACGCGATGATGAAACTTAGCTCCTCGGAGCCTCGTGTGGCAATTCCGAACACAACAAGTTATACATACTCCTATGCCGTCGAAAACAACTGGTATCGCATGTACAGGGCTATTTCATCAGCCAATGATGGCTTGAATGCTTTGGCAGGTGGCATGCAGATTGGAGATGGTGGTGCTGACAATAAAAGAATGGAAACATTCGCTAAACTAATCCAGGGGATAGCCCATGGTCTGTTGGCATGCTTTTATGATCAGGCATTCGTTTATGATGAGACGGTGGACTTGGCCACGGACGTATTGGAATTGAAGCCTTACAGTGAAGTAATGGATGCTGCTATTTCTCAACTGGAAACTGCTGCTGCCCTTGCCGATGCCAACTCATTTACCATGGACGGCTGGTGGAACGGCATTACCCAGACCAATGAAGACGTTTCCAAACTTGCTCATTCTTTCATAGCTCGGTATCTTGCCCAGGTGGCAAGAACTCCGGCTGAGCGTGGTGCCGTTAATTGGTCTTCCGTAAAAAGCCATGCCGAAAAAGGTATAACTGAAACTTTTGCACCACATGGTGATGGTTATAATAACTGGGTTCACTCTGGCCAGGAATTCCACAATGATCGCGGTGGTTCCTGGGCACGGATGGATTACAAATTTATCGGTGGCGCTGATGAATCTGAGGGATATAAGAACTGGTTGGCCACAGATGTTCAGTTGAGAACTGAGTTTATAATGGATATCAGTGATAAACGCGTAGGTGCGGGAAACATAACCTTTGCCGAAAAGCAGGAAACAGGCTATGAAGATGATGCGGATGAGGAAGGTCTTTATGCCGGGACACGGGGTGGTTCACCCTTCCGTGCGAACCGAGGGACCTATCATTTCTCACGGTATTCTTTTCATCGTTATGCTGGTTTTGCATCCGGTGGATATACGGATCCTATTCCTATTGTGACCCTTGCTGAGATGGACATGCTTCGTGCCGAGGCTGAGCTTCATGCTGGTAATGGCGATGCTGCCGCAGCTATTATTGATAAATATCATGCGGATTTGGGTGGCTATCCCTCTTCTGTTGGAACAGCGGTAGGTAGTATCAGCGATGTTATGGGCCCAATTGATGGTCCTGTCTCCGATGGTACTCTTTGGGCAATGCTTAAGTACAATAAAATGATGGAAATTGCCTTGAGCGGTGCGGGTGTTGAATTCTACGATATTCGGGGCTGGGGCGATCTCACAAAAAATACAGCTTATGATCACCCGGTTCCGGCCAAAGAATTAGGTGTTCTTCAATTGGAACTCTATTCCTTTGGCGGATGCGCAACAGCTGACTGCCACGGTGCACCTGGTAATCCGAAAACTCCTCGTGAGTACTATGGGCCTCGTGTGCCTCGTTAAAACTGTATAGGCGTAGAAGCCTTTTACAGATCTTATATTTAAATTGGAGAGGGGTCGGAAGACCCCTCTCTTCATTTTATGGGGAAATAAGATGATAAATAATGGTGAGACTCTGAAAATAATATTGATCTCCTTGATTTGTCTTGTTATAAGCACCTGCGCCGGTTCAGGGGGGCTTACAAAACCGAACAGGCATATGGTGGTGGTTGGAGAAGGGTCATCCGTCAACTTTCAAAGTAGTGCTGGAAGAATCCTAGACAGGTATCATTACACAGTTTATAGATATGAAGATTATGGTACACGACTTTACATTGAGACTGAATGGAAAGACCACAAACCACTGGATGATGAAATGGACCTGGAAATTTCAAATGTTCAAACACGTCTTATTTTAGAGGCAAGACCGAAAATGCGTGATGAAAGTACTAGTCGTGCTATGAATGTTGTAAAATTTTCAGGCGAAGTTCTTGTTAGGCTTGGCCCAATGAGTGATTGGAAAGAACTGGCCATGACGCCCTCACGAAAAAAATATTTCAAGCAGTGTGCTGACGACTTGAAATTTGACTTGCGGGCTTCCATCCAAAAGTTCTGAAATCTCTGCGTTTTGGTTCGAGGGTTGTCTCTATGTTGGGTCAATCAAAAATAAAAATTCCTCTTCTCCTATGGATGTTTCTTACCATAACTATCTACAGTTGCGGCAAAAAAGAAGCACCCAAGGAGTCTGAAGCCCTTGTTTCCCTCATAGAAGCAAGAAATCTCGGCTTGGCTTATCTGGAAGAAAACAGGCTTGATGAAGCTGAGGCTCAGTTTATAATAATGACTGAAAATGCTCCCGACGACGCCATGGGGCACGCCAATCTAGGATTGATATACCTTAGAAAGAGTGATTTTGCGAAAGCTGAAAAAGCGGTTCAGCAGGCACTCAGGCTGAGCTCTGAAGATTCCGATATCAATCTGATCCTTGCGGAAGTGTACGATGCAGTGGAGAGAGACGAAGAAGCTATAGAGATACTAAAAAAATCTCTTTCTACTTCACCCGGCCACTTGAGGAGCATTTACAAAATTATCGACATATACAGTAAAATGGCCTATGCCAGACCGGAGGATCAGGCTGTAACAGCTAACAGGGAGGGTTATCTTTTAGAATTAGTGAAACTAGCGCCGGGAAACATTCCTGTCAGACTACAACTGATCGAGAGCTTGTTGATTCATGGAGAAACAGATTCGGCGCTGACACACTTAGAGGTGTTAATTCAGCAGATTCCTGAACCGCCGAAGGAGGCGTCTCAGGCCATCAGAGAAACAGTCAAACAGATGCAGATCGGTAACAACAGTATGGCATCACGGTTTTTCAAAATTGTACACAATGTTCTCAAGGTCACTCCTCGTTATCAGGCAGGCCTTTGGTATCTGAAAGGTCCCGGAGGGGCGGTCACAGGATTTCCCATTCTGGACTTCAGCGAAAATTTAGAGCAACAGATGGAAGACCAGTCGGCTGTTCTGAACACCCTCCGTTTTACAGCCGCCTCATCAACAGCCGGCCTGGATAAGATAAACAGCATAGTTGAAGGATCTACCTCTTCAGTCTTGGCAGTAGGTGACTTTGACGGTGACAAATCACAGGATATTTACTATTCCGTTTATAACGGGGACCAAAACCATGTTTTTCTCCTGAAGCATGACTTTGGGGAGTTAAGGGATGTTGCCGCGGAGGCAGGCGTTAGCCACAACGGCAGAGATCTGGATGCGATTTTCGCTGATATAGACAACAACGGACACCTGGATCTGATTGTTACCAACTTAACAGGAGCCCGCTATTACAACAACGGAGGTGAAGGACAATTCTCCGATTTATCTTCTGAATCTGGCTTGGGAGCTTTAATCGGGGGAAACCGTATTCTTCCAGGTGATTTTGATCACGAGGGTGATCTCGACATATACATTATAAACAATGGCCCAAATCTGTTTTTTCGAAACAATTTGAACGGTTCGTTCAGTGAAATGGCGGAGGTGATGAAGATAGATGGTGGTAATGCCTCCGGCAGAGATGCTGCATTTGGTGATTTTGATGACGATGGTGATTTGGACATTGTTGTTATAAACACCAACAATGAGAACAAACTGTTTTCCAATCTCAGGCAAGGACAATTCGAAGATATCACACAAGCTTCAGGGCTGGGGGGAGAAAAAAACAATACGTCTGTAGTGGGTGGGGACTACAATAATGATGGAAGAATCGACCTGTTTATGACAGGTAAATCCGGAACCGGCGGCCTTTTCAGGAATGCGGGGGAAGGGACCTTTAAACAAGTGGGAACGAAGATATTAGAGACAGGTTCAGACGCAACTTTCCTTGATTTTGACAATGACGGTTATCTGGACCTGGTTATTGCCAGTGTCGATGGTGTTAGACTTTTTCACAATGAGAGAGGGAAACATTTTGAAGAAGTGTCACATCTTTTACCAAAAGAGACTGTCGGCGCGAGGCAGGTGGAAGTTATGGACTACAATATGGACGGCGACCTGGATATTCTCCTGGTCGGCACTGACGGCAAGTTGCACCTCTTACGAAACGATGGCGGTAACGTTAATAAGTACCTGAAGGTACGTCTCGTAGGACTAAGAGTGGGAAGTGGTAAAAACAACCATTTCGGAATTGGCGCCAAGGTAGAAGTGAGGGCTGGTGACCTTTATCAGAGCAGAACCGTAACGGAGGAAGTGATACACTTCGGTCTTGGTCAGCGACTCAAGGCTGATGTGATGCGGATAATCTGGACCAACGGTGCACCGCAAAATCTCTTTTTTCCGGGCTCTGATCAGGATATTGTGGAAGAGCAAATGCTGAAAGGGTCGTGTCCTTTCCTCTATGCATGGGACGGAGAACGGTTCGAGTTTGTGAAAGATATACTCTGGCGAAGTGCCTTGGGCATGCCCATGGGAATCATGTCGGGAGAGATGGCTTACGCTTTCGCTAATTCCACCGAAGAGTATATGAAAATACCGGGTGATGCTCTTGTTGCAAAAGATGGGGATTACACGCTTCAGATCACCATGGAACTGTGGGAAACTAGTTACTATGATGAGTTCAAATTGCGCGTGGTGGATCACCCAGTAGAGGCTGATATTTACGTAGATGAGAAGTTCATCACACCGCCTTATCCGCCAGACAGGATTTACACTGTATCAGACAGACGCAAACCTCTCTCCGCTGTAGATGGTGAAGGGAATGACCTCACAGCACTTTTGGATGAGTGGGATTATAAATATGTCTCGAATCTTATGCCAACCCAGTTCCAGGGAATAGTCGAACCACACGATATGATTATAGATTTGGGTAATCTTAGTAATGCCGAAGAGGTTATCCTTTTCCTCCACGGCTGGATTTTTCCTACAGACGCTTCCATCAATGTGAACGTCAGCCAGACCCCTGATGTGGTTGTTTTCCCACCCCGTGTCCAAGTTCCTGACGAAAATGGAGAATGGACAACGGTTATAGAAAGTATCAATTTTCCCAACGGGAAAGATAAAACATGCATTGTGGATCTCTCAGGCAAATTCCTGACAGACGATTACCGCGTTCGCTTCCAAACCTCCATGCAGATTTATTGGGATCATCTATTCTTTACTGTGGATGAACCTGCTGTAGAAATTGCAGAGACGGTTTTATTGCCATCCTCTGCGGATCTGCATTATCGTGGTTATTCCCGTATGTACCGGAAGGGAGGGCGGTATGGCCCCCACTGGTTCGATTACAGTACCGTTGAAACAGGCCCGAAATGGCGTGATCTTACGGGAGATTATACCAGGTATGGTGATGTCCTTGCCTTAGTGACAGAACCAGACAACAGGGTCGTTATCATGAACTCCGGTGATGAGATGACGGTGAAATTCTCTAATTTAGATGTTCCGTCCCTGCAAAAGGGGTGGGTTAGAGACTATATACTTTATAGTGATGGTTGGTTGAAAGATGGGGATATGAACACAGCCAGAGGGCAAACCGTAGCACCCTTGCCTTTCCACGCCTTAAAGGCTTACCCTTATGGACCCGAACAGAAAACACCGGATGAAGAAACATATCGAGAATATTTAATGAAATATAATACACGCACAGTGACTGGTGATGTATTCCGGGAGCAATTGTTAACCCCACGCACCAATAAATGACTTGGACCGTTCGCAAGAGTTTGATCTCTGCGTATATTCTTTAGCAGCATAACATCACCCACATTATTAACTTTTTAAATATGAAGAAATTTTCACTCCTTATGCTTACAGGGATCTTTTCCTCCATACTCATGCAGTGTGAAAGTTCAAACTGGCAAAGCGAGGAAAGCCACCAGTGGAAAGTATTGTCGCCAAAAGGTGCCAATACTGGCCTGACACTGCTTTACAGCGACCAGACCAGGGTTATCTTTCAGAATTTTGTGAGCAAAAAAAATATTATTCATAACAGGCATTTACTAAACGGTTCAGGTGTCACTACCGGTGACGTGGATGGGGATGGTTTAACTGACATTTATTTTTGCAGAACAGAGGGCTCAAATGTTCTCTACCGCAACCTGGGTGGCTGGAAGTTTGAAGACATTACTGATAAAGCGGGTGTTGCCTGTAAAGATCAGTTTTCTACAGGGACTGTTCTTTCAGATATAGATGGCGACAACGACCTCGATCTTCTAGTAACTGCCCTGGGTGGTCCCAACGCTGTTTTTCTCAACGACGGCTCCGGCCAGTTCCATGAAGTGACAAAAGAGGCGGGACTGATGGGCAACAGTGGTGCCACGACCATGGCGTTGGCCGATGTGGAAGGTGATGGTGATCTGGATATTTATATGACTAACGATAAGAAACGATCCGTTCGGGATATTTATCCGTTAAGTGAAAGAGTTTTTGAAAAGACAACACGGAAAACAGAGGATGGCTGGGAAGTGTTACCAGAATTTCAGGAGCACTATATATTGAATCTCCAAGGAAATCGCCTGGAACGGTTTGAATATGCAGAGCCGGATTATTTTTTCCTTAATGATGGTTCTGGTCATTTCAATCGGGAAGAACTTAATGGTGGCCGGTTCTTGGATACAGATGGGAAACCTATTAAAGAAAATTATACAGATTGGGGTCTGACCGTTCGTTTTCAGGATTTTGATAATGATGGAGATCCTGATATTTATGTCTGCAATGATTTTGAGAGTCCGGACAGAATCTGGAACAATGATGGGGATGGACAGTTTTCACCCATGCCGGCATTGGCCATCCGAAACACCAGCGCGTCATCCATGGGAATTGATTTTACAGATATCAATCGTGATGGGGCCGTGGACTTTTTTGTGGTGGAAATGTTGAGCCGGGATCACAAACGGCGGAAAACACAGATGGGGCCCATGTCTGCTACCCCCGTTTCCGTAGGCGAAGTAGATAACCGCCCTCAGTATATGCGGAACACGCTGTTTCTCAACCGCGGTGACAACACCTATGCGGAGATTGCCCAGTACGGTGGAGTACAAGCTTCCGAATGGTCTTGGTCGCCCTTATTCCTGGATGTTGACTTGGACGGTTACGAAGATATTTTGGTGGTGACGGGACATTATTATGACGCTATGGATGCTGATGTACAGTCTGATTTGAAAACAATGAATTATTCACGTTATAGTCAACTCCAGAGTGAGGTGTTTGCTTACAGTCGCCTGGCCACCAGAGATTTCATTTTCAGGAACAGAGGTGATCTAACATTTGAAGAGGTTGGGAAAAGTTGGGGTTTCACATCCGAAGACATTTCCCACGGTATGGCGCTGGCCGATTTTGATAATGATGGTGACCTGGATGTTGTTATAAACCGGCTGGAGAGTGAAGCCGGTATCTACCGCAACGACAGTAGTGCACCCCGTATTGCAG
>Ga0208274_1000017_pt1:92500-102437 | contig 102437 bp, 78 predicted proteins | sample ETNtaG_22_FD_185755 | JGI IMG/M metagenome (GOLD analysis project Ga0208274, IMG submission 185755) | Marine microbial and viral communities from oxygen minimum zone, Eastern Pacific Ocean - ETNP201306SV43 (SPAdes) (version 2) | ecosystem: Environmental > Aquatic > Marine > Oceanic... | reverse complement strand
AGAGCCGGTAAGAAAAAGGTAGCCAAGGCATTTGGTTTCAGGGATGCTGCTGGACTTGAGAAAGTAAAGCCTGGTACTTCACCTGTAGCAAGAGCCGGTAAGAAAAAGGTAGCCAAGGCATTTGGTTTCAGGGATGCTGCTGGACTTGAGAAAGTAAAGCCTGGTACTTCACCTGTAGCAAGAGCCGGTAAGAAAAAGGTAGCCAAGGCATTTGGTTATACTGATGCTGGTGATGAGGATGAGTATATGATGGACGATCTAGATGATGATGAAGCCGTTGAAATTGAATGGGAAGAAGAACCTATTGCAGTTGCTTCTGGTTTTAAAAGATCTCTGAAACGCGGCGGTAAAAAAGCTATAAAGATCAGCAAAGGTGATAAGAAAAGGTTTAAAAAGCTGTTTAAAAATGAAAAAGACGCCATTAATATTAGCAAGGATGATCATAAACATTTGGCAAAGATGTTTGGATTTAAATCACCTGCTTCACCAAGGGGAGAAGAAGGTGGAGAAGTTGTACTCAAGCTTGATAATAAACAGAGAAAACTCATTGCCAAGGCATTTGGTTATAGAGATATTGGCTCCAAATCCTCTGCCTCTAGAGGTGGGAAAAAGAAAGTTAAGTTTTCGAAGAGTGAGAAAAAGGAACTTATAAAAGCATTGAAGCTTAAATAAGCTAAGAGGTTCAAAGAAAAAAAACGGGGTCAATTGACCCCGTTTTTTTATCTCAGAAATTATTTATTTTTTATCTTTTTCAGGATTTCTCACCCAGGAACGGCGATCCGTAAACATCTTTATTCTCAATTCAGCCCAATCGTTAATCAATGTTTTTAAATCTTCTGCCTGTTCTGGGTCGTCTTTAAATTTTTTGTCAATTGCTTTCAGCAAGGCTTCCTTTTTGGTTTGAATTTCACCGTATTCCATAATCTTTTCCTGGGTCCAGGACTCTTTTTTGGTTTTCCTGGATTCTTTATCAGATTCCGCTTTGGAAACCTGTTCCTTTCTGCTGAACAGAAAAGTAATCAGCAAGAGTATTAATACCACTCCAACTATGATTATCTGGTTCATTTTATCCTCCTGCTCCCGGAATGCGGGCTATATCTATTTCAAACTCATAAGGCAGAACGCCTGCCCACCAGAATATGACCATGGCTGCCATTACGATCAGGGCCATGGGCCAGGCGAAAACAGCCATGCGTATAAAATCCTTTGCTTCAAGCATTCCGGCTGCGTAAACAATAGAACTTGCAGGTGTACCGATGACAAGCCAGTACGCCAGGGAAGTCGCAATGGCTAAACCCACACCGACCAAAACCGGATTGGTACCGGAGCTCTGTGCCATTTCCAGGACGACTGGTCCGATCACAGCAACGGTGGCACCTGCGCTCATCAGGTTAGTGAGTAAAGCACCGATAAGGATGACCACTAAAATCAGCGGAAGGCCCGAACTGATGCCGAAATTAGCCATAATATCAATCAGGCTATCGGCCAGCCATTTGGCTGCGCCGCTGGCTTTAAACACCGCACCGAGGCTGATTGCTCCGGCATATAGAATAATGACACCCCAGCTTACATTTTCTTCATAATCTTTCCAGGAGGTTAGTCCCAGCAACATATAGAGGACGGCTCCTGTGATCGCTACACCACCCAGCCCAAGTGGAAATCCTAGAATACCGGCAGTGACCGTTTTATCGGTAATCCACATGAAAATCATAAGCAGCATTATTCCACCGACGAGCCATTGTTTCCCGGTCATTTTACCATGCTTTTCAAGGTCGCTTTTCAGAACTGAAACAGCATCCGATAAATCCTTCACTTCCGGTTTGAAGAGTAATGGAAGTAAGAATGCCATCAGCACTGACATGATAGCAGTATAAAAAACACCCATACTCATCCATTCAAAAAAGGAAACATTCGGACTGACATAATCTTCCAGAAACCCAATCATGATGGCATTCCTGGCACCTCCGGTGGGGCTCATGGGTGCTCCCACCATACAGCCGATGGCAATGGACATCATCAGTAATTTTCCTAGATTGGGCGCTGAAATTGTCTTGTTCGTGAGTGTGTACAATGCGAGGGCAATCGGTACATACATAGGTGCGATTGAGGCTTCATTTATAAATGCGGATGGAATGGCCGTTCCAAGCAGGAGGCCCAGAACAATGTTGCGCGTTTTGGTTCCGGAAAGTTTAACTACCAGCATTCCGATTCGTTTGTCGAGTCCATATTTCACCAGTGTTGAACCAATGGCTAGTGACCCTGCGATAAACCACACAGCATCATGTGCATAAGTGGACACAATCCGTGCTGGTTGGGTGATCCCAAAAAACAATTGAACCAATCCGATCAGCAGTGCTACTGCCGGCATGGGAATTGCTTCTGTTGCGAAAAAAACCGTACACATCCCAAGCAGGGCGATAATAATTTTCATGTTGTAAGCCCTCTGGGCAATTATTTCCGGACCCAGGTCACTGCCGAAAATTTCACTTGCCTTTGAAACCATAGATTCCGGAGTGGGCATAAGAGCGAGGAGCGCAAAAATGGCAACACCAACTCCAAGCCATTTGAAATTGGTGGTTTTTGCAAACCCTCCTGATGATTGAATCTTATCTTTATCTGCCATAATAATTGCATGGAAAATGTCCACAAAAACTGAAAATGGCAAGATAAGAAATAAATTAAAATTTGAAGAAATTGGATCTGATTTCTTTATTAAAAGACAAAAATGGTTTTTTTACCTCGTATCGTTTACATATTATGTTTTCTTTTTCATTCTTAATTTCATATGAGATTTGGCTGAAAATATTTCCTCAACATGAGGGAAAGAGAGATTAAAATTTTGAATTATGAATATTATTGATACACTAATAATTATTTTTTTCCTGGTTAGTTTGGTGGTATATGGACTTTACCAGGGGAAAAAAAATCATACAACAACAGATTTTTTTCTGGGGGGAAAAAACATACCATGGGTTGTTGCTATGTTTTCCATCGTGGCAACCGAAACATCTGTCCTGACCTTCATAAGTATACCAGGGAAAGCATATCGGGGAGAATGGTTTTTTCTTCAGTTAGCCTTGGGCTATATCCTGGGGAGAATTTTAGTGAGCATATTTCTTCTTCCACAATACTTTCGAAATGAGGTGACATCAATTTACCAAGTTCTTGGTTCCCGGTTTGGTCCAGATATCCAAAAAATCGCATCGATAGTTTTTCTGGTCACGCGGGTATTGGCAGATGGTGTCAGGTTTTTAGCTACTGCTGTAATTGTTCAGGTGATTACCGGATGGTCACTACTGGCAGCAGTGATAGTGATTGGTGTAGTGACAGGAATTTATACTCTTTCGGGAGGGATACGCACCATCATGTGGATTGACAGTCTCCAGTTTATTCTCTATCTGGGGGCAGGTTTGATTTCAATTGGTTTTATCATTTTTCAATTTCATGAACCAGCTTTTTCTATTTTGAAGGATATTTTTGACAAGGGGAAGTTCCAAATCATTCAGTTTGGATGGGATATCCAAAGACCATACATGTTTGTCAATTCTGTGATTGGTGGAATGTTATTATCATTTGCCTCGCACGGTGCAGATCATATGATGGTTCAGCGTGTATTGAGTACCAGAAATCTTTCCGCAGCCCGGAAGGCGATGATAGGTAGTGGGATATTCGTGTTCTTTCAGTTTGTAATATTTTTGTTTGTGGGCTCTTTATTATATGCTCTTTTCCAAAATGCAGATTTGACCCAAGTTGATATTGCTTTTTTAAATGATGATAGGCTTGCGCTGAAAAAAGATAGGGAGTTTCCATGGTTTATTGTGCAATATCTTCCGGTTGGTTTAAAAGGTCTGTTGCTGGCGGGAGTTTTGTCGGCTGCTATGAGCACACTAAGTTCGTCCATTAATTCACTTGCATCGTCCACAATTATAGATTGGTCTTGGAAAGGAAGATCATTAAGAGGAGCCCGATTTATCAGCTTGTTCTGGACTATAGTTTTAATTAGTATCGCTTTGATCTTTGATGAAAGTGACAAGGCTATTGTGGATATGGGGCTTGAAATTGCCTCTTTTACCTATGGAGGCTTATTAGGGATGTTTATTCTGAGCCGAAGTAGGCGTCCATTCCATTCATTAAGTTTAATTGTGGGCTTAGTTTTCAGTGTTGTTATTGTAATTCTTTTGAGGGAATTTGGATTAGCCTGGACATGGTTTATCAGTTTTTCTGTTATAACGAATCTTGCAGTAACTTATTCAGTAGATTTAATTTTCTTTAGACATAATGCATGATCGATTAGTAAAAGTAGCAGTATTTTTGTTGTTTGTACCCATTTACCTGTTTGCACAGGAATTTCGATACAGCCAAATTAAAAAAATCCCTGATTTTTCCTTTGCTCCACATGTTTTTACCGGTCTTGATATTTTAGAACAATTAGATATAGCTCCATTAAAGGGAAAAAAAATCGCTGTTTTGTGTAATCAGACTGCTGTTAACCGGGAAGGAGAACATCTGTTAGAAATTTTAGCATCTAATAGAATTGAAGTAAAAACTCTTTTTGCACCAGAGTTTGGATTATTTGGAAGTGGAAATAAGAGATTAAAACTATTTACAAAAGAGAAAAATATTGAACCGATAACAGGAGCAAGAATTATCGATTTATTTGGGGAACATATTTATCCACCTGATGAATCTATAATAGGTATTGATCTTATTCTTGTGGATATCCAAGATACAGGTGTCAGGTATTCCACTTTTATCACAACAATAACAAAATTAATGGAAACCGCTTCAAAAAATAATATCCCGGTATTGATCCTCGATCGCCCAAATCCTTTGCGTGGTGATGTGATTGATGGTCCTGTGGTTCGTCCTGCATATCAGTCTTTTGAAGGATATCATCTTGTTCCAATTCGACACGGGTATACAATTGGAGAATTTATTTTAATGGTCAACGAAATGGGATGGGCAAAGGATCTTGCACGTGTTGATCTTACTGTAATTCCCATGGCAAACTGGGAACGTGATCATTGGTTTAACGAAACGGGATTACCCTGGGTTCAACCAACACCGGACATTTCTGACCTAGAAACTTTATTAGCGTTTTCAGGAATGGCACTCCTAAAAGGGACGAACCTTAACACTGGACATGGGACGGATAAACCATACCTTAGGGTAGGGGCACCTTGGTTGTCTGGTCATCATCTAATGGAAAAGTTAAATGCTTTGAGTTTATCCGGTGTACGTTTTTCAGTTATCAAATACAAGCCAATGCATCGACAGGGCATGAAGTTCATCCCCCTGTACCTCGATGAAATTTGTAATGGAATTGAGATTGAAATAACAGATAGGAACGAATTTGATCCTTTGGCAATCTCCACAGCTATTATTATCACTACAAAATATCTATATCCGAGGGAGTTTCAATGGGCATCCGATAATTATATTGATAAATTATTTGGTTCAAATATTCTGAGAACATTCACTGCCCAAGGGAAACCCGCTGACTATTTACCTCCTTTATGGTTTCATGATATTCTTCGGTTCAGTGAATTTAGACAGAGGTTTCATTTATATTAAATTTTAAGGAAATTAATTATTGTGTTAATAAATAGAATTCACATTTTTTTATTTTCTTTGTTTTTCGCCATTTCATATGTTTCTGGTCAAACACATTTCACAGTTCCGCAAAATGTTTGGCGGGTATCTATTTTTTCAAATACGGCTTCAGGAGACTGGATCGGGGAGAATGGTGCAAAAGAAGTTGGACAGGATAGTATTCTATTCTCAGACCATAGTGATGCTCTGTTCGGATTGAATTCCACAACATTTCAAGGTACACTGACGGAACTTCGTAAAGAGAACATCTCTACTCTCACGTCAAAAATTGAGTACGGATTTACTGACAAAACCACTGTGAGTTTGGAGGTACCCTATATAAGGAATTTATTAGTAGAGCGGGATTGGAATTGGAAGCCAGATTTTCTGGATGAAGCTGATTCATCTCAACAAACTATTAACGGGTTACAAGATTATTACTTTTCTCCCAGGAGGCAGACATCTGGTTTCGGAGATATTTCACTGGGTGTGAAAATTTTACTTATGGGAACACCAGCCTGGTCGGCAAAAGGATTGTTTTCCGTGTACGGTGGAGTTATGGTTCAGTTCCCTAGTTCCCGACCATTAAGCCGTTATCATTCTGTAAATGGTTCTCACTCCTCACAGCTTGAAGAAGTCCTCCTTGGTCCAGGAGCGACTTTATGGAAATATTCTCTTTCAGGAGAATTTTATAAAAAATCCTGGGATCGGTTGTTTAATATTAGTTGGGCTGCTCAAATTATAAATTCAAGTAAAGCAACCTTGAATACCCCCATTTTTTTTCTTGGTATATCTCAAACAAATCCAGACAGTATCGCAGAACACGTTGGATTGACTTATCTTTATAAGAGAGGAACTGAATTTCGCGGGATGATATCTGCTACTCTGGATCTATGGCCGGAAAGAATTTCTTTGATGGGGAATCAGATTTGGCTTTTCAAAAGACAGGACCAGTTTATTTCTAGCAATCCTGAGTGGGACAAAAGAATGACTTCCCATTCTGGGTATGATACTGAGATGATTCAGATCTCTCAATCCTTTGTATTATTTCTGAATAATCTGGATCCGTTAAAAAAAATTGGCCCAATTCCGTTTATTGTTGAGATTGGAACAAACTTACCAATCCTCACGAGAAATAATTATAGAGATTTTCGTACATGGATTGGGTTTACATGCTATCTTCAGATGTGGTGATTATTTCCCTCACGTAAGGATTAATTAAATGAATAGATTGTGAAAGATAATTTCAAAAGGATGTTGCAAAAAAAAGTCGATTATATTAACTTGGCAACCCTTTTAAATAAGAAAAGCCCCGTTAGTACGGCGTGCTCTTCAGGGAAAAAAGATTTTCTCAAGGGTAGACTGGCGGGGCTATTTTTTTGGTAAAACTTTCTGATAAATCACGTTTTCAATCATGAAATACGCTGCACAATATTCTCAACTTGTGATGCCTGATCATATTAATAATGTCGGTACCCTTTTTGGTGGGCAAATGGTCTCTTGGATGGATATAGCAGCAGCCAAAGTAGCCTATCGGTTTTTGAGGGATACAGATGCAGTCGGAGCTGTTACTAGGGCAATTGAAAAAGTTGAATTTAAAGAACCTGTATTCGCTGGTGAATGGATTAACTTTTCCAGTAAGGTGATAAAAGTTGGCAAATCTTCAGTTAGCATTCATGTGGATGCCTTTGCTGAAAGCAAATCACGGGGAAAAAGGTTAGCCTGTACAGCTATTATTACAATGGTTGCTGTAAAAAAGAAATCTGACGATAACTTTGTTAAGTTTCATCATGGGAATTCGGTGGATTAAACTAAGAAATTTTTCAGGTTTGCTATTGATGGGACACTTCTATTTTTTTGGGTGTTCTTCTATGATGACACCTGAATACCCTGAACCAATTCTACTGGATGCGAATCCTTCAGTTGCCGTCCGGTATGAATATGGAAATATCCAACTGAAATTACAAACACAGATTCTTGATGGGAATCCAACCGCTTATCGCTTTAGTGTTTTTAATCAAAGTGATTCAATATCTCCCTTGATAAGTAAAATATTTTTTCCGGATGACACTATCATTGTTATACTTCCTGTGGATTTTTTTCAAATTGAGGATTTAGGATATGTTGCCATTCTTGTTCCTCAGGGTGATGATTTTGAAATAGTAAAAAATTATTTTACTATTGAACAAACAGGGGTATTTGAATTTCCAACTGCTTATATTCGTAGAAAACCAGTGATGTTAGTTGGGAATGTTTCACAAAGAATTGGAAAAATCCCAATTGTTGGAGCAAAAGTCCAAATTATTGATAGCACTGGAGTTGTTGGAAATAGTGAGACAAATACTTCTGGACAGTTTGAAATAGAACTTCGGTTTCCCTTTAAGGATAGAAAAGATTTACATTTAACTATTTCTACCGGTGGGAGATACTCCCGTTGGAGAGACCGTATTGATTTTCAAGGTGAGAAGTGGTTAAATAAATCTGTAGTCCTTGGACCTAGTGCTTTATTTATCAGCCAGGGAATGGTGTACAGGGTTATTCAAAATGAAACTCCGTTTAGAGAAGGTCCAGAGAATGGATCACCCATAAAGTTTTTTCTTTCAGAAGGAGATATATTTGTAGCCGAAACAGTAGCCGGAGATCAGTTATTTGGTCAAATTGAAATTCTTATTGAAAAAAATGGTTATCTTCAGCATTTTGAGGGGTGGATTAAAAATAAATACTTGAAATTTATCCAATGAGAAATAAATTCTTAGTGCTATTTTTTCTGACCATTATTTTTGCAAAAGTATCAGTCCGCATTGAAAGCAATCCCTCCAATGCACATGTCAAAATTGACGGAGAACCCTTCGGATTGACTCCTATAGAAGAAATATCTTTAGCACCTGGATTGCATAAAATAGATCTTGCTTATGAGGAATATGTCCCTATCCAATATGAATTAGACTTGCAGCTTGCAACCTCTGTCGTACTGCTCTTCCAGCTAAATCAAATTCATACTGTTACTTTCAATACTCAAGAAATGGGGTTGAATTTTGTATTGGATAGTAAATATAACTGGTTTGAAAATAAGATAAAATTGAAAATGGAAGAAGGGACACATAATCTGAAGGTACTTAATGGTGATTCCTTAATTGAAGAGAAGGAATTAAAGATCAATGAAGCTTCAGAAATATTTTATGAATTACCGCTATCTGAATCACAATTACAATTGTCCCAGCAGAAAGTGAATGAAGCACTGGAAGCATTAAAAGCACTACAGTCAGTTAAGGATTCAATAGAAAATGAGTAAATAGATCCCAATATTAGTGATTTAGTTAACTTTGAATAAAATATTAATCAAATTATTCCAGCACTTCCAAAGACACGCTCAGGTAAAATAATGGGGAGCATATTGCAGAAAATTTCTGAAAATGATATTGAGAGTTTATGTGATCCTCAACTCCTGTTAATCTTACCATTGTGGAGGCTTTAATTGGATGGCAGAATATAAAAAATCATTTGTCAAAGGATTAACAAATCTATTTGACCTCTTTTACTTTCGCATCAGTTTGCATAGATTCTTTTCAGTATGATCAATTTTTTCAGTTAAGGAGAAATTCTCTGTGAGAAAAAGTGTCGTTTATGTTTTGAACCTCTTCCTGATAGGATTTTTGGGAGGACAAGGGCAATATTATTCTAAGGATGATATTAGGACAGATTGGGCAGATTACTCCTCTTATCAAAGGGATGAACTTATTACATTTTGCAATTTTTTATTTGAAAAAAATCATTATGATCGTGCCTTATTAAATTATTTTCAGTTTTTATACCGATTTCCTGGTGACGAACTGGAATCTACAATTTATTATCAAATTGGTCGGTGTTATGAAAAAACCCATAATCCTAAGCTTGCCATAGTATATTATCAACGGGTACTAGATTATGGGGATTCAGCGTCAATTGTCTTTAAAGCGGCGAATTACCATAAGATGTATTTACATTTGATTGGAGATGAGAATCGAATCGTTTTGGATAGGACCCAATTAACCGAAGACCCATATTTACTCGTTTTCCGTGGATATGCATTCATTCGTGAGCTGGATTGGAAATCAGCACAACTTACGTTTCTTTCAGCGGAAGAACGATTTGGACAGGAATATTATTCTAATCTTCTTAATCCTTTATTTGAATATATTGAAAGTGTTTCTGATATTCCACAAAAGGATGAGAGGACATCCTTATTAGCTTCTATTTTTCCAGGGGGTGGAGAAGGATACCTGAGAAAATGGAGTTCAGGAATTGGTGTATTGAGTTCTATGATTATCCTAACTGGGTTCCTTCCTTCATCTTCGAGTCCGAATAG
>Ga0208274_1000017_pt1:0-85000 | contig 102437 bp, 78 predicted proteins | sample ETNtaG_22_FD_185755 | JGI IMG/M metagenome (GOLD analysis project Ga0208274, IMG submission 185755) | Marine microbial and viral communities from oxygen minimum zone, Eastern Pacific Ocean - ETNP201306SV43 (SPAdes) (version 2) | ecosystem: Environmental > Aquatic > Marine > Oceanic ... | reverse complement strand
GAGGCTGAGGAAGAAACAGAAAACGAGCTGAGAATTTATTTTGAAGGTCCTGATGGTGAAGAAAAATCGATTTTGATTCGATATTAATAGTTTTCCCTCCCTATTAGTTTTTGTCTATTTCATGTATCGTCATGTAAACATTTCATTCTGTTTAGTAGTGATGATAGCATTCAACGCCTGTTTTCTTTATTCTGCTCATTCATTTCAACAAGATAGTTTTATTCACCAGAAACCCATGAGTGGTATTGTTGGTGAGGATCTTGAATTAGCTCTCACTATGCTGGTAGATGAATCGGTAATGAGTGCCAGCATATTTTTTCGTGCATATGGAGCAATGCACTACGAAGAAATTCATATGGAAACTCAGGATAGAAATTGGCGGGGGATTATACCTGGGAGTCAGCTCTCATCAAGTGGATTGGAGTATTATATTGTGCTTACAACAAATGATGGTGGTTGGCAGGCAACACCGACAGATACACCGAATGAATTACCACATTTTGTTTTAATTCATCCTGGGAAAGAATCCCAGGTATTCCTTGATACCAAGGAGAATAATCTACTTGTTTCTGCTGATATATTAATTCTGTCGCCTGAATTCGAGGAATTAGTTTTATCTGAAGAATTAGTCATTGCGCTTTCTTTTTTTAATGCTCCCAACATTGATACAACTTCGGTTCAATTGAAGATTGATGGGGAAGATTATTCATCTCAAACTGAAGTCAGTGATGGGATCATTAGTCTTGTACCAGGCACTATTAAACCGGGTACTCACAGGATTCAGGTACAAATGAAAACAAAACAAGGTCTTATTATTGAACCCATTGAATGGAAATTTAGAGTTGCAAGGACAGGAATAGATCTTCGAAGTGAAATTGATTTTGATGGAGATTTATCAGTTCGCCAATCAGCAGAATATCTGGGTGGATATTCCAAAGATGTTTCGGAATTAAACGGAAGAATGAATATCGGATTACCCTGGGTTAAGTCCAGAAATTCATTTAGAATAACGAGCAGGGAATCTGAATTTCAACAATCACAAAATAGGTTCTCCGGAAAGATTGAATTAGGGGATTATCTTCATATACATTTTGGAGATTTTAATCCAAGGCTTTCCAGTTTTCTTTTAGACGGTAAGAGAGTGAGGGGACTTGGCATAGATTTACAACTGCCATCATTCAGATTTCAATTCGTACAAGGAGAGCTGAACCGGCCTGTTCAGTGGTCAGGTAAAGTTGATGGAGGTTATCAACTAGTAGCAAATAAAAGCTCCATAAAGAGTACTGGACGCATAACCTATTTTATGGATAGGACTGGATACACTTTCAGGCAAGCAATTAATGCATTCAGATTATCATTCGATTTCAATTCAAAGTTTTTATTTGGCATACATTTCTTAAAAGCTAAAGATGAAATAAGCTCCGTTGAGAAGTTGTTCAGCCATCAAGCACGCTTAAATGTAGATACAACCATAGCTGGTTTGTCCGTATTCGGTATACCGGTTGGGGAATATACATATTCCCAGTTCTCGGATTCTGTAACGGTAGGAGGTCATTCAATTAGTTTTTCTGATAAAAACTGGGGTGGCAAGAATCCTGTTGACAACTTAGTATTCGGGTTTGATATTGGTTCCGAATTTGATAACAGAAACCTAAAATTTGATTTCAGCTGGAACATGAGTTTATACAATAAAAATATCTGGGATGGAGCTATGACTTTGACAGATATGGATACTACTTTAGATGATACTCTGGATGGATTGATCATGGGTGAAATTGACACATCCAGCATCCCTTTTGACCCTTCGAGTGTCAAGGATTATATAATCATAAATCCGTATATGACCCCTCTCCTCCCTATTGATTATGTTTCCTTCGAAGATCATCCCATCGCTACTATTATCAATATGCCGTCGGCTGCATTCAGTCTCAGACTGAAGGGAAATTACTCATGGAACAGCTTCCGCATTGAGTACCGTCAAATCGGACCAGCATTTACCTCTCTAGGGAATCCATATCTGACGAAAAATGTACGTGAATTTTTTATACAGGACCGTTTGGCATTATTGGATCATAAATTATTTCTTACCACCAGCTTTAAACATCAGGATAACAAAATCCTTTCGTCAATCAATGATCCATTAAGTACGAATACATTTTCCGGTTCATTTAATTTAATGCCCGGCCCTGGTGTACCCTCAATCATGGTCAATGTTCAATCAGTCAATAAAAATAATTTTCAAGAAATGGAATTAATAGAAGAGGGCAAACCAGACACTAGAGAAAATTCAAAAATGGTGAATACGGTTATGTCTGTAAACTTCCCTTTTGAATTAAAGGGATTTAAGCAAAATTTGATCATTAATATTAATACGGTAAAAAATTCTGATGAACTCAGCAACAAGCGAAGTTCAGGGTACTTATTTATGAAAGCAAATACAAAAGGGTATTCTGTGAACCTTTCAACTCAGTTAAGACTGGGATTAAGAACGCTTTTTAGTGTAACAAAGACAGAGTTAATTATGCCAACTGATTCTGGAGACCAGATTTTTTCATGGACAGGTCTTGGGTTAACTGCAAATTATTCAATGCGAAACAATACCATAAATCTCACAGGAGGTGTTTCCTTTTTTGATGTTGGGACTTCCAGATTATATGGAGGTAAATTAGGAGGCAGTTATAAAATTCTGGAGCAATTAAATATGGGAGTATCGGGTAATTTACAGTTGAGTCAAAATCTGATTAGTGATAATGTGTGGAGTTGGAGTACATCGAGTTTAATATTAACAGCTGGATACAGATTTTAGAACAATGGAACAAGTTATAAAATTTATAAAATCAAAAGGAATTGGTTTTGGTTTAACTGCAGGGTCAATTTTTCTGGTAAGCATTCTGCATTTGTTCGGGATATTTGATTTCTTAGAGTTAAAATTATATGATTATCGTTTTCATGAGGTGCGGGGTCCCCTAACTGGATGGCAAGCCAGTGATTCTTCGTACATTAATTTAGGTACGGATATTGTGCTAGTTGAGATTGATGATGAAGCTTATCGGCTCATGCCGGAAGCATACCCTTATCCAAGAGGAACCATATGGGCAAAGGTCGTTCGCAATTTAACTAAGGCTGGAGCAAAGGTCATTGCGTTTGACATTCAATTTGATGCACCAGAGACAAAATCAGATTATTTACGTCAATTTGCTGATGAGGTTCAATCTGGAGAATTGAAGGAACTCATTCCGCGTCATGGAGATGAAGTATTTGGCGAGGCAATTGCAGAGGCTATCGAGAATGGAACTGAAGTGGTAATCAACACAAAAATAGCTACTGATTTGAATATGATTCCACCGCAATATATTGCCCGTCCGGTGAAAGCGATTATGCAGGCTAATCCGGAGACCGGATTAATAAATGATCTTATGGATAAAGATGGTTTCTCACGTAATTATGCCTTGGGTAATTATCTTCCGCAGGATACCTTGCTGACAAAAATGTACCTTACCTTGGCCTTAAAATGTGTGAAAGCTTTTGAAGGTTTGTCAGACACGTTAAAAACAAGGTTTGATAAGGGCCGCTTGGTTTGGAACTACGGTGACCACTTGATTAAATCAAATGGAGTTGGACTTGATTTTTCTGTTAATTATTATGGACCGGCTTCCGGCTTTAAATTTCAACAGGGTTCAGTAAGTTTGCCTCCCTGGGGAACATTCCCCCGTTTTTCACTTGCACAGGTAATCGATACAGAAGAGGTAATATTACGAGAGCCTGAAGAAGATATTGATTGGATGAGTCAATTCATGGAGGGGGCGATTCCGGGATGGATCTATGGTATTGAGGATTTAACAGAACGACAGGCAATGATGGAATTAATGGGATTCGGGGGAGACTTCGATATTACGAATTCTCCCTTTTATAACAAAATTGTAATGATTGGAACAGTAGTAGAAGTACATCATGATTATAAAAAAACTCCGTTTTACAATTATATTGGGGTGTCCCAGATTACACCGGGAATGGAAACTCATGCCAATGCCATTCAGACTATTCTCCATGAGAATTATTTGAAGGTGTTTGGAGGAAAAATTACCAATTTACTTACCGATGTGGAGTATAGATACTTCAAAGGTTTCTTGCAGCATTGCTTGCTGATTAGTCTCTTATCTGTAATTGCGTTTTTAACGTTAACTTATGTAACCCCAGTCCTCGGTGGATTTCTAATGCTTATTGAAGGACTAATCTATTTTGCAATTGTCTGTGGTTTGTTTACCCAGGATCTTTTCTGGTTTATCAAATCCACATTGTCAAATATTCTTCCTGGTGGTTTTGTTAAAGAACATTTGAATTGGTTCCAAGTGTCATTACCGGGGATTGGGGAATCACTGGTAGTTCCAATTGTGGCACCTTTAGCGGGTATCATTGTGACCTATGCCAGCAATATGCTTTATCAATTTATAAATGAACAGAAGGATAAACGGTTTTTAAAGAATACCTTTAGCAATTATATTTCCCCGGATCTCATCGATCAAATGTATGAAGAAAAACAAGAACCAAAATTAGGGGGTGACATAGGATATCATACAGCTTGGTTTTCTGATATCCAGAGTTTCTCTGCCTTTTCTGAAGTTTTGGAGCCAGAGAGAATGGTTAGTTTGATGAATGAGTATTTAACAGAGATGACAGATGTTTTACTCATCCGAAATGGAACCCTGGATAAATATATTGGGGATTCTATTGTGGCATTCTGGGGTGCGCCGGTTCCAGTTGAAAATCACGAATACCTGGCGTGTATGACAGCTTTGGATATGGAAGTAAAACTGGGCGAATTGCGTGAAAAATGGAAATCCGAAGAAGGTTGGCCGGAAATTGTTCATGACATGCAGCACCGGGTGGGCTTGAGCTCCGGTGAATTAGTCACCGGTAATATGGGCTCTACAATGCGAATGAACTACACAATGATGGGAGATATGGTGAATCTAGGATCCCGGCTTGAATCATCCGCCAAGCAGTATGGAGTGTATATCCAGGTTGAAGAGACTCTGTATGAAGCAGTAAAGGATCAATTTGAATGGAGATTCTTAGATTATGTCAGGGTTAAAGGTAGAACTACTCCCGTTAAGACCTACGAATTACTGGCGGAAAAAGAAAAGCTGGATGAAAATACAAAAAATTGTATAGATAAATTTCATAGTGCACAGGAACTTTATTTTGATCAGGAATGGGATAAAGCTATTAATGGTTTCAAGGAATCTGAAAAACTGGAAAATATGTTTGCTGGTAGAAACACCAATCCTTCCACTGTTTATATTGATCGTTGTAAAGCTTTGAAGGAAAATCCTCCCGGAAAAGATTGGGATGGTGTTTGGACCCTGACTGCGAAATAATTTATTTTTTTTAAAGGAACACCCATTTAACCTCACATTAGTCTGTTTCTAATTATGAGAAAAAACCGTGGGAAAATACTCTGGGTGGATGATGAAATTGATCATTTGAAGCCTCACATCCTTTTCTTGGAAGAAAAGGGGTTTAACCTAACAACTGTCACCAATGGTCGGGATGCGGTTGAAATGGTGAAATGTGATCAATTTCATCTTATTTTGATGGATCAGTTTATGCCGGGCATGGATGGAATGGACACATTGCGCCAGGTAAAAGAAGTGAAGCCAAACCTGCCAGTGATCATGATCACTAAGAGTGAAGAAGAGTGGTTAATGGATGAAGCTATTTCGGAAAAAATTGAACAATTCCTTATTAAACCGGTCAATCCGACTCAGATATTCATGGCCTGTAAACAAGTTCTGGAAAAATCAAAGATACAGGAGGAAAAAGCTACCAGTGGTTATTTAAAGGAATTTCAAGAAATTGAATCTCGTCTTCAAGAAAAATTATCTGTCGATGATTGGTGGGCAATATACAAGCGATTGGTAAAATGGCAATTAGAATTTGATAATCACAAGGATACTGGATTAGGGAATATTCTGGCTGAGCAGATTCAAACCTGTAACCGGGAATTTGCTCATTTTATTGAAAATCAATATTCTGGATGGGTGAATAATTCTGATCGTCCCCCTATGTCTCCGGATGTCATAAACCGATTTGTTGCACCTTTCCTTAAGAAAAATAAAAAAGTCTGTTTCATAGTTGTAGATTGTCTTCGATATGATCAATTGATGACTCTTTTACCAGAAATCAATCGTTTTTTTGATGTGCAGGTAGAATATCATTTGTCTCTTCTACCAACAGCGACTCCAGTCAGCAGGAACGCAATATTCAGTGGCCTGTTTAACGATGATTTATTGGATAAATATCCCAAACAGAAGAAAGCCCTGCTGGAGCATGACCCTGGTTTGAATCAGTATGAGAGTGAATTTCTTCAGGACCAGTTGAAACAATTAGGGTTACCTGATGTCAGAATGCACTATCATAAAATTTGGAAAGTGGATGAAGGAAATCGATTTCAAAACAGGATAGCAGAGTTAGCACAGGTTGAATTACTGACAATTGTAGTGAACTTTGTGGATATGCTGGCACATAAACGGTCTGAATCGGATGTGTTGAAGGAAATGGTTCCAGATGAATCGGGATACAGGTTAGCAATCAAAACCTGGTTTGAAAATTCGTGGCTATTTATGGTTTTAAAAAAGTTGAGTACGAGTGGATTTCATGTTGTTCTCACAAGTGACCATGGGAGTATTAAAGTCCATCAGGGGGTTGTTGTCGGGGCTGATAAAGAAACATCCACCGGAATTAGGTATAAATATGGCCGGAACCTGAATTGTACCGACAAAAATGCACTGGTTTTGAAAAAGCCATCTGAATTCCGATTACCGGAACTTGTACCTCAGACAACATATTTAATAGCAAAAAATGATATCTATTTTTTGTATCCGACTCAATTCCGGAAATACCAAAATTTATATAAGGGAAGTTTCCAGCACGGTGGTATTTCCATGGAGGAAATGTTGGTCCCTGTAGCAATCATGAAGGGATTGCAGTAATTTATGACAAACATTCATCGGGTTTGTTCAAAGTCTGAAGATGAAACGAAGACTTTAGCCGCCCAAATGGCAGGGGATATTCTCCCCGTGACGGTTATCGCGCTTTTTGGAGATCTTGGCACAGGTAAAACAATATTTTCTAAGGGATTTGCTTCAGGGTTAGGGGTGGAAGATCATGTTGGTTCACCCACATTTAAATTGATAAGTGAATATTCCGGGAGGGAGATAAATCTTTATCATGTTGATTGTTATCGTATGAGAGGGAGCGATGATTTTCTCAATATAGGTGGAGAATTTTTCTTGCACCCGATTGATGGCATTACATTAATTGAATGGGCAAATATTATCCAGGATTTATTGCCGGACGATACAATTACAATTCAGTTCGAGCGTGTTCCCAAAAAGCCTGAGGAAAGAATTATTTCTTTCAATGGTTGGAATAGATGAAAATCCTGGCAATAGAAACAGCAACTGAAATATGTGGGATTGGATATATTCTCGATGGAGAATGCATTGGTTTAATGGAAAGAAAAACTCCGAGAGCCCATGCGGAAAAACTACCTTTATTTTACGATAAATTGATTGAAGAAACAGGTATAAAGCTAAAAGATTTAGACGGGATCGCAGTATCCATTGGTCCCGGGTCGTTTACCGGTTTGCGAATTGGTCTTAGTTATTGCAAAGGATTAGCTTTCAGCCATGGAATTCCCATCATTCCTGTACCAACTCTTGAGGCTCTCGTTTTTGCGAAAGGAAAAATTGAAGGAACAATACGAATCTTGCTCCACTCTCATCGGGAAACATTCTTTCAACAAGATTTTCTCTGGAAGAATGAGCAATTGCAAAATATATCGGAAATTGATGTGTTAGAATGGGATGAAATTAAATGTAATTTCAACCAGGAACAGATGATTTATTTTTTCGGAGGTGAGCCCCTAGTGAATAGTTTAAATGTGTCAGGATTAAAGAAAATTCAACCTTCAGCGCACTGGATTGGGATTTTAGCGGAGAAGAATTTCACGGAATGGATTTCTGATAACCCATATAAACTAATTCCTGACTACATATCTCCCTTTTTAATTAAATAGAATAATGGCTTGGTTTAAACGCAAAGACGAAAAATTAAAGGAGGGGGAAAAGAAATCCATGCCCGATGGGTTGTGGGAGAAATGTTCATCGTGCAGTGAAATTCTATACAAACCAGAATTAGAGAAAACGTACAATGTTTGCAGGCATTGCGGACATCATTTTCGGGTAACACCGGAGGTTTATTTAGATTTATTGCTTGATGGAAACTCCCATGAGGAATTATTCTCAAATGTACAATCTTTAGACCCGATGAAATTTAAAGCAAAGAAAAAATATCGGAATCAGTTAAAAGATGCAGTTTCCATGACCGGAAAAAATGAAGCAATCCAGTGTTATTCAGGAAATATTAATGGTTTTGAAGTCATTTTGGGAATAATGAATTTTCAATTTATCGGAGGAAGTTTTGGGTCTGTTGTAGGGGAGAAAGTTTCGAGATCAATTAAGTATGCGAGTGAGCAAAAATGTCCTTTTATTTTAATTTGTTCATCTGGAGGCGCTCGGATGCAGGAGGGAGCAATATCCCTGATGCAAATGGCAAAAACATCTACTCATCTTGCAAAATTTTTGGAAGAGGGTGGATTGTATATTCCAATTTTAACTGATCCGACGACAGGAGGTGTGACGGCCAGTTTTGGAATGCTGGGAGACATCATACTTGCTGAACCGGGCGCTTTGATTGGATTTGCAGGTCCCCGGGTGATTAAGCAGACGATTGGGAAGGATTTGCCCAGTGGGTTCCAACGTTCGGAATTTTTACTTGAAAAGGGTTTTCTGGATCATATCATTACTCGTGAAGATATGAAGGAAACCCTGACAAATATCATAGGAATGCTTGAATGACCCCAAGCCCAAATATTCTCGTGACTAATGATGATGGGATTCATTCCCGTGGGATTTTTAGGTTGTGGGAAACAATGGAGGAAATAGGTAATGTAATCGTAGTTGCTCCAGATACAGAAAAGAGCGCGGTGGGACATGCTATCACTATTTCTGACCCGATCCGGATTCAAGAATTTAAACAAAATGGAGGCTTCAGAGGATTTAGTGTTGGTGGTACTCCCGCAGATTGCGTTAAAATTGCCGTCACCGCCATTTGTGAAAATCCTCCGGATATTGTTATTTCCGGAATCAACGCCGGAGCCAATGTGGGGAATAATATTATTTATTCAGGCACAGTTTCTGCAGCAACAGAAGGGACTATGTACAATATTTCATCCATTGCAATCAGTTTAGATTCTCAAAAAAGTCAGGATTTCGATTTTTCTACTGAAATAGCACGGAAAGTAGTCAAAGCTGTTTTAAAAAATGGGCTGCCAAAGGGAACACTCCTAAATGTAAATGTTCCTGCTATTCCTCCGGATAAAATCAAGGGAATTAAAATCACAAAACAAGGCCATGTTTTTTTCAAAGACAGGTTTGAAAAACGGGAAGATCCGCGTGGAAGACAATATTATTGGATGACGGGAGAGATTGTAAACCCAGTTGATGCATCTGATTTGGACAGCAGTGTCCTGGAAGATGGATATGTAAGTATTACGCCGATTCATTATGAATTAACAAATAATAATTTCCTTAAACAATTAAATGATTGGGATTTTTCATGAGTAATTTTCATGAAAATGGTATCATTATCCTGGATTTTGGATCTCAATATACACAACTGATTGCCCGGAGAATCCGTGAACAGCATGTCTATTCAGAAATCATGTCATCGGATGTTTCATTAGACGTAATTCAGGAGCGATCCCCGAAGGCGATTATTTTATCCGGCGGGCCTTCCAGCGTTTATGAAGACTCTTCCCCGGAATACGATTCAAAACTGTTTGCGATGGATATTCCAATCCTTGGCATTTGCTACGGATTGCAGCTTATGGCTCATCATTATAATGGTCAGGTAGAATCATCATCTCATGGTGAATACGGTTTTGCGTTGATTAATATTATGAATTCAAAACATCTTTTTCAATCTGTATCCAGCAACACTCAAGTGTGGATGAGTCATATGGACAGGGTTACTCAGATGCCTCCTGGCTGGGAGATCATGGCAGAGTCTTCCAATGGAGTTGTGGCAGCAATGGGTCATATGGAATCAAAACGGTTTGCTACTCAATTTCACCCGGAGGTAAATCATACAGTTGAGGGAGAAACGATCCTGAATAATTTTTTATTCAAAATTGCAGGATGTTCTCCCGATTGGACAGCGGGGAATTTTATTAATGAACATGTGGAGAAAATTTGTGAGATAACAGCAGGGAAACGGGTTCTGGTTGGAGTGAGCGGCGGAGTGGATTCATCCGTTGTCGCAGCGCTGCTAAATAAAGCCATCGGAGAGCAATCTATTGCAGTTCTTATTGACCATGGATTGATGAGAAAAAATGAAGCCGGGCAGTGCATTTCTGCTTTGCGGGATGGTTTGGGAGTAAATATAAATCTCCATGACAGTTCTGATTTGTTTATGAAAAAATTAAAAGGGGTTGAAAATCCTGAGGAGAAACGGAAAATAATCGGAGAGCAGTTTATTCGCACGTTTGAACATATAGCGAAAGATTATGGTGATATTGAATTTCTTGCCCAGGGAACACTTTATCCTGATATAATCGAGAGCGGTGCTCCAAGGAAAGGAGGGAAAGCGGCTGTCATAAAGAGTCATCACAACGTGGGAGGACTTCCAGAAAGGATGGATTTTACACTGATAGAACCTCTCAAGGATTTGTTCAAGGATGAAGTTCGAGAAGTCGGTAGAGAATTAGGTCTTCCCGAATCTCTGGTCCATCGCCATCCTTTCCCCGGACCGGGATTGGCGGTTCGTATTATTGGGGAAGTAACCGGAGAAAAGCTGGAGATCCTTCGTGAAGCGGACCATATTTATTTAAATATTTTACACGAAGAAGGGCTTTATGATGAAATCTGGCAGGCGTTTTCTATTTTGATACCAGTGAAAACTGTGGGTGTTATGGGGGATAAGCGGACTTATGAGAACCTCCTTGGAATCAGGGCTGTTACCAGCCACGATGGTATGACAGCTGATTGGTTCAGGATTCCTACAGATGTCCTTTCCAAGATATCCAATAAAATTGTAAACTCTGTCAAAGGGATAAATCGCGTTGTTTATGATATTACTTCCAAACCACCCGGGACGATAGAATGGGAATAATTTATATCTGTAATTTTTCAAGAATTGGTTGGAACTTTACAAGAGAATATATGTTTTTATCAGAAAAATATGGTGAGAATAAAATGAAAAATTTATTTCAATATGTTGTGTTTGCTCTTAACTTCAACTTTTGGATTAGTTAAAGAGGATAAGTTATGTGCGGAATCATTGGATATTATGGAAATGAAGATGCAATTCCAATTTTAATCAATGGATTGAAACGTCTGGAATACCGTGGCTACGATTCAGCGGGAATTGCAGTAATAAACGGGGGCGGGCTTAATGTACTAAAGCAAGCTGGGAAAGTGAAAGAATTAGAGTCTTCTGTTGAGGAATCCACTTTGAAAGGGTCCGTTGGGATTGCTCATACAAGATGGGCAACTCACGGAGAACCCAATGATCTCAATGCTCATCCACATATGGATGAAACCGGAACCATTGTGCTCATTCACAATGGAATAATAGAAAACTACAGCAACCTTCGGGAAGCGCTCCAAAAAGAAGGAGTTACATTCAAAAGCGACACCGATACAGAAGTTCTGGTTCAGTTGATCGCTTCGTTCTATCGTAGAGATAAATTATCTTTTGAACAAGCTGTAAGAGCGGCTCTACAGGAAGTTGTGGGAACTTTTGGTATAGTTGCTCTCTGCAAGGAAGAACCGGATGTCATGGTTGCAGCCCGCCACGGAAGCCCTCTGGTTTTAGGTTTAAGTGATGGGGCATATTTTCTTGCCAGTGATGCGTCGCCCATCATAGAACATACCCGAAATGTGATTTATCTTGATGAAGGTGAAATGGTAATTCTTAATTCTGATGGATATACTATCAAACAGATTTATAAGAATAAAGTGCTTTCTAAAGCAGTTACTACACTGAATATGAGTTTGGAAGAGATAGAAAAAGGGAATTTCCCTCATTTTATGTTGAAAGAAATTTTTGATCAAAAACAGACAATTATGGATACAATGAGGGGGAGACTTATCCTTGATGAAGGGTCTGCCCACTTAGGGGGGCTTATGGATTGTCTGGATCGAATTGAAAACGCAAGCAGGTTTTATATTACTGCCTGCGGAACATCCTGGCATGCGGGACTCGTTGGCAAATATCTTATTGAAGAGTGTGCACATATCCCGGTTCATGTGGAATATGCTTCTGAATTCCGTTATCGTAAAGTCATTATTGACAGTGACACAGTTGTTATAGCCATCAGTCAATCAGGGGAAACTGCAGATACATTGGCTGCAATCAGAAAAGCAAAAGAAATGGGAGCTCTCACTGTTGGAATTTGTAACGTCGTTGGAAGTTCAATAGCAAGAGAAACAGATTGTGGAGTGTACACCCGTGCTGGCTCAGAAATTGGTGTGGCTTCTACCAAAGCTTTCACTGCTCAATTGACAGTGCTCTCCATGTTTGCGTTAAAGTTGGGACGCAGGAAAAACCTGTCGAAAAGAGAAGGAATCAACATAGCAAAATCTCTGGTTGGAATAGAGAAGACGATCGAATCAACTTTAGATGATACTTCAAACCTTGAGTACATTGCCGGGGAAACAGTTAAAGCGAATAATTTTTTGTATCTTGGTCGTGGTTTAAATTTTCCCGTAGCTCTGGAGGGTGCTCTTAAACTGAAGGAAATATCCTATATTCATGCGGAAGGATATCCCGCCGCTGAAATGAAACACGGTCCCATTGCGTTAATAGATGAAAAAATGCCTGTCGTTTTCATTGCCCCTCATGATCTGACATTTGGAAAGGTAATTTCCAATATTCAGGAGGTAAAGTCACGAAGGGGAAAGATAATTGTAGTAACGGATAAAAAAAGCAAAAGATTGGATAAATTAACAGATTACCAGATTGTGGTCCCGACAACACATACACGCATTTTTCCCATCGTAGCATCAATTCCTCTTCAATTGCTTGCCTATTATTTAGCCGTTTTGAGAGGATGCGAAGTTGATCAGCCAAGAAACCTTGCTAAAAGTGTAACGGTAGAGTAGGAGTAATGATGAAAAAGATACTAACACTTATAATAATAGTCTCACTATATGGATATGGTTCTGCCCAGAAATTATCTTTAGAGCGAATACAAAAAGAACAACCAACTGAAAGTACTACTGAAATACTATCACAACTATCATCTGATGCTTTTGCCGGAAGAGACCCTGGTACAGAAGGTTTCAGTTTAGCCGCAAACTACGTTGAATCGTTTCTATCGAAAAATAGAATACTTCCTTTTTTTAACAACAACTATAAAGATTCTGTAGTTGTAAATGGAAAAGCATCATATAACATTGTAGGGTTAATTGGAGAAAGAAACCCTAATAACAAGCATATATTAATCGGAGCTCACCTTGATCATCTTGGAATATCTACTGAAGAAGAAAGAAATGAGGCAGAGAAATCTGATTCCATACTGACTACTTCGCAAATAGCAAGTGATTCAATATATAATGGGGCTAATGATAATGCTAGCGGAGTCACTGCTGTTTTGCAAATAGCCCAACAATTAAGAAAGTATAACTTTGAACAAAATATAATTATCGCTTTGTTCACAGGAGAAGAAATTGATTTCATAGGCTCGAGACATTTAGCTGAAAAATTGAAATCAGACAGTGTAAATCTGTCTTATATGTTGAACTTTGAAATGATAGGAAAAACTCTATCCACTGGAGAGAACCAAGTATTTTTGACAGGTTCTTCGAAATCGAATTGTGCCGAAGAAATGAATAAAATAGTCGATCATACTTTCGTCAGTTTTTCCCAAGCATATTTAGATTCTGGATTGTTTTATTACTCCGACAATTATCCTTTTTTCGAGGAATTTCAGGTCCCTTGTCATACTATAGTAAGTTTTGATTTCGATAATTATGACCATTATCACAAAGTATCAGATGAAATAATCCAACTTGATGTAGAAAATATGAATTCAATAATCCATACTTCAACTTTTATCATAAGTCAATTACTAAAGAACAAGATTGAATTAATCAATCACTAACCCATCCTGCTTTGGTAGTAGGGGGTTGCAGATTTTGTGACGATGGTAAACAAAAATATGAGAGCTACACAATAAGTAAAATCGATCAATCACTGTTGAATAAAGCAACAAATTGGCTTGGGATCGTCCTGATTTCCGCTGCACCGCTTCTTGCACACCAGAGTTGGTTTGAAAACCGTTCTGTAAAACAACAGTTAAAAAAAGCTGTCGTCCATTATAATGAAGGCAGATTTGCTACTGCCGAGACCATCCTAAACAAAACCTTAAAACAATCAGGAGACAATTATAAGTCGGTGACATGGTATCTATTAATGAAAGCGAACTATGGTCTCAGTAAAATAGAGGAATCCAGGGAAATGGCCCGAAATGTTTTACAGTCGGATCCCCAAAGCACCTATGTGAAGCATGTGTTTTCCTGTTTGGGTGATATGTTCGTAGATGAAGGTAAATATTCAGCTGCACTTCGCATGTATTTACGTGCCCGTGCGTTGCAATCAGATGAACTTTTTCTTGAGAAAATAGATCAACGGATAATGAACACCTTGAAAGTGAATATTTCTTTACCAAGGGTCGATGAAATGCTGTCGGTCGAATTTGACCTCCAAAACCGATCTGTTCTGCTGCTGACCAAGGCTTATGGTGCCATTTATGCCGGTCAACCGGATGATGGAGCGCAAACCTTGAGCGGCATCAACATCGATAATGTCCCTGATAGGTATTTCGATTTTTATGAGGAACTTCTGTTGGCAACCTATCATCCGCCAAGAAAAAATATAACGATAGGTGTTGTTCTTCCTCTGTCCGGAGAATATCAATCACAAGGAAATCTTTTTCTTGAAGGATTAAAATCTGCCATCCAATCTCAACCAGATGAGTTGCATAATCTCTCATTGATCATTTACGATAATAGGAGCAAGGGAATTGAGACAATTCGAGCAGTTAAAGTGCTGGCAAAAAAACAGGAAATCATTGCAATTGTTGGTCCGCTTAATGCTGGTAATGCACTCATAGCAGCGAACTCACTTTCCAGCTCTATGATTCCATTGTTGATACCCTCATCTGTGGAGAATGGATTAGTCACGTTGGGAGAAAATATTTTGCAGTTGAATTCTGACGAAAACACAAGAGGTCGTTTTGCTGCAAGATATGCCGTTCAGAAACTTGGTTTAAAGAATATTGCAGTGCTGGCACCAGCAAACGAAATGGGACATAATCTTGTGGATTCATTTTGTAAGGAATTAGACTTGCTTGGGCAGATACCCGTGAAGTTAGAATGGTATTCCGATTTTCCGGAAGATTTAAGGCGTCAGTTTAAATCTATTAGAAAAACGGCTTGGGATTTATTGCCAAAAGAGGATGAATATTCAGAATTTCTCGGGTTGGAAATTGATAGTCTGGATGCACTGTTTACAATCTCCGTTGATGATTTTTTTGATCTTCCTAAAGATCAGGAGAAAGTATTGAGTTCAAAAGATTCGAGTAAAATTAGTTTGGACACCATAGATGGCATATATCTGCCAATTTCTCCCAATCATCTTTCGTATCTTGCGACACAATTCCCACTTTATAATTTGAATACACAGGTAATTGGTAATGAGGCCTGGCAGAATCTTGAGATATTGAACCAGGAGAATATTGGTCCCCATTTGAGTAAAATGATAGTGATTTCCAACAGGAAAGAATTTGTTCAAAATGAATTCTCTGTCCAGGCGGATCATCATAAAAATAACGAATTCTTTTTCCAGGGATTTGATTGTGTCCAACTGCTGTCGGCAGTCATTAACGAGGATAATCTTGATCGGAAAACAATCCTGGATCGATTGAATTCCATGGATGAGTTCCATGGTATGGAGAGAATATTTTCGTTTTCTGGAGAACCATCGAATCTAAACAAAGCCCTGCAAGTGCTTCAGTATGATCAAAATAATTTTTCTTCACTGGGATTTTTTAAAGGAGATTCTTTGATCACTTCATTTTTCCAAGCTCCCTAACAGGGTTTTCCTGTTAGGTGTGTGTGATTCGTTTTCATTTATTAAGTGTTTTTCCTCAGAATAATTTATTTTAAACCAGAATCTTATAGTTTGCATAATAATTGAGACAATATTCAGATTTTTCACCGTTTTTTCCAAGCCATGAGATTAAAGCTGGAATTTCTTTAAAACCTTTTCCGTATTTTCCCCCTGAAGACAGGAAAAGATTAGCCATCTCACTCGAGCTCGATCCAAAGCAGTTGGTAATACCTTCACAGGTACATTCAAATAACGTGACAATCTGCACGAAACCGGAAATGAAAAAAAATACAGATGGAGTTGTGACAAATAACCAGGATCTTGTTTTATCTATTCAGGTTGCTGACTGCATTCCCATCTTCCTGGTTGATCCGGTGGAAAAAGTATTTGGTATAATCCACGCAGGATGGAGAGGAGTTGTCGGGGGAATTATTCAACAGGGTATATATTCCACGATTCAGATTGGATCCGATCCAAAAAATTTAAACGTTCTTTTGGGACCCTCAATCAGACAATGCTGTTTTGAAGTAGGACAGGATGTTGCCCGGCAGTTTGACAGTTCTTATATTACCAGAGGAATTAATGGACGAAGTATGGTTGACCTTCAGAGTATTGTTATATACCAGTTGGAGAAATTAGGTGTGAAAAATAAAAAAATTGTTGATTTGAAAGAATGCACATGTTGTCAGGAAAAACGATATCACTCCTTTCGCAGGGACGGGAAAGATGCTGGGAGAATGATAGCCATTCTTGGGTGGCAGTGATTTGATGGATTTATTTGACGCGATTTTATTAGGTACACTTCAGGGATTGACGGAATTTCTTCCCATTAGCAGTTCAGGGCACCTTGTCTTGGGGCAAACTTTCCTGGGAATTGAACAACCGGGGAATGAATTTGAAATTTTAGTGCATATGGGAACGCTTGCCAGTATCCTGGTTATTTTTTTTCAGGACATTAAATCTATCATACAGAGTATTTCGGAAAGGGAAACACAGCGTTTTGTGCTGTTTTTATTTATCGGGACTCTCCCGGCGGTGTTCATAGGATTAGGATTCAAAGATTTTCTGGGAGGATTGTTTGAAAATCCGAAAGCCGTCAGCGGAGCATTATTGTTTACAGGGATGGTCTTATTCACCTCAGTTTTTTCCAATGAGAAGGCAGGTAACCGGACCTACTTGCAGGGCCTGTTAATTGGATGTGCCCAGGCTATCGCCATTATTCCCGGGATTTCTCGTTCCGGCATGACAATTTGTACGGGTTTGTTTCTGGGTTTGAGACCACATGAAGCTGCCCGGATATCATTTTTGTTGGCCATTCCGGCTATCAGTGGTGCTGGTTTATTAACAGCCCTTGATATGCCAACAGATTCAAGCTTGTCTATGGGTGCAGTACTGGGCGGTTTGCTCAGTTCTTTTATTGTCGGAGTTCTGGCGCTGAAATGGCTCCTTGGATGGCTTGAAAAAGGTCAACTTCATTGGTTTGGATTTTACTGTTTTATATTTGGAACTCTAACACTGATATTTTAACCTATGAGTTTGACAGGAATTATTTTCATTTTGTACCTCCTTTTCCTCTTGGGAGTGGGAGTTTGGACCTTTCGTATGAACAAGACTCAGGAAGATTATCTCCTAGCTGGAAGGAAACTGGGTCCATGGGTTACGGCTTTTTCTGAGAGGGCATCCGGGGAATCGGCCTGGCTATTACTGGCTCTCCCAGGTGCAGCCATCTCGGTGGGATTGGGAGAATCCTGGGCTGTTATTGGTATCATTCTTGGGATAATTTCTTCCTGGTTATTGATCGCGAAGCGACTTCGCGAAGAAACAAAAAAATATGATGTCTTGACCATCCCTGAATATTTACATCGTCGTTTTCAGGATCACACAAACATTATTCGATTGTTTTCTGCACTGATCATATCGTTTTTCTTCGCTTTTTATGTTTCTGCACAATTTCATGCTTCGGGCAAGGTACTGCATACTTTATTCAATATACCTCATTTTTATGGGATTACCATTGGCGCCGCAGTGATTATCATTTATACGCTTATGGGTGGATTTTTGGCTGTTGCCTGGACAGATATGCTTCAAGGCATCCTCATGTTTTGTACCTTAGTAATTCTGCCGTTAGTGGGCTTTATTGAGCTCCAAACAGCGCAGCAAACTCTCGGTGAGAGTCTTTTACAGGCTGGAGACACTCATGCATCCTTCACAATGGGAAAACAGGGATTTGCTGCTTTAACTGTTGTCTTGGGTGGATTGAGCTGGGGGTTTGGTTATCTCGGGCAGCCTCATTTGGTGATTCGATATATGGCTATCAGAGATCCCGATGACGTAAAACGGGCACGGACTATTGCCATACTTTGGGCCATACCCGGGATTACCGGGGCTTTCCTGATCGGTTTAGTGGCACTCAATTATTTTGGGCCGGATTATTTTAAAACCGTTGATGTAGAACAGGCCATGCCATTGTTGGCAACGAAACTTCTGCCTCCTTTTATTGCAGGTCTATTTATTTCTGGTGCTGTAGCAGCAATGATGTCAACTGCGGATTCACAACTGCTGGTGTCCACATCGGCTATTACAGAGGATTTTATACACCAGTTTCTTGGTAAAGAACTTTCAAACAAATTACTGGTTAGATTGAGTCGAATTACAATTGTAATTCTGGGGCTTTTTGCGTTTGGTATCGCTATCATGTCACAGATTCAGGGGAGAAATATATTCGGGGTGGTCAGCTATGCCTGGAGCGGCCTCGGTTCGGCCTTTGGCCCGGTGCTGGTCCTTACCCTATGGTGGAAAAAAACAACGCGTCAAGGCGTAATAGCTGGCCTGTTGTCCGGTTTTTTAAGTACTGTCATTTGGGCAAATGTATCGGCCTTGCAAGCCATTGTCACTGAAAGATTAGCTAGCTTTATCATCGCATTCATTGCCGTAATTGTTGTTAGCTTGTTTTATGGGCGAAAAAATCATGCCTAAGGACCTGAAACAGCTCCGGTCGGTTGTAATGGAGGTTGAGAAGGGTCAAATACAACCGGTTTACCTCTTTCAGGGAAATGACCAATATCTGCAAAAATTTGTAGTGGAGAAAATCGAATCTGCATTATTTCCAGAAGGAATGAGTGAAAAGATTATCCTGGAACCCAATGAAATGAGTGGGAGTAAGATCGTTGAAAAACTCTATGCTGCTGATTTATTTTCCAGTAAAAAGATTTTTGTTCTGAGAAATCCACAAAATATTCAAAGCAGCTATCGAAAAAATATCTTCAGGTACTGTGAAAAACCTACTCAATCAAATTGTCTTGTGATTATCCTTGAAGATTTTGATCAAAGGAAAGCAATTGTTAAGGAATTGATAAAACGGATTGATCCCATAGACGTCCGAAGTCCCTTCGAAAACAAAATGGGCGGTTGGGTGAGATATTTTTTTAAGGAGAAAGGAATTGCAGCAGATTCGAATGTGGTGGAAGAGATTTTGAAAATTGCTGGGGATTCCTTGTATCATTTGGCAAATGAGATTGATAAAATTGCTATTTACTTACAGGATGGAGAAGAATTAACCTTGGATCATGTATACCGTTTCTCCGGATGGAAACGGGATTACAAGCGTTGGGAGTTTTTGCTTGCTGTAGGAGATAGAAACCTGCAAAAAGCGATAAAAACCGGACAATCTCTCATTTCTCAAAATGAAACGTTTTTATCTTTAATGTATTCTCTTACGAGTCTTTTTCAAGAACTTTTATTTATTAAAGTTTCTAAGGGAACTTTTTCCCAACCGGTTGGTTATATTCCATTATCGCCGGTAATTAAAAAGAAATTGCCTCAGCTGGCCAGGCAATTTTCAAGAGAAAAAGTTGAAAAAGCATTAGCGTTACTTGGTAAAATCGATGAACGGATTAAAACAACAAAAGTCTCTGATGAATCAGAACTTATCCAATTTTTATTCAATGTCATTCCAAAAGATGGCTAATCAGTTTCAATTCACCGATGAAGAGCTGATGGCTCGATTTCAAAGCGGAGATGAAAACGCTTACAATGAACTTGTTTTTCGTTACCGTGACCGTTTAATGAATTTCATCTATAGATTTGTGAATGATATGGAACAGGCCGAAGATATTGTGCAGGAGACTCTTGCAAAAGTTTTTACTCACCGGCATTATTACAAGGAGATAGCGAAAGTATCCACATGGATTTATACTATTGCAGGTAACTATGCTAAAACCGAGTTGAGGAAACGGAAACGGCGGAAAACTATTCAACTGAGCCACATGGGTAAAGAGGATAAAGTGTATGAGATTCCAGACTTGGAACAAGAACCCGATATTGGTGTTCATGTCCAATTTTCAGAACAAAAAATTCAGAATGCGCTCCAATCATTACCGGTTCATTTTAGGAGTCCCGTCATTTTGCGAGATATTCAGGAACTTTCCTATGAAGACATTAGTAAAATACTTGACGTTCCTTTAGGGACTGTGAAGTCGCGTATTAATCGTGCACGTCAGCAATTGAAAAGTAAATTAAAAGAATAATATTAACATAAATGAGGAGTACACTATATCGATGGATCGTTATCAGTTTGAAGATTGTTTATCCGATTATATAGAAAATAACTTAAGCCCTTCGAAACGGAAAGAATTCGAAGAGTACTTAAAAGCTCATTCCAGTGGGGAAGAATTGGTTGATTCCGTCCGTGAACTTATGGATTCAATGAAATCCATGTCGGAAATTAAAGCTTCTCCCGATTTCATGGGGAAACTTCAACAGAGGATTGAGGCAGAGAAAAATCGTCCTTCACTACAATCCCCTGAGAAAAGGACTTACCTGGGATTTGCACCTTTCCATTTGGGAATGATGGTTGTGGTGCTTGTTGGTCTTATTTTCGTTGGAATGGAATTATTGCCAACGAATGGGATAACAATACCAACAGCTCAACCAAATATTGAGCTAAGTTTTCCCCAAGACTTACCTGACCCCGTTCCTCCTGATATTAAAAAGGATGAAATGGTTACATTGGAACAGGATTCAAGTGCAATTAAAGACCAGGATGCGAAAGCACCATTCGATCTGGATAAAAGAGGTGCTACGTTTGTAAAAGATCAAAAATAATTAAAAACAATCTGATTTTTTTATCCCTGCTGTTTACGTAAGTTTTAGTAGGGATTTTTTTCTGGAATGAATTTTCAAAATAAATCTACGGCAATTCTTCTGTCTGCTGTGACAGTTTTCATTTTAAGTATAGTCATCTCCCCTGAAGAGGGGGGATTTTATCTCCACTTTTTTAGAGGATTAGTTTTAATCTGTGTTATTTGGGCTTTCATTTTGTTTATTACTTCGCAAAAGAAAAATTATTCTGGGAAATTGATGGGCGATGAACTGAAACAAGTTGATTCACCAAAGAATTCTGAGAGTGATGATGAACTTCAGGATCGTTATAAATATTTGCTTCATTCAATCTTTAATACAATTCGTTCAATAAATCCGGACTACCAGGGAGCAGCTTATATCATTGATCATGACAAGAATGGGTTTGCACTCCAAAGTGCCACTTCCAACGAATTTTCAGGATTTGTTCCTCATGATCAGGAGATATTGACGACAATTCTTAAGCAAAAGGAAGTACAGGTTTTTCAATATAACAAGAACCGTGATAGTTGGACACAATTGTTTTCTGAAAGAACCTGGAGAGGCAGTGAATGTATATTGGGGATACGGATAGTCAATAAGGATGTTTCAGTTGGGTGTCTTTTAATGACTGTTGATCATTTCAGCAAAACGCAGGAAAGGGATCGTGAAATTTTATTTAATCTTGGGGATTTACTTTCTCTGGGGATTGCAAAGATCGAAAAAATTGAAGAGTTATTAGCTGATAATAGTTATCAAGACCGGATTTTTGATCTTTTTAATACAGTAGATATCTTTTCAGATGAGGAAGTTTTATATGATTCCATTCAAACCTTATGTCATTCGCTTTTTTCATATGATAAATTCACAATTGCAATGGTAGATTCGTCTGACAATTTACCTATTGTCAAATTGGTAGATGGAATCACGGAAGATGTGGATGCAGGTGATACCTTTTCTTTGGATTTTTCCCTACATGGCAAGGTAATAAAAGATGGCATCAAAATCCGTTCACGATATTGGGAAAATGATTATCCTGAAATGGGAAGATTTAGAAAAGATGAAGATTTCAACATAAATTTTTCTGCAGTTTTAATTGTTCCAATCTTAATGAAAAAAATATCAATCGGTAGCATAGCACTTGAACGATTAACATCCCGATCATATAGCAGTTCGGATGAAAGGCTCATGGAACATTTAGCATTTACAGTAGGTCATTTTTTATCCTGGCAGGAAGGATATCGTGAAATGTATGAAAGTGCTATCCATGATGGGTTAACGGGATTATTGAACCACCGCGCATTTATGAATAGATTTGAAGATGAAGTGAGACGTGCTATTCGTTTCCAGCAGAAACATGTTCTGGTTGTACTCGATTTGGATAAATTTAAACGGATCAATGATACTCATGGACACCTCTATGGAGATTATGTTATCAAACAGGTTGGCAAGATTCTACAAAATAGCGTCAGAAATGTTGATGTTGTGGCCCGGTACGGCGGTGAAGAATATACGATTATATTGGTAGATACTGACCAAACACATTCTTTAGCAGTTACTCAGCGAATTGTTAATAATATTGAAAAATTTAATTTCAGTTTGGACGGGGTTGATGAAAAAATGACAATTAGTGCGGGGATGGCCGAATTTCCAAAGGACTCAGATAATATCAAAATACTGATTGAAAAAGCAGACAAAGCAATGTATAAAGCAAAGAAACTGGGTGGGAATACGGTAGAAGTTTATGCGTAATTATGAGGAATTATTTTACTTTTTTTAAACTGATATGATACCAATTTGTATTGTTACTGAAAAAATAATGGGAATTAGTAGGTTTGAATAGTGTGATTCGTATGTATCAAAATTTGATTTTGCTTATTTTGATTTTGCTTGGATTATCCTGTCATTCGGGTTCAAAAGTTTCGCCCTCAGATTTACCACCAATCGATCAGGGAAAAGAAGAAACTACTGTCAATCCTGAAGCTCTCCAGCATTTTATGGATGGACAGCTTTATATGAGTCAGGGAAATTATCCTATGGCAGTGACTGAGTTTCAGGAAGCCCTGAGGTTTGATCCGGATGTTAGTACAATCCATATTTCCCTTGGAGAGTGTTTTTGGGCACTTGAAAAACCGGATCGCGCTGTTTTTCACCTTGAGAGAGCAATATATTTAAATCCGGACGATACCGAAGCAAGAAACATTTTAGCTCATCAATTTATCAATCGTCAAATGTTTGACAGAGCTAAGGAACAATATAAGATTTTGGCTGAATCTGATCCAGAAAATGTGGAAAATATAATAGTTCTTGCAGAGTTGGCTAAATTGCAACATCAGTTTGAGGAAGCAATTCATTATTACCAAAAAGCATTTGATTTAGATCCTCATAGGATTGAGTCTCTTAAAAAAGCAGCAGAAATAGCCTTGAAAATCAAACGATTTGACTTGGCACAGTTTATTATAAAACGGATGACTCTGGAAGACAAATCCAACATCCAATATCTTGAAAACTATGCGGATATTGCTATCACGAATGGTGATAAAAAAGAGGGAATAAAGGCGTTGAAACAAATTGCCGATTTGGAAGGACCATCAGCGGATGTACTCAATCAAATTGGTTTATGGTATTATGAAATAAATCATCCTGATTCAGCATTGAAAGTATTTAGGCAGGTGTACGAGTTGGATAGTTTGAATATTTTAGCTCTTCATTTTCTATCACAGATCAACAGGGAAGAAGAACATATAGAGAAAGCCCAATATTTTGCAGATCAAATGATCTATTTTCATCCTGGTGAACCCAGAGGTTATATTAACGCTTCACTTGCTCTGCTTATTCAGAATAATCATGAGAGAGTTATTCAAATTCTTTCAAAGCAGGCAGATATATTTCTAAAGGAATTTACCATTCAATATTTGCTAGGTTTGAGTTATAATTTGGATAATAATTATGAGATGGCGGAGCAATTTTTCAAACACGCTTTGGCCATTAATCCAAAATCGAGAAATGTTCTTCATTCCCTTGCTATTATTTATGATAAAACAATCCAATGGTCACAATCTGACAGCATTTATAATGAATTGATTCATTTAGATAGTACTGATGCTCAGGCACTCAACAATTATTCCTATAGCTTGGTTGAACGCGGGGAAAAATTAGATATTGCACTTGCAATGTCCAAAAAAGCGATATCTCTTTCTCCGAAGAGCTCGGCTTATCTTGATACATATGGCTGGATCCATTTTAAAATAGGAAATATTGACAGCGCATTGGCCTATATCAGAAAATCTGTTGAAATTGAAGATACCAATGCAGTAGTTCTCGAACATTTTGGTGATGTATTAATAAAAAATGCGGAAATCGAAGAGGCAATTCGCTATTTTCGAAAAGCTTTGGAAATAGATCCAAATAATGCAGTTTTGAGAAAAAAATTAAGTGAATTATAATCGATTCATACTTGTATTAATTATGTCTTTTTTTGTTCTGAGTAATTGTAGCCAAAAACCCGCATATGGTATGATAATCCCAGATTATAAATGGTCTTATGAAGAGTTGAAATCAGAGTACAAACAATGTCGAGGAAAGGGCCAGCTAATATCAAAGGGAGAATTGCAGGGGAAATTGACCTTTTATTTTACAGTAAGGAATGACAGTACTTATATTCAATTCCGTGATTTTCTCGGACGGCGGACATTATATCTTCAACTTTTGGGAAATGAGGTTTATGCTTGGGATATTCTCCAGGACAAATGGTTTTTAACAACTCAAATTCAGAGTCAGTATCCTTTTTTAATAGTACTTGAACCAACAGATTTGACTAGGTATTTCTGGGGTATTGACCCTCAACTCAGAGGAAAAGAATATCCGAAGGATTTCATGTTTGACCATAAATCCATAAGTATTAGCTTTCAAACGAAACCAGACGCTGTTGGATCCATGGTGTCTAAGGCTATGTTTCAGATTAATGATAATCAAAACCAGATTGAGATTGAAATTAAAGAACGGGAATACGGTATGTCCTATCCTCGTTTAATTAGAGCAATTCCTCCAACAATTTTACATAATTAACAGGCAGATCAAATGATTTCTGTTATCATCCCAGTTTTTAATGAAATTGGTTCTCTTCCGGAGTTAATGGATCAGCTTCGAAAGGTTTTGCATATTTATAGTAAGTGGGAAATTCTATTTGTAGATGATGGTTCAACTGACGGTTCTACTGAATTTCTTAACGATTTGTCAAGAAAAGATGAAAACGTGACCCTGATTCAATTTCACCGAAATTATGGGAAATCAGCTGCTCTTGCAGAAGGGTTTAAGCATGCTAAAGGAGAATTTCTCATTACCATGGATGCAGATTTACAGGATGATCCTGCCGAAATTCCAAATTTAATGAAAAAACTTGAGGAAGGGTTTGATCTTGTATCTGGATGGAAAAAAGAGCGAAAGGATCCAATTTCGAAGAGATTTCCCTCAAAAATATTTAATTATGTAACACGAATAATGACGGGAGTAAAAATCCATGATTTTAATTGTGGTCTAAAGATTTATCGGAAAGCAGTTATTAAGACCCTTGATTTATACGGTGGACGTCATCGTTATATTCCAGCCCTTGCCGGACATAATAAATTTCGAATCAGTGAAATTCAAGTTAATCACAGACCTCGAATTCATGGAGTTACGAAATATGGTGGTTCCAGGTTGTTTCATGGATTTTTTGATCTGATCTCGATAATTTTTATGAACCGCTATACTCAGCAACCACTCCATCTGTTTGGATTTTTTGGGCTTTTTTGTGGTTTTGCATCACTTACTGTGGAATTTTACGTAATTGGAAGAAAAATATTTTCTGGACATTCGTTTTATGAACATTTAGCTCTTATGCTATTTGGTGCCATGTTATTTATACTTGGATTGTGGTTCTTTTCCATTGGATTGATTGCTGAAATGATAACCAGGGGAGCTCAAGAAAAGGAATCAAGAGTAAAACAGATAATCTAATTCTGTTATTTCGTTTCTGGATTTTCTGGAACTCCTCTGAATTGTTTTGAGAAGAATCATGAGTGTCTGTTATTTTGGTACTTACGAAAGAAACTATCCAAGAAATTCTATATTTCTTGAAGGATTACGTCGGAATGCGGTTACTGTTTTCGAATGCCATGTTCCTTTGTGGGAAAAAACGGTGACCAAAGGGGAAAAGTTTGGGTTTTCAATAACCTTTATTCTGCGTTTTTTTATTGCACAATTTCGACTTCTTTTTCGATACGTGTTCTTCATCCCGAAGCATGATATTATCATTGTCGGGTACATTGGTCATCTGGATATATTTTTGGCTAAAATGATAGCGTTTTTCTGTCGAAAGAAATTGGTGTTCAATCCTTTAGTGTCGCTGTATGATACCGTAATTGTTGACCGTGGTTATTTTACAACATCTTCCTTAAAAGCCCGGTTGATGCGCTTTTTGGATAGATCCGCCTGTAAGATGTCGGACGTTGTTTTACTCGATACGGAAGCCCATATTCAGTATTTCAGAAATGAACTCGATCTACCTAACATAAATTTTAAACGATTATTTGTTGGAGCGGATGATCGGTTATTTTCCCCCGAACAAACGGAAAAACCTAAAAATAATTTTCATGTGATGTTTATTGGAAAATTTATTCCTCTTCATGGAATAGAAAAAATAATTGAAACCGCTGGTATTCTAAAATCTGAAACGGATATTATATTTACGTTAGTAGGTTTAGGTCAGCTCCGGTCTGAAATAGATAAAAAAATAAATGAAGAGGGGTTGGATAATGTTCGATTGATGGATTGGATTCCCTATAATCAATTATCACAAAAGATGGCAGAAGCAGATCTTCTTCTTGGAATTTTTGGAGATTCTGATAAAGCCAGAAGGGTCATTCCCAATAAATTATTTCAGGCATTAGCTGTCGGTAAGCCCGCTTTAACGGCTGACACGCCTGCTATCCGTGAACTTCTGACACCGGATGAACACATTTTCACTTCGGAGCCTACTCCGGAGAAAATAGCAGAAAAGATTCGATTCATCCGTACACATGAAAATATTTGCCACACGGTTTCAATAAATGGGCATCAGATTTTTCAGGAAAAACTTTCCATAGAAAAATTGGGAGCAGAATTAAAAACCATTCTGATGGATCTATAACGGTGCAAGGCAAAGATATTATTCTGATATCCAATCAAATGCTGGATGACCGTTACTGGACGTCCAAGCAATATATCACCATGGAACTCATCAGGAATAACCGTGTGCTGTATGTTGAAGCAAATTACTCTTTTGGCAAATTGCTTTCTGGAATGATGGGAAAAAAGTGGCCCGTGGTTCCATTCGGAAGACTGCAGGACGAAACCGATAATTTATACGTACTCACTCCATATCCACGATTACCTTACAGGAATCACTTTCAGTGGATTGGATGGCTGAATCAAAAATTACTTCTTGCAAAAATTCGAAGAGCAGCAAAAAAATTAAATTTTGAACGTCCTATACTCTGGACCTTTTTACACCAAACTGCTGATTTGATTGGGAAACTGGATGAATCCGTGGCAATTTATCATTGTGTTGATGATTGGGCGGTACTTTTACCCATGGCAGGGATGGGGGAACCGGAGAGGATTCGCAAAGATGAAAAAAAGTTAATTTCCTGTGTGGATGTTGTATTTAGAGTTTCAGCTAAATTGCTGGACTATTTTAAAATACCGAATACTAAAGTTTTTGATATTCCTAACGGTGTGGATATTGATTTATTTAATCCGGAACGCTATTCAAATGAATCACTGCAGGATGACATGAAGAACCTTCCACGGCCCATCATCGGGTTCTCTGGATCTATTGGGAAATGGATTAATGTTGAATTACTCATCCAAGTGTCGAGACGCTATGAGGAGGTATCCATTGTGATTATTGGATTAAATGAGAAAAATCCAAATATTCATAAACTGCAACATTTGGAAAATGTACACTTTTTAGGAATGAAATCACGCGAGGAAGTTCCTCAATATATCTCGGGATTTGATGTATGCCTTATGCCGTTCAATCGTACAGAGGTTGGGAAAGGATTGCTTCCCTTGAAAATGTTTGAGTATCTTGCACTAGGTAAACCGGTAGTGGCGACTTCCTCAGAAGTTTTGGAGCAATTTGAGGAGGTTCTATATCTTGCAGATGATAACGATGCCTTTGTGCAGGGAATAGAAAACGCTATGGTTGATCATGATAGGAACAATACAGTCTCCCGAAGGGAATGGGCATTAAAGTATTCTTGGGAAAACCGGGTGAGTGAATATCTCAATGTAATTCAAAGATCCATTAACAATAAAATGGGTTGAGTTAAAACTAATTATGGATAAAAAAATAAATCGTCTAACTATCCAGTGGAAACCTTGGACTGCGATGATCCTTGTATTGATTATGGGAATAGTTTTTCTTTATCAGGAACCAGTCATACAGGGACAAAAACTTGCAATCGGCGATGTGAAGACCCAGGGAATTATCTTTGAAAAATATCGAAATGACTACCAGGCTGAATTTGGAGAAAAGGCTTTGTGGTATCCATATATTTTCTGTGGAATGCCGTTTCATGCTTCTGGAACATACCGATTACAGTATAATTTAGAGACGATTTATAAAATTATTCCAGGTGATATTCTCCGGAGACTTGCCAAGGGTTTTACCTTTAATATCCTAGCTGGAGCTATTTTCATGCTACTGCTATTAAGATCCTATGGATTGGGATATTATGCATCGTTTGCTGGAGCGGTTGCATTTGCTTTTACGACGAAAATACTGGGGACACCACACACAAATCGAATCGTCACTTTTATTCATCTTCCGTTAATATTGTATGCTCTGCGCCAATTATGGGATACACGAAAATGGATATTTATGGTTCTTCTGGGCGGTGCAGTTGGTTCTCAGATCGGCAGTTACCATCCTCAGGTAGCGTACTATGGATTGCTGATGATTGGATTATATTCTCTTTATCGGCTGATTCAGGGGATAATCGAGAAGGAAACATGGACCAGACTGATGACCACAATGGGAATGACCGGAGTTTCATTGGGGATAGGATACTACATGGCATCCATTGTATTGATGCCCATGCAGGAATATCTTCCATTTTCCATTCGGGGAGCAGGGGCTTCCTCAGGTGCAGGTGGTTTATCCTTTGATTATGCAACGAGTTGGTCGTTTGACTGGTGGGAAATATTCACTTTTATTATTCCGGGGTTTAGTGGATTCGGAGGCAATACGTACTGGGGAGATATGCCATTCACTTCATATCCTCATTATCTTGGTATTCCCGTGGTGATTTTGGCCCTCATCGCACTTATCGCAGGGGAAAAACGACGTGACTATTGGTTTTTTGTAATGATGCTTATATTTTCCTTTTTTATTGCGATGGGAAAGAATTTTTCCATTTTATCGTCCCTTCTCCTGAATTATTTGCCTTATTTTAATAAGTTTCGGGAACCATCCATGATACTCATCCTTTTTGCAATGACCACGGCTGTATTAGCAGGCTGTGGATTTCAGATTTTCCTAGAAAAAATAACCGAGCAAAAGGGAACTGAATGGAAAACGGTACTCATACGCATATTGATAGGAATAGGCGTATTTTCAGTAATCGTACTGATTTTCAGAGACGGATTACAAAACTTAATGTTTGGTGTGTATAACCATGCGGATCAGGCAACGGAAAGAATCCGACAATTCCAAAGTCCACAACAAATCAATTACCTTTATAAAATGAGGTTTGACATGTTTTATAAAGATATGTGGATAGCCATCTTGCTGTCTGCAGGGACACTGGGTCTTATCTGGGCTGCCTTGGTACAAAAAATACAAATGAAACCATTTGTCGTAATCATTCTTATCCTAATGATTGCTGATCTCGGATATGTGGGTCGAAAAGTCATTCCGCCGATGTTTTCTAAAACATCCCGGCGCGCTATGGAACCACGGAAAACGGGTGTTATTGATTATCTGAAAAAAGATTCGGAACTGTTCAGAATTCTGCCTTTAGACAATTTTACAACCAATGAATATTCTTGGTTTGGGATTTCTTCTGTTGGGGGCTATCATGCCGCAAAGATGGCAAATTATCAGGATTTTATTGATAAGAATTTTTTTGATAATTTAAATTTTCTTCGATTGACAAACACAAAATATACTATTTCAAGGAAACGATTTAATCACCCTGAATTGATTCTTGAACAATCAATACAGGGAGAGCATATTTATCGGTTGAAAAACTGGTTACCGAGGGTATTCCTGATTGACAGCGTGGTTGTATCTCAAGATAAATTAGAAACACTAAATTTGATCAGAGCAAGCAATTTCAATCCTGTTGAAAAAGCTGTCCTTACAAAAAAAATACCTAAAATGCAGTTTAATTCGGAAGGGTCAAAAGTTAAGATTGAACATTGGAAATCGGAGAAAACGACAATTTCTGTGGAAATGATAAATGATGCATTATTGGCTTTTAGTGAGGGATATTATCCACCTGGCTGGCATGCTTACATAGATGGAGAAGAAACCGAAATATATCAAACGAATCACTTTATGCAGTCTGTCATGGTTCCCGCAGGGGATCATAAAGTGGAATTTCGTTTTGCCTTACCATCTTTTTATCGGGCGCTATTTATAAGCAGGGCCATTTTCATTGCAGTGTTGATTGTATTACTAGGCTATGGCATCTGGATTAATCGACAACGCCTCAAATTGACTTGATATCAATAAAATAATTTTGGTATCTACCTTAAAACATATAGTCCTCTGTACCCAGCAATTCAATAATTATTGGTCTGGACTTGGAGCGTATTCCACACACTTAGCTAGAGGTTTAGTTAAGTCAGGTATAAAAGTCACAGTGATCTCTCCAGGAAATCCAATGGATACTGAAGGAATGGATTTTATTCCTGTATCACCATCTAAACATGATTTGACGCACGGGGGGTGGTATTCTTTGTCCTACGCATATGCTGAGGTTATCAAAAAAGTTGATGCTGATCTTATTCACTTTACCGATGCACGGGAATCATATGCCTATAAGGGAAATATCCCGGCAATAGGCACACTTCACGATGACTATTTCGCAAGACATAACTGGAATCCATTCTATTATAAAAATGATTATGTGGATTGGATAAGACGTTGGTTATATTATTCTTTCGTCACTCTGACCGAAAGAAAAGCACTGCGAAAGCTGGCTGGACTTTCGGCCAATTCTAATGCAACAGCAGAAACTGTTTCCAAGGCATACGATATCCCATCTGAAAAAATAAAAACAATTTATCTGGGATTGGATCTGGATTGCGTCCCTATTGATGATCAACTGGAAAAAGAACGCTTCCATAGACCGATCATGCTTCTTGTAGGAGGAAATGTTCAGAGAAAAGGGTTACCGGTCATTTTGAAAACAATTCCTGAATTGTTAAAAGAAATTCCTGGATTGACATTACAGGTTATTGGCAAAAACCAAAACATAGGTAGAATGAAGAAATTAGCGGGTAAGTTGGGTGTGATGGACAGCGTGGAATTTATCGGATGGATTCCTCCCGAAAAGATAAAAACTTATTATCGGAAAGCTTCTGTTTTTGTTATGCCTTCGCTGATGGAAGGCTTCGGGTTGGTGTTTTTGGAGGCGATGGCACAGGGACTCCCCGTCATTGGAGGAAACGTTGGCGGAACACTAGAATTGATCAAAGATGGGGAAAATGGAATTTTAGTGTCGCCTCGGAATAGTCAGGCTCTTAAGAAGGCAATTCAAAAGGAAATCAATGATGTTGCATTTAGGAAAAAAATCATAAGTAATGGGTATTCCACTGTAAATGAATTTACCGTGAAAAAAATGGTAAAAGAGACTGTGATTTTCTATCAAGCGATTCTGAATGCATAAGCCGATGTTGAATGAACTAAAAAAAATACTGAACCTGAATACGGAGTTTAGCAGGAATGTATTTACTCTGGTTACAGGGACGACAATCGCACAAATTATCCCCATCGCGATCAGTCCAATTCTGACGAGAATTTACACTCCGGAGGATTTTGGTGTTCTGGCGCTGTTCCTGTCCGTTTCTATGCTAGTGGGAGCGATAGCAAGTGCCAGATATGAGCAGGCGATTATTCTTCCGGAAAAAGATGAAGATGCTCTTAATCTAATCGTTTTATCACTCTCATTTTTGGTTGTGATCTGTTGTATGATTTTGATGGTGATTCTTTTATTCTATGGTCGGATTGTTATTCTTCTCAACAATGATGCGATTTCAGTTTGGCTGTATTTTGTTCCCCTAATGATCTTTTTATTGGGATCCTTTAATATTATAAATGTATACGCCACACGACAGAAACAATATAAAATGATAGCTAAGGCAAATGTGTATAAATCGTTGGTTCTTGCAACGATTCAGATCATTTTAGGGGTTGTAAAATCGGGAGTTTCCGGTCTTATATCGGGACAGATCTTTTCGACAATTACGTCAACTATGACGTTAGTAAAAAATACTGTTAATCTGAGAAAAATATTTCAGGTTGTTACTCTCGAGAAAATTCGTTCGCTTGCAAAACGATATATTCGCTTTCCTAAATACTCTCTTTGGGCAATTATGTCAAATGCTTTAACGCAAAATGTTGTCAATGTAAGTGTGTCCTCCTTTTTTTCAATCACTACGTTGGGTTTTTATTCCTTTGCCAATAAAATAATTGCTATGCCGATCAATTTAATTGGAACGTCCGTTGGTCAAGTGTTTTATCAACAAGCATTGCGCGAGCAGCAAGAAACGGGGAGATCTGTTAAGACATTCAAAGCTGTAGTTTCTAAACTTGTTATGCTATCCTTTGTTATTTTTATTCCGTTGTATTTTGTCGTGGAAGACATTTTTGCTTTTGTTTTTGGTGACAAATGGAAAATCGCCGGCCAGTTCACAAAAATCTTGATTCCGTTTATTATGATGAAATTTATTGTATCGCCTTTAAGCACGATCAATAATATTTTTGACAAACAGATTGCCTCATTAATATGGCAGATTGGCCTATTGATTATTACACTAACTGTTTTGGTATGGACAAAGGTATTTCATGTGGATTTTCAAACATTCATTTCATTCTACGCAAAGATAGTCTCAGTATATTATCTTATGATGTTGCCAGTGTTATATAATCATTCGCGAGGGAAAAATTGGTTTGGATCATCAAAGAACTAAATGTTAACACAATACCGGACAGTCGAAAAAGTCGTCAATGACAACCTGTGTATGGGATGTGGTGTCTGCAGCAGTATATGTCCGGAAAATGCTATCCAAATAGGGATGGATCAAAAGAGAGGATATTTTGTTCCATCGATTGATAATGATGCATGCAATTATTGTGGTCAAATGAAGAATGGGAAATGTGTGATTGTATGTCCTGGGGTTGAAGTCGATTTTCAAAAGCTGGGCAACCGTTGGGTTAATGGAAATGCAGAAGCGGATATATTGGGATCATTTGTCAAGACAGTTTATGCACATTCCAAAGACGAAAATATTCGGTATCGTTCTTCCTCAGGCGGCTTAATACCCACTCTCCTTATTTTTGCATTAACAGAAAATATTATTGATGGAGCTATTGTCGTTAAGTCTGATGAAGATAATCCCTTAATCCCAAGGGGTATCTTAGCAACGACTTCTGAAGAAATCAAAGCAGCATCCGGTTCGAAATACTGTTCAGCACATATTGGTGAGCCCTTGTCTGAGATACTTAAAACAGATGGAAAATATGCCGTTGTTGGATTACCGTGTCACATTCATGGGATCCGTAAGTGGGAGCAAATGACCCCAGGAATTGCAGAAAAGATTGTATTACACCTTGGTCTTTACTGTGCAAATAATAATACTATTTTTGCCACAGAATATTTTCTGTGGCAAAAATATATCGATCCAGAACAGGTAAAAAATATAAGATATAGAGGTAAAGGTTGGCCGGGGAATATTATTGTCACATTGAAGGATGGGACTATGAAAGAAATAAAACGTGGAACAACCGAAACCTCGTGGCAACGAAAGCTGTTATTCAGTTCAGCTTTCCATTATGATTTCCAAATTCCAAGGTGTCTTACCTGTGTTGATCTAACAGCAGAATTAGCAGATATATCCTTTGCTGATCCATGGAATAAACGTTTTTTACTAAAGGAAAGTAAAGGAAAATCCATGCTGGTTATACGAAATGAAATTGGCATGCAGTTGGTAGACAAAGCTATTCTTAACGGAATCATAGCATCCGAAGAAGCAGATAGCAGTGAAGTACGGTTATCACAGAATATAGAATTTAAAAAGAGAGCTCCTTCCAGAGTATGGATACGTCAGATATTGGGATTACCTGCACCAGTTTACAAGGGGAAATCATATAAAAAAAGAGTTTGGGATATTTTTTCTTATGGTAACTATTATATGAGTTATGTAACTGTATTCCCGGTAGCAAGATTATTTTTACCAATTGTTCGTATATGCCGCTGGATTATTAATTCCTCGAACCGAATCATGAAAAAATATTTTAGACAGGGGAAATGAGAAAGAACATTGTATTAATTGGTGCGCGCTTAAGTGACAATTTTGGAGGTCCCTCTCTTGCTTTGTCTACCGTAGAAGCCTTGAATACAGTATACTCAGATTCTGGCTTTACGTTACTGGTGCCTGAGAAAGCGTATGAAAAAGATAAAAATCTGGAATCAAAATACCCGGTTACTGTGTTACCATTTCACACTGATAAAGTGGTATTGTTTTCATTCATAAAACGATGGATGAGGTTGTCATTAGGTTCTGTTCCTTTTCAAAAGACAATCACCGCATTAGAAGATGCAGATTTTATTGTTGATATCTGGGGTATAATGTTTGCTGATTCGTTTCGTTCAGTTTCCTTTATCCCAAAATTCAGGGAAGGTCTTCGACTAATTCTTGGTAGATTATTTAAAAAGCCATTCATTAAATATACTTCAGCAATGGGACCGTTTCAATCGAAGTGGAATCGGGTTTTCGCTCAATATTATCTGAATAAATATGTGAAGGGTATTTTAGCCAGAGATTTAGTCACGAAAGAGCATTTGAAGTCTCTTGGAATAAGAACCCCCGTTTTTGTTGCTCCGGATACTGCATTTCTTTTACTAAGTACACCGATAGATTTTCCAGCTCATTTATCTGAATTTTTCCAACAAAGAAAAGTACTTGGGATATCAGTAAGTTATCAGGCTCGAAACCGGTTTGGTGAGCCAAATCAGTACATATCCATGATTACATCTTTTATTCGACATGTGGTTCAAGATTATAATATCAGTGTTTTACTGATTCCAAATGAACTAGAACAAGGAATAGATGACGATAACAAAATTGCCTGGGAAATAGAATCGACTGTGGCTAGGGATGAATGTAAAATGCTGGACACCTCAAATCTGACTGCATCAGAAATAAAAGGTATGATCAGTCATTGCGAATTGCTAATTGCTTCCCGGTACCACACAATTGTCGCAGGTCTTTCATTGGGAATCCCTACTATTGCGGTTGGATGGCATCATAAATATGTAGGCGTATTGCAATTGTTTAACCAGCATAAGTGGGTTTTGGATATCCAAAATGTGAACTTAGGAATGCTCAAAACTCAATTTGCAGCACTTTGGGAAGATCAGGAAAGTATACGTGAAGAAATTCAGTCATATATTCCTCAAGTGAAACAAGATATTTTTTCTGGGGTCGAAAATATTAGTAAATTACTATAGAGACAGATTAGATATGCATCTATATCAACATACTGGAAATATCAAAGCCGGGTTATTTGTTCTTGGTTTAGTGCTGGTATCAGGATTAATGCTTCATACCCAATCCCTGGTAAAAAACCTGCGTGAAGATAATAGAGAAATTGTCCAGCTTTATGCGGAGTTAATGGCAAAAGCCGTCATTAATGAAAGCGATGAAAATTTAAATTTCATTTTTGAGAACGTAATTAAAAAAGTTCAATTCCCCATTGTTCAAACAAATGTAGAAGGTGAGCCATTGTCTTGGCGTAATCTTTCAGAAGATATAAAAACATCCAAAGATGTAAAGCCAATTGTGGGAGTAATGGATAGGCAGAATGAACCTATTTCACTCGTTTATCATGGTTTAAAAACAGGAGAGGAATATATTTGGGGAGTTCTCCATTTTGGAGATTCACAATTAATTCAACGCTTAATTTGGTTGCCCTATTTTGAAATTGGAGCTATCTCCTTATTTATACTTCTGGGCTTTGTTGGGTTTTCCTTCATTAGAAATAGTGAAAAACAACACATTTGGGTGGGGATGGCACGGGAAACAGCTCATCAACTTGGAACACCGGTATCAGCACTTATGGGATGGGTGGACTGGCTTAGAGAAAATCCTGAAAAAACTTTGGACGTTGTTGAAGAAATGAACGCAGATCTGAATCGTCTTAATCAAGTTAGTGAGAGGTTTAGCCAGATGGGCTCGACGCCCAAACTGGAAGAGACAGATCTTTCTGAACTGGTAAAAACAGTTGTGGATTACCTGGAGAAACGGCTCCCAACCAAGGGAAAGAGTCTTAAACTGGTGAATGAAATCACCTCTAAAACATATATCAATGCGAATGTAACACTTCTTTTCTGGGCGATTGAAAATGTCATCAAAAATGGAATTGACGCCATTACAAAAGAGAATGGAGAGGTTCGAATCTGTTTGCGAATGGAGAAAGAAGAAGTGAGGATTCAGATTCATGATGATGGTAAAGGTGTCGAGAAAAAAGACTTGAAAAATGTGTTTCGTCCCGGGTTTAGTACGAAAAACCGTGGCTGGGGATTGGGACTTTCCTTAACACAACGAATAATTCAGGATATTCATCACGGGAAGATCTTTATTAAACAATCTTCACCTGGTTCAGGGACGACCTTTGAGATTATTCTTCCAACTTGAACAAACTTAATAAAACTGGACTTCGAAGTTGCCCTGAATTTATTTTTTGAAAGGGTAATTATTTTTTACTTGAAAAGTTCTAATCATTTCAGATGCTGAATCAATCTGTAGTGTTTTCCTTCCAAATAATTTCTTTTGATAAGAGGATTACTTGTGCAGAATTTGGAAAATTTACTATCTATAAATCGGTACAATAGGTGATCATCTCTTTTTACAGGTATTCCAAGTCGGGTTGTTTGAATTATCTGTGTTGGTGTAGACCCAATATCTTCAATATAGAATCGGTTAGGATGGGACTGTTGCTGATCCCATTCTTTGACAGTAATCCCTAGAGATCTGCACAGGAGGGTCTGTCCAGCGCAGAGTCGTTCAATCGGACGCACACCATTCCCGTATTTTGGCGGGTTCAATTTTTGCATCATTGGAATCATTTTATCTGGTTTTTTCCCATTTTTATAAGGATATCCGAATTTAATGAGTACAGCGTTTCCTTTTCCCCTGCAACTTACATTTAAGGAGTCAGACCCTCGTGCATAGTACATATAAATTGTACCGGGAGACATAAACAACGCTTTTCGTTTGTCAGTGTATCCCAGGGAAGTGTGACTCCCTTTTTCATTTTGAAAATATGCTTCCGTTTCAATGATCTGTGCACACAACCAGACTTTATCATACCGTGCGCGGAGAATTTTACCTAGTAATGCCTTAGCTGTTGTGATTGCATTCCGGTTAAAAAAGTTACGTGACAGCATTATTATTCGTTTGATAGATCAATGGGCCGCCTCTGTTTTTTTATTTCGCTTCGATGATGTTTGTTTTTTAATCTCTTTTCTTTAGATCCAAAGGGAGGAGTCGTTTTTTTGCGTGGTTTGGACTTTTGCGTGGCTTGTTTAATAAGGGTGATTAGGCGTTCAACTGAATCCTTACGGTTTCTTAACTGTGTACGATAACGACGAGAATCAATAATCAGTATCCCTTTTTCAGTCATTTTTTTTCCGGAGATTTGAATCAGTCGTTTTTTAACGTCTTCCGGTAAAGTTGCAGAATTGACTACATCAAACCGAAGTTGAACCGCGGTTGAGGCTTTATTCACATTTTGACCTCCTGGACCGGAAGAACGGATAAAATCGAAATGTAGTTCATTTTCATCAATAGAAAGTGTTGAAGTGATAATAATCATACGTATAGATTAATAATGATAATCCGTTAACTCAAGGAGAATTCAAAACTGATTATCTTGTCATTCGGTGCGAACATCGGTAATTTTCATCCTAATTTAAAGGAGTTAAAATTGGAAATAATATATGCATTATCTAATGGCGGACAGCAAGGTGGTGGAATCGCGGCATTTCTACCATTTATTCTGATCATGTTCATCATTTATTTCCTGATGATTCGTCCCCAGACAAAACGCCAAAAAGAAAAGCAAAATATGATCCAATCTCTTCAAAAAGGAGATAAGGTTATCACAATTGGAGGTGTTCATGGATCAGTGGTTGGATTCAAACAAAAGGGGACAATTCTTATTCTGAAGGTAGGGAAAAATATGGACATTTCCATAAACCGTTCTGCAGTTGCCGGCTTGGAAAAAAATATCGCTCCAGATGAAATTACAACGATTGAAGAGAAAGCTTAATGGCAGTCAGAGAGATTGTCAAATATGGGGATATGAACCTTCGTAAACAATGTGGAGATGTTGAAGATGTTTTTAGTGTGTCGCTCTTAGTGGAGGATATGTTTGATACAATGTATGAAGAAGATGGTATAGGATTAGCTGCAAACCAAATTGGTGAGGATTTACATCTGTTTGTAATTGACATCAGCCACAAAGATGAAGCCGAGAAACCACGAGTTTTTATTAACAGCAAAATTATTGATAAAAAAGGTGAATGTTTATCTGTTGAAGGATGTTTATCCATCCCTGGTATTCAGGTGGAACTAAAACGATCTGAATTTATTACATTACAATATTACTCATTGGAAGGTGAACAAAAGAAAAGAGAATTTAATGGTCTATTGGCGCGTGCAATCCAGCATGAGATGGATCATTTGAATGGAATCTTCATCGTTGACCGTATAAGTGATCTGGTTAAAATGCAGTATAAAAAAGACCTTAAAGAAATTGAGGAGGATGCATTAAAGGAATCAAAAGTGAGGGAAAAAATTCAGGGAATTGTCCTTTAATATTCAAAGAAATATTCAAGACAAACATGTAAGCTCAAAGTGGGTTCAGATAATATAGAATCCTTTTTGATATCCTGCTTTAATCAATTTATTTGTAGAGTATAATTACTATGCATATTATTTTTATGGGTAATCCGGAATTTGCTGTTCCGTGCTTGAAATGTTTGGCTCAATCTGATCACCATGTAACTGCGGTGATGACGAATCCACCAAAGAAAATGGGCAGAGGTAATAAGGAACGTCGATCACAAATTGACGCTGCTGCATGTGAATTGAACATCCCGGTAATTCATGCAGGTTTGTTAAATTCTATTGATTTGATTGATCAGCTAACAGAATTGAACCCAGATCTATTTGCAATTGTAGCTTACCGGGTTCTCCCAAAGGAATTACTCTTAATACCATCAATGGGTTCGGTGAATTTACATGGTTCGCTGCTTCCTTCTTATCGTGGTGCAGCACCAATCCAAAGAGCAATAATGAATGGGGATAAGGTCACTGGGCTTACAACCTTTCTGTTAAAACCATCGGTGGACACGGGAGATGTCTTGTATCAGGAAAAGGTAACTATCCACCCTGATGATACGTATGGCACCCTATCTGAAAGAATGAGTCAAATTGGATCGGACCTGTTTTTGAAAACCATTAATAATCTTATGGAAAAAAGTATTACTCCTGTCAAACAGGACAATTTAATTGCAACCCGGGCACCAAAGGTTCAATCGGCAGAACGGATTATTAACTGGAATGATACTGCTGTGAATATCACAAATAAGGTCCGAGGACTAAATCCAAAACCGGGTGCCCATACGACTTTGAATGGTAAATGGATTAAAATATTCCATACATCTCTAGTAAATGAAAACTATCAATTAACACCTGGAACAATCATCGAGCGGACGAAGATGGGATTATTGATTCAGACGGGTGAAGGCGGGTTATTCATTCAGTCTCTCCAGAAGGAAGGAAAAAAACAGATGGATATCCAAGAATTTCTCAAAGGATCTTCCATTAAGAAAGGAGATCAGTTAGGAACCTGATGACCATAGATATTATGTTATGAAAAAACCATTTCATTTTGTGATTGTCATTTTCATTTTTTCCTGTATTATTCTATTGATCATGGAAACTATTTTGATGCCAGCTTATATCCGATTTGGTCAGACTCGATATCTGATAGATGTGAAAGATCTGCCTTTGGAAATTGCTCTTTCTCGTCTTCATTCTGAAGGATTTAAAGGAATTGTAGAGGATACAGTGTTAACGAATCTTGTAACCCCCAATTATATTATTGATCAATTCCCTCTGCCGGATTCCCGGGTGAAACCGGGCCGGACTATAAGGCTAAAAATTGCCCAGCCAGAGAAAATGGTTCCAGTTCCAAACCTACTCGGCCAGTCGCAGAGAAGTGCTGAGATTATGCTCCATCAGTTAGGTTTAGCTATAGATACGATTTATACAGAATACAACCCTATGTATCCCAAAGGAACTGTTGCCTGGCAATCACCAAAAGGGAATGATCTGCTTAAGAGAGGTTGGGGAGTACATTTAACTATCAGCAAGGGTATGCCCCCAAATTTTTTCCAGGTCCCTAATCTCTTTGGGCTCAGCCAAGAAAAAGCTGAATTCGAATTAGAGCAAGCTGGTTTGAAGTTGGGGAAGGTATCGTATGAACAAAATGAGGATCTAATTCCATTCACAGTTTTGGATCAGTCTATTAAAGAAGGTACAGTTCTTGAGAGTCCTAAAAAAATAGATGTTACAGTAAGTGTACTTGATATTAATGATATTTTCAATCAAATGATGAATAAATAGACTGTATGATCAACAGAGGTGAAGTTTCCCGAAAACTGATTCATTTAACAAACGTTATTATTCCTGTTGGTTATCTGTTTCTTTTTCCTTCCAAAATCCACATGTTAATAATTTTATCTTGTTTATCGGTTATTTTTATTTTTCTAGATTTCTCTAGGACCCGGATTGGTTGGATGAAGACTATTTTCGGAAAAATGTTTAATTTTATGCTTCGAACTCACGAGTTAGATGGGCGACTAACAGGGGCGACCTGGGTGGTTATAGGATCTTTTCTAACGGTAGCTTTATTTCAAAAAGAAATCGCAATTCTTGCACTTTTATTCATGGGGTTAGGTGATACAGTTGCGGCACTATTTGGAGCCAAGTTTGGAAGGATTCGCATTTGGAATAAAACGGTTGAGGGCACTCTGGCGGGCTTGGTTGTTTGTTTGATGGTCTCTGCCTGTTTCCCGGGGATGTCAGTTTGGGTCAGAACAGGGGGTGCTGTTTCTGCCATGATTGCCGAGCTTATTCCTTTGCCTGTGGATGACAATATCCGGATTCCTATAATATCTGGAACTATAATGATGTTTTTGAGTAGTCTAGGCGTATGACATTTTTATCTCCTACTGTCCTTTGGGGACTTGCGGCAGCATCAATTCCAATTATTATTCATCTTCTTAGTTTAAGGCATACACGTGATGTGGAATTCAGTACCCTGCGCTTCATCAAGGAACTTGAACATGAAACCATTAGACGACTGAAATTGAGACAATGGTTTTTAGTTCTCCTCAGGACTTTGGTGATCGTCTGCCTGATACTGATGGTTGCTCGTCCGGTACAACAGGGATTTGTACCTGGTTGGATGGCGGCAGAGAAAGAAACAAGAGTCGTAATCTTTGTAGATAATTCTGCCAGCATGTCTCTCATTTCAGATGGAATTACTCTACTGGAAAACGCTAAGGAATCCGCCCTGAAAATTGCAGATTCTTTTGAAGGGCAGACAATGATTGAAATCTATCAAACTACTCCGGCAAAACGCGTGTTCAATGGAAAACCAGGGGATACATCACTTCGTAATATTCTTACGGCCATTCCGCAGACATTTTCTACAGACCATTTATGGGTTACTGTGAATTCCGTATTGCAAAGCCTCAAGGTAAATGAGCCAAATAGAGAATGTTTTATCTTGAGCGATATTCAGTCTTTGCCGGAATCTGAATCCTTTTTAGTTGAAATGAGACCGGACACTACTCGTCCTCAATGGAGGTTTTACTGTCTTGGTCAAGGGGTACCAAAGGATAATTTATCCATTCGCCAAGTCACCGCTGTAAGTCAGATTCGTCTCCCGAATCATCTTCTTAAGTTAAATACGAATATTGTAAACGATGGTACTCTGGACAAAAGAAACCATCCTGTAGAATTATTTTTAAATGAAAAACGGCTTGGACAAGTTGTTTCAACATTTCAACCTATCCAGTCTAAAGAGTTTATGTTTCAGGCCTATCCGGGGAAAAGCGGGTTGATCAAAGGCCGGGTTGAACTGTTGGAGGATGATTTTGCCTTTGATAATGTATGGACATTTGAACTGTCTATACCGGAACAAATTGCCTGCACCTTGGTAGGACGAACTGCAGAGGAAATTTTTCTTTTGGAGATGGGATTATCTTCAATTGATAATCAAGCCGGGTTTTTGTTGCTGGATTCTCGTGTAGATCCCGATCCGGAAAGATTATACCTGGATGAAACAGATGTTTTAATCCTTCATAATCCCGGTAATTTATCAGATAAAGCAGTAGAGGATATTCAGACCTTTCTATACAGGGGTGGTGGGATGATTTGGTTTGCAGGAGACAAACAGACCGAAAAATTATCGCTTCATGCTGTAACTGCTTTGAAACTTCCCGAGTCCAAAGTTCTTCACAAGCTGAGTGGAGAAGGATATTTTTCTGTAATTCCTGCTAAGAAGGATCACCCCATTCTTGCTGATTTAGAATTAAGGGATATAGATCGGGAATTACCACAGGTGTTCAGTTATTTGGAATCTGTCCCTCAAAAGAATCAGAATGAAATCTTGTCATTAAATAATGATCATCCCTTTTTGCTTGAATTTTCTTCCAACGGTGGGCAAATTTATTACTTTACTTCCCTGATGGATTTAACGTGGAATGATCTTCCTGTACGAGGACTTATGGTGCCTTTACTCCACAGGATTTTACTCCTCCTTGCTACTGATGAATTCAACACAAAACCGGTTTTTGTAGATGAAGAAAAAATTATTTCCATTGATCAGGAACACATGAATTCTCAATGGTCTCTGAAAACGCCTTCGGGGAAAACCATTCTGTTAATCCCAGACTTTAACACCGAATCATTGAAAATCATCCAGACAAGTGAAATAGGATCTTATGATGTGTTATCAGACGAATATCCCTATACGTCCTTTTCCGCACTTTTATCGCCGTTAGAATATCCCTCCAAAAGGGTTACCAAAGCTGAGGTTTTGAACACTCTTCCTTCAGGACAGGCGGTCTGGATTGATCCTGCAAAGAATTTATCAAAGGAACTTCAGAATATCCGTCATGGAAAATCCTTATGGCGAACTTTTCTTATCTTGGCAATTATTCTTTTGTTTCTTGAAACAATACTTGGTAGAGTAAGGCCGGAAAGCATGAAAAATGGAGTTGAATAGCTGTGTCTTTTGAAGCAGAAAAATTGGAAAAGGCAATTTTAATCGGAGCAATTCACGGCAGGGTCGATGAACAATCTGTTAATGAACATTTAGATGAGTTGGAACTTCTCTCTGAAACAGCAGGTGCGGAAATTGTAGGGAGAGTCACCCAGAGGCTACTAAAGATTAACCCTACTTTTTTCATTGGGAAAGGGAAGGCTGAACAAATCGTTCGCCAGGCTAAAGAATTAGATGCAGATTTACTCATTTTTGATGAGGATTTGAATCCGGCACAGACAAAAAATTTCCAAGGGCTCTCTGATAATCTGAAGGTTATTGACAGAAGCGCTCTGATCCTGGATATATTTAGGAAACATGCAAAAACCAAGGAAGCCAAAACACAGGTGGAATTAGCTCACCTTCAATATATTCTTCCTCGTCTCACCCGGATGTGGACGCATCTGGAGCGCCAGATGGGCGGGATTGGTGCCCGTGCCGGTGCTGGTGAAACACAAATCGAAGTAGACCGAAGACTCATTCGGCAACGGATTGGAAAGTTGAAAAAGGAACTAAATCGGATAGACCGGGAACGGGTTACCCAGGGAAAACGGCGGAAAGATCAGTTTAAGGTTGCCATAGTTGGATATACAAATGCAGGAAAATCAACACTTATGCAGGCGCTTACAGGTGAGAAAATTTATATTCAAGATCAATTATTTGCCACTTTAGATACAACAATCCGATCTGTTTCATTTAAGGGTACCCATAGTTTTCTTTTAAGCGATACAGTTGGATTTATCCGTAAACTTCCTCATCATCTGGTGGCTAGTTTTCGGAGCACTCTCAAAGAAGTTATAGAAGGGGACCTGATTCTGATTGTATTGGATGCATCCTCACAACAGGTTATGGAACACTTGGAAACAATACGAACTGTTTTAAAGGAACTCAAAGCAGACAAGCACCAGACCCTGTTAGTTCTTAATAAAATTGATTTGATTCATGGAAGTGCCAGGATAGCTTACCTGAAACGAATTTTTCCGGATGGAATACTGGTATCCGCACTTAACCATCTCCGGATTGATCAGTTGATGAAAAATATTACCACGGTCATGGATGAAAGTGCTCAAACTGTAAATGTATTTTTTCCATTTGATCAGGGGAGGGAACTTGCTATTGCCCAGGAAGGGGTTGAAGTTTTGGAACGGTCGTATGATGATGATGGTGTTCGGCTAAAGATCCGCGGGTCCCCTCAGCGGATAAACCGGATTCTTCTTTCCACAGAAAAATGAGCCAGTAAAAAGAAAGCCCTCTAGTTTTGGAGGGCTTTCTTAACCTGTTTCAGGTAGTTATTCAGGACCGCTATTTACATGTTGGGATGCCTCCCAAATACAGCAAACTTCCTTCATCCGCCAGTTTGCGGAAAGGCCCGTTTTTTGCATTCGGAGTACAGCTTCCAAGATTTTGATACTGAAGATCCTGAATTAACAGATCCTGGAACAGGAATTGTCAATAAGCCTGGATGAAATTACGTATTTCTCCGGCTTTTTCAAACTAGGAATACCTTATTAGTTTAACGAATAAACTCACTGGCCGGCGTTAGCTGTGAATCCGGTGGAGTGCGGGTTAGAAAGCCTATTCATTTTTATGCTTTTTATCAATAACCAAACAGTCACTAATAATATCATGTAAGGATTGCTTTTTGTCAGTGAACCCAGCCATAATAAATCCAACCCCTAAAATAATTCCAGAAATTATTTTCCCAAAATATCTACCAGATGCTCTACCAAATGTAATCTGTTTACCATGTAAATCAGAGACAATAATACCTAATGCTAATTTTCCTACAGTTGCTCGGGTATCAGAACTTTCCATTGCCGCAAAATAAATCCACGGTAGTAAAATAGAAAGTATAACCCACATTGCAGTTAATTCTCCTAAACCCCCTTCAGTTAGGAAAAACTTGAATCCAAAAACAAGCGCTAATATGTAAATAACAAATTGTAGTAGGACGCTATCAAGAACATAAGTGGCAAACCTTTTCCAAAAACCACCATAGGTAAATATTAGTTTCTCAACTATGGATTCTGTTTCACCGAAACCCGAAACTCTCATCCAACTACCTTTTGATAAATTATGACCACAATTAATGCAAATGTCCTTTGGTTGTGGCGGTTCAACTTCTTGAATCGTCCCGCATTTTAAACACCTAATTTCTATCATACTCGCTCCTTTTTAGGCTTTCTAACAAATAAACTCACCGGCATTCCACGTCCCGTTCGGTTTTTGTCGGATACGTTTGCGTGTCCGGTGGAGTGGGGGTTAGAAAGCATTTATCATTCTTTACCTTGTGTTAATTCAGGAGTTACAATTGAACCAATTAGTTTTTGTTGTTCTTGGCTCATTTTTGAGTTTGCAACTATACTATAAACGGTTTGTATTGGCTGTTCTTTATGACGATACTTCATAAATTGAAATACAGGTTAACGAATTGAATGTCAATCAATTTTTGATAAAGTCCATTGTTATAGAAAGATCGGTGGTGGGCAGATTACAGGTAAAATTTTCACAAATATATGCTGTCGCTTTTCCATCTATAGTTGTCTGGGATTCTGTCCATGGAGCAAGGGTGGAAAGAACTGAATTTTTATTTGACATATCTTTGAAAAGAATGATTTTATTCGGTTCATAGTTTGAATTAACAGAAGTAAGAAATACCATGGATTCCTCCTGGTTAGAATTTCCTACAATGACCACTTCTTTTGGGGAATCTGTTTCGAAGATATAGCCCAGCAACATCGCTGAAAATCCTCTAGGCGATCTTTCAATATCTTTTGAAAATATTTTCAAAATTGTATTTGCCATTCCAGCCCATTTCATGTCTCCTGTAATCCGTGCCAACCGGTGTAAAAGGCCAACGGAAATGGAATTCCCGGAAGGGATTGCTCCGTCATATCCTGTTTTTGCGCGGGCGATGAGTTTTTCAGCATTTTTACTTCCCAAAAAGAACCCACCGTTTGCTTCGTCCCAGAAATTATTTACTAAAATATTTGACAGGTTTAGCGCTTCCTGAAGATACACTTCCTCGAATCCGGCTTCGTACAGTTCAAGCAGCCCCCAAATGACGAACACATAATCATCCAGGTGAGCCTGAAGGCCCGCTTTCCCCTGGCGATAACGTTTCAACAAGCGTCCATCTTTTGACCGGAGATTTTTTAGAATGAAGTCGGCCCCCCTTCGGGCAGCGTCATAAAATTCAGGTGCATTCAAGGCAACAGATCCTTTGGCAAGGGATGCGATCATAAGCCCATTCCAGTCTGTGAGTATCTTGTCATCTTTAAGCGGATGAATCCGTTTCTCCCTCACTTCGAAAAGCGTTTTTCTGTGTTTTTCCATAAAATTCAGATCATTTTCTTCAATCAGAGTGGTTATATGTGGAATATTATGTTCTGACTCCTGCCTACTGGCTTGATCGCGAAAATTTCCTCCAGGCTTGATATTTAATAAAGCATTAAACTGTTCACCTTCTTTTTTTCCCAATATGGATTGGACTTCATCAGTTGTCCATAGATAAAATTTTCCTTCTTCTCCATCGCTATCCGCATCTTCAGCAGAATAAAAGCCCCCTTCAGGACTGGTCATATCCCTGAGCACGTAGGTGTAGATTTCCCTAACTGTTCTTCCATAGTCTTCGTTGCCCGTTATCTGAAAAGCTTCCAGGTAGGCCATCGAGATCATTGCCTGGTCATAAAGCATTTTTTCAAAGTGAGGGAGAAGCCAGTTTTTATCAGTGGAGTACCGATGAAAACCAAAGCCGATGTGATCCCAGATTCCTCCCTTTCTCATATTTTGGAGTGTTGTTTCCACCATATTTAACGCTTCCCTGGATTTCGTCATGTGATGGTAGCGCAGAAGAAAAAGAAGGTTATGGGGCGAAGGAAATTTTGGTGCTCTTCCAAACCCGCCCTTATCTGAATCAAATGTGTTTGTAAACTCACTATAAGTTTTGGTGAGTATTTCAGGGGTTAATGATTCTCCCTCAGTTTTTGAATTGGTTTGTCTAAGGTATTGTTTTATTCTATTAATACTATCTGAAAGCTCTAGCTTTCGGTTTTTCCAGGCATCAGCCAACATTGGTAATAATTGTATCATGCCCCGTCGGTTTCCTTGGCCGGTTTTCGGAAAATAGGTTCCAGCAAAAAATGGTTCTTTATTGGGTGTCATGACAATTGTCAGGGGCCAGCCGCCTCGTCCTGTCATTGCCTGGCATACTGACATATAAACATGATCAATCTCTGGCAGCTCTTCCCGGTCAACTTTAATACAAATAAAATTATCGTTCATGAGTTGCGCCACTTCTTCATCCTCAAAGGATTCGTGTTCCATCACATGGCACCAGTGGCAGGTGGAATATCCGATGGAAAGGAAGATTGGTTTGTCACGTTTTCTTGCTTCCTGAAAAGCTTCTTCGCCCCAGGGATACCAATCTACAGGATTATTAGCATGCTGTAGTAAATACGGACTGGATTCTTGGGAAAGTCTGTTCATGTGTTTATCTGAATGTTCTACGCTTGGCTTCGATCCGGCATCCGATGAGCAAGCAATGAATAATGCCAGTACAAGGATGAAGGGTTTGGGTAGTGTTTGTTTCACGGATACCCTAGAAATTTGAGGATAATTCGTATAAGTTTACAATCTTAATTACAATTCTCATGGATTAAATGCTAACGGTTTTAACAGAAATCATCCTAATTTTTAGGTACCAGGATAATAATTAATAAACCTGTATATCAAATGCTAATGATCAGCCTAAGGAACTAAAATGCTTTACCTCACAATCATTTTGATTTATTTATTCCTGCTGATCGGTGTAGGGATATATAAATCCAAAAAGATCAAGACCCAGGCGGACTTTGCTGTGGCAGGAAGGACTCTATCCCCGTGGATATTGGTAGGCACTATGCTGGCCACGTGGATTGGGACCGGATCCATTCTGGGCAACGCCGGCAAGACTTACGAAACAGGCATGGCGGCCTTAATCCTGCCCATCGGCGGAACATTAGGAATAATATTACTAACCCGCATTGCCGGAAAAGTCCGCAGTTATGAAAAATTCACCGTGCCGGAAATTATTGGCGACCGCTACGGCCAGGTAGCCCGGCTCTTGAGCGTAGTGGCGTTGGTTATGGCCTATATGGTTATCGTGAGCTATCAATACAACGCCGGCGGCGCTGTCCTTTCTACCATCCTGACGGATGAAACAGGGAAGGCACTGATATCTGCGGAGACGGCCACCATTATTGCTGCGGTGTTTATCGTCGCTTATACCATGCTGGCGGGGTTGGTGAGCGTGGCCTACACGGACGTAGGCAACGGCATTATTATGACCATTGCACTGTTGATTGCTTTTCCCATCCTGTGGTTCAAGGCCGGTGGCTGGAGCGGCATGGAAGTTGCTTTTACGGGCATGGGCAAGAGTCAGCATATGCAGTTCTTTGGCGTGTATTCAGGGCTGGACATTATCAATTTTTGTCTGCCACCCTTTTTGCTGATCCTGGGCGATGCTAATATGTACCAGCGCTTCTTTGCCAGTAAAGATGCTGAAGGCGCTCGTTCCGCAACTACAATTCTTGTGTTCGCCGTGCTTATAATTGAATTGCTCATTATTGCCTCCGCCTGGGTCAGCGCCTCCATGATCCCTGATGCGGAAGTAGGTAAACACGTCTTGATCTATGCCGCCCACCGGTTTTTACCTCCTATTCTAGGGGCTATCATGATGACCACTATCGTGGGCATCATCATTTCCACAGCGGACTCCTATTTATTAGTGCCGGCCACCACGTTGATGCGCGATATCTATCTTAATTATATCAACCCTAAAGCATCGGAGAAAAAGATCGTCCTCTTAAGCCGGTTGCTGGTATTGGCCTTGGGCATTGTGGCCTTTATTGTTTCTAAAGGATTTGCGGAATCAGAAGGCTTTTTCGAACGGGCTCTTTACGCCTATACCATTTATGGCGCGGCCATCACCCCGGCTCTGGTAGCAGCTATGTTTTGGAAAGATGCCACCAAAGAAGGCGCCGTGGCGTCAATTCTTTCCGGGACGGTCGTTACGCTGTTATGGAAAGAAGCACCAAACTTGTGGACGTGGCTTCCTGCGGGCATTTATGGCTCCGTGGATGAGGTGTTGCCAGCCATCTGCTGCTCGGTCATCGCCCTGGTGGGTGTGAGTTTGATTACGGAGAAAAAGAATTAAACTTTTTCTGCGATTGGAGGATTATTTTTCTGTAGCTGGGACTTATTTGGATTTAAATCCCGCCGGTAGTATTCGAACGTTTTACCTGTATCCTGCCAATTATCCACCCGGTTAACAATTTTGATTTCTCCAGAGAATCGGGAGGAAACTCCTAATATGACGTGTCCTGTAATGTAGCGGATTGAAAGACGTTTTTTAGCCCAGCTCAGATACACACGCTTCAACATTTTCGCGTATCCATTATTCTTATATTGGGCCATGATCAAAAAAGCATACGTATAAAGGGTATTTTCTTTCCCAAAATTTTCATCAAGACGAGCCCATGGTTCGTGACTCAACTCTTCGAGGGGGACTCCGATTATGTATCCAATAATTTCTCCTCGGTAGCGGACAATAAAGGGTAAGGAGCCCGGTTTATTAAAGTATTTTTGTATGGTTGTTTTTGTGAGGACTGCTTTTTCGCCATACTGACTTTTAAGATGTTTAGAAATTTCGATTAGAGTAGGATAATCACCTTGACCAACGTGTTCGAGCAGTTCAATTTGGAACACTCCGCTTGAAGCAATTACACGGGTTTTAGATGTAGATTCAGTGCTAAAAGACAGTTGGTTCACAGACGAAATCTACAACGATGGATTCAATCAGGGTAACTTGAAACTTGAATAAAAATATAATTTTTCCTGTACCAGCATGGATAAAATAATTTTCTCTGTGTCCTCTGTGGAAATATAGCGGTAAATTATTTTTATGAAATCTTTTAATTCATATTTGGAAGAACGGATTCTTGAAAAGAATTCACACCTATGCGTGGGTCTGGATATAGCTGTTGAATCATTCCCGGGTGCTGACCCCGATCTTGATTTTCTGAAGGCTCACGCTAAAAAGGTTATTGATGCTACAAGGGAGTTGGCTGTGGCATATAAGCCAAATCTTGGTTTTTTTGAGCGGTGGGGAAGCAAAGGGTTTGAGTGGATGGAGGAGACACTGGATTACATCGGAAATGAGCACATCCTAGTAGCAGATGCGAAAAGAGGAGACATCGGAAATACTGCAAAGCAATATGCAAAATCTGTGTTTGATCACTTTGGATTCGATGCGGTGACGGTGAATCCATACATGGGTTCAGATGCAATTCGCCCCTTCATTTCTCGACCGGAGAAGGGAGTATTTATCCTGTGCAGGACCTCCAATCCTTCCGCAGGTGAACTGCAGGACCAGGAAACACCTTCCGGTTTATTGTACGAAAACGTTGCACAATGTGCTGTCCAGTTGAACGAGAATGATAATGTCGGTCTGGTTGTTGGTGCAACGGTTCCTCAGGAAATCCGGCATATTCGTGAGTTTGCACCGGATTTGCCATTTTTACTGCCCGGGATCGGTGCTCAGGGAGGGGACCTGGAAAAAAGTATGAGGTACGGGAATTCGAACGGAGTGGCTTTGATCAATATTTCCCGCGGGATTTTATTTGCGGGAGATAAATCTGAGAATGCAATCAGGCAGGCGGCTGAAAATTATGTAAATCAAATGAGGGATATCGGTAATGACAACTGAAGAGTTAATAAAAAGTTTCCGTACTACTGGGGCGTTGTTGGATGGTCACTTTTTGTTAACAAGTGGCCGTCATAGTGATAAGTATTTCGAGAAGTTCGCACTTCTTTCTGAACCGGATGTTGTAAAAAGAATGTGTGCATCAATGGCGGATTATTTCAAGAATGAAGATGTGGATATCGTCGTAGGTGCGGCGACCGGTGGAATTATCTTGGCCTATGAAGTGGGAAAAAATTTGGATACCAGAGGAATATTTTCAGAACGAATTGAGGAGCAAATGACTTTTCGCCGTGGGTTTTCCCTTGAAAAGGATCAGCGTGTTCTTCTGGTTGATGATGTAGTAACAACCGGCGGTTCTATATTCGAACTAATTGAATTGGTAAAATCCATGGGAGCGGTAATTGTGGGTATTGCAGTCATGTTTGACCGCACCGATGGGGAAGTCAATTTTGCTATTCCTACCCATTCACTTTATGCAGAAGTCATCGATTCATGGGAACCGGAGGACTGTCCCCAGTGTAAACAGGGTATCCCACTTACCCATAGGGGTCGGACAGGGAAATAGATTTAATTTAATAAAATGGAGGCTAAATAATGCAAAAGGTAATAGGGATTTCTATAATCATTTTGTTAATGATTGGTGGATGTTCACAGCAAAAGGAGGGGAGACAACATGAAAAAAAAACAGGAAATGCTAAAGATGAGGGGGAAATGGTGAATAATAAAAAGAAAAAAACGGATGGTTTAGTTGTGGTCATGGAAACATCCATGGGATCCATTGAGATTGAACTGAATGAAAATAAAGCGCCCGTTACGGTAAAGAATTTTTTAAGCTATGTAACGTCTGGGACTTATGATGGGACTATTTTCCACCGGGTGATAGATGGGTTTATGATTCAAGGTGGTGGTTTTACACCGGATGGAAATAAGAAACCTACCAATCCGCCTATTGAGTTGGAGTCAAATAACGGTTTAACCAACAATTTGGGTACTGTCGCAATGGCGAGGACAAATATTCCTGACAGTGCCACTAACCAGTTTTTTATAAATGTAAAAGATAATAGTTTTTTGAATTATTCTTCTATCAGCCCTGGTTATGCTGTATTCGGGAAAGTAGTTTCCGGCATGGATATTGTAAAACAGATAAAAAAGGTAAAGACCGGAACTCGGGGAGGAACGAAAGATTGGCCTGTTGATGATGTATTGATCAAAAAGGTGTTTTTGAAAAAATAACATTATCTAATGTTGAAAAAGAGGAAACAAACCATTGGTGTAGCACTTGGCGGTGGAGGTACCCGTGGAGCTGCTCACATTGGGGTACTGCAGGCACTGCACAGAGGAGGTATCAGGTTTGACCGGATAGTAGGGACTAGCGCCGGTGCTGTGGTTGGCGCTATGTATGCCGCGACCATGGACCCGGAATGGATTGAACAAAGATTCAGGGATTTCCTTGTCAGCGAAAATTTTAAAAATCTTGGAACAGATCGTATGGTGAAGGATAGAGATCCCCATTCACCTATGAGCCAGATAGCAAAAAAAGTTCGTGATCAATTTGTTCTTATTATGTCTATGAATAAGACTTTTATCCTCAAAAAAGAGCGTCTAAAAAATGCTTTTAGTTTCTTATTACCAGTTAAGACGTTCGAAGAATTGAAAATTTCTTTTCAGGTAACTGCAACAGACATCCAAACGGGAGAATATCAGATATATTCTTCAGGGGATTTACTCGAGGCAGTCGTTCAAAGTGGATCAATCCCGGGCTATATAGAGCCTACCTATTCTGGAGATAAAATAATTGTCGATGGTGGTGTGGGGTTACCCAACCCGGTATCAATATTAAAACCTTTGGTAGATTTTACAATCGCAGTCGATGTCAAAAGAAGAATTGTCCCCGATTTAGGTGATTTAAACATTTACGAGATTCTTCAAAGATCCGAACTTATAGGGCATACAAAATTTTTGGATCATCTATTAAAAGAGGCTGATTTTGTTATTAAACCAAACACAATGAACCTACACTGGTCACAATTTAATTACTTTAATGAGCTTTTAGAGAATGGGAGAAAATCTGCTGAAGAAAACTTGTCAGCATTGAAAAAGAAAATCTTCAGGCATAAATCTCCATCTTATCGTTTGAAACAGTGGTTTGTTCGAACGAAACAATTCCGTTACTTTTTCACTTGATTTTCATCAAAACATTACAATAATGATGGATTAATACTGTTAATCGCAATTATTCAAAGCAAGGAAAAAGGGAAATACAAAAAACTGTGTTAGTCAAGTCCAACAGGAAAAGAATCAATCCTTTAATCGTGCTGTTGTCCGTTCTTTTTTTGTCAACAGGCTGGGGACAGGCGGACTTTATTTCCCCCAAAGATGTTGTATCAGTGGATGTTTTTCTTTCTCAGGACAGGGTCCACCGTATTGAGGAAGTAAAATTTGCTCTGGTTACTGAAATCAAGGAAGGATGGCATATCAATGCCAACCAGGTTGACAGTGAATTTGCAATCCCGACAGAAATTTTTATTGATTCTCTAGAGGGTGTAACTGCAAGGGGCTCCATTTTTCCTGAATTTGAGAGAAAACAGTTTCCATTTTCTGAAGATGCACTCCCGGTTTTTGAAGGTAAGATCAACATTATAACGTCACTGACATTTGCTGATGATCTTCCTATTGGCGAAGTGATTGTAAGCGGTTCAATCTATTATCAGGCTTGTAATGACCGCATATGTCTTCCACCGATAGAAATTCCATGGAATTTTAACATTGATGTAGTGAATGCACGTGAAGCTGTTACTGAGATTAATCAGGATTTATTTCATGATGAAAAAACTGTTGAGGAAAACGATGAAGACGGTACCATTGGAGGATGGATTCAGAGCAAAGGAATGTTTATCACCTTTATTCTTGTGTTTTTTGGGGGCCTGGCGCTTAACCTGACGCCTTGTGTGTACCCGTTAATTCCGATTACGGTGAGTTATTTTGCAAATCAGTCCACGGGAAAAATCTCCAAGTCGTTTGTCCTGGCACTTTTTTATGTACTCGGAATGGCTTTAACATATTCTGTTCTAGGCGTAGTAGCAGCCAGCACGGGTTCGATGCTGGGCAGTGCTTTACAGAATCCGCTGGTGTTGATATTCATTTCCTTGGTGCTTGTCGCTTTATCATTAAGCATGTTCGGGCTTTATGAAATCAGGGTTCCTCAGTCGCTGACTTCGGTTGGAGGGAAATCCCGTCAGGGTATATTCGGTGCCTTATTCATGGGGCTGACGGTTGGGATAATAGCCGCGCCTTGTATCGGTCCATTTGTGTTGAGTCTGCTCATATTTGTTGGCGAACAGGGCAATCCTTTCCTCGGTTTCTGGCTTTTCTTCACGTTAGCGCTTGGATTGGGTGTTCCTTTTCTAATTTTGGGGACTTTTTCAGGAATGATTTCAGGCATGCCGCGCTCCGGTGTCTGGATGGTTTGGGTCAGAAAACTGTTTGGTGTAATCCTTATTGGGATGGCTGTTTACTTCCTGGAGGCTCTGATTCCGGCTAGGATCTATCAATATGTCTTGGCAGTTCTTTTAATTGTTGGTGGTGTTTATCTGGGATGGATCGAAAAATCCACTGGCGGCAAGCTGTTCTCCGTATTTCGTTGGCTGGTAGGTATAGCATCTCTACTCTTCGCAGTTTGGCTTACAGTCCCTGAGAAGGAGCACCAGGAAATAAATTGGGAGACCTTTGATTATAAACTGCTAGCGCAAGCCAAAACAGATGGCAATCCGGTAATTTTAGACTTTTATGCTGACTGGTGTATTCCGTGCAAGGAATTAGATCACAACACTTTTACCGATGAAGAAGTTGTTGAGCTGTCCAAGGAATTTGTTGTGTTAAAAGTTGATTTGACTCACGGCAGTGATCAATTAACCAAAGATTTGAAAATGGATTTTGGGGTAAAAGGTGTTCCAACCATTGTATTTATTGGTGAGAATGGTGAAGAGATGAAACATCTTCGGTTCTTTGGTTTTATTGAAGCGGAGGAATTTCTGACTAAAATGAAAGAAGCCGTGAATTAATGTTGAGGATAACGATGAGATCATTCATAAGGCTGTTTATGCTGATGCTGGTGATATTTACTGTCGGATGTGCACAAAAGAAAGACAAACAAAAAATTATAAACGATCCTGTTGCTTCGGAAAAGCAGGAACAGAAAAAGCCAGCGACACGTCCTGTTAATTCCGTTTTAGCCCCGGATTTTACCCTACAAACAATTAATGGTAAAATTATTTCCTTAAATGAATTCAGGGGGAAAGTGATAATCCTCAACTTCTGGGCTACATGGTGCTTCCCTTGTAAAATGGAAATTCCTGATTTTATCAAGCTTCACGACAAATATCACGATGATGGCTTAGAAATCCTCGGTGTCACCATTGATTCCGGTACCCCGGATGTTATTGCCAACTTTGCCGAAAACTGGGAAATGAATTACACCGTCCTAACCGACATTCAGGGGCAGGAGACTCAGTTGGTTACTCTACAATACGGACAGGCAACAGGCAGACCCATTACCGGTGTTCCTACAACCTTTATCATTGATCGGGACGGATATATTGTAAAAATGTATATTGGACCTCAATCTGAAGAAATACTGTATCGCGACCTAAAACCATATATCTGATCCGGTAGCTTCAATCTATACGATTACCACAACTCATTTGAAATATTTTTTTCAAACCTGTATTATCTTTGGGATATTATTCCATTTTTTATTGGCGTTTGATGCAGGTTACTGGCAGCAGGATGTTCACTACACTATGAATGTAACACTCATACCGGAAACTCATGAAATAAAAGGAACATCACATATTGTTTATGTAAACAATTCTCCTGATAGTTTAGATCAAATTTATATGCATCTTTATCCGAATGCATTCCAGGAGGGATCCGTAAAATACCGTGAATATCAACAGAAATATGGCAGGTTAGGCCGGATTGGTTCAATGTTGAAAGATATTACGCCATATGAATCTGATATTTCAATTCATAGTTTTAAGATTTCCATGGGAGGGAACCATTTTTCTGAATCGTTTGAAATCGAAGATACCATTTTGGAAGTAGTGCTTCCGAAATCTTTTTCTTCAGATGATTCACTAATCATTGAAATTGAATGGACTCATCACGTTGGTGAACAAATCGAACGTGCCGGGTATGTTGGCGACCAGTACAATTCAGCGCAATGGTACCCCAAATTAGTTGTGTACGACGAAAATGGATGGCATAATGATCCATTTCATGCTGAAGGAGAATTTTATGGAGAATTCGGCACGTTTGATGTGACACTTGATCTTCCTGAAAAATATATCGTAGGTGCGACTGGAGTTGTAATATCGGGAGATCCAGGTTGGGGATCAGTAGAAGTAGATACATCGCAGAAATTTGATGAATGGTTGAAAGAATTCCAAAAAAATAAAACTGAACCCGATTCATCTGCACACAGGGTTGTCTCATTCCATGCGGAAAAAGTTCATGATTTTGCATGGATTGCATCTCCAACATTTCTGTATGAACACGGTTCATGGAATGGGATTGACGTTCATGTATTGTACAATGAAAGCAACGGGAAAAAATGGACGAAAGTTGTACGTGAACGATCCGAACGTGCATTGGAATGGTTATCGAGTAAATTCGGCATGTATCCATATCCGCAGGTGACAACGACGGACAGGATTAAAGGCGGTGGAATGGAATATCCCATGCTGGTCATGAACGGCCGTGATTCAGAAGGGCTTATCGTCCACGAAATTGGTCACATATGGTTTTATGGGATACTGGCAAATAACGAAGTGGACGAAGCATGGCTGGACGAAGGATTTACCACCTTTCAGACACGCTGGTATTTGGGAAACCGGTATCCTCCGACTGGTCATGATTTCAGTTTATCTTACTATAAAAACTATCAAAAAAACTGGTGGCGGTATGCTTCACAATTGGACGGTGCACAGTGGAGTGCTATCAGATTTATGACAAGCGGATTTGATGAGCCGATCAGCCGGTCATCCTTCCTGTTTAACAGCGGGTCATCCTACCGGCAAAATGCGTATACAAAACCTTCCCTGATGCTGGTTGAATTAAAATATATCCTCGGTGATTCACTGTTCCAGAAAGCAATGAAGACATACTTTTCCCGGTGGAATTTACAACATGTCAACGAAGAAAAATTTATTACCACAGTCGAAGAAGTATCAGGGCAAGACTTAGGTTGGTTTTTTAACGCGTGGCTTCATGATACTGCTCTTTTGGATTACGCTGTTACCGGATGGAAGAAAAAGCAGTTGGAAAGTGGAAATTGGGAAGTGTCGTTGGATATCCGCCAGAGGGGAGACAGATTTCTTCCGGTGAAAATCCATTCGGTTTTAAAAAACGGAGAAATCCATGAAACATGGTATAAAAACTATCTTTGGAGATTTAATGACAGGTTTGTATTTACCGTGCCATACAAACCTGAGAAAATAATTTTGGATCCGGACGGGCAGACAATCGATCTGGACCGCAGGAATAATCAAACTGGTTTGCTGAAACATGAATGGATGTTTCATTGGCCGGGGATGTCCTACAAACCGCGGGATGCCTATGTTGTTCGCTGGTCACCGCTTTTGTATTATCATGAATTAGATGGGTATATGCCCGGATTACATGTATCCCGTGAATATGGTCCCTGGGAGGGAACCGACTTGAAACTGAACTATGGTCTGGAATCACAGAAACTATCCTGGTCTGTTTTTTTGTGGAGAAAACCGGTTCATTCCACTTCCGGAATGTGGTGGGATGTATATGGATATGATCAAATTGCGCTAGGCCAATTCACAGTTCGCGTTCATGGTCGATGGAATAAAAGATATTCCATTCCGCCATTCCATAATTGGACATTGGGATTGTATGAATCAAATGCAAAGGATATTTCCCGAACGGATTTATTTGATCCGGGTGTTGTGCGAGGGGTGTTTGGACGATATAAAATCCAGGTTGGATCACAATCAGCGGAACTGGAAATGACTACGGCACCGGTAGGTGTCTCTGATTGGTCCTTCAGTCGAATCACAGTGACAATGAATGCTGATATTTCTGTGAAGAGATTCGGCATACTTGACCGGATGACAGTTGGAAAAATTTGGTCTGATGAAGAAGGAGTACCCACTCAGGAAAGATATACAATTGAAGGTGCCGGATCTGGTGATGTGTTTTCCAAACCATATTTACGGGATGAGTCCAGTTTTTATGGGATACCCGAGTTACGGTCGCATTATCATCTTGCAGGAGACGCAAACTTGAGAGGATATGTCGGAAAGGGATATGCCGGGACGGAATCAATAATTAGCAATACAGCGGAGGTGTATTATTCCCAATCGTTGCTTGGAATTAATTTTACGTTCGCCGGTTTTGTTGATGCCGGATATCTCTGGGGAAGTGAATTAATACAGGGGGATAACGGATTTGATGGAGATTTCCTGGCAGATGCTGGTTTGGGAATTCGGTTGGGAAAAAATATTTTCGGAAAGTCACTATACATTCGAATTGACTCTCCATTCTGGCTGAGCACACCTAAGGAGGAAGAATCCATAGATTTTTCCCGGATAGTGTTCAGTTTTAGCAAAGGGATTTAATCAATAATCCAGATGGTGAGTTTTGTTGAAACTTTTTTCTTTTTTATTCATACAATCAACAAAAATTCAGGAGAATAACATGCGAAAAATTGTTTTTGGGATTATAGTTATCATAACATCCCTGACTTTTGCTCAGAATTCTGTATTAAAGCAGTTTAGTCAAGCTTTTGCAGATGTTGCCGAAAAAGCAAATCCAGCTGTGGTGACAATCATCACTGAAACGGAATATAAAATGGAGGATTTTCATCAGGGATTGCCGTTTGATAACCCTTTCTTTTTTCCAAGAGATTTACCCCGTGAATATCATGGACAGGCACTTGGATCCGGGGTGATTGTAGAAGCGGAAAAGGGTTACATTCTTACGAACAACCATGTGGTTGATAAAGCAGACGAGATCAAGATTAAATTGATGGATAAACGGGTCATTTCAGCAACTGTTGTTGGTACTGATCCTAAGTCCGATTTGGCAGTATTGCAGATCGAAGCAGATAATCTCTCTGAACTAGAGTTGGGAAATTCAGATAAATTGCGGGTGGGAGATTGGGTGCTTGCTGTGGGGAGTCCATTTTCAGCAAATCTTAGTCATACCGTAACTGCAGGAATTGTGAGCGCTTTGGGGCGAAGTAATGTGATTTCTTCACGGGATCATTATGAAGATTTTATTCAGACTGATGCAGCAATCAATCCTGGAAATAGTGGTGGTGCTTTGCTCAACATGGAGGGTGAACTTGTCGGCATTAATACTGCCATAGTCACGGGAGGATTTGAAAAAGCAAATCGGGGTGTGGGGTTTGCAATCCCGTCTAATATGGCTAAGAAAGTCATGCAGGATCTTATTACGAAAGGCTATGTGGTCCGTTCCTGGCTTGGGGTGTATATTCAAAATGTAGATGATAATGTAGCCAAAGCATTAAAGCTGTCCAATCGTGATGGAGCACTTGTGAGTGATGTTGTGGAAAAAAGCCCTGCAGAAAAAGCAGGGTTGGAGCAAGGGGATGTCATTGTGGAATTTAATGATGTCCTGATTCACAACTCAGCCCACCTGAAAAATATTGTATCCTCAACACCTCCTGGCACTCTAAGTAAAGTAATTATCTTTCGGGATGAAAAAAAGAAGTCAGTTAATGTTACCTTAGAGGAGATAAAAAAATCTGACGATAAAACGATTGCTTCAATGCCATTGAATGATCGTGATTTCGGATTGGAAGTTAAAGATGTCAACAAAACACTTGCAGAAAAATACGGTGTATCCATGGAGCAGGGAGTTGTTGTTATAAATATTATTCCTAATAGTGAGGCATTTGATGCTGGGATTCAAGAAGGTGATCTTATAACGAGAGTGGGAACCGAAAAAATAAAATCAAAGCGGGAATTCAAATCTCAATTGAAAAAAGCAAAGAACCAAGGTTCAGTTCTTTTGTTAGTCAAACGGGATGACGTGTCCCGTTTTGTTGCTTTGGAGGTACAAGAATAGATAATTGAGTATTGGATTATGCTCATCAGGTATCTGACTTCCGTATGTTTTTTCCACCGTCATTTCCCCATGTGACGTTGATTTAATCTCTATCACATCATATTTATTTGTCTCTGGTGTTAATATCAAACTGTTGTCGTTGGTATACACTTGTTTTACATTTAAATTCCTGACCGAAATTTCAGTCTAAACTCAACGGTTTTATTCGATGCCAATCAAGAAGGTTGATTCAAACATAGATTTTGTTTCCATGGAGCATAAAATCCTGGATTTCTGGAAAAAGAACCAGGTTTTTAATAAAAGGGTGGAAATGAACAAAGGGAAATCCAAGTGGAGTTTTTTGGATGGTCCCATTACAGCAAATAATCCGATGGGTGTGCACCATGCTTGGGGAAGAACTTTAAAAGACCTTTTCCAGCGCTATAAGGCCATGACAGGACATGAACTTCGTTACCAGAACGGTTTTGATTGTCAAGGGCTCTGGGTGGAAATTGAAGTAGAAAAAGAACTAGGTTTTACCACAAAACGGGATGTGGAAAAGTACGGAATTGAAAAATTTGTTAACAAATGTAAGGAACGGGTAGAAAAATATTCAAAGGTTCAATCCGATCAATCCATTCGTTTGGGCTATTGGATGGATTGGAACAATTCTTACTACACTATGTCCGATGAGAATAATTATACCATTTGGGCATTTTTAAAAAAATTATTTGAAGAAAATAAAATTTATATGGGAACGGATGTGGTTCCCTGGTCTGGCCGCTCTGGTACTTCATATTCTCAGATGGAAATCATTGAGGGAAGGAGATTGGTGGCTCATGATGCTATTTTCATTCGATTTCCTTTAAAAGGGAGGAAGAATGAAAATCTGCTTATTTGGACGACTACTCCCTGGACACTTACTTCTAATGTGGCAGCAGCGGTAAACAGAGATTTAGACTATTCGATTATTCGTTCTGTGGATGGATCAGTCTATTATTGTGCTGCGGAAAACCTCGAACATCAGCGTCTTGAAAAACAGTTTAAGGAGAAAAAAGAATGGATTGAGGGTGTACCAAAGCTAAAAACCGTTGCCCAGATTTTTAAAGAACATGGCGGGTTCACAATTGAAGGCTCTGTGAAAGGGTCTGAAATGATAGGTTGGGAGTACGAAGGTCCTTTCGATTCTTTGGAAGCTCAGTCAATCCCTGGCGGATATCCGTTTACAAAACCAGATCTTGAACAGAAGAAAGTTAATGGTGTTTCCTGTCATAAAGTGATTGATGGCGGGAAAGATAATTTTGGAAATGATGTTGTTGTAGCCGGAGAAGGAACAGGTATTGTCCATATTGCCCCCGGATGTGGTGATATAGATAATCGAATTGGAAAAGACCAGGGATTGGTTGATATCGCACCTTTAGATGAGGAATCCATGTTTATCGACGGGTTCGGCTGGTTGACAGGTCTGTGTGCCACCGCAAAGCACACAAAAGACAAAATTATTGCTGATTTGAAAAATCGAAATTTACTCATTCATGTTGAACAATATCCCCATGTATACCCTCATTGCTGGCGTTCAGGTGATGAACTGGTTTTCCGGATTGTGGATGAATGGTACATCAATATGGACTGGCGGGATCAGATCAAGAAAATTGTAAGCGACATCCAGTGGATTCCTGAATGGGGTCATGACCGGGAAATGGAATGGCTGGATAATATGGGGGATTGGATGATTTCCAAGAAGCGGTTCTGGGGGTTAGCACTGCCTATATGGATTTTTGAGGATGATTCCTTTTTTGTGGTAGGTTCAAAAAAAGAATTAAAAGAGCTGGCTGTTGAAGGATGGGATGAATTTGATGGTAATAGTCCCCACCGTCCCTGGATCGATAAGGTAAAAATCCGGCACCCGGAAACTGGTCTTATTGGTACACGAATTAAGGATGTTGGGAATCCCTGGCTGGATGCAGGTATCGTTCCCTATTCTACAATAAAATACACAACCGACAGGGACTATTGGAAACAGTGGTTCCCAGCGGAGTTCATAACGGAATGTTTTCCCGGTCAATTTCGAAACTGGTTCTATTCTCTCTTGGCAATGTCTACTACAATGGAAGGAAAAGCACCTTTCAAATCGCTTTTGGGTCATGCTATGGTAAAGGATGAAAAAGGACAGGATATGCATAAGTCTTCAGGGAATGCTATCTGGTTTGATGATGCAGCGGAAGAAATGGGTGTTGATGTGATGCGTTGGATGTATATTAGCCAAAAAGTTGAACATAATCTCCTTTTTGGATATGGTTTAGCTAATAATGTTAGAAAAAAATTGATTACACTTTGGAATTCTTACTCTTTCTTTGCCACCTATGCTGCAGTTGATGGATTTGATCCAGGTGTAAGGGAAATAAAAGAAAAAGATTTGACCGTCCTTGATCGTTGGATCCGGTCAAAAACACACCAGTTAATCCAGGATGCACATTCTACTTTTGACAATTTTACGGTTGATAGATTTATGCGAAAAATGGATCAATTTTTTGAAGATCTGTCCAACTGGTATATCAGGAGAAACCGTCGCCGGTTCTGGAAAAGTGTGGATGATCAGGATAAATTGGCTGCATACCAAACTTTATATGATGTTCTCTTCAGTACAATAAAACTACTGGCACCGATGGTTCCCTTTATCACTGAAGAAATATACCAAAATCTGATAAAGAATGCAGATCAAAATGCAGTGGAGAGTGTTCATTTGTGTGATTATCCAGCTGTAAATGATGACTATATTGATGAAAGCTTGATGCGTCGTGTGGATACTTTGAAAAAGTTGGTTGAACTGGGAAGATCGGCACGAAACAAGGCAAATCTCAAGATTCGCCAGCCTTTATCCGGTTTAAAATTTGTTGTTAAGAGTGATGATTCGGCTGAATTTATTCTTGATCAAAAGTCTGTAGTACTGGATGAATTAAATGTCAAGTCAATTGAGAGGGTTGATAGTCCTGAAATGTTGATCAATTTTCATGTAAAGCCCAATTTAAAGATCCTTGGTCAGAAATATGGGGAAAACCTTCAAATTATTCGTAAATTTATGAATGTGAAAGGTAGTGATTACATATTACATGAGTTGGAAAGCGGAGGTGAATTGAAAGTTGTTTCAGGTTCTGATTCTTTCGTTCTTTCCCGTGAAGATCTTCTCATTGAGCCAAAATCAGCGGAAGGATTTACATCGGCTATTGATGGAGGGGTCACTGTAGGTTTGTTGACTGAATTGAACGATGAATTGGTTCAGGAAGGCATTATTCGGGATTTTATCAGGCAAGTTCAGATCATGCGTAAAGAAGCAAGCTTTGCGGTAGAAGACCGAATTGAGATTTTCGGAAAGATTGAAGGAAAATGTGGAAAGGCTCTTGAAGTGTTCAAAGAGTATTTTTACAATGAGACACTGACCGTTAACATGAATAATAAATTTAAACATGGCGAGTACCATTCCACATTTAAAGTCAGGGATGAGGAAATCACCGTTGGTATTCAACGCATAACAAAGAATTGAGAGGAAATAAATGACTAAAAAAATAAAATATCCTAAAACAAAACTCAAGAAATTCAGAAAAACCATTCTAGATAAAATGGAAAATATTTCTAAGGAAATGGGCGAAATGAAGAATGGTGTTTTAAATACAGATACATCGAAGGCGAATATGTCACCGGATTCAATTTACAGTGTTCATATGGCTGATGCCGGAACGGATTCACATGAACGGGAGAAGAGTTTTTTATTCCTTTCGCGGGAAGACAGTTATTACCGAAACCTTGAAAATGCGCTTGAAAGAATTGATTCCGAAGTATTTGGTGTCTGTCAGATTTGTGGAGAGTTGATCCCGGAAGAACGAATGATGGAAGTGTTAAATGCAACAAAATGTGTAGATTGTAAAACAAGGGATAAATTGAATCTTTGATGGGGGTGTTATTTATAACTGCACTTATTATAACTGCGGATCAAATTTCAAAATCACTTGTTAAGAGCACGATGGCACTCTACGATGTTATCCCCGTAATCCCGGGATTTTTTCAGCTGACTTATATCACCAACAAAGGAATGGCATTCGGAATAAATTTACCTGTTGGTATCTCTTTTTTTTCTGGAATCTCCCTAATAATAACCTGTTTTTTGGTATGGATCTTATGGTGTGAAAGAAAAAATAATCTTCTGATGAGGATTTCACTTGCTTTGATTTTAGGAGGAGCAATCGGAAATTTGATTGATCGAATTCTATTTGGTGAAGTAGTTGATTTCTTTGATTTCATGATTGGTGATTTTCATTGGTACATTTTCAATATCGCGGACTCAGCAGTCACTGTGGGAATTATTTCAATGCTCTTTTATTCTTTTTTGTTCAAGCCAAAGGTTCAGCCAACACACAGCATCGTTTGACCACCGTTCAGTTCATCCCTGAGAACGAAAATATTCGTCTCGACCAATATCTCTCCTCAGAACTTCAAGATTTTTCCCGGACCCATATTCAAAAGCTCATTAAGATGGGATTCGTACTGGTTAATGGGACTATCAGAAAACCTGGATTTCGCCTCTTTGGGGGAGAAAATATTAAGGTAGAACTACTTGATGAAAATCCAGTTCCGGAAATTCTGAAACCGGAGAATATCCCCCTCAAAATTTTGTTTGAAGATGATGTCATTTTGGTACTTGATAAACCAGCAGGATTAGTTGTACATCCTGGCGCGGGTATCAAAGATGGAACTCTTGTGAATGGCCTTGTGTATTATTTTAAGTCACTGTCAAATATTTCTGGTTCAATCAGGCCTGGAATTGTCCACAGATTGGATAAGGACACTTCAGGATTGATCCTTGTTGCCAAGACAAATTCTGCTCATTTACACTTGGCAAACCAGTTTGAAACCCGTAGCGTGGTAAAAAAGTATATGGGAATAACCTGGGGAGAGTGGAAACCTATTTCAGGAAAGATCGAAGAACCAATTTCCCGAAAACGATCAGATCCCACATCCTTTACAGTTTCAACCAGTGGAAGGTTGGCACGTACAGATTATGAAGTGGTTGAGGCAACGCGATATCTGAGCCTTGTACGATTTTTTCCGCGAACAGGAAGAACACACCAGATTCGTGTCCATTCGGCTTTTCATGGTAATCCTATTTTTTCCGATGAGAAATACAATGGAGGATTAAACCGGATTAAAGGATTTCTTCCGGAAATATCAAAAAAATTAAAAACAATGCTGAATTCTATTAGCAGGCAGGCTCTGCACGCTCATGAGCTTTCCATAATACACCCCACCACTGAACAACAACTTCAGTTTGAAGCACCTCTTCCAGAGGATTTTACTAATTTAATCGAAGATATGAAGGAATTAAATGTCTGACTTTACCAAAGATATCATCTCTGATTTTCTTACTTATCTAGAGAAAGAGCGCCATTACTCGAAATTTACCATAAATGCTTATGGATATGACTTGTACCGGTTTGTTGAGTTTTTCGAGGAATATTCTGGTACACCAGTTTCAGATTTTGGTGATGTGGATAAAATAGCAATTCGCCATTTTCTGGGAAAGGAGTTTGAAGAGGGATATTCCAGCAAGACAGTAGCGCGTCGCCTTGCATCTGTAAAATCCTTTTTTAAATATTTACTGAAGATTGAAGAAATTCAGGATAATCCTGTCATTCATATAAAAACACCGAAAACACCAAAATCACTTCCGGTTTATGTGAACGAGGATATGGTAGAAAAACTGATGGATGCGCCCGCCAGCGATTCCTTTATCGGATTGCGGGACAGGGCGATGCTGGAACTCTTTTACAGCACAGGAATGCGCCTTCGAGAACTGGTGAATATCAATCTGGATGATTTTCATACCGAAAGTCAATTAATAAAAGTAACCGGAAAAGGAGGCAAAGAAAGGTTGATTCCTTATGGAAAACGTGCCCAATTTTCTATAGAAAAATTCCTTGAATTTCGTGGAATTCAATTATCTGAGAAAGAAGACATTGTGCCATTATTTATAAATTCAAAAGGAAAACGAATTTCACCTCGAACTGTACAAAGACGAATCAAAATGTATTTGAAAACGGTAGCAGATGGTGAACGATTCGGACCTCATACCTTGAGGCACTCATTTGCTACCCACCTCTTATCTCGAGGGGCAGATATCCGGGCTGTGCAGGAATTATTGGGACACAGCAGCCTCTCAAGCACACAGATTTATACCCATATTCAACCGGAAAAAATGAAAAAAGTTTATCAACAAGCACATCCCCACGGATCGTAAGGAGAAAATATATACACATCAAAAGAATTAGGGATGGATACACTTGGGCTCATTAATATTGAATGCCTATCCCTAAAGATTACCATCAAGCTGTATCCAACTTGGTGGAAAAATTCCACAATACTTTTACTGGGGACGATACCGGAGATGAATCAGTCAAACAAGGAGTTCCAACTTTAAAAGATTAACCTAACAATAAGGAGTCATATGAATATCGAGTTTACAGCCCGGCACTTTCATGCACCAGATAATCTCAGGATGTATACAGAGAATGAAGTCCAGAGGTTAAAACGATATTTTAAGCGGATAATTCAGTGTCAGGTGATTTTATCTCATGAAAATAATCAATACACCACTGAAATCAATCTTTCCATCCCGAAACGAAGAATAAATGTAAAAGAAACCACGGATAATGCTACCAAATCCATAGACGGGGCTGTATCTAAAATGGCAGGCCGGATTTCCAAATTCAAAGAGAAACGAAACGGAATCTAATTTATTGAAAACAATGTCATTCTGGAAGGTGCTGACTTATAAGGATTAACTATTGCAGGTTGGATAGCAGAAGGTGATCTATCGAATTTTTTCTAATATTTCTGGAAAGTTGAAAAAATGAAAAAAGAGTTGTTGTAAAAGAGTAAATGTCCTAATATATACTAGTCGTGATTTGAACCATATTGCAGCGACTATAAATAAAGGTGCTAAAAAGGTGTACCAAAGCCGGACAAGTGCCGGCTTTTTTATTATGGAAAAGTTACGAGAAATACTGAAACAGCGAATTGTCATTCTGGATGGCGCCATGGGAACGATGATTCAAAATCATTCTCTTGGAGAAGAGGATTACAGAGGAGATCTATTTCAAAACCACTCGGTGGATTTGAAAGGAAACCATGATTTATTATCGTTAACATGTCCAGAAGTCATTGAAGGTATTCACAGAGCATATTTTGAAGCAGGTGCAGATATCATTGAGACCAATACATTTAATGGGAACAGAATATCTCAAAGTGATTATCGGATGGAAGAAGCTGTGAGGGATATAAATCTTGCTGCAGCCCGAATTGGTCGCCAGGTGGCCGATAAATTCTCTAAAAAGGAACCGGAAAAACCAAGGTTTGTCTGTGGTGTTTTAGGCCCCACAAATCGGACAGCTTCCCTTTCTCCGGATGTAAATGATCCGGGTTTTCGCAATATTACTTTTGATGAGTTATTTTCCGCCTACCATGAACAGGCTGAAGCTCTTCTTGAGGGTGGTGTGGATTTATTGATGGTGGAGACCGTTTTTGATACTCTCAACTGTAAAGCTGCTTTGGCAGCTGTCCAGGAAATCATTGAAGAATCCCGCAAGCCAATTCCCGTTTTAGTTTCCGGGACCATTACCGATGCCAGTGGGAGAACGCTTTCTGGACAGACTCCAGAGGCATTCTGGATTTCTATTCGCCACGGGAATCTGTTAAGTGTAGGTTTGAATTGTGCTTTGGGTGCTCAACAGATTCGTCCTCATCTTCAAGATATTTCACGAATAGCGGACACCTTAGTATCTGTCCATCCCAATGCGGGGCTTCCCGATGAATTTGGAGAATACAATGACAGTCCGGAATTTATGGCAGGTCTCATCAGGGAATTTGCAGAAGAGGGCCTATTGAATATTGTGGGTGGTTGCTGTGGGACCATACCAGATCATATATCAGCTATTGCTGATGCTGTAAGTGATCTTTCTCCACGAAAAATTCCGGAAATAGCCCCATTCACACGGTTAAGTGGACTTGAACCATTTACAATTCGGTCTGATTCAAATTTTGTGAATATTGGTGAACGAACCAATGTTTCCGGATCGGCTCGTTTTCGTCGGCTGATTAAGGAAGACCGGTATGAGGAAGCTTTATCTGTTGCCCGTCAACAGATTGAAAACGGTGCCCAGCTGATTGATGTGAATATGGATGAAGGTCTTTTGGAATCTGAAATAGCTATGGAAAAATTTCTTCGTTTGATTGCTTCTGAACCTGATATCAGCAGGATACCGATTGTAATTGATTCCTCAAAATGGTCTGTTATTGAGACCGGATTGAAGAATATCCAGGGCAAGGGTGTAGTGAATTCCATCAGCTTAAAAGAAGGAGAAGAAAAATTTCTGGAACAAGCCAAAAAGATTTTGCGTTATGGCGCTGCTGTCATTGTAATGGCATTAGATGAGGAAGGTCAGGCAGATACGATAGAACGGAAAGTGTCTATTTGTCAGCGGGCGTATACACTTCTTACCGAAACAACAGGTTTTTCCCCGGAAGATATTATTTTTGACCCGAATATTTTTGCTGTTGCCACAGGAATCGAAGCACACAATGAATATGCCATTAACTATATAGAAGCTACCAGGCAGATTAGGAATTCCTGCCCCGGTGTTCACATCAGCGGGGGAGTGAGTAATTTGTCCTTTTCATTTCGAGGGAATAATGCTGTCCGAGAAGCGATGCATTCTGTATTTCTTTATCACGCCATCCAGGCAGGGATGGATATGGGGATTATCAATGCTGGCCAATTAGCAGTGTATGATGACCTCAGTCCGGACATCCTTCAACGGGTAGAGGATGTTCTTTTTAATCGTAGGGATGATGCTATCGAACGTTTATTAGAAATAGCGAAATCGTTCAAGAAGGTTGAACAAAAATCAACTCAAGATAACGCTTGGAGAACGAGCGCTGTTGAGAAAAGAATTGAACATGCTCTAGTGGAAGGAGTTACGGATTTTATTGTGGAAGATATTGAGGAAGCGCGAAAAATGTTCAGGTACCCAATTGAAGTTATTGAAGGTCCGCTTATGGATGGAATGAATCGTGTAGGCGATCTCTTTGGGGCAGGAAAAATGTTTCTTCCTCAGGTTGTAAAAAGTGCAAGGGTTATGAAAAAAGCTGTAGCGTATCTTGTCCCTTTTATCGACAAGGAACAATCCGGGAAGAAAAAATCACAGAAAAAAATCTTAATGGCAACAGTGAAAGGGGATGTGCACGATATTGGGAAAAATATTGTAGGAGTCATTCTGGGATGCAACGGGTATAAAGTTATTGATTTGGGAGTCATGGTTCCACCGGATAAAATTATCAATACTGCAAGAGATAATGAAGTAGATATTATCGGTCTCAGCGGGTTGATTACTCCTTCATTGGAAGAAATGATTTATATGGCGGGAGAATTGGAAAGGGAAAATCTTTCCATACCCCTTCTTATTGGAGGAGCTACAACCTCGAAAAAACACACCGCTGTGAAAATTTCACAGCAGTATTCAGGTCCCACAGTCCATGTAGCGGATGCTTCCCGAAGCGTAGGTACGGTTCAATCCTTGCTGAATGAAAAACAAAAGGAAGAATTTATTTCTGGGATAAGTAAGGAATATTCCCAAATTCGGAGGATGCATGAGAAAAGCAGGAATGCGCGTAACTTGATTTCTCTGTCTGAGGCAAGGGAAAGGAAGTTCTGCCCTGACTGGAAAAATTATATACCTCCTGAACCCGAATTGAATGGAATTCGTGTTTTTGACAATTATGATTTGGATGAATTAACAAATTATTTTGACTGGACTCCCTTTTTTACCGTATGGGAATTGAAGGGGAAATATCCTAAAATTTTGAAAGATGAAAAAGTGGGTCACCAGGCAGAGGTGCTTTATGAAGATGCTTTGAAGCTCCTTAAACAGATTGTGTCTGATAACCTCCTCACAGCAAAAGGGGTGATTGGATTTTTCCCAGCGGTGGGTGTTGGAGATGATATTCGTATTTTTAGAGATGAGGGGAGACAACAGGAGGGAAGTGTGATTCACCATCTTCGGCAGCAAATATCTAAATCTCACGGACAACCCAATCGCTGTTTGGCTGATTATGTTGCGCCGGAGGAATCCGGACTTAAGGATTGGATTGGAGCCTTTTCAGTGACCGTTGGATATGGAGTAGATACTCTCTCAAAAAGGTTTGAAAAAGATGAGGATGATTACAAAAAAATTCTTCTTAAAGCTCTGGCAGACAGGTTTGCTGAAGCATTTGCAGAGCGGATGCATGAGCGTGTACGGAAAGAATTTTGGGGATACGCCAAGGATGAGGTAATGGACAATGAAAGTTTGATTCGTGAAAAATACAGGGGAATTCGACCTGCGCCGGGATATCCTTCCTGCCCGGATCATACTGAAAAATCAAATTTGTGGGATTTATTAGATGTGGAAAGGCATACGGGAATTACTTTGACAGAGAACTATGCAATGATCCCCGCTGCTTCAGTAAGCGGGTGGTATTTTTCTCATCCGGACTCCACTTATTTTGGCCTTGGGCGGATAAGCCGGGGGCAAGTGACAGATTATGCCAGGAGAAAAGGAATGAAAGTCAAAGCTGTTGAAAAGTGGCTGGCACCTCATCTTGGATATTAGAATTTTACTATTAGGAAATAGAAATTAACAATCAGGAAAAATCATGAAAGTAATTAAACACTTAAAAATGCAAAAGGTATCTGGATGATATTGTTTCCCAAAAACCGCTGGATTTCTGACATTTGAGTATTCAAGTATCAACAGTAATTACAGGGCCATTTCAGGAAAATACTTTTATTGTTTTTCATCCTGAATCCCGGGAAGCAATTTTTATAGACCCTGGAGATGATGCTGATAGGATTATGCATCAAATAAACGTTTCTGAACTTAAACCGTTAGGCATAATCAACACTCATGCTCATATGGATCATATAGGTGCAGTAAAAGCAATTCAGGATAAATATCGAATCCCATTTTATCTTCATCAGGATGAAAAAATGATTTTAGATACATTTGAAGAATCATGCAGGACTTTTGGTTTAGCTTCAGGCAGATCCCCTCATGTTGATCATTGGTATAAAGATGAAAAATCAATTTCGTTTGGGAATGTCACTATCAATTTATTGTTTACACCCGGACACACACCAGGAGGAACAACCTTTATCATTGAAGATCAGGTGTTTGCAGGTGATACTTTATTTAAAGGTTCGGTAGGCAGGACTGATCTTCCTGGTGGAAGTTGGCAGGTTTTAGAATCCTCTTTAATGAAATTAATGGAGAATATCGACCCAAGTTATACTATCCATTCCGGTCATGGACCGATCACAACCCTTGAGGATGAGATGAAAGAAAACCCCTTTTTAATTTCACTAATAAACCGAGCAAATGAGCAGTTAGCGTGATAAATAGATGGTTAAGGAAAGTTTACAGTGTTAATATTGTAAGATTGACTAAATGAAAATATCAGAAAAAATAGCTAATTATAAAACCCAAGGCAAAACGTTTTACAGTTTTGAGTTTTTTCCACCAAAAACAGATTTTGGGCTGGATAACCTATATAGCAGGATTGATAGGATGGCATCCTTTAACCCAGCCTATATCGATATTACCTGGGGTTCAGGAGGGTCTAGAACTGATAAAACTCTGGAAATGAGTAAAACAATTCATAAATATTTTGGGTTGGAAGTTATGATGCATCTTACCTGTACAAATATGCAGGTGGCATCAATCAAAAAAATACTTATAGAAGCGGAAAAAAATGATTTGTCTAATATATTAGCTCTAAGAGGAGATCCGCCAGAGGGATCCTCTACTTGGGCTCAGCACGAAAATGGGTTTCGCCATGGTGTTGATCTTGTCCGATATATTAGAAAAGAGTTTGGAGACCATTTTTTCTTAGGTGTCGGCGGTTACCCAGAAGGCCATCAAGAGCAAAGTAACCTTGATACTGATATATCTTTTCTAAAGGAAAAAGTGGATGCAGGAGCGGACATTGTGGTAACTCAACTGTTTTATGATGTGGATAAATTTTTTGTTTTTAGAGATAAATGCATTAAAGCAGGTATAAAAGTACCAATAATCCCAGGGATTATGCCTATACATAACTATGCCAGGTTTTTAAAATTTACTCAATTTTGCAAGGTTAGTATCCCTGACTCAGTCACTGCGCAATTGGAACCTATAAAGTATGATGATTCCAGTGTGATTAATTACGGTATTGATCAGGCGACAGCCATGTGTCAAAAACTCATTGAAAATGGTGTGCCTGGTCTCCATTTTTATACACTAAATCTGGAGCATTCTGTTTCAAGAATATTACAGTCACTTGGTCTTGTTGCATCCCAAGGAACCATTAAGGAATTGCCATGGCGGCAATCAACATCAGATGACCGGAAAACAAGTGAAGATGTGCGCCCAATATATTGGAGTAATAGACCTGTAAGCTATTTAACGCGTACAGAAATCTGGGATGATTTTCCTAATGGTCGATGGGGTGATATAGAGAGTCCAACTTTTGGTGAACTCAACCAGTACCATGCTATAAGAGCAGGTTCTAAGAGTGACAAAATTAGAGCCAAAAGAAAAAAGATATGGGGAGAACCAAAATCTATCAAAGATATAACGGATGTATTTGTGTCATTCTGTAAAGGAAAGATAAATAGTTTGCCATGGTGTGAGATGCCACTTGCACAAGAGAGTAAACAAATTTCTGATGATTTGCTTAATCTCAATAAGATGGGATATTTTACTATAAACTCTCAGCCTAAAATCAATGGTTTACCATCAGAAGATACTGAGGTCGGATGGGGTGGCCTCGGCGGAAGAATTTATCAAAAAGCTTATCTGGAATTTTTTACATCGAAGGATAAATTAGACAGGTTGCTAAAAAGCGTAAGGTCAAAAGAAAATATTTCCTATGAGGCCATTAACATTAATGGTGATTTAATTACAAACTTACCAGAAAATAATGCAATGGCTGTGACGTGGGGTGTTTTCCCTGATAAGGAAATTATTCAACCTACTATTGTAGATACGCGGTCATTTTTAATCTGGAAGGATGAGGCATTCAGTTTGTGGATGAATGATTGGGCTTCAATATACAAAGTGAAATCTGAATCATATAAACTCATAAAAGAAATATATGATACATATTACTTAGTTAATATTGTTGATAATGATTATGTTGATGGTGATTTGATGCAGCAAATTCTTAAATCATAAAAATACTTAAATTAAACCAGTTTGAAACCCGTAGGTTAAACATAGAGCAATTGATACCACCAATAAACAGATGATGACAATTTTTTACATCATGAACAAGGTAAAAGCAGCCACATCTGTTTTGAATTAATTAAATTGTTAAATATTTGTAAATTAAGAAGGAGAAATATATAGACTATGAAGAACATGTATTTGTTTACTTCCGAATCTGTAACTGAGGGTCATCCGGATAAAGTTTGTGATGCAATCTCAGATGCATTAGTGGATGATTTTATTAGACAAGATCCGGAATCGCATGTCGCTTGTGAAACCCTGGCAACAAAGGGATTGGTAGTGGTGTCTGGGGAAGTCCGTACAGATGGATTTGCAGATGTAGAACGGATCGTTAAGCAAACCTTGAAAGAGATTGGCTATACTGATGAATCTTATGGAATGGATGGAGAAGAAGTTCGTGTCATTTCCACGCTCCATCAGCAAAGCACTCAAATTGCCCAGGGAGTGGATGTTTCTGATGATCATGAACAAGGTGCCGGAGATCAAGGATTGATGTTTGGTTTTGCCTGCACAGAAACACCAGAATTGATGCCCCTGCCCATTCATTTAGCCCAACGTTTAACAGAACGACTTGCCGAAGTAAGGAAGAATGGATCCTTACCCTGGTTGGGCCCGGATGGCAAATCCCAGGTGACAGTCCAATATGAAGATGGCAAACCGGTTTCCGTAAACAATGTGGTTATTGCCACTCAACATGATAATATGCTTGATCGTTTTGGTACAGAGGAAAAGGAACATGAATTTATTCAGGCTGAAGTAATCAAACACATAATAGAGCCGGTACTGGAAAAGTGTGAATTACCATACAATGAATCATTTATTGTCAATGGAACCGGGCGTTTTGTTCATGGAGGTCCGGATGCAGATACTGGGTTGACGGGAAGGAAGATAATTGTGGACACCTATGGAGGGTATGCCCCGCATGGCGGTGGAGCATTTTCTGGGAAAGACCCATCCAAAGTTGATCGTTCTGCAGCCTACATGGCAAGATACATTGCAAAAAATATAGTTGCTGCCGGGCTGGCAGAAAAATGTGAGGTGCAGTTAGCCTACGGCATCGGAGTTGCAGAGCCTACGTCATTTTATGTGCGTACTTTTGATACCGGTACAATCAGCGATGAAAAATTAACAGAAATTGCCAAAAATGTTTTTCCTCTGAAACCGGGTCAAATTATTCAACATCTTGATTTGAAATCCCCTCGTTATAGAGATACAGCGGCCTATGGACATTTCGGCAGGATCGGAGATGAATTTACCTGGGAACACACTGATATGGTGGATACTCTTCAGGCTTCAGTGAACAATGAAACAGGAAAGGAAGTTTTATGTCAGTAGATGTGAAACCAGTTCAAATTGTTGACTCATTACCGTACAAAGTACGGGATTTGAATCTTTCAAAAGCTGGTCGTAAAAGGATCGAAATTGCGGAGAAGGAAATGCCAGGCCTGATGGCAACCCGCAAGAAATATGGACCGAAGGAACCACTGGCTGGAAAAAAGCTTACTGGTTCCTTACATATGACTGTAGAAACAGCTGTGTTGATCGAAACACTGGTTGAATTAGGTGCTGATGTCCGCTGGGCCAGCTGCAATATTTTTTCTACAGAGGACGACGCTGCAGCAGCTATAGCGGAGACTGGTGTGCCCGTTTTTGCATGGAAAGGTGAAACATTGGAAGAATACTGGCAGTGTACATTGCAGGCATTAACTTTTCCAGATAGTGGAGGGCCTGACCTTATTGTTGATGATGGTGGTGATGCAACATTATTGATTCATAAGGGCTATGAACTTGAAGAATATTTCGCGAAACACGGATCAGCACCAGAAATCACCACCACAGTTGAAGAAGAACAAATTATTGAGGGATTATTACGTGAAATATTAGATAAGGATCCACTGCACTGGCACAAGGTTGCAAAAAATATCATTGGTGTATCGGAAGAAACAACCACCGGTGTTCATCGACTGCACCAGATGGAAAAAAACCAAACATTGTTATTCCCGGCGTATAATGTCAACGACTCAGTTACAAAATCAAAATTTGATAATATTTATGGCTGCAGAGAATCTCTCGCCGATGGGTTAAAACGAGCCATGGATGTAATGGTAGCGGGCAAGACAGTACTCATATGCGGATATGGCGATGTGGGACGTGGTTGTGCCCAGTCCATGCGTGGTTACGGTGCCCGTGTAATGATAACGGAAATTGATCCTATTTGTGCCTTACAGGCAGCTATGGAGGGCTATGAAGTAGTAACAGTGGAGCAGGCACTGCCCGAAACAAATATTTTCGTAACCGCAACAGGAAATAGAGACGTCCTTACTCTGGAACATATGAAAGCGATGAAAGACCAGGCTATTGTGTGCAACATTGGTCACTTTGATAATGAGATCCAGGTAAATGCACTGAATGATGATCCTGCTGTCAAAAGAGATGTGATTAAACCCCAGGTTGACTGCTATACTTTTGAAACTGGAAATCAAATTTATGTTTTAGCGGAAGGACGTTTAGTCAATTTAGGCTGTGCGACAGGGCACCCAAGCTTCGTTATGTCCAATTCATTCACCAACCAGGTGTTAGCTCAGATTGCACTGGCAACTGAAAAGCCCGGTTTAGGTGTGTATATGTTGCCAAAAATACTGGATGAAGAAGTTGCCCGGCTTCACCTGGATAAATTGGGTGTTACGCTCACAGAATTAACTGATGAACAGGCTGATTATATTGGAATATCCAAAAAGGGCCCATATAAACCGGAACATTACCGATATTAATAATTTTTAAAGCCCTATGAGGGAATCCTTCCTCAAGATATTTGTTTTTCCTCTTCTGGGGATTTTCTCATTTCTCAGCATATCTTGTGATTTCGAAAGCCCCTCAGAATTTGAAATGCCTACCTGGTATGTGGATATTCAGCTGCCCTTACTTCAGGAACGGTATGATTTAGAGGGGATGGTAGATAGCGTACAGATTTTCCTAACCCCTGACTCTGGCATGCAATTGGTTTTTGAAGATACCCTGCCGTCAACTTCAATCGATCCAGATTGGCTGGAGGTACCAGTGGGTGCTGAAATTGTCTATGCAGGAACGCCAACAAATATTAGTGAAGAAGCTGTAGTAACGACTATTAATGTATCTATTCCATTCGCCTCAGAAGGGTTGATCGATATAAATCAAATTCCTTTTACCGTTCCGCCTGCAAGCGATCGACAAATATCAGCTGAAATATGGAACAATCTTGTTGCTAATTTTAATGAGATACTACTGCCTGATACAGCAATAGATTTATCATCATTTATCGTTACAGACGAACTCCCATTTATTACGGAAATATCCGGTTTAATGATCCAGGATGACGGCAGCAGTGACAGCAGTTATTTCTTTTCATCCATTACGAATAATGGAATGTTAACGGATGTTACGGATGTTCGTTTCATAATGTTAACAGGTGCCAGCACGTCCCCTAATACTTTAGCTAATCACGAACAAAGTACAGTATTAAAAAATGACACATTTACCAAGACAACAACAATTGGTGGCCAGCAATTAGAAGAATCAATAAGGATGTTATATGATTTTGATGTGTCTCCTCATGGTAACGATGAAGATACACTGACTATTAGCGCTGGTGATTCTGTTCAGATAAATTGTCAAATCAGGATTCGTATAGCCGGTATAGATACGGCTGTCGTTGAAATTGCCGAATACAACATGCCCACTGAACTGGCTCCAGTAATATTTCCTTCAACGATAGAGATATACTCAGGGATTTTCAAAACAGGTACATCTTCTGGGATTAATGAAATAGTGATTTCCAACCTCCGTAGTTCATATCCATTTTATATGGACTTCATCATGGATTTCAGGAATTTTGTGCCGCCACCCTCTGGCGGCGATCCTGTGAAAGTGGATACAGCATTATTTAAGGATTATGCAACATACAGTGACACGTTTCGGGTCGATGGTTATACATTTTTAAATCCTGCAGGTGCTGATAGCGCATTATCGAAATTGGATATAGACCTAACAGTGCGGTTACGGGAGCAAACGGCATACATGCCGATGGATGGTTCTGAATTAGGAAATATGACCATAAATGTCGATGTAGAAAGCCTACATTTTGAATCACTTGAAGCCAATATTATTAAGTCGTTTCCACCTTCCGTACAGGATATTGACGGTATGCCATCCGGTTTTTCCGGCATGACCTTTACAGCGGTTCAATTTGAATTTGATATGGTTAACCAGATTGATTTACCAGTTGCTTTGGATGTAGATATGATCGGTGTCAACACAATTGGTGATACTTCTCAAGTAGCTGTCAGGGCAGCGATTGCTCAGCCAAGCGATTATGGTTCAGATAGCACTAAGACCATTATTCGCTTAAGCAAGTTGGGTACTACTGTATTGAGTTATGCCACCGCAAATGCATCGACCTGGACAGACAGTGTAACCACACCACCTGCAGAAGGCACGTCTACCATTGTTGATTTGATGTCATTTAATCCTGCAACTATTACCGTGAATTCGGCATCCCGAATACACGGGGAAGGTGTTATTGTTGCGGGCGCAACCATTGGCGGAACATACCGAATGATAGCTCCATTTGAAGTGAGAATGGACTCAATGACCTTTATTCCTGTAGCCAGAACACCGATAGATGAGGTTGACCATTCCACTCGTAACAGGATTCGTAGTACACTTTCCCATGCAGCATTAACAACACATGTGGTGAACAGTATTGTTGATGGTGAATTATCCATATTGCATTCTAACAGCATATTTTTTCCACTGGATACTACGACTGAAATGTTGGCTATTTATCGTGATACCTTAATCGCTCATGAAGATTTATTGGAAGGTGAAGATTTGTATGTCGTCACGAATTGTGAAGCGATGAATCTGGATTCTGGGGATGTCTATATTTTTAATGTTATGGATGATTTCAGCAAGTGTGTTGACGGTTTGGTTTATTTAGTGAAAAGTTCAGGTTCATCGGTGGACACCCTTGTTTCTTATATTGATACTTTGACAACTATTATTTTACCAAAACCCACGCGGTTTTACGGAACAGCACCACCGGTTTATGGTTCTGCAAGTACTCCGGGTGATACAACTCATTCGTCAATTATGAGTGCAGAAAAAATTCGCCTTTTAACAGATTTTGGTGATCATTTTGTAGTGCCCAGATTTCGATTAAACGGGGATACGTTGGCATTCCTCTCAACCTCTGATAATATCGATGTTACTTCAACCCTTACATTCCGAATTTCAAGTACTGGGATGCTTGAAGAAGCACAGGATGAGATTGTTATTACATATCCTAACGGGGGCGAAACCCTTTCCAAGGGACAGAATAGTGTTATTCGGTGGAAAACTTTTGGTGAAATATCCACTGTAAAGATTGGATACTATAATGTGAATCCCGATTCAACAATAACAAATTTCAGTATTGCATCGGATACTGCGAATGTGGATTCGTTTTTATGGAGTGTCCCAGATGCCACCTTAAATAAAGTACGCATATATATATCTGATTTGAATTCATCTGTTTCAGATTCAAGCGGGTGGTTCTTCAAAATAGAATAAAGAAATGTTTTCAGTTATTATGCATTCTACAATGAAAATCATAAAAAAAATCCTGGAACTCACCATTTTTTTACTGATTAGTTTTTCAGTTTTGATTTCACAGACAAAACGTGACCCCAGATCAGTTGCTCTTGCAGGTACCTATACCACTATAGCGGATGGGATCTTTGCAGTAGGATATAATCCATCTTTACTTGCGTACCAACAGGAGAAGCCATTCATGCTTCAATTGGGTGGTTTTGATCTTGGGGTTGTTGGCAATTATATTTCATTGAGTAATTTATATAGTCTCAGCGGAGATACTTTGTCGAATTACGAAAAGGATTTATTATACGATAACTTTAAAGATAATGGATTAACCTTTTTCCCGGATTTCCACATGCCTTATCCAGGTTTGAACTTTGCCTCTGGGAATATGGCTTTCACCAGCAATATGCTTTTGATGAGTGATATTCGCATCCCATCTGGGTTATTACGTTTGCTCCTTTATGGAAATGCAAATGACCCGGAATTGGACCTGACATTGAACTATGAGATATTAGGAGTAAATGAATTTGGTTTTTCGTTTGCTGTGCCTTACGATCAATTTGCTGTTGGAATGACCGTAAAGTATTTACAGGGATTATTTTATTTTGGAATAGACCCCGATTCAAGCTATGCAAATCTTGTAACAACTGATGAAGCAGTTTATGGAGAAGGCGCATATTTTATCCGTCAGGGCTTTGGTGGGAGCGGCTTTGGTGTCGATTTAGGATTGTCAACTCGAGAAACCAACGGATGGAGAGCAGGATTTTCCATTATTAATGCTATTGGTAGTATAAATTGGAATAAACCCAGTATGGTGAAGGATATTTTTGCGGGATCGGATAATAAATATGGAAATGAAGATGATTTATGGCATATGACCTGGGGTGGAGAGATACTGGATGACTCTTCCGCCGTTCTCTATACGTACTCAATAGATTCTCTAAGTGTTTCTTCCCTTACTTCTGATTCTCTTTTTAGCAGCGAGGAACAAATTGTAAAAGACCTGGATAAAGATGGCAACCTGAATGAATTTACTACAGATTATCCCGCCCTTTTTCGAATCGGTGTTTCTCGCCGGTTACCGGAACTGGTGATTGCATCTGACCTGGTGACAGGATTTGAAAACCGGTTTTATGCGAGAAAAAAATGGAAATGGTCACTTGCTGTGGAATCGAATAGATTTCCCAGCGTTCCTCTCAGGATAGGATATTGTTATGGCGGATCAGATTTCAAGGAATTTTCAATGGGATTCGGGATACATAAAGGACCGATTATTTTTGATGTAGGTATGGCTTTTCGTAATGGAATATGGATTCATACAATGAAGGGGATTAATCTTTCAATGGGGGTGACGATTACCAGTTTTGGCAGTAGAAAAGATGAAATTCAGGACGTAGAAACTGATGGAGGTCCACTCCCTGGTCCTGTAGATTAAAATAAATCAGAGGAAAAAGATTTAAATAAACCGGGATCACTTCCTAGTGAAGAACAACAAAATCAAACCACCGATTGAAAATACTACGTTTCCAATCCATGCAGATGCCAAAGGTTCAAGAACTTCTTTATATCCAAGAGATTGTCCGAACTTGATAAAAGCATAGTATCCAAAGATCACAAACACACTCATACCTGCACCAAAGGAAAGTCCGCCTTTATGTTTTATTACGACTAAAGGTAATCCAAATAAAATTACAATCAGATTGGTGAAGGCAAAAGACACTTTAAAATACTGTTCCACTTCCCATCGGGTTGTCTTTACCCCATTCTCCTTTAAGAGTGCAATTCGCTTCGTTAATTCCTTATAATTCAATTCTTCAGGTGATTTAAATTTTTGGGAAATATCTTCCGGTGTTAAATCGAATGAAAAAAGGGTGTCTTTCTCTGAGATCATTACGTTGGTTTCAACGCCATAAGAATTAAATGTACGGATGGAATAATTCGATAGTATCCAGGAAGAAAGGGAGTCGACCCAACTCATTGATTTCGCATCGAGTCGTTGATGTAATTTCCCTTCTTCAAGTTTGATGATTGTTATTCCTTCAGCAAATTTTTTATTGATACGATATTTTGAAAGAGCAATATGGGTGGATTCTTTTTTTTGAAGAAAAATATCTTTAAGAATTCGACGGTTTTGTTTGGATCTTTTTTTCTGATATTTTCTTTCGATAGAATATCGTTTTTCATGTCCCCAGCTTACCAAGTTATTATCAAATTGATAAGAGATAAAACTGAGAACAAATCCTACCAGGATAAGTGGTATCGAAATACGATACAAACTGATACCAGTGGCTTTCATGGCAGTCCATTCGTTTCGTTTCACCATAAGACCGACACTGAATACGGTTGCAATGAGGGTTGCCATCGGGAGAGCGATATTGATGAACCAGGGGAGTGTAAAAAGATAATATTTGAGAATGATACCTATTGGTACTGCATTGTCAATGAAACGGTCTAGGTTTTCAATGAGATCAACTACAATAAAAACTGTGACAAACCCCAATAAACCTATTGCGAGAATATTTAAAAACTGTCTCAGGAGATATGTATCTAATCGTTTCATTTTTTTTATTGATTATTTTCATCTTGAATTTCACTATAATTGGTATATTTTGGAAATAAATAGGTAAGAAAATAATTAATGTGTAATCAATCATGAATTTTATAGAATTCTTAGATAAAGCTATGGCCGGATTCTCCGGATTTATGTGGGGGACCCCGCTGGTTGTGCTTCTAGTTGGTGGTGGGATTTACTTTACTGCTTTTAGTAGATTTATTCCGTTTCGATACTTTGGACATGCCGTAAATATTCTGCGGGGTAAATATGATAAAGTCAATGACCCGGGACAGATCAATCACTTTCAGGCTCTATCAAGTGCTTTGGCGAGTACAGTAGGAATGGGAAATATTGGCGGTGTTGCGTTGGCAATTCATACAGGTGGCCCGGGAGCTCTTTTTTGGATGTGGATTAGTGCAATAATTGGAATGGCAACAAAGTTTTTTACATGCACACTGAGTATCATGTATCGCGGAAAAGATGATGCAGGTGAAATTCAGGGTGGTCCCATGTATGTCATTCAGGAAGGATTAGGTAAAAAATTTAAACCGCTTGCTATGCTCTTTAGTATTGCAGGAGTATTTGGATGTTTTGTTCTTTTTCAGGCAAATCAATTAGCTCAAATTGTTCGTGATGAAATTTATGTGCCAAACAAATTATTTTTAAATTCTCCGGATTTGGGAAATCTGGTTACGGGAATATGTACTGCATTTATTGTTTCGCTGGTTGTATTTGGGGGAATAAGGCGCATTGGAAAAGTAGCGGCGAAATTAGTACCGTTTATGGTTGTAATCTATTTGGTTGCAGCTTTTATTATACTTATAAAACATTTTTCAGATATTCCTGATGTATTTCTGACAATCATTCAAGATGCTTTTACTGGTGATGCTGTTCTTGGCGGATCTCTTGGAATGATAATTAGTGTTGGCATTAAGCGTGCAGCGTTTTCAAATGAAGCGGGAATTGGTACAGAAGCTATGGCTCACGGAGCCGCAAAAACTCAGGAGCCTGTGAGGGAAGGGCTTGTGGCTATGCTTGGTCCATTTATTGATACAATTGTTGTTTGCAGTATCACTGCATTTGTTATTTTAATCTCGGGTATAGAATCTTCAGAAGTAAATGGTGTTACGTTGACAACCATGGCTTTTACAAATGAATTAGGTTTCCCTGGTAAAATCCTGTTAATGATAGCTGTTTTTACTTTTAGTTTAACCACAATGTTCGGTTATTCTTATTACGGGAGAAAATGCACAGGTCATTTATTTGGTACCCGATACAAAGATGTGTACAACTGGTTTTATATATTTGCAATTATTGTAGCCTCGGTTATTTCAATTGATATTGCAATCAATTTTGTAGATGGATTATTTGCTCTCATGGCAGTTCCAACAATGATATCTACATTGTTATTATCACCAAAGGTTATGCAAGCAGCAAAAAAATATTTTGCAACACTAGAGCAATAATTGCAATTACTTTTTTGAATGATGAAAATAGTTAATCCTTCCGACAGAAGAAAGCTGTCCACCGAACAGCAAAATATCAAGTCTCGACAAATTGATAAATTATCTATTTCTGAGATCCTTCATATTGTCAACAGTGAAGACCAGACAATAGCTCAGAAAATTAATCAGGCTTTACCTCAGATTGAGAAAGCTGTCAATGTTGCTGAAGAAGTTATACGTTCAGGGGGAAAAATATTTTATATAGGCGCTGGAACCAGCGGCAGGCTCGGTGTATTGGACGCTACGGAAATGCCTCCAACATTCTCGGTTCCTCGGGAACTGTTTCAGGGGATCATTGCTGGAGGGAGAGAGGCACTCGTCCGCTCGATCGAGGGCGCAGAGGACAAACCTGAGGATGCAATTACCGATCTAAAAAAAACTGGATTCAAGAAAAGTGATTTTCTTTTAGGAATTGCCAGCAGTGGTGCAACCCCTTATGTTATTTCAGCATTAGAATATGCAAAAAATATTGGTTCCAAAACTGCATATCTCATTTGTAATCCTGAGCCATTGATTCCTGTGGAAGTGGATGTGCTCATTTCTATTGATGTAGGAGCAGAAATCATTACCGGTTCAACACGTATGAAATCTGGCACAGCAACAAAGATGGTTTTAAATATGATTTCCACTACTGTTATGATTAGACTTGGAAAAGTATACGGGAACTTAATGGTAGATCTTCAAGTGGTTAATAATAAACTACTTGATAGAGGATCAAGGATTATTGAGCAACTTACTGGCTTGAATTATGACTCTTCAAAAGAGAAACTCGCAGAAGCTGATGGATCTGTAAAAACAGCTATTGTCATGACTATAAAAAAATGCACAAAAAATGAAGCGGAAAAAATGATTGAGGATAATGACGGATTGTTAAGAAAGATAATTGGTAATAAATGAATAGTCAATATTTTCTAACTAAAAATTAGAGTTTTATGAGAAATAAGGATTATCCGTTTTTTACAGGATTGTTTGTTTTAGCTGCTGTATGGAATCTTGTGGGAGCAGGCTTTGGTTATTTTAACACAGAACACACTTTTCAGGGTTTGTTTGAAAGAGAACTCAACGACCCACTTTTTTACGAAATTTACAAAGGGGCATGGGGCACTACTTTGATGTTTT